>Ga0302324_100019874_pt1 | contig 13166 bp, 8 predicted proteins | sample Palsa_T0_1_FD_201949 | JGI IMG/M metagenome (GOLD analysis project Ga0302324, IMG submission 201949) | Peat permafrost microbial communities from Stordalen Mire near Abisko, Sweden - Palsa_T0_1 | ecosystem: Environmental > Terrestrial > Soil > Palsa > Peat permafrost | place: Sweden: Abisko...
GTTGAAGGTTCAGTGGTTTGCAGTTGAGCAGCAGTCGCGTGGCGTGCTGATATGCCTGGTCAGCAAGAATGCCGAACATGATGTCTTGGAGGTCTTCGAAAGGCGCGAGGACATGGTGCTGCGCGCCAAGCACGTAGTCGCGCACCGCATCAACTGGGAGCTCAAGTCCAGAAACATCTCCAGCCTGGCCCGCCAGCTCAATCTCGGGCTGGATTCTTTCGTCTTCATCGACGACAACCCGGTCGAATGCGCTGAGGTTCGTTCTGCGTTACCGCAAGTTGCGACTCTACAATTGCCGGCTGACGACAAAATCGAGGGCTTTCTTGCCAACCTTTGGGCGTTTGACAAAGCCTCGGTCACTAGCGAGGACCTGCAGCGCACACGCATGTATCTGGACAACGCAGCACGTCAGGAGCTTGAGAACTCCGCCACCGATATGGTCCAGTTTATGGCTGCGCTTGAGCTCGATATCGACATTGGCGTCCCCGATGAGACGCAGTGGCCCCGCGTAGCGCAGCTCACTCAGCGGACCAATCAGTTTAATTTCACAACGATTCGACGAACTGAAGCGGAGATACGTGCTACTCATGCCGACGGCGCCGTAGTTCTACGCGTCAATGTTCGCGATCGCTTTGGTGACTACGGACTAGTCGGCGTGGTCGTAGCCACGGCTTCTGGTGTCGAACTGGTGGTTGATTCATTCTTGCTTAGCTGTCGCGTGTTGGGTCGAGGTGTAGAGCACGCGGTAATGCGAATGCTGGGTGAGGTAGCACGCGAACGCAATCTCGCGACGATTGTTCTGCCATACACTGCCACAGCCAAGAACGAACCTGCTCGAGCTTTTGCTGAAAGCGTCGCTGCGCAATTCGGCCATGCGCAGGTCTCTGGCACGGTCTATCGCATTGCTACGGCTTACGCCCGCTCTATCGAACACAAGCCTGGCCAGGACCCCGAAGCTGTCGTTCAAGCGCGCAAGTCAGATGAGACGAAGAGCGTCGCAACGGTGACGTCGCCCGCTCATTCCTCTACACGCAGCGCTTCAGAGCTCTATCGAAAGATGGCGCTAGATATGACTAGCGGGCGTAGCGTAGTTGCCGCGCTTCAGGCCAGCACGCGGCGGACGCGTACACTGCGCGGTAGTGCCTCACAGCCGGCAACGCAGACTGAGCACACGCTCCAGGGGTTGTGGCAGGAATTGCTCAACATCAAACCGATCGGCGTCGATGACGATTACTTCGCCCTCGGGGGCACGTCATTGTTGGCCGCCCGCATGTTCTCCGAAGTTGCCAAGCGACTTCGGGTCAAGTTGCCGCTCACGAGCATTCTAGAGGCCTCGACAATTCGCAAGATCGCAGCGCGCATTGATAAGCAGACCTTCGGGCGTCGCGATGTCCTAGTCCCGCTCAAGAGTGGCGAGGGAAAGCGCAATCTGTTTCTCATCCATGACGGCGACGGAGAGACGCTTCTGTATCTTAATTTGGCGCGGCGCTTGCCGAGCGATGTCAGCGTATTTGGCGTGGAGCCGCTGCGCGCCGCCCGTGTGCCACTTGCGCACGCCCGGATCGAAGATATGGCGGCGTTCTATATTAAGTGCATACGCGAAGTGCAGCCGGCGGGCCCCTATTTATTGGGGGGCTTGTGTGCTGGCGGCGTAATAGCCTATGAGATCGCACTGCAATTAAAGCGTGCTGGTGAACCAGTGGAATTGGTGGCAATACTTGATGCGGCTGCGCCCGGAGCCAAGAAGCGGGTCGGGCGCATCACCAAGCTGCGAGTAGATCGTTTCAAAGGCATGGTTGCGGATTTGCGTTCAGATCAGCAATCAGCAGCGGCGGCGTACTTCAGCATCGCCAAGGCCGCTGCCCGCAAAGCTTTCAATGCGTTAACGTGGGAGGCCTCGCAGCGCACTGCACGACTCTATCGGCGGGTGCGATTTGATGTATTGCGGCTTGTGCTCTCAAAGCGAATTTCCTGGCCGTCATTCATCCGAGAACTTACGGTTCGGGAGATCTACGATACCGCGGAGGCGCACTACGGCCCAGGCAATAGTATCGGTCGTGGAGTCGTGCTTGCGAGGGCCTTGCGCGCAAATCCAGACCTGCTGGGTGATGATGCGTATCGGGACGTCTATGCGGACGAGCACTTTGGCTGGCGGGCGGTGGATCCGTCATTGGTTGTAATCGACGTCGAGGGTGGGCACTCTAGCATGCTGCAGGAGCCGTTCGTCGCGTCGTTGGCCAAAGCGCTGGGACCCATCGTCGCAGGAACGCAAACGCTATGAATGCTCTTTGCAGGCGCCACACAGAGAAAGATCAATTCATCGCTCGCAAATGGGACGGGCTTGATGACGGGGTAGTATTTGCGACGCGCCTGATTTGGCATCCTGACTCTCACGCTATGTGGGTTGCGATCGATGAATAGCGAGATCTTGCAGGCGATTTGGACAACCCTGCTTCCGTCGCACGTTGTAGTCGAAGTTGGGGGTTATTCGACAACAGCAAAACCAGGAGGCGCGTCGGAGCAATTGGCTACGACGGGAATGGAAGAATCTCGACGGGTGGAGTTCTTGAGCGGTAGGCTCTACGCACGCAAAGCATTGATCGCGCTGGGCCGCGAACCAACCGAAATTCCAATAGCGGCGGACCGAGGGCCCCAATGGCCTGAGGGGCTTGTTGGCAGTATTACGCACACACTTGGTGCGACTGGCGGCTGGGCAACTGCCGTGGTGACTGACGTCGCAACGTTGAGTTCTTTAGGCGTTGATCTGGAGTGCTGCGAGAACCTCGATCCACGCGCACTGGAGATGGTGCTCACGGTCAGAGAGCGTGCACATCTCATGACCACGCCGCCTGCGCTCAGAGTTCGTGAGGCCGGCTGGATCTGGTGTGCAAAGGAGGCGGCTCTAAAGGCGGCGCGCGGCACTGCCGAGTTGAGCGAAGTTGAGATTGTCTTTTTGAATTCTGGCGATCAATTTTGCGCAAGCAGGCGATCGGAGCAATTTGAAGACTGGATTTTTGAGGGACGGCTTGCGTACCACGATGGCTACGCTCTCGCCGCCGCCTACCGATAGCTGTCTGAGTGCTAGGGAAGCTCTGCACAGGTAGCCGAGGATGACCGATAATACGTGCAGTAAGCATTAGCGGTGGAGCGGATAGGGCGATGCAGCAGACCACATTTGCGTCGATGGCCTGGCAGAACAAGGGCAAAGTCACGCGCCGTGAGCGTTTTTTGGCCGAGATGGACGCGGTGATTCCCTGGAGCCGGCTGCTGGCGTTGATTGAGCCACATTACCCCAAGGCGGGTAACGGGACGCAGCCGAAGCCGATGGAGCAGATGCTGCGTATTTACTTCATGCAGAGCTGGTTCAACCTCTCGGACCCGCAAGCCGAGGACTCGCTGTACGACATCGAGTCGATGCGCCGCTTTGCTGGCATCGAGCTGCAGGGCCACGATATTCCGGATGAGTCGACGATCCTGGGCTTCCGGCATTTGCTCGAGCAGCACAAGCTCACCGAGCAGATCTTTGCCCAGATCCGATCCTTGCTGGAGGAGAAGCGGCTGCTGCTCAAGAGCGGCACGATCGTGGATGCCACCATTATTGCCGCGCCGCCCTCGACCAAGAACGCTGAGGGCAAGCGCGATCCGGAAATGCATCAGTCTCGCAAGGGCAAGAACTTGTACTTTGGCATGAAGGCCCACATCGGCACCGACCGGCGCGGCATCGTTCATAGCCTGTGCACCACGGCGGCGAACGTGAGCGATGGCACGCAGATGCACAAGCTCCTGCACGGAGCGGAGCGCGAAGTCTTCGGCGACCAGGCCTACTGGAACGAGTCGCATCGGCAGAGCGCCCAGGCCAAGGGCATCCGCTACCGGGTCAACCGACGCCCTTCCAGTAAGCCGCTGAACGACTACCAGCGCTTCATCAACCGCCGCCGCTCGGCCGCTCGCGCCCGCGTTGAGCACGCCTTCCATGTGGTCAAGCATTTGTGGGGCTTTACCAAGGTTCGCTACCGCGGTTTGGCAAAGAACACGGCGCGGCTGCACACCGCCTTCGCCCTGGCGAACCTGTATCCGCTGCGACGACGGTTGCTGCCACCGCAGTGGAGTTGCCCCTTGTGATAGCAAACGGGACCGCAAAGAGCGCAAAACAAAGCCAAAACGGGCCCCAGAGCTCGCCGCTGCGCACTTTGCCGTGACTTTTGTCCTCATATTTGTTCCAAGTTCTGCTCGCACAACTGGCTGTGCAGAGCTTCCCTAGGAGGTGGAAGACGGCAGAGCCGAGTCCGTGTGGTACTACGGAGCGCCACCGCCGCTCAGATGCGAACATTTACCATGCGCCAATAAGGAGTACGCGAGCAGAATACGGATGCGCTCGATAACGCATCGAGTCAAATCGAGCCTTGGATGCTGCTGAATGGTTACGTCTCAGCTTCTTCATGGTTTTCCGGCCGCCGGCTGCAAAGTGGCCCGGGCAGATCTCCACCTAAACCTGCATCCGAAAAATTCGAACCATCACTCACCACAGTGACGGCAGACTCGAACTACACCACAGACATGCTCAACTTTTTCGTTGGAGTGTCGGTATTCGTGCTAGTTTCAGCTGACTATTTGCTTTAGCAGTCAATAACAGAGAAGAGCAGGTACCATCGGTGGCAAATGAGCCAGAGCAATCAAAGCGCATGCTTCAAAGCCAGGAAATTCACTCTCAGTGGAGATCCGACTACCTCAATCCAGATATGGATAGATTCTACGATCTTGCGTTTGCCGATATTCTGAAAAAGCTGCAGGCAGGCGCTGCAGATAGGATTCTCGACGCCGGTTGCGGATTCGGTTATCACACGGTTCGTCTTTCTCGAAGCAACGCTCTTATAACTGCGGTCGATTTCTCCGACGTGGCTTTGGAAACAGCGCGAAAGACAATTGGGTTGGCGGGAATTGAACGACAGGTGCATTTGCAGCAGGCTGATCTCACGCAGCTCCCGTTCGACGACGACGCCTTTAATTTCGTCGTTTCTTGGGGGGTAATTATGCACATTCCGAACATGGAGGCAGCATTGGGTGAGCTTGCCCGCGTGTTAAAGCCTGGAGGTGTATTAGTGCTATGCGAAAACAATATGCATTCGCTCGACGTTGTCATCCGAGAGCGTGCAATTAGAATAACGAAGAGAGTCCTGGGGCGACCGCTACCGGAATTTAGGCAAACTCTCCGCGGTACTGAGACATGGATGCAATCGGAGGATGGAGGCCTTATGGTTCGTAAGACCAATATGGCTTACCTGATTCAATACCTTACGCAAAGAGGATTGCGGAACATTGGCCGCGTTGCGGGGCAGTTTACTGAAGCTTACACAAACATGCCCACACAAACATTAAAGCGATTTGTCTACGCACTGAACACATTCTACTTCCGACGTATTCGATTTGCGGGCCCCGCGATTGGAAACATATTGTATTTCCGTAAATCCAGCAACAAGCTACCAGTAAGCGGGGCTAACTCGGTAGGTGACTGAACAGTTATAAGCGATGGCAACTGCCGGCAGCCGGAGGTTGAGTTGTCGGGTCGGCGATTGCGAAGTTTGGTGTTTCGCAATTGATTCGAAACGCATGCCGCAATGGACGCCACTCGTGCACGTTTACCTTTCTGCCAGGCACAGTATTAAACGAATCGGCCGGCGCCAATGGGCTGGTACTTAGGTGAGGCAAGCCTAATTGGGCCGTGGATCCATCGTGATCAAAAAACAGCGGAATCGACGAAGGCGCGCTTGCATCACGTAAATAATTCGTCTTGAAGAATCCGATTTAAGGCAGTGCGCGATGAACCTCGGCTAAAGACATGGTCGGCGTCGTCTACAACATGTAATACGAAACTCTTTCCGAGACGCGTCAGCGATGATCCCGCCTGAATCTTAAGGAGGTCTAGACCGGCCTCGCCGCGGGCGAAAACCATCACGACTCGTGTGCCCCGAGCGCCGACATCCTCAAGTTCTCGGCCTAAATCGTTCGAAATCGGAATGTGCAGGTGGCGAGCGACGTTTCGTAGCCGCGACTCGACCTCTAGCAGTAGCCGCCGGACGATAATTTTGAGCACGTAGCCATGGTTGACCCTCAGCGTTAGCAGCTTCTTCCATGTTCCCGTCGACAACAGGAGATTTCCGTAGACGCCAGGCCCCGATACAATTTCGACGAGCTGCATATCTAGTACGGTCATGCCTTCTTTCCAGAAGTAGTTCTGGGGATTGATCAGCAGCAATCGCTTGACCGGCAGCGCCAGTGTTCCGGCACGAAGGGCGTGGTACGCGCCGGAACATAAGCCGCCAATGGTTACGTCCTCAATATGGTAGCGCGCCTGGAGTAGCGCGATCGCGGCGCGAATGTCGTTCATGGCCAGTGGCGGAAAGACTTCGTCGGTGGGACGGTTGGGTCGTGTGGCGCTGTCGCCAATCCCAGCCAGATCGAATCGCAGTACGACGTAGCCGTGTCGGGCCCAATCACGAGCTAAATCGACATACATGCGATTGGCCCCGATATGGAAATCGGCACCGGCATTCACCAGCACGACCGCGCGGCGCTGCTGCTCCAGTAACTGTGATTCGGTAATGATGCCAAACAGCGCCCCGTCATCGCCGAATGTAATGGGCCGCTCTCTTAATATCGGCGTCGACGTACCTTCAGCTAGTGACTCACTAGCGAACCTGAGCGAGAGAGTCTGATCCGCCTCATCGTGCGGCGCACTTGGCGATTCAGCTCTCGCGTTGGATGCCAGGGGAGTCTCAAGCAGCCAATCGAAGCTAGCCTTCACGATGGCCGACGGAACACTAGCGAACTGCGGTGCGGTCATGATCATCTCAACCACACCGGGCAGGGCAACATATTTGACCGATTCCCCCCGTGATATCAGGGACTCGGCCCAGGCTCTGCTGCTTGGTAAGCGTTCGTTATCGACAATGAGGAGTCGGGGGGCCAGCATCCCCTCCGTGCGCGTCAAATCGCAGGCTGCCAGTGATGCCGTCGTTGCAGCCGACATGCAAAACCCGCTGACCTCGAGCCGCCCCGCCAGCGACTTCTTGGTGCCACCTTCTGGATGTCGGTCCACCTCTGGATCGGCTTTTCGTCCCATTGATGCAGCAAGCTGGGTGGTTCTGATCTCGCCGAGGTAACGGCGCCCAGTGAGCACCGGAGCAATCATAATGAGCGCGTCAGCTTCCGCGGGCTTGGAGGCGAGGGCTGCGAGCAAGGCCCCTAGGCGGATTCCAACCAGAGCAATGCGGGAGGCGCCGCTCCGCCGGCGAAGTTGTGCGGCGGCGGCCTGGATATCGCTGATCCAAGCCTCCAACTGGTCAGCTTCTGGCGAGAGATCCTCGGAATCGCCAGTACCTCCATAGTCGAAGCGAATCGCAGGAATTCCCAGCTTGGACGCCCGCTCGGCCAACACGCGAAGGCTCCGATGGGCGCAAATCGCCTCGTAGCCGAAAGGAGGACAAATGACCAGGCCCAGATCAGTAGAGATGTCCTTCGCTGGTTGGTGTACCCAGGCAAACAGCCGACGCGAGCCCGAGTTGAAATAGAACGGCAGAGTGCCGTTCTTTTCGGACGCGCCGGCTACGGCGGTGTTTAGCTCAAGACCCATAGCAAGGATGCGGCACCCTGTGGCATCGGACGGGTTTAAAGTAGGTAGAACTTCCCCACGAGAGTAAGTGTAGACGGGTCACGCCTAGATCGCTGGGACCTGCTCTCATCCCACAGAAGGCCATTTGCGGGCACGGCTCGGATTGAATTGCGGCATCTTGGGCGCATCCAGTCGGGGCTCGTCGACGAGTAGCTGCGAAGTGAGAAAAATCCCCTAATGCTCTGAAAATTATGATGATTATCTTCCGGATGCAGCGACACACTGTGCGGTCCACTCCGGCGCGCCTGCCAGTCCGTCGGCTATGGTCATTGGCTATTATGGCGGTGCATTCCTTGGCGCACGCCCCCCTCTGTGTCGAATTGTATCGCGGGTGGCCGAAAGCTGCGTGCATCGCCTGACCGAATTCTACATAAGTAAAATCGTGATGGCCTCGACACCGAGTGCTGTTCAGATCGAGGTGCCATTTAGCGCGAGCGATCCCTAGCGCAAGAACCAGTCTACCGCGTCTGCGATGCCGCGCTGCCTAAGCGTTTCAACATCAGAGACAGGCTTCCAGCCGAGTACTTGCTCGCTCATTGCACCGTTGTAGCGCGCCTTTTGGGACTGACATTGCCAATCATGCAGAGTTGGCCACCGACGGTTGCCATGGCGAACCGCATTCTTGGCCAATTCCTTCATAAGGTCTGCCGCAAAGTAGCGCCATGCAGGGCGCGGACGGGCATCGATAAGCGTTGCCATCTGCCGGCTTAGACTTTGTACATACTCCTGGGCACTCATCAGCGGCGGGCTGGTCAGCAACAGCGTCTGGCCTTCAATACCCTGAACCAGCAGCGTGCGAGCCAACGCTTCGGCCACATCGTCAACGAGGACAAGCGGCAGGGGATTTGCGCCATCACCCCAGTAATCAACACGAGTTTCGCTAGCAAAACGCCCGATGCCAGGATGTGCTGGCGGGCTTCCCGGCCCGATCACTATGCCTGGACGGACAATGACTACCGGCAGACCCCGGTCGCGGCGTAGTTGCTGCAGCAGCGCCTCGCAGGCGGCTTTAGAGCGTGCATAGTGGCCGCGTCGGTTTATGGCGCGATCCACAGGAGTCGTGTTGTCAATTACCGAAGCGGCGTGGGCTGAATCGTAAGAAGCAATGGTGCCTGTGTAGATGAAGCGACGCACGCCGGCGGCGAGTGCCGCTTCAGCAAGTACCCGCGTCGGAGCGATATCACCCTCGACATAGTCCTGCCAGCGCTTTCCCTCGCATTTCGCCAGATGGAAGACGGAGTGAATTCCCTTCAGCGCTTGGGCCGCGCCCGCGGCATCGCCGTGCGATCCTGCAAACAGCTCGATGGGCAGGTCCCCCAGCTCAATGGCAGCGGCGCGCGGGTTACGCGTCATGACCCGAACGCTATAGCCCTGATCGCTCAATTTTCGCACCAGCCGGCGCCCGATGAATCCGGTGCCCCCGACCACCAGTACATCCGGTACCTTCACGGGCTTAGGCTGCGGCACCGAGACGCTTTGCGTGCTGGGCTTACCCGTCTTTGCCGCAAGCGATACCTGTTCGCAAATCCGGACGACGTCAGTGGCAAAGCGCGCGCTGTGGCGAGAGTCCAGATTTGCGACTCCGCCTTGATAAAAGGCATGGATGCTTCGAAATATGCTGTCCTCGAACGGGTTGGCATCTGGCCCCTTGGCAAGCGCCGATTTTAATCGGCGTCGTCGATCACTTCCGGCCTGCTTGCGAAGCGCACGACCTGCAGCGGTCGCGACCGCGTAGGAATCAAAGATTGGATTGTCGGTCACCGTCAGGTCGCGCCAGAAGATGTCGCGACCAAAATCCAGCTGTACGCTTCCACCACGACCGCGCACGCGCAATATCCGATCAGCTTGACCGGAAGTGATCGATATCGACAACACTACCGATGCAGTTTGCGCCTGAGCAATCGCGGACCACTGGCGATAGACCAATTGCTGGGCCGGCAAACTGATCGGGTTGGCAGCAACCGCGCTCGTCACCTTGGGCAAGCCGACCAGATCAATGATGAACGCGCCAAGGTGCGTACCCAGTTCGAACAGAATGTTTGCCGGCGCTGCGAGCATCCAGCTGTCGAAAGGGCCAAACTGCAGCAATGGAAGCGCAAAGTGCCAGTTTGCGGCGATATGATCGATGCGGCCCAGCGCACCTGATTGGAACTCGCCTCGTAGCGCCTCGTAACCTCTTGAGAAAAGGAAATTGTGGTTTACAGCGGCCACGACGCCGCGGCGTTCCGCGCTGGCACACAGCGCCTCGCACGCGCTGCTGTCCAGCCCCATAGGTTTCTCCAGAAACACTGACTTACCGGCTTCAACGAGTTGCATCGCCGCATCCACATGCGCCGCCGGCGGCAGGAGGATGTGCACCACGTCGCAGTCCGACGCAATCAGCTCGGAAAGCGAAGTCAAAACGTTAGGAATGCCATACAGCTCCGCGGCACGCTGCGCGCGCCCGCGCGATACATCACACACCGCGTGTAGAGTCACTTGTGGAATGAACTGAAGCGCCTTGGCATGCGAATCGAGGATGTAGCCTGCGCCCAGAAGCCCGACCTTGGTCCGTCCGCTCACAAAACTATCCTTTCGTGCGCGTAACGGTGCGAGATTTGCTGCGCGCGCATCCAATTGGCGGGCTCGAACAAACCACGAACCTCACGGCCGGTCGGGTTGCAAAGAGTGCACTCACGCTCATGTCGTACCAGCTCCCTTGTATTCGATCAGACGCGAGGCTCGTCCGCGCAGACGATTAATATGGTAATCCAGGACGCCAAAAAACTGCGGAATCTTGCCCGCCATTAGCAAGAGCCCGGAGCCGCAGGCGATCCAGGGGCTGAGCCCACGACGGCGCTGGCGAAGCGTCAGCCGCAGAGAGTTTAGAAGAGTCAGTCCGAAGATAACTAGCGCTGCAATACCCCAACGCGGATCCAAAACCACGGCCACGATGATTGCGATTAATGCCACGCCAGGGAGAATTGCACCCCACATCACAATGCCGCGCACGGTGCGGGGCCAGTTTGAATCCTGCGGGTCCGGGTGCAAGAATGCTATCTCCCCGTAGCCATGACCCGAGCGGCGCGTGCGCTTCCACCATTGGACAAAGCGAGTGATCGCCGCATCGTGAAGCGTCATCTCGACGTCGATCCGATGCAGGACCCAGCCGGCCTTGCGCAGCCGCATGCCCAGTTCAGTATCCTCGGCAGCGATTATCTTCGGATCGTAGAAATTGACAGCGCGCAGGGCTGCGACTCTGAACAGCGCATCGCCGCCGACTCCGCTGGCCACGCCGACCGGCACATTCCATTCGTCATCGCATAAAGCATTGTAGAGGGACCGATCCGGATGGCGTTCGCGTCGGCGGCCAAATACCAGCGCCAAGCTGGGATCCGCTTGCAACCTTGCGATCGCCGCAGCTATCCAACCCGGCTGTATCTCACAGTCGCCATCCACCATCTGGACGAATTCGAGATCCGGTTCATCCTCCAGCAGGCGCGTGAGCCCTGCGTTTCGAGCTCGAGCCGCAGTAAATTCTGGCGGCACCGCCAACTCCACGACGACCACGCCTTCGCTCTTGGCAAGGGCCACGCTGCCGTCAGTTGAACCTGAGTCAACGTAAACACGATGAGAAATGCCCCGTACCGATGCAAGGCATCGAGCCAGGCGTGCGCCCTCATTGCGTCCTATTACGACTAGTCCAATCTTTCCCGTTTCCGGCATAACTCTACTGTTCAGGTGCTGACGCGGTCTGCGGGCCGCTGCGGGCGCCAGATGCGACTTGCCCTGGCGCGTGTACCGGCCCGAATCGTCGCAGGTAGGCCATGGGCACGCAACCGCAGCCGCTTCACTATTTAACGAAAAATATCCCCCCTTGCGGTGCGTCTTCCCTCCGCGCACGTGCTTTTTTACGCGCCGGGGGCTAGGCAGTCGTCGCTAGCCCAACGCGGCCACACTTAAGCGGCATTAGCATCGATTTGTCTTGGGTCAATATTCCTCGCGCGGGACCAAAATACTAAGGTGGAAAGTCGGGAAGCCCGTGCCAGGTTGCATCTTTTTCACCTATCGCTGGCGGGCGCCGAACATTCTCAATGCTTCATGAATGTCTGGTAGCCCGGTTGTGCTATTTTCGGAACTCCTATTGCACAGCCAACCGTAGGCGAGGCTCGGGCTTCTGGAGTGCCTTGCGGGCAAAAGCGACATGGAGTTGAAAAGGCAGAGTCCGGCTTTGAAAATCGCTTATTTCGTCAATCACTACCCGAAGGTCAGCCACAGCTTTATCAGGCGCGAAATCCTCGCCCTGGAGCGTCGCGGGCTTGAAGTTCAACGCTTGGCGCTGCACGGCTGGAAAGAACCGCTGCCGGATGCCGAAGATCAGGCCGAACGCGGCAAGACCCGTTATGTATTGCGTCAGGGTGCAGTAGGGCTGCTGTTCCCAATGCTACGCGTCTTGCTGACGGCACCGATTCGCCTGGTGGCGGCGTTGGACAAAGCGTGGCGTGTTTCGGGCAGCTCCGAGCGCCCGTGGCCATATCACATCGCCTACGTGGCTGAAGCCTGTCGCATCCTGCCATGGTTGAAGAGCGCTGGGGCGCAACACGTGCATGCGCACTTTGGGGACAACTCGGCGGCAGTCGTCATGTACGCGCGGATGCTGGGTGGGCCGCCATATAGCCTTACCGTGCACGGTCCGGGCGAATTTCATGCACCGACGGCTCTGGGTGCGAAAGTCCACGATGCGGCGTTTGCTATCGCGATCAGCAGTTTCGGCCGGAGCCAGCTGTATCTGCGTTGTGCTTACGAGGACTGGCCGAAGATCAAAGTCGTTCATTGCGGACTCGAGCGCAGCTTCTTCGAGGGTGCCTGCACTGGAGCTGGTGACTCGCGTCGATTCGTATGCGTCGGCAGGCTGTGTCGCGAAAAAGGGCAGTTGTTGCTGATCGAGGCGGTCGCGCGGCTTCGCGACCGGGGTGTTCATTTTGAGCTCCTGCTCGCCGGAGACGGTCCGATGCGCGGTGAGGCCGAGAGTTTGATTGCTCACTTTGGCCTCGCGCAGCAGGTGCGGATCAGCGGCTGGATCAGCAGCGAGGAGGTGAAGCGAGAGATTCTGGCCTCGCGAGCACTGGTGCTGCCCACCTTTGATGAGGGCTTGCCGGTCGTCTTAATGGAGGCACTCGCCTTGTGCAGGCCGGTTGTGACCACCTACGTAGCGGGTATTCCGGAGCTTGTGAGGGCGGGGGAGAACGGCTGGCTGATTCCCGCCGGTTCCGTCGGGGAGCTGGCTGATGCCCTGGAAGCGTGCCTCGCCGCCTCGCCGGAAATTTTGCAGCGCATGGGTGAGGCCGGGCGCGAGCGGGTACGCGCGCGACACGCGATAGACATCGAGGCGCAAAAGCTCATCGAACTGTTCGGCGCCGACGCACCCACACGCTGACCCACGCCAGACGCATGTTGAACCATTGTCTAGCGTTTGCGCGGGCCCGACGCCGGACTGCCAGCGGATGGTGAATCTGCT
>Ga0302324_100019875_pt1 | contig 13165 bp, 16 predicted proteins | sample Palsa_T0_1_FD_201949 | JGI IMG/M metagenome (GOLD analysis project Ga0302324, IMG submission 201949) | Peat permafrost microbial communities from Stordalen Mire near Abisko, Sweden - Palsa_T0_1 | ecosystem: Environmental > Terrestrial > Soil > Palsa > Peat permafrost | place: Sweden: Abisko...
TTCGATCCGACTCCGATGATGCAACTGGTAGGCCACCGGACTCGGGCGATCACCTACATGATGGGCAACAACGTCATCGTGGAGACGATGTTTCGACACGATGCCGGGGTGATGTTGTACGCGCCACGGCGCACCGCGATCTATGAAGACACCGCTGGCCGCGTCCACTTCGGCATTGATCAACCGTCGAGCAAATTCGCAAGCTTCGGGGACCCGCGAATCTCCGAGGTCGGAGTGCAGCTCGACGTGAAACATGCGGCATTACTCCACCTGCTCAAGTTGACGGTTCCCGGCGAACTCGAAAAGGACTGAAGACGAACATGATCCGGAAACCAGCCACAGATTTCGAGGAGAACACCATGAACGACAACCAGATCCATGTCCAGTACTCGACCGGCCTATCTCGGCGAAACATTGAACAGGCCCTGGTAGCCGCCGGGAAGGACCTCACCCGCCTTCAGCCCGCGGACCTCGGGCCGCTCGAGGACTTCCACACGATGGGGCGCATCGCCACGAGCCAATTGGTGGATCTCATCGACGTGACAACTGACGACGACGTCCTCGACGCGGGCAGCGGCATCGGCGGCACCGCCCGCTTCGTCGCCGAGAAGTGCGGGTGCCGGGTCAGCGCCGTCGATTTAACCGAGGAGTACTGCGAGACGGCCCGGTGGCTCAATCGACTTGTCGCACTCGATGATCGGATTTCAGTTCGCCGAGCCGACGTGACCGAGCTGCCCTTCGCCGACGCCACCCTCCAGGTCGTCTTCAGTCAACATGTTCAGATGAACGTGGCCGACAAATCCCGCCTCTACCGGGAAGCGCGTCGGGTGCTGGCCGAAGGTGGCCGGCTCGCCATGTGGGACATCGTTTCTGGCGGGCTCGCCGACCCCGACTACCCGCTGCCCTGGGCTGACCAACCAGAGCTGACTCATCTGGCTACGTCCAGCCAGTTGCGCGCTGTCGTGGAGTCCGGAGGGTTCGCGGTCGAGCACTGGAACGATCTCACCGGCCAGGCGGCCTCGACGATGCAGATGTTCCTGGGCTTACCGCCCAGCCCGCTAGGACTGCACGCCTTCGTTCCCAACTTTGCTGAAAAAGCACAGAACCTCACCCGTGCACTCATCGACGGACGACTCCGAGCCGTCCAAGCCGTCGCACGCGCAGTCGCTCAGGAGCAGTGAGACTGTCACTGGAGCTGGCCCGACGCCAGCTCAAAGAATCCGGTGCCCCCAGTAGGACTCGAACCTACGACCTGCGGATTAAAAGTCCGTAGCTCTACCAACTGAGCTATAGGGGCGCGGAGGACAAGGATACTGTGTGCCCGTTTGAGGATTCGGTACCCGGTGACCTAAGCTGACGTGGCTCCAACGAACCACGTTGTGAGTACCCCGGAGTGATTCGGTTCTGGCCCCCATCGTCTAGTGGCCTAGGACGCCGCCCTTTCACGGCGGTAGCACGGGTTCGAATCCCGTTGGGGGTACGCAACGCGGCAACGCGGAGCAGGTGGTACAGCAAGGCCCTGTGGCGCAGTTGGTTAGCGCGCCGCCCTGTCACGGCGGAGGTCGCGGGTTCGAGTCCCGTCAGGGTCGCCACTTTTGTCGTGAGGCACCCCGGTAGGACACGGTGCCTTCCGGCCAGGTAGCTCAGTCGGTATGAGCGTCCGCCTGAAAAGCGGAAGGTCGCCGGTTCGATCCCGGCCCTGGCCACCAAGCTGTTTGCACAGCTCAGGGCGCTATAACACAGTCTTGGCACCCCCTCGATCCCGCGAGAAATCGTCGAAATGGGGCCAAAATGGGGCCAGACAGGATCAGCTGCCGCCGTCCTGGAAGCTATCGTCGAGCGAGTCGAGTGCCGTCGCGATGTCGTCAAGTTCATCGTCAAACAGATCCGCGTAGGTGTGTGCGGTCACGGTGATCGACGCGTGGCCCATTGCCTTTTGGAGGAGTCTCAGGTCGGCACCGGCCCGACGTGATAGCGACGCATAGGTGTGCCGCAAATCGTGCACGCGCAAGTCGGGCCGGCCGATCTCAGTCGCGGATCTGCGCCAGTTGACCGCGCGTTTCCAGTTCTCCAGGCTTAGCCGGGATCCCTTCGGCGACGCGATCCCCGGCGCGCCCGGGGTTCGTGCATCGAGCCGCGCCTTCAGCGCCGGCATCAAGCGCTCGGGAATAGGGACAGAGCGTCGACCCGCCTCCGATTTCGGATTACCTGCTACGAGCTTGCCGCCGACCTGAGTCATCGAGCGGCGGACACGGACTCGACGAGCGGCCAGGTCGACATCCTCAACATTGAGGCCGGTGAGTTCACCAAATCGAAGCCCGGTGTAAGCGAGGAACAAGACGACGTCGCCCTGAGCTCCGCATACCTTGGCAAGGGCTGCGACTTCGCCGGCGGTCAAATAGATGTGGGGGGCGTGCCGCATCGGCGGAAACTTAGTGCGAGACGCCGGGTTCTTGCCGAGGAGCTGGTCTTCCTCGACGGCCCGGTCAAGCGTCATCTTGAGGACCGAGTGCGTCCACCTGACAGTCCGCGGCCCAAGGCCCGACGCCGACATGGCATTCACCCACTGTTGGATCGACTCGTGATCAATCTTTCCGATCGGCCACGAGCCGAACTGCGGCTCGATACGAAGTCTCCAGTTGTCTTCATATCCGCGGCGAACTTTTGCGCTCAGGTCGGGGCGTGAGGCGAGCCACGATCGATAGACAGCGCGGAGCTGGATTTTGCCGCCGCGCGGATCCACCCTCACGCCCGCAGCGCCGTTGGTGACCAGCTTCGCTTCGAATTGCCGTGCCTCGCGTTCTGTTCGGAAGGTTTTCTTGCGCTTCGAACGATCCGGTAAGCGCCACTGCACGTCGTAACGCACGCCGTCCATGGTCTCTCGGCGCTTTATTGCCAAGGTTCCTCCCGAATAGCGTTGCAGGCCTTAGTGGTCAGTATCCACAGCCGTCCGGTGACTAGCAACAAACTCGATTGACGCTATGGTCGCGCATTCGTTCCGACCAGCTTGGCAATCGAATTGCTTTACACTCGAGTGGATTCCAGCCACTCGTTGACGTCATCCAGTAACCAGCGGCGGTGCCGATCACTAAGTCGCAGATGATGCGGTCCCGGCGCGGCGATGCCGCGCTCCCGTTTGGCTGCCCAGTCGTGCAGCGTCGAGACCGGAACCCCAGTCATCACTCGAACTTCATGGGCAGTGAGCATCACTGAACCCTCTCGCACAGCAGTCATATTCTCTCACTCCGTATTCCGCCGTTAGCACTGGTCGGCAGGTCATACCGAGATCATGAGGCATGGTCCTCGATCTCCGCTACCAGCGGTGCGACATTTGATAGCAAATAAATCTTCGAGGGCAGGCGGCGATACCGGCGCCGGTCGCGCTCGAGGTCGGACCCGGCGGTCCGACATGCGATGACGCGGTTTGCCAGAAATTCGGAATTCGGGACCCGTCGTGGCGCCGGAGGATGCCTCGACAGATTCTGAAACGGGTGGTGCCTGTCGGTTGCTCGCGCTGGGTAACGGTTTTCGTGGACGTGCCGTGACATGCAAGGTCGTCTGCTGCTGGACTGCGGCCGGAACGCGTAGTTAGGCGCGGCAAGGTCAGCGTTTGGGGTTAAGCAATTCCGCGCAGGCGTGTACCCGCTCGATCACGTCATCGAACGTCGGCGGATCCGAACCGTAGTAAAGATCGCGCATCGCGATGTCGTGTTGTCTGCGCAGCCCTTCCGCAAATTCGCCGTCCGACGAGAACGCGTCCGATGCGGCGAATCCTCCGCTGGGCACAGGATGGTCAGGTGAGAACTGTTCTGACACTTCGAAAATGCTCTGAAGGATTGCGCCGACCTGTGCTTTATCGGCGAGGAGTTCGATGACGGACGGCTCGTGAAGCAACGCCCAAATGTCATAGAACTGCCGTCCAATGCGAGGCAGCCCGTGTGGAGTGTCTCTTCTCGCCGGATCGACAACGAAGTTGTTGACCCGCAGCAACTTCTCCAGCAGTGTCCGTCCGGGGTGCAGGATCGTTACTGCGAAGGGCCGCAGGTCATCCCAATCTCCCTTGACGGCGCCATGTAATGCGCGAGCGAGCAGCGACTCCACCGTGCCGTCCAGCGACGGATTCGGGCCACCAGATTGGCCTAGTTCGATGAGGACTGCCGTGGGGTCGACAAGTCCGACGGATTGCTCACCGCGTTCGAGTGGCAACTCTAGGTAGGCCCTGCGGTGTAGCGAGCCCAGGGCGCCGCCTGATTCCGAGTCTGTGCACTTCCCGCCGATGGTCGATGCAGCTGCGGCCAGCATGGCTTTCATGGCTCTTTTTGCGGCACGTTTCGAACTGTAGTGGCCCACGACAAGGAGGTCGAGATCCTCTGAGAAGCGTTGGATGATGCGCAGCTTCTCGAGGCTGGTACCGCCCTTGAACACGACCTCATCGCGGTGAGCGCCAACGATCGCCCGCAGCACCTCGCAGACCCAGTAGTCTTTTTCCACCGCAATCTGTTGCACGCCGAGTTGCTCAGCGGCCGTGGCGACCGTCGCTTTGAAGATCTCCGGATCGTCGTCGCGCCAGACTGCCACGCTTAAGCGACAGCCAGGCCGGCAAGCGCCTTGGACTCGATGCCCCGGCCAGGGGAAGGAACCTTGTCAGCCAGAGTGGGCATTCCAGCGTTCCGTAGCAGATAACGGAGCCGCGCACGCGAGGAACCGGGTTCTGTTTTGCTCGCACGAGCGAGACGGCTCGGATCGATCCGGCCCGATCGAATCATGTCCGTCAATCGAGCCATTGCTTCCCTCGGGCCAGTTTCAATCACTCGGTCCCAGCCGTCGAGCACCTCCAGTGCCGCCACGTCTGTAGGGCTCAGCTTGCTGGCAGAACGACTGCGCCGGGCTGACCGGTTCACGAAATGCACCAAGTCCGTATCAGAGGGCGGTCGGCTCACCACGGCGTACTCCGCGCGTCGCGGAATCTGCGTGGACAGCCGCAATGCATTGGCGGCGGACAAGCCAGCCGGCCCGATGCCGTCGCTATCGGCGAGCTGCGACACCAGCGCTTCGGGTGACGGCGGAGCCATCCCGAGCGGAGTCTTGATCCCGCGCCAGTAGAGGCCTTTGCGGATGTGGCGCAGTTCGCCCCTTGCCACCAGGTCAGCGAGGATGCGCTGGACGGTGGAAGGAGGGGCGTCGATGTCCGTCGGACGCCAGAACTGGTTGCGGGAATCCAAAATGGACCGGCGGGCAGCTTCTGCGTTCCGTCGGCGATACGTCGTTTGTTTCGTTGACATTGGCACTCACCTCCTCCTCTGCGTGAAATGATACGAGAATCTCTCAATTTGCGCACCTACCTCTGGCTAGCCCGGGCAGTGTAGCGTCGATAACCGCAGCTAGACGAGAGGCGGGCATAGGTGGCGCCGCCGACGCCAACTTCTCGGTCACTACGCTGATCCGGGCGCGGCTCGACGCTGCGTCGTGGTACCGAAACACCGATTCCTCGGCACTGACCGCCGCGACTGGCCTCGTGGAGTCGCCGTTCACGCCGCGGTCGCGCTCCAGGTTGATGTGTGACACGGCTGGCTCTGCGATTCGGTCTCACTCGCTGTTTCTGGTTGGCAGGCTGGTATAGGTCGCGTGTCGCGTTAGTCGAGGAGTGGTACGTCGGGCGTTGCGATGGTGTCGTGTGCCGTGCGGGATGGTGAGGTGCGCTTGTTGGGTTGTCGGCGAGCTGGGTTGGTCGGGACGTCGAGTCCGCACTGATGTAGCGCTTCGCGCATGGTGTTAGCTATTGCTGATGATTGCTGTGCAGCAACAACTCTGAGGGTTTCAGCGGCGGCGAGCACGGTAACTGTGTCCAGTGCTGTCTGTCGGGCTATTCGTTGGGATACGGGGCTTTCGGGGTCGTCAAGGTGATCGTTGAGGATTTCTGCGGCGTCGAGGCGGCTTTCTCGGTTAGCGTGGGCGAACTCGAATAGCGCGCGATCAAGCGAGCGGAATTTCGACCAGCCGGCCACACTGAGCCAGCGGCGTGGGGTGGTCGAGGACGTGGACTGCAATGCTTGGGCGGTGTCGGGGTGGACGTGCCAGGTGCGCAATCGGGCTGCGTGGTGCAGTGTGCATCGCAGTATGCCCATGGCACGGTCGTCTTCTTCGATCCAGAGCCAGTATCCCGAGAGCAGCGTCGCCGAGATCTGTGTGGCGGCGGCGGCGATCTGCGGTCGGGATTGGTTCCAGAGCGCGCACACCGCGGCGAACTCTGCGGTCAAGATGTACGGGGACGCCGAGCTGAGGTGCTGCTGGATCTCGAGGTGCTGGCCTGAGATTTTGCGGTCTTGGGCGCGGGCGTCTGCGGTAACCAGGAGCCGTGAGAACCGATGTGCGGCAAAGGTGAGTTCGGCGAGTTGCAGGGGTGTCCAGCGCTGAGCGGTGAATCTGTCCGCAAGCGCAGCGTGGTACTCGGTGTAGAGCGGCCACAGATCGGCGACAGCGCCGAAGGTGGCAAATTCGCCGTCAACCAGCGGCACAAGGGCCGGCGGCGGTCGGGTGGCCGCCGGCTTGCTAAGGGGTAGTTGTATTTCCGAGGGGTGCTGGACGGGGCGTCGCTCGGGCGGCGGCGACACGAGAGGGATTCCGCGCATCGTGTCGGTGTCTGTCCTGAAGACGTACGTCGTTACGGTGGCGAGTCGCATCTGAATCATGCACAGCGTCAACGTATCTAAGATAGTTTCGGCCGGAGCGTGTGTATCGGTAGGTGAGGGCTCGGCGTTGAAGTCGTGCATCACCTCGCACTCGACCCGCCGATCAGCGTGTTGTGCGTCGATGAGCTCGCACAGTGTGTGGTACACGTGGGCAGGGCATAGGGGCCGTCCGTCGACTTGTACGTGCTCGTGATCGGTGCCGATGGCACCCGTCGTGCGTGGGTGGTCGTCGAGGTCATCGAAGATGTCATCCAGCGCGACGTCAAAGGCATATAGGCCGAGCATATCCATGGCGCGCTGCGTCCATGCTCTGGCGATAAACGACTCGATCGGCTCGCCGCGACGCCGCACGACAGAGTCGGCCCGCGCCAGCAGCAGTGTCCATCGGCCAAGTTGCTGCCGTAAAATGATTGCTGCGCCGACGATTTGGCCGGCCAGCATCAGGCGCAGAGCCGCGATGGTGCTTTCGAAACTCCAGGACAGGTGCGTCGGCCAGGGGCTCTCATACGGTGGCGAATGCTGGTTCAGCTGATGGCCTTGGCGGATGAAGATCGCATCCAAGTGGCAGACCGCCATGAGATGCTTAAGGCAGTGGTCTATCGAAAGTTGTGCAACCGCATCAAGATTATCGATCCGAATCGAGTGACGACCGATGAGCGTCTCAATAAGTCGTGTCGGGCCACTTTCAGCGACGCGCTCATAGGCTTCGACGGTGGGTGGAACGTTCCGAGCGCGGCGTTGGGCCTTTAGCGTCGCACGCTCTACTTGTTTGGGAGTCGATTGCGCCTGACCGAGCCTGCGCTCAAGCTTGTGGCGACTTGTGCGTCCCATAGCTTTTCAGTCCTTGGTTCAGGCGCTGCGACGCTGTGTGATCGCCCGCGAGCGACCGGACGGCAATCGCAGGGGTCGGCCGCCCGGTGTTTGTTTGAGCTCGCGCTGTCGTTGCATGGCCGCAGCGTAAAAGACACTGCGGAAAGCCGTCTACCAAAGCCACGGAAATAACTCCCTCGCGAAAATGATGCAGGGATACCTCTGACGGCGTAGTGCGTGCTCTCGGACGAAAAGAGTTCTGCCGGGGCACAATGGCAGCATGGAGGACGATTTGGTACCTACCTCGCTGGTTGCCCGGGTATTGGACCGGCATTTGCGGCTGCCGGCGAGCTGGGATGACCTCGAGCGGCGGGAGTTTGTCGACGAAGCCGCTCGCGAGGTTGCATATCGAGTGGCTGAGCTGGCCGATGATTGGTCTGATCGCGCTGTGACCGAATGGGGCCGATGGCATTGGCAATTGCCTAATGCTGAGATCCAGGCTGAGCTGGTGCGACGGGCCCGGAGATCGGCACTGATCGACGTGTTGTGCGATGTGCTGCCCACGGTGCCCGTCGCCGAGTTCGATATCGGTGAGCTCGCGCCCGTTGGCGGGACTTGAATCTGATCAACTTTTCGGCAAGGCAGCAACGCCCTCAACCCACCGAAGTCGACACTTTTGTGCGGGACCCGGTGCCTGCTGCGAGGCGCCGTCGGATTCGACTTATCGGCGCGAGCCGCGAGGTGATCTCTATCTAGCGGACTGCACCCACACGGTGCGGCAGCGCTGCGAATCAATATCAGTGAGATCAAAGTTGGTGCGCAGGACGGTTGATATAGCCAAATGTGTTCGGCTCTCGCCACGACTTATCAAGCGGCTCCGCCGGTGCGCACCGCGTTGATGTAGTCCTCAGTGGTGGTGTTACCGCACACGACGTCGATGAGGGCCTGGATATCTGCACGGCTGGGTCGCCAACCTTCCAGGACATTATCGGCGACGGCAGTGATCACGATGCGACGCTGCTCGGCGCTGAGCCCGTCGAAGGGGTCTGGCCAACGATGCAGCCACGTCGAGCCATCGGGGTTGCGCATAGCTACGATTTTACTTTTCCGGCGGCCGCTCGCAACGCCATCACCGACCTCTCCCGTAACCAGAAGCTCGCACGCTTATGGCGGTCCTCGCGACTTGGTCATGACTGTCGAGGCTTCGCTCTGCCGCACGCGTCGCGGCTTCAACGAGGCCACCAAATTAGCCGCGCAACAGGCGCACTCACGCACCCGTTCGCGCGACGGCACAGCGTATTCGAACGGTTGGCATCCGCCGCTTCAATGACGACGCAGGCGCGTCGGGGAACCGCGGTCGCCCTGGCGGGCGAGATCGGTGCGCGCCGCGAGGACAGCAGGTCAGCTGACGCGCGCCGGCGCGGCGGCGCCCGCGTGGCGCGGTGCGCGGCGCCGCGGGTCCGGGGCGCGGTCCTGTGGTTAGGTCAGCAGCCGGGCGGCCCGTAGTGCGGTCAGCAGGCGCGCGGCGGCGCGCACGGTGGCGGCGTGCTCGCCGCGATGCAAAGTGCCCAGGGTGACGGCGTCGGTGAGGCTGTCGAGCACCACGCGGCATGCGCGCGGCGAAGTCAGGACGATCGCGGCCGCTTGGGCGGGGTCTGGTGGCGGTGGGGTCACCTCAACGATGCGGTCTCGATACTCCACATATCGCACCGGCTTTTCGACCTGCTGCACAACGCGCTCGACGCGCAGCCCGATCGCTCCGCAGCGAGCAGCTCGGCGCTCCTCGTAGGCGGCCCGGCGACATTTCTGCGAGCACCACAAGCGTCGACGACCCCTACCTACGGCAGCCGGCAGCTGCCCATGGCAGCGCGGGCAGACAGACGGATCGGACATGGTGACACGCTACCGTAATTTCGTACGGACGAAATGGCGTTACCGATTCGTGACCTTAATGCAAGAGGTGTGTGGTTCGTGGGCTGGTCGAAAACGGTTGGTGGCGGTGCGCTCTGGTGAGCTGGCTGTAGGTGTGGCGCGGGTTGTGTTGGGGGAGTGCGGGACTGGGAAACATGAAAGGGGGACAAATGGGGACACGGTGATGTTGTGGGTGATGGTAGAGACGCGGGTTGACCGCGCCGTAAGGTGCGGCCATGGCGAATATCAACTCGAAAACCGAAGCGCGCAAAAAGGTTCGCGAAGCGCAGGCCAAGGCCAACGAGGCTCGGCAGGAACGTGAGCGGCACAACGTCGATGACGCGGCGTCGTGTCTGGTCGAGCTGGGCCGGCTGGCGGCAGTCGACGAGTGGGAGCAGGGCCGTGTGGCCGAGGTTCGCGCAGAGGGCGAGCGGCGGCGGCACGAGCACCGCCAGGAGGGCGCGGCGGCGGTGTCGCGCATGCTGGATCGCGGGGAATCTCTGACCGCGATCGCCGAACTGGCCGGCGTCAAAGTCAGCGAGGTCCGAGCGGTGCTGAAATCAGCGGGCGCACAACCCGTCGCGCCGCCGGATGCACTAGGTGCCGCCAGCGCCGCGACCGACGCGCCGCCGAGCGCGCACCAGGTCGCGCCAGATGCGGCGGACGTGACGGTCGGCGACGCGGCGCGCCCGGTAGGTGTCGGTGGGACTGCTTAACGTGACAGCGTGCGAGGCGAAGGCGCGGCGACTGCGCTGTGGGTCGATCCTGCGGTGCACGCCGACGAATGCGCACGCTTCGATTCCTACGTCGTGAAGGGCCCGGGGCCCTACATCTACCGCTGGGGCAGCGGAATTTGCGTGCGGCCGCACCGCTACGCATGGGCCCGCTGGCTGACGGTGTCATTGGGGCTGGGCGAGCTCGGGCTGCACGAGCGCGATATGCCGCTGTGCGTGAAGGTCTGCGGCATGGATCGCCCGCGCCAGCATGCGTCCGTGCGCTCGGCTCGATCGCAAGCGGCTGTACGCAATGCGGCTCCCATTCGCGGCGAAGGCCCGAGATCCTGGCTGTCTCAGTACCAGCCGACCCGGCGAATATTGATGCAGATCAAGCCTAACTTTTGCTTACATCTGCGCAATTCAGGCTATGCACCGGCTATCAACGGTTTCCGTCTTCGCGCTGATCCGTGTGCGATTAGATCCCGCGTCGTGTTGCCGCCCGGCGTGCCGATGCCGAGACCGACGACATATCGGACACGGTCATATGGCTGGCGTCGGATCTGTCCCGGGCGGTCACCGCGACACAACTGACGGTCGATATGGGTGCTACCAAGATCTGACGTGCGGCACTACGGCGACTGCCCAATCGCCTGCGGCACTGCGAGTATGACCTATTCGATGAGCAACGCACTGATGCCGGCTGCGCCGAAGGCGGCCGCGCTGCCCGCTGCACTCACGCGGCTCTGACTCGTCAGCGCCGGGGACCGGAGGCTCAAGATCACCTCTGCAGCGGCCAACCCGACAACGACGCCCAAGATGCCTCGCCGTTGAGCCGACTTTCTCGTCCCGAGCAGTATCAACCCCAGAGCTGATTCACGCAGCGTCCACAGGTGTGTTTGATACCGGCTCTCGTCTGCATCCTTATCGGCGCTGGAGGATGCACTTAGTCGGTCCGGCGCAACGATGCCCACGACACCTACGGCGGTCATGATCGCGCCCATGCCCGCCTGAATTTTCTGGGAAGTTTTCGTAGTCATGGTCCTTCTCGGGTCACGCTTCATTTCGTTAACAGCAGTGGTGAGATGTGCTCGGCCGCAATGCTTTTAGCCCAACGATAGTCGGCCTTTCCGGCGGGTGAGCGAACGACCTTTTGGGTTCGAATAAACGCCTTCGGGATTTTGTAGCTGGCGATCTGCGTACGGCAAACTGCGGCCAGTTCGGCGTCGCTCGCGGATCCTCCGTCGGCGATCTGGACTACTGCCACGACTTCGCTGCCCCATCGTTCAGACGGCCGACCGACCACCACAACGTCGTAGACCTGGGGGTGGGCCGCAATTGCGCGCTCCACCTCCTCGGCGAAGATCTTCTCGCCCCCGGAATTTATCGTCATGGAGTCTCGGCCCAATAGTTCGACGCGCCCGTCCGACAGAATTCTCGCTCGGTCACCGGGGATCGACCAGCGCACGCCATCGATGGTCGGAAAGGTGCGTGACGTCTTGGCTTCGTCATTGAGATAGCCCAGCGGGATCAGGTCGCGTCTGGCCAGCCAGCCCTCCCCGTCGCCTGGTGCAAGCACGCGGCTGAAGTCGTCGGCGACCACGGTGGTATCCGGCTGAGGGTTGAAGGTCGCCGTGTCGACCGTCGCCCCTGGGATGTCGGCGGCGCTCATCTGCATCCCGGATTCGGAGGACCCAACGCCGTCGAAAAGAATCACATGAGGCAATGCGGCCCGAAGTCGTTCGCGGACAACGGACGTCATGGGAGCGCCGCCGTTGCTGATGGTGACCAGTCCCGACAAGTCATGGTCGCCACGCTCGAGTTCTTCGGCAAGGGGTCGGGCGACGGCATCACCAACCGTCAAGATTCCCATCACCTTCTCCCGCGCAGCCAAGGACAGGGCCTCGTCGGGACGAAACCGCTCGACGTCGTCAGGTATCACCAGACGTCCGCCCATTGTGACGGCGGTGAACGCTCCCCATTGCGCGGCGCCGTGCATCAAGGGCGGAATCATCAGCAGCGACATCGCGCCGGGAGACCCCTGGGCCTGCACCGCGAGTTGTTCATACGATTCCAGCACTGAGGTGCCCCCGACCGGACGGCCACCCATGGCCGAGACAAAGATATCGTGCTGACGCCACAGCACTCCCTTGGGCATGCCGGTCGTGCCACCTGTGTACAGGATGTACAGATCGTCCCCCGTCGGCGCTGGCAACCCTTCTTTTGGTTCACGCGTTGTGGTGATCGATTCGTAATCGACTGCGCCCGGCAGCAATTCGTTCCCGGAATCATCCGCCACCTGGATCAGCACCCGCAAGTGTGGAAGGCGGTCACGAATCGCGGCGACGCGGGGTGCGAACTCGGCGTTGTAGACGAGTGCGGCCGACCCGGCGTCGTTTAACAGATAGACAAGCTCTTCCTCGACGTAGCGATAGCTGACGTTGAACGGGGCGACCCTAGCCCTAAAGCCGGCGATCATCGACTCCAGGTACTCATTGCCGTTACGTAGGTAGATGCCTAGGTGGTCCTGCCCAGATTGATGCCCGGCCAGATGATTTCGTTCAGACTGACAGCCCAGCCCCGCGGCGGCGAGGTAGTTCGCCACGCCGTCGACGCGCAAGTCCATCGCCCCATAGCTCAGTCGCCGGTCTCGCCAGACGACAAACGTCGCATCGGGAATCGCCGCGGCGACCGTCTTGAAAACAGAGGACAGATCGAAGTTCACCGCGCCGTTCATGACACTCCCGCATTCGGGGCGAGACCGTGTGTTGCCTTGACTCTCGCCGAAGAAGGCAAGCGTTACACTTTACAAAGCTTTTGTAAAGAGGCGGCTGATGAATCACCAGCGGCCGGGTGGTTGTCGCGTGCAGTGCTCTAGGCGATCCAACTTGCCCGACGGGCCGCTCTGCTCGCGGTCCTGCCAGCGCCTCCAGGGGGTCGAGGGACTAACGCGACGCGTCGTGACCTTGGCGCGCTAGGTATCTCGGCGGGTTCACCCGAGGAATGGAACCCGGCGTTGCGCAACCAGTCGGTTCAGCTCCG
>Ga0302324_100019879_pt1 | contig 13164 bp, 11 predicted proteins | sample Palsa_T0_1_FD_201949 | JGI IMG/M metagenome (GOLD analysis project Ga0302324, IMG submission 201949) | Peat permafrost microbial communities from Stordalen Mire near Abisko, Sweden - Palsa_T0_1 | ecosystem: Environmental > Terrestrial > Soil > Palsa > Peat permafrost | place: Sweden: Abisko...
GACCTAAAAATCCGTCAGTCAGACGCCTCGATGTTCGCCGTCGGCCGCAACCTCGCGACGACCCCGGGCAAGGTCATTTTTCAGAACGAGCTGATGCAGCTCATCCAGTACGCGCCGGCAACAGCTACGGTGTTGAAACGGCCGCTGCTGATCGTGCCGCCCTGGATCAACAAATTCTATGTGCTCGATCTGAGCGCCGAAAAATCATTCATCAAATGGTGCGTCGATCAGGGCGTCACTGTTTTCTGCATCTCTTGGGTTAATCCCGATGCGCACCTCGCCAAGAAAGGCTTTGACGACTACTTGCGCGAAGGCCCGCTGGCCGCGCTGGACGCAATCAAGCAAGCGACTGGCGAAGACAAGGTTCACACCGCGGGTTATTGCGTCGGCGGCACCTTGCTTGCGATCACGCTCGCCTATTGCGCGGCGCGCGGCGACGACCGCATCGCATCAGCGACTTTTTTCGCTTCTCAGGTCGATTTTACCTACGCTGGCGACCTGAAGGTCTTCGTCGACGAGGAGCAGATCGCGTCGCTCGAGAAAAAAATGTCCGAGCAGGGCTTTCTCGAAAGCAAGTCGATGGCGACCGTATTCAATATGCTGCGGTCGAACGACCTGATCTGGCCTTACGTCATCAACAATTACCTGAAAGGCAAGGCGCCGTTCCCGTTCGATCTGCTGTACTGGAATTCCGACGCGACGCGGATGCCGGCCGCCAACCATTCGTTCTATCTGCGCAACTGTTACCTCGATAACAAGCTCTCCAAGGGAGAGATGGTGGTTGCCGGCGAGAAGATAAATCTGAAGGCTGTCAAAATTCCGATCTACAATCTGGCGACGCGCGAGGATCACATCGCGCCGCCGAAATCAGTACTGCTCGGCTGCAAATTTTTCAGCGGCCCGGTGAAATTCGTCATGGCCGGCTCCGGCCACATCGCCGGCGTGGTCAATCCGCCGTCCAAGAACAAGTATCAGTATTGGACCGGACCCAAGCCACGTAACGCCGACCTCAACGGCTGGCTGGAAAAAGCGAAGGAATATCTGGGCTCATGGTGGCCCGACTGGCTGGTCTGGCTGACCCGGCAAAGCCCGACCGAAGTCCCTGCGCGCATCCCCGGCGAAGGCGCGCTGAAAGCCATCGAAGATGCGCCGGGCAGCTACGTTCGCGTGCAGGGCTAAAGCGGCCTCACGGAAACATCGCGATCTGATCGACACCGGTAGCTTCCGGGAAGCCGAGCATGACGTTCATGTTCTGCACAGCCTGGCCGGAGGCGCCTTTAGTCAGGTTGTCGAGCGCCGACACGATGATCGCGCGACCCTTGATCCGGTCATTGGTGACGCCGATGAAGGTCATGTTGGAGCCGCGGACGTGCCGGGTTTGCGGTAGCTTGCCGAACGGCAGCACGTGGACGAACGGCTCGTTCGCATAAGCCTTCGACATAATCGCATGCAGGTCTTCAGGTGACACTTTCGGACTGCGTACATAAATCGTTGAAAGAATTCCTCTATTCATCGGCACGAGGTGCGGCGTGAGGGTCACGATGACCTCACGGCCGGCGGCCTTCGTGAATTCCTGATCGAGTTCGGACATGTGGCGGTGGCGGCCGACGCCATAGGCGTGAAAACCTTCCGACACTTCCGAGAATAGCATCTCTTCTTTCGCCGCCCTGCCCGCGCCGGTCATGCCGGACTTGGCATCGATCACGATCTCGTCGGGATCGATCGCTTTGGCCTTCAGAAGCGGAATGAGCGGCAGCTCGGAACACGTTGTGTAACAACCCGGATTGGCAACCAGCCGCGCTTTCCGCACATCGTCCCGATAAACTTCCGTCAGTCCGTAGACCGCTTCCTTTTGCAGGTCGGTCGCGTGATGGGCGTGGCCGTACCAATGCGCATAGGCCTCCGGATCCGACAGCCGGAAATCGGCAGAGAGGTCGACCACTTTCGTCTTGGGCGCCTTCGCCAGAAGATCGGCGATCACGGTCTGCGTCATGCCGTGGGGCAGCGCGCAAAACGCGAGATCAAGGACGGCTTGCTCCCAATCAATTCCCTCAATCGACGTCAGGATCGGCAGGTCATAGGGCGCGAACTGCGGAAACACATCGGACATCGGTTTGCCGGCGCGGCGGTCAGCGGTCAGCAGCACGATTTCGACCAGCGGATGCCGGATCAAAAGGCGCAGCAATTCCGCTCCGGTGTAGCCGGAGGCGCCGAGGATGCCGATTTTCGCTTTTGCAGACATGACTAACCTTCTTGGCTTGAGGAAATCTCAGGCCGAGCCGCAGGCAAGATATCAATCAAAGGGTGCCGCGGGACGACCGGCGGCACGGTGGGCTTGCTACACGCGAACATGCGCCCGTGCCGTATCGCAGGAGCGACGGCGGCGGCGCAGGAAGACGGTGCTGGTCAGAAAAAACCCGTTCATCCGGGCCATATAGGGCCGGTTCCCGAAGCCGTCAATCTACTGATGGTTCGTCTTTCAAGTGGCATAGTTGAGTGTTGATTCGGCCGGTCCGTTGCGCGGTGACGGAACGGCCCCATATGGGGCAAAGCGTGGGAAAAACAGCGAAATCCTCGAAAACGCCGGATCTGTTCGCCAATGCCAAGGAAGGGCGACCGGGCGGCGCGCGCCGTAGCGCGCCATCGCCGCGCGGTGGTGACAGCGGCTATTCCGCCAAGCACATCGAAGTACTGGAAGGTCTTGAACCGGTGCGCCGCCGCCCCGGCATGTATATCGGCGGTACCGACGAGAAGGCGCTGCACCACCTGTTCGCCGAAGTCATCGACAACGCCATGGACGAGGCGCTGGCCGGCCACGCTGACTGGATCGACGTCGAAATGGAAGCCGACGGCTTCATTGCGGTGACCGACAATGGCCGCGGCATCCCGGTCGATCCGCATCCGAAATTCAAGAACAAATCCGCGCTCGAAGTGATCATGTGCACGCTGCACGCCGGCGGTAAATTCGACTCCGAAGTCTACGAGACCTCGGGCGGCTTGCACGGCGTCGGCGTCTCCGTCGCGAACGCCTTGTCCGAGCGCCTGGAAGTCGACGTGTGGCGCGAGCAGCAGCACCACCACATGGTGTTCGAGCGCGGCAAGCCGAAGGGCAAGCTGCAAAAGCTCGGCCGAGCTCCGAACAAGCGCGGCACCAAAGTGCGCTTCCGGCCCGATCCGCAGATTTTCGGCGACAAAGCCCACTTCAAGGCCGAGCGCGTGTTCAAGATGACGCGCTCCAAAGCCTACCTGTTCGGCGGCGTGGAAATTCGCTGGTCCTGCGCCAAGGAATTGCTGCGCGGCGTGGAAGATGTGCCGGAAAAGGCTAGGTTTCACTTCGAGGATGGCCTGAAGGATTATCTGGCGACCACGCTTTCCAGCGCTACCTTGGTTCATCCCGACATCTTCACCGGCAGCGCCGGCAAAATGGGCTCGCACGCCGCGGCGCAATGGGCAGTCGCCTGGACCGCCGACGCCGACGGCTTCCTCAATTCCTATTGCAACACCATCCCGACACCCGATGGCGGGACCCATGAATCCGGTTTGCGTACGGCCCTGCTTCGCGGCCTGAAAGATCACGCCGAGCGCAACGGCCAGGGCAAGCGCGCGGCGCCGATCACTTCCGACGACGTCATGGTTGGCGCCGGCGCGATGCTTTCGGTGTTCATTCGCGAGCCGGAATTCCAGGGCCAGACCAAGGACCGGCTTGCCACCGCGGAAGCGCAGCGCATTGTCGAGCAGGCCATCAAGGACCCGTTCGACCACTGGCTCGCCGGCAATCCGCTGCAGGCCAACAAGCTGCTCGATTTCGTCACCGAACGCGCCGACGAACGGCTGCGCCGCCGCCAGGAAAAGGACATCGCGCGCAAGAGCGCGGTGCGCAAACTCCGCCTCCCCGGCAAACTCGCAGATTGCACCAGCAACGCGGCCGAGGGCGCCGAACTGTTCATCGTTGAAGGCGACAGCGCCGGCGGCTCGGCGAAACAGGCGCGCGATCGCAAGACGCAAGCGATCTTGCCGCTGCGTGGCAAGATCCTCAATGTCGCCTCGGCCGGCAAGGACAAGCTGGCGCAGAACCAGCAACTGGCCGATCTGATCCAGGCGCTTGGCTGCGGCACGGGCGCGAATTATCGCGACGCCGATCTGCGCTATGGCCGCGTCATCATCATGACCGACGCCGACGTCGATGGCGCCCATATCGCCTCGCTGCTGATCACGTTCTTCTACCGGCAGATGCGCGAACTCATCGACAATGACCACCTTTATCTCGCGGTACCGCCGCTCTACCGCCTGTCTCACAGCGGCAAAAATTTTTATGCGCGCAACGACAAGCACCGCGATGAAATCCTCAAAAAAGAATTTCACGCCAACGCCAAGGTCGAGATCAGCCGTTTCAAGGGCCTCGGCGAGATGATGGCGGCACAACTGAAAGAAACCACCATGGACCCGAAAAAGCGCATGCTGCTTCGGGTCAAGCTCGTCGCCGAGGACCAAAAGGCTACGGAAAAATCAGTCGAACGGCTGATGGGCACCAAGCCCGAAGCACGCTTCGACTTCATTCAGGAGCGCGCCGAATTCGCCGACGAGGCCGCGCTCGACGTGTGAATTCTTTATCGCGCCCGCAAGAGCGGGGAAGCGTCTAGTCGGAATTGAGAACTTTGTCCGCGGCGGTGATCAGCCCGTTGTCGGGGTGCTCCGCGCAATACTCGCCGAGCTTTTTGGCATTCTCGACAAATTTCCCGGTTTCGATCACCGGCGGATCGTCCTCATCCTTGTAGTAACCGTCGAGCCAGGTGAGAATGATTCCGATCGTTTCCTTGTCGGCGGTCACGAACTTCTTACAAGTCCACGCCGAAAGATCGATATCCTCTGCGAGTGCCTGACCAGAATAGGCCGTCATCACCGCAACAAGTACGCCTGCAAATAATTTCATCGGTACCCCCCAGTCCTAGCAGCCTCAATTTGCCCCGTTCGCAATAACGTGTCCAGACAAAGCCATCATGACAACACAGCTTAATCTCGCGGCGCGATCTGCGTCCCAGTCGCCTTTTCTTCATGACCGGGCTTGTCCCGGTCATGAAGATTCAATTGCCAACATCGCAACAACTAATACTTCGCCAACAACGGCAGCAACACGGGAAGCCTGACGACGGTCGGCACGCAGTAGCGGAAAACGCGGGACCGCGCCGCATCGCGATCTCAATTATTGCTTCTGAAATAGCTTGTCGGTCGCATCGATCAGGCTGGTCTTGGGATGCGCCATAAAAAACGCGCCGAGCTTCCTACGTCTTGCTGACAAGGTCCTCCGTGTTGATCTCCGGCGGCTGGTCTTCTTCCATGTAGTAGCCGTCGAGCCAGGCCTAGGATCACGCCGACGTCTTCCTTGCTTGCCGACATGAATTTGTTGCAGCTCCACGCCGAAAGATCGATGTGCTCGGCGAGCACCGCCTGCCGCCTGGCAGGTCGCGTGACCGATGCAGCGAAAGCCGGACGGAGTTTAGACAAACGAGACAATCAAAATTTTCGCAGACAACTACGCCCCCGAAGACCGGCGGCGCTCGCGGTCGCCCGGCAAACCTTTTTGATCACGCTGAACCAGCTCCAGCGCTTTCAAAGAATCAATAAGCGCCGACACCTCGCTCGGATCGAAATTTTTCCGAATGAATATCCCGACCTGGAACGGGCCGAGCGTTGGTAAGTAAGGCTCCCAGCTACAATCAGTGGTTCTTGGACATCGCGCAGCGGGAATGCCGTTATGCCAAGGCCCGATACAATTGCGGACACTCGCACATGCAGATCAGCGCTGGTCAGCACGAAACGATAGGGTAGCCCCGCCTTTTCGAGGGCCTTTGTCATCGCCAAATCCCGCGGGCTTCCGGGCCACCCGATGAGAGGAATAGGATTGCCGGGCTTCAGGACAAAATCACTGCTCCTGACCCAGACCATACCCTCCTTCCAGGAGCATATCGCCTCGCCGTGGTCGAGCTGCGAGTTCGACAAGCAGACGACGTCCAGATAACCGTCGTCGAAGGCTTTAGCGAGCGCGGCGGAGTGATCGCAGGCTATCGACACCTGGGTTTGGACGCTGCCGGGATGCCATCCAGCCAGAAACGGATCAATAAAACTGGGTGATAGACCCAGCCGGACAGGTTGAGCAGCATTTTCTCCGCCACTGATCGACAAAATCTGGTCATTGGACTCGAGCAGTTCTTTCGCGTGAGCGAGCAGGAGCCTGCCCTTTGGCGTCATCGTCACCCCGGCGCCGGATCTTACAAAGATGTCATCGCCGACTATGGTTTGCAGGCGCTTTATCTGCGCGCGGACCGCGGGTTGGCTCAGACCGAGCCGTGTGCTGGCTTTCGAAAAACTTCCAAGTTCGGAGATGGCAACGACAGTGCGAATGATTTCAGTCGGAACATTGATGTGTTCATAACGTCTTTGCATGTTTTGACTCCATCATTTTTGATGAGGCCATCAATTTAGCTCGCCCCTTCCAGGTAGGCCCGAATCGGCCTAAGCTGATCAATTAAAAGTTGTAGAGAGGGTTTCGCCTTTGCGGTATCAAATAAACAACCTGGCTGTTTCTTCAGGAGCAGCTTATGCGTCGTCCCGCTCAAATAAATATTCCTTCCGAAATTCTTCGCACCGTCGTGACAAATGATGCGCTCGGAAATCTGTCGAAGACAGCGCAAAAGCTTGGTTTGAGCCCGCCCGCCATCAGCACACAACTAAAGAGATTTAACGCGATAGTGGGCGGCCCGATCTTCGACACGGCCTCCGGCAGCACGCAAGCAACGCCGCGCTGGGCAAGATCGTTATTGCGCACGCCAAGCGCTTTCTGAAAGCCAACGATCAGATTTTGTCGCTTGGCGGCGCGACTGAAAAAGATTTGCTGCTTCGTTTGGGCCTTCCAAGCCTGTACACAAAGGAATTCTTGACGGCCTGGCAGCGAGATGGAGGCGGACAAAACGTTGCAATCACGGCTGCCTACTCCTCGCTGTTATCGGCATCATTCGTCGAAGGTCTTTTGGATGTTGTTTATCCGACCGGGCCACCCCATGACCTGGGGACACCGAAATTCGAATGGGAAGAGAACCTTGCCTGGGTCCGCGCCCGCGATTTCGTTTTGCCGCCAGGAAGGGCAATTCCGATAGTGGCTTTGGCAGGCAACGCAAGCGATCAACCGATGATTGTCGCGCTCGAAAAGCGGGGCGCAGTTATCGCATAGCATTCAGCAGTTCGGAGCCCGGCTTGACATAGAATGCGACGTTTTTTTCTTCCCCGAGGCTGACGGCTTCGGCAGCCGCCCACACCTGCTTGACCAGCATGATCACCACGTAGCGCTGGCCTGCGGCAGTCCCGTACCGGCGAGAACAAAGCCGCAAAAAAATGCGCATGTCGAGCGGTTCCGAATCCGCCCAAAAAATTGCGCTGCCCAAGCCCTTTCGTAAAGCGCCATTGGTGCCCAACAACCGCGCCTGCCGAGCCAGTCGCATCCTGCCTTGAATTTGATATTAGCCCTATTGACATGAAATTTAATTGGGATTAGTCGTATTAATATGAAAAAGGCAAAGCGCTCCTATGACATGACCGCGCGCGCCGCCAAGGCCGAAGCCACCAAAGCGCGGATTCGCGCCTGCGCCGTCGGACTGTTTTGCAACCGGCCGGCCGAGGAGTTCACGCTCGACGAGGTCGCCCGCCAAGCCGAAACGACAGTGCAGACGGTACTGCGCATCTTCGGCAGTAAAGACGAGCTGATTTATCAAGCACTCGAAGATATGGCGGCAGGCGGCGTATTTCTCAGGCCCACCGCTCCTGGCGACATCAACGGCGCGGTTCGTTCTTTCTTCGACATTTATGAAACAGTCGGCGATCTCGTAATCGACCGGCTGGGCGAGGAACGCCGGCGGCCCGCCCTGAAAACCACGCTGGATCAGGGCCGCAAAAACCACCGCGACGGCGTCAAAACCGTTTTCGCGCCGCAGCTCGAGCGCATGCACGGCGCGGAACGCGCGCAACTGGCCACGATGCTGATCGTGGTGACCGACGTTTATGTGTGGAAGCTATTGCGGCGCGACATGAAGATGAAACGGTCCGCCGCGGAAGCAATGATCGCCAGGATGATCCGAAGCGTTCTTGAACAAGGAGAGACCAATGGCAAGAATTCTGTGGCTGAACTGGTCCGGCGGCGGGAACCTGCCGCCTAGTCTCGGCGTCGCGCGCGTTCTCACCGCCCGTGGCCATCAGGTCGCGTTCGCCGGGCGGCCGGAAATGGTGCCGCGCGTGAAAACCGCGGGCTTCCGCGCCATCGAGATCGCCGACGCTTACGCGCAAGTGGACCGCTATCCGCAGGGCAGCTTCCTGACCCGCATGTCCTGCTATCTCACCTCGCCCGCAGTCGAACAGCAGGTGCAATCCATTGTCGCCGTAGAGGCTCCCGACATCGTCGTGATCGATGCCATGTTCCCCGCGGCGCTCGCGCACGCTTCCGCGTTCGGAAAGCCAACGGCGGTGTTCGTCCATACCTTCGTATTCCGACAACTCGACATGTGGCGGAAAATGTTCGCGACGCTCGACGGCATGCGGCAACAGGCCGGTTTTGCCGGCTTGCCGGCGCTCGACGCGCTCTGGCCGGCCAACGATCGCATCATCTCGACCAGCCTTGCCGCATTCGACAATGCACCGCTTCCGGGCTGGGAGATGGTGCGGCACGCGGGCCCCGTGCTTGAGGACGAGAAGTTCGCCGTGCCGACGCCCCTGCCCTGGCCGGAGTCCGACACCACGCCGCTCGTGCTGGTCAGTTTCTCTACCGGATTCGAGCAGCGCAATGTCGACAAGGTGCAGCGCGCGCTCGACGCGCTCGCAGAGCTTCCCGTTCATGTCGTCGCCACCACGGGCGGCATCGTTGCGCCGAATGAACTGGCCTGCCCGCCCAACGCCATCGTGCTCAACTACGCAGCGCACGATCCGATCATCCGCCGCGCCGCCATGGTCATGACCCACGGCGGCCATGGCACCGCGATGCGCTCGCTGCTTCATGGCGTACCGATGGTCGTCATTCCGGGACTCGCCGGCGATCAGCCGTTCGTCGCGGCCGCTGTTGCGGAGTTCGGCACCGGCATTGCACTGCCGGGCGATGCCAGTGCTGCGGCGATGCGCGAGGCTGCGCAAAAAGTTCTCGGCACGCCGTCCTTTGCTGACCAGGCCAAGCGCCGCTCGGTCATGCTCTCCGGCGTTGACGGTGCCGCAAATGCCGCTGACGAAGTGGAAGCATTAATCCGGGGAAATATCTCCGCCGCGCTCCGCTTACCGGCAGTCCCGGTCTACAATGCCAGCAGGTCGCGTGATACGCGCGGCCTGAAACAGAGGGACAGACAATGAGAGCGTCCAAGCTGTGTTTTCTGGCCGCAGTTCTTGCAGCCATCGCCGGCATGCTGTGGGGCCTCGACATGGCGATCTCGGAAAATCACGCGGCGATGCCCGCGCACGCCCACCTGAACCTGCTGGGATGGGTCTCGCTGTTTCTGTTCGGCATCTTCTATCGTCTGCATCCGTTGCTTGACGCTACGAAGATCGCTCTGGTGCAGGTCTGGGTATGGATCATCGGCACCATCGTGATGGCCGTGGGCGTTGGCCTGGTTTCGACCGGCACCACCAGCGCGGAGCCGATTGCCGCGGTGGGATCGCTGATCGTGCTGGCGGACATGGTGTTGTTCGCCTGGCTCGTCTATCGGGGCGAGCAAGCGACCGCGAGGACCTAGCGGTCGGTGCTCGACGCGATCGTGAGCTGACGCTCGGAACGACACAATCGCGAGCGCCTTTACTTGATCATGTCCATCGCTTGCTTGAGGCTTTCGCGCATGCGGTTGAAAGCCACCGACAGCGCCGAAATCTCGTCCTTGCCCGGCTTGACGTAGAAGGCAACATTTTCCTCGCCAAGGCTGACGGCTTCGGCAGCCGCCGACACCTGCTTCACCGGCATGATCACAACGTAGTGCAGCAGCAGATTGAGGATCACGACGATGATCGCGAATATTCCGATCAGCGTGCCGAGGAAGGCGACGTAGGCCTCGTGCGCCGCCTTGAGCGGCACCGCCATCGGCACCGATACGAATTGCGCGCCGATCGTTTCGTTGAGCTTCCAGCCGAAGCCGTTAGCGCTGCCATAGGTCTGGATCAGGGAGGCCGGCGCTGCGGCCGGCGTATCGTGGCACAACAGGCAGGCCGGATCGGTGATGGTCACCGGCCGCGCTAGGTTGAGCGTCGGCCCGAGCGGGGTGTCGCGCTCGACCACCATTTCGGTATTGGAAGCGTCCTCGCGGAAGCCGCGAATAATGTCGGCCTCCCAATCCTGCGCACGGTCATTGAGATTGGTCGGATTGAGCGCCGGTTCCCGATAGATGTAGCCGGCGAACGCCGCCTGCACGTCCTTGAAGGTGGTCTGCGCGGCAAACGCCGGCACCGTCTCCGCGACGAACTTGCCGTTGGCCTGCATCGGCAACAGCGGCACCAGATCGTCGGCGGTATATTTGCGGATCGCATTGGCCGCCGTCATCATGATGCGGGCGTTTTGCATCACTACGTCGCGCGCATCATCGATGAACATCCGGTGCAGCACGACCGCGGCAATGGCAAAGCCGATGCCGAAGGCCACCAGGATGGCGATATTGAATTTGGCCCGAAGTCCCATCGCGTCCAGTTCCGTTGCGGCTTTCTGCGGAAATTGCCCTGCCCCGATACCGGTCTTATATCATGGGCATTACGGCGATGCGGCGGCAGTTCATGTACGGCCAAAACCACGAAAAGGCTGTGGGTAGAATAGCTTGCCAGTAGCCGCGCAAGGCGGCTAACGTCGCCGCGACATCGCGCACATTGTTGCGCAACAGAGAACGCCTTGGCCGCTTCCCACGTATTTGTTTGCTTTTCCTCGAAAGACGAGGCGATCGCGCGCGAGGTCGTCACCTTCCTCGAAAGCAAGAGCATCAAGTGCTGGATTTCGCTGCGCGATGTCCTGCCAGGGCAGAATTATCAGGAAGCTATCGTCGAGGCGATCGAGGCCGCGAGCGGCATCGTGTTCCTGTTCTCGGAGTGGTCGAGCAAATCCGGCGAGATCAGAAAGGAACTGTCGATCGGCGGCAGCATCAATGCCCCGGTCTTTCCGTTGCGGTTGTCGCCGATCGCGCCGACCGGCGCATTGCGGTACGAGCTCGCCACCCGCCAATATATCGACATTTTCCCCAATCGGAAGGCCGCCCTCGCCAAGCTCGCCTCGACCATAAAAAAGGTCATCGACAATCCTCAGGCGGAGGAAGGCAGCGCTGCGCCGATCGTGCCGGAACCGGAGCTCGCAGCCGAAGAACCGCATGAGCCCATTATCGCGCCGGGCAGTAAACAGTTTGAGGCCATCCGTTCCCTGCTTGCTCGCCACATCGGCCCGATCGCCAAAATCCTGGTCGAAAAGGCCGCAAAGGAAGCCGGCACGCCGGAAGAATTCTGCGAGCGGCTTGCCGCCCATGTCAGCGCGCCGGCTGACCGGGCAAAGTTCGTACAAGCGGTGCAGGCGCAGCTTGCTGAAAAAGCCTGACGGCGGAATTCAACAAAGCCGTTCTACGCGCCTTACTCTTCGAACTTCAGGTTCGCGGCCTTCACGACGTCGCCGAATTTGACGATATCGCTCTGAATGATCTTCGAGAATTGCTCCGGCGTGGCGCCGCCGGGATTGACCGCCAGAACCTTTAGCTTCTGCGAAACGCCGGGATCGGAAATTGCTTCGCCAAATGCCTTTTGCAGCTTGGCAATGATGGCTGGCGGCGTTTTAACCGATGCAAAAACCCCGCTCCACAGCTCCACGCTGACATCCGGATAGCCAGCCTCAATCATGGTCGGGACATCCGGTAATTCCTCCGAACGCTCTTTCCCGGTCACCGCGATGGCCTTCACCTTGCCGGCCTTCACCTGAGGGATGGTCGGCGGTCCATCAGCGATCGCCATCGCCGCCTGGTCCTGGATGACAGCGAGATTCATCTCATTGCTGCTCTTGTAAGGGATCGTCGTACCCGGCATGCCGGACTTCAGCTTCAAAAGCTCCGTCACGATGGTGAAGGACGGTGACGTACTCGCATAGTTCGCCTTGTCCGGATGCTGCTTCATCCATGCGACGAATTCCTTGAGGTTCTTGGACGGATTGTCCGCGCCGATGACCATGATCAGCGGAAAGTGCGCGATCATGGCGATCGGCACAAAATCCTTGGTCGGGGAATATTTCAGGTCGGGATAGATCGCCTCTGCGATCGCCATCGCGCCGCTTGGCCCGACGACAAGGCTGTAACCGTCGGCCGGCTGTTGCAGGGTGTATTCCGGAGCAAGGCGCCCGCCGCCGCCGGGCTTGTTCTCGACCACGACGGTTTGACCGAGGATCTGCGATGCCTTGTCGGCGACAATGCGCGCGAAAATGTCGTTGCCGCCGCCGGCCGCGAATCCGACGTACAAGTGGATCGGCCGGGTGGGATAATCGCTCTGCGCACTGGCCGGCGCGATCGACGATACGGCCAACTGCGCCGCGAGCAACAGCCCACGACCGAGATCACCGGGTTTCATTGTCGTTCTCCGTCCCTAGACAAGCGGGCCACCGTTAGCACAGTCCGCGCACCTTGCCCTGCGGCAATTATTCTAGAGCATGATCCGGAAAAGCATGCCCTCGGACTTGGTCCGTGGGTGGACGCCGGTTTTCCGAAAGATCATGCTCCACTAAGCCGCCATCCACTCAACCAGCACCCGGTTTACAAACTCCGGGCGTTCGTTGGTGGAGAGGTGCCCGCATTCCGGCACCACCACGAGTTTCGATCCGGCTATCCCGGCTGCCATCTCGCGGGCAAACTCCGGCGGCGTTGCCTCATCGCTGTCGCCGACCAGCACCAGCGTCGGGCATTTGATGGCGCCGAGCGTCGGACGCGAGTCCGGCCGGGTGATGATCGCCTGCTGCTGTCGCAGATACGCCTCGGGTCCGGTCTCTTCATTTTGGGCGCGCACGTTGGCTCTGAGCACCGGATCATTATGCCGGCTGCGATGCACCAGGAGCGGATATTGCAGATCGAGGACGTCGGCGAAGCGGCCGGTCTTTGCCATCTCCATCAGTGGCTTGCGCTGCGCGGCGCGTTCCGGAACCTC
>Ga0302324_100019880_pt1 | contig 13164 bp, 11 predicted proteins | sample Palsa_T0_1_FD_201949 | JGI IMG/M metagenome (GOLD analysis project Ga0302324, IMG submission 201949) | Peat permafrost microbial communities from Stordalen Mire near Abisko, Sweden - Palsa_T0_1 | ecosystem: Environmental > Terrestrial > Soil > Palsa > Peat permafrost | place: Sweden: Abisko...
TCAAAAGAAGTAGCGTTCTATTTGGGGGCGGCGCGGCGCATGTGTAGCGCCCGGCGTCTCGCCGGCTGTCCTGAGAACCTGCCCTGAGCTTGCCGAAGGGGCGTCCTCGCCCTCGGCGCGGCGGCGTCATAGTTGCCGTGCTGAAATTTGATACTCGATGGCAACCAGGGGCGCCGATGGACTGAATATGTACCGTAATGTATGTACAATTGCGCGTATCTACGCTCCGCCCACCCCGGTCTGTCTCACATTGAGACCGAGCCCGCCTCCCAGGATGCCCTTTCCCGGGCCGGAAACGGCCCTTCCTGCGACGATCGTTGCCGTGGGCAGGGGATATATCCTCCGCGGCAAAATTCGCGTTCCAGCGGCGCAGCGTTTCGAGAACAACTCACTTTGCGGCTAGTTCTTGAACGGGCGCGACGACTTAGCCGCGCCGATCGAACACCTGAGAAGTGCGTCGCTTCGGCACCGACGCTTCAGGACCGTGGAAGAGCGGCGCTTCGAGCGCCTCGCAAGCGGAAACGGACGAGGGTTTTAGCCCCTCAGGCACTCTCTGTCAAAGCCGCCTACTTCTCCGCCGGCGGCACATATTCCTTGGGCTTGGCCGAGCCTTCGCCGAAGAAGAACATATCCATCTGCTTGACGATGACCTCCTGGTCCTCGCGGCGCGCAGGGTTCAGACGATATTCGTTGAGCAGCATCTTGCAGTGCTCGGTCCACATGCGCCACGCTTCCTGGGAGACGTTGTCGTAGACTTTTTTCCCCAAGTCGTTATCAAACGGGGGCTCATCCAAGCCGGGCAATTCTCTTTTCAATTTCACGCAAAAAACATTGTGCGCCATGACTTTCCTCAATGATGAATTACCAATGAACTACGAAACAACGAAAAAGGAGCTAGCGAATCTCCATGCTGCGAATCAGGCCATCTTCGATCTTGTATACGTGCCGCACCACCTGATCCGCGACTAATTTTCCGGTGACGTCATGCACGACCTGATGGACCTCGACGGCAATCCCCCCATCCGGTTCCCTGGTAAAGTTCTGCGGCTCAACGTGAGGATCCAACACTTCAAACTGCCGCGTCCAGTAGTCCCGCACAGCGGCCTTGCCGTGCACTCTACCGCCTTCCCACCCGTTCGGCCAGTCAACATCGGAATGCATGGCGACGAGCACGTTTTCCACTTCCCGCCGGTTGAAGGCTGCATACACTTTGCGAAGCAATTCGATCTCGGGAGTCCTCGTCAGGAAGTCCGCCATAAATCACCTGAAAGATTATCTTACACGCAGACGCTGGGCACGGAGACGCTGAGCACGGGGACGCTGGGCACGGGGACGCTGGGCACGGGCACCGGAAACGCGGGATTACACCTCGGGGCGCATCCGCCACCAGAGAAGTGCGGCAACGCACCACATTACGAACAGCGGAATAAGGCTGGGCAGCCCGTGCAGGCCGATCAACTGGCCAAGGTTGAACGCTCCGGGGCCCGGGCTCGTCTGCGCCTCGGCGACGGTGAGCATCGACTCGTGGTTGAGGGCTATCTGGCCCGACCAGAACGCCGGCCAGACTGAGTGCGCGAGCGGATCACTATCCTCCATGGACAGTTGCGAGGTTGTCGAAACCACCATCAACGCGATGAACACGCTAGCCAAAGCCAGAATCAGTAGCGCGCGCCGCCACGCAATAGACGCCCGTTTCCACGTTACCGCCAGCCCAACGCAGAGCACGGGAATACACGCGCCCGCGTAGCGCGGCCCGAACGACAAGCCTGACTTCCACCAATAGAACGATGCATTGAACAAGAAGTAATAAGCTGCGATCGCCGCCGCAACGGCCGCTGCTGCACGGTTGCTCTTACCTTTCCACAACCACCACAATCCCACCGGAGCGGCCAGTGCCACCGGCGAGGCGAAGAACAGGCCGCGCGAACTGCCGAACAAGAGCTTCAACAAGCGGTCGGGATGAGGATAGGTGAGCCCCAGATATCCCTGCTGCTGCATGAACGAAAACGAATTCGGATCGTAGTACGAATAGCTGGGACGAAACGACCCAAACGCCGCGTGCAGATAGGCGAGCAGCACCATCAGACAGAATCCGGCTCCAGCGGCCACTCCGGCGGTTACGCGCCAGCGGGCAGTAGGGCCGTTCGGCCACGCTTGCGACAGAGCCAGAAACGCGAGCAGAGCCGACGCGGGTGCGGCTGGGTACTCGGTGACCGTCGCCCATCCGGCAGCCAATCCGACGGCCAGAGCCCAGAAAAACTCTCCGCGCCCGTCTTTGCTATCTCTTTCGCGCAACTTCAGGGCGGCTGCAAATGCGAAGAGCAGGCACGCCCCCACCAGAGCGTGGGCCCAGAACAGGCTGGCGTAGGCCCAGATCGGCGTTCCAAGGCACATCCCCAGAGTTCCATAGGCCGCTCCGCCGGAACCGGCTCCGAATCGCAGGCCCAGAAAGAAGACACACACACCGGCCAGGGCAGTGGGCAGTGCGACCGCAGCCGCGGTCACGATCCAGGAAAGCGCAATTACGCCCCGTGGCGATTCCGGGTTCAGGCCGGCAATCTGCAGCGCGGGGCGAGCGGCTAACGCGAACGGCACCGCGAGAAATACCAGGCCCGGGGCCTTCTCAGAATAGTAATGCCCGCGGTAGTGCGCCTTGTCCTGGGTGTTTTCGTGGTAGGCGTCGATCTGCAGCGTGTGTCGCTCGACGATAGCGCGCAGCAAATCGAAGCGCGAGTTCTGATTCCATCCGCCGCCTTCGTAGAAATAAATGAACGAGAGGAGGGTAACAATACCGAGCAGCGCAGCTTTTCGGTGCGAAAGAGATTTCTCTGGAAGCGGGCTCATCGGATCTGCAGGCCATCTTTTTTCGGCCCTCTGGTTTCGGACCGCTATCGGATTCCTCCGCCTCCGGCAGGTTCATTCTGACAGGGAGTCTGCAAGCAACACCGTCACGGCTTGCCCGCGGACAGAAGATATTCCGCGACCGTCTTCCTGGTTTCTTCGTCAAGCGCAGCCGGCTCCGCGGTGCCCTTCGATGCGGCGAGTTGGCCTTTGACCCCAACGTACACAGCCCGGTATGTAGTCTCGCCCAGGTTTTCTACCCTGTGTTTGAAGGGCGGATACCAGCGCACCTCCCCGGGTTTTGCAAACACTTCGCGCACTTTGCCATTTTCATCGGTGAAGCGAAGATGAGCCTCGGTGAGGCTCACCACGACCCCGCCGGGATGATCGTGGAGAACGGATTTTTCATGCGGGCCGTAGAGCACCGAGACTACCTGCACCCGGTCATTTTCGAAGTCCAACTTATAGTGTTTCGGCTCAACCTTGGTGGGATCTTGGCCCAGGGTGAAAACGGTGGCCAGACACACAAAGGCTCCTGCCCAGAATACTTCGGATTGCATTCTCGCCTCCCCGACCGTAATGCTTGATGGTATTAAAGAATGTTCGCAACTCTAACCGGGCGGCCGGTGAGAGTCAATGATCCGAGACGGGGACGCCCCATAGTGGTTAATCAGGGTGAGGACGCGAAACCGGTCCAGGGCTCAGAACCGGAATACGACTCCGGTTGAAATGCGCGCAACGTTAGGGTAGAAACGCGAACCGCCCTGGCTGTCAAGAGTATGAAAATTGTTGTGCAGCCAATCCACCTGACCGCGAAGAGCGATCCGGCCCGTGATCCCCACGTCCACGCCGCCTCCCGCAGCGTATGCGGCCGAACTGTCGGAGCTGAGATAGCCGTTGTAGTGGACGATGGCCTCTCCGAACAAAACGTGAGCGAAGGGCATAACGCGGTGCATCCGGAACGAGACCTGCGGTCCGAACAAGAACGTATAAACATTAGCGTTGGGGTAGAAGCCCGAAAAGTCAGCCGTTACGCCAAGGTGGGATGCGAAGTTGGCCGTCGCCGCCGCATTCCAACCCTGCATACCCGGCTGAGAAGAAAGCGAGAAATCGTCGTTTACGTACGAGTAGCCCGCGAAGACTTCTACATGGTCTCCGGACTGCGCCCGTGCCGCCGCTGACAATAGGACTACCGCCAGAGCAAGAGCCGGGAAACGAAGCATTTCGAACCCTCCGCAGATGTCGGAACCCTTCGTGGTTTGGGATGCCACAGAAAGATGGCAGGATGTACCGGCAGCCCCGATGGAACGGCCCGAACTTTCGAGCTGCAGAATGGAATGGCCTTCAAGAAAATGCGGCGGAGGCTCGTTGCCCCCGCCGCGCTTAATTATTACGACATTACCACGACAGTTTGTACAGGGCCGCTATTGCACCACCTGCTTCAAAACCGCCGAGGCACTGGCGGTGAAGTCGGCGTTGCCCGGGTAGCTGGCAGTAATAGAATGCGTGCCAACTGCCAGAGTGGAAGTGGTGAAGGTTGCCTTGTTGCTGGCGTTCACCGTTCCCGTGCCCAGCACTGTGGTTCCGTTTTTGAATGTGACCGTCCCGGTGGCCACGCCGCCGAAAGCCGGTGTAATGGTCGCCGTGAAGGTTACAGCCGTCCCGTGAGTCGAGGGATTCTTCGACGACGCGAGAGCGGTCTTGGTGGTCGCCTTAACGACGGTTTGCGCTAGCACCTTCGAAACGCTGGCCACGTGGTCGGTGTCGCCGGCGTAGACCGCGGTGATCGAATGGGCTCCCACGGTCAGGGAACTCATCGTGTGGGTAGCGACGCCGCTGGCGTTGAGAGTAGCGGTTGCGAGGATGACCGTGCCGTTCTTGAAGGTGACCATTCCCGTCGGTGTTCCCACGGCCGAAGTCACCTTAGCGGTGAAGGTCACCGATTGATGATAGGAGGATGGGTTCACCGAGGATGTAACCGTAGAGGTACTTCCAACCTTGGTGACAACTTGCGAAACCACCCCGGAAGTGCTCTTGGCATAGTTATTGGAACCCTGATAGGTCCCGGTGATGGAATGCGTCCCCCCGCTTAAAGCTGACGTGGTGTACTTCGCCACGCCCGAGACAATGGGTACGGTGGAGAGTGCGATGGTTCCGTCTTTGAAGGTGATGCCACCTGCCAGCGGAGTGCCCTCACCCGAGGTTACTGTCCCCGTAAAGGTGACAGACTGTCCGAAAGAAGATGGGTTTTTAGACGAGACCAGGGCGGTGGATGTGGATGCCTGGTTCACTGTCTGGCCGAGCGCCTGGGACGACGCCAGATAAATCGCACTTCCAGAGTATTGAGCGGTAATGGAATGAGCACCCGCGGGAAGAGACGAGGTACTGAAATGGGCAACTCCACCGCTGAGGGCAACCGTCCCTAGTGCGGTGCTGCCGTTGTAAAAGACCACCGAACCGGTGGGCGTGCCAGCGGTCAAGGACACCACGTGCGCCGTGAACGTCACAGTTTGGTGGTAGGTGGAAGGATTCAGGCTGGAGCCAATGGAGGTCGAAGTTCCCGCCTTAACTCCTGTTCCGGTCAATGTGCTGTAGCCATAGGTCGCGGATGTATTGTCAAAGACGATGATGTAACCCGTGCCGGCGCCGATCGACCTGGGATAGAACGAGACACCTTCCTCACACGAGGCTCCCTGGTACAGCGTCAGGTAACTGCAACCGTCATAAGTGATGTAGAAGTCGGTGTCACCCGTGATTTCTGTGTTGTAGGTATACATGGTAGCGTTGCCCGCGTTCGTGAAGGTCACGTACTGGGTGGCCGCGCTGGAGTAGATGGCTTGATTGCCAAACGGAACCGAAGTGGGCGACGGAGAGTCGATCGGATAGTAGGAATTGTAGCTAGGGTCGATTTCCTTGGCCCAGGCGTTGTTAGACGACACGTATTCCCCGGTCACCCAGATTCCGAGGAAGTCGGTATCGTTGCTGGCGCCCTGGTAGTCGCCCCAACGGTTGCGCCCGCTGCCGTCGATAACGGAGTAGTTGGCCTGACCGTACGCCATGGCCACTTCGCCGTCAGTGCAACCCGTGCAAGTGCTCGAGTTGGGAATGCCCACATAATAGGCCCCCGGATACGTACTGGAGCCGTCGGAACGGGTGTAGACCATGGTCTTGTCGCTGTTTACGTTCTGGTCTACGAACGGATAGTAAACGTCTTCGCCGGCTGGCTGGGAATAGTACCAGTCGTTGATGTTGGACATGGTCGGATAACTGCTCACATCCATTTCGGTGAAGGAGGCGCAGGCATCGGTCGTGGTGCCGCCTTGTTTGCAGGAGATGGTCTGGCCCACAGATAAGTGTCCAAACTGGTACGTGGCAAAGAGCACGCGGGTTCCGCCGGTATCGAGACCGGTGACGCTATTGGGCTGCGCCGCCGCGGGAGGGCTGTCGTAGCTGCCCACACCTTGTTCGTTTCCGTTGAGCGTCGGTCCGCTGCCGCCATTACAACATTCGGTGGCGTTTGTGAGTTGCCAGACTTTGAGGGTGCTCCCCGAACCTCCGCTACCTTCCGCGTCGACCCAGAAATCGCCGAAGCCGTAGCCCACCCAGCGTTCCAACGCCGGACGAACCGTGAATGAGGTGTAGAGATTGAGGAAACCTTCCTTCAGGTTGTAAAAATCCCACCAGCTGCAACACTCGAGATTAATGAACTGGTCTTTGGTCATGACCCGGACTTTGGCATACTGAAAATTGTTGCCCGAGAAATCGAACATGTTGCAGCTCATGTAGATCGCATCGGCGTCCATGCCCATGTGTGGATAGTCGCACCAGTTGCCTGTAGCTGTGCTGCCGTCGACAGTGGCATCCATGGCGAAGATATACCAGCCCTCGGTAACATCGCTGGACGCGGACATGGCAAGCAGGTAGTTCGACCGTTGCGGCGATGTGTTCTTCGACGTTGCCTGCAACCAGAACAGACCGGTGACCTGGTCATAGTAAATGGAGGGGTCGTATAGGAAATCGGAGCCGGGTGTGCCCAGGTTCGCGAAAAAATTATTTAACGTCTGCGAACTCAGCAGATTGCCGTTCTTGTCGTAGACGTTAACGCTGGAGTTCACGACTTCCACAACCTGATACGGGCCAGCCGCGATGCCTCCGTCTGGCGGGAACCAACCGGTGTCGCCGAAGCCGGCAAAGTCCTTGCCCTTGATGGGCGTTGAAGAATTATTCTTGAAGCCCTTGGGCATCTCTAACTTGAATGGGTTCTTCTCCTCGGCGGACTTGAACAGTTCGCTGCCCAGAATCGGATTCTTCGCGGGATCGAGTTGATTGGGGTTCCAGTGCAGCAGCGAAAGCTGTTGAGCGCTGAGGGCATTGGAGGGCGGCTTCGTGGTGTTAAAGGCCAATCCCGCTGCGGCGCGCATTTCGCCTTCGCGTTCCTGCTGCGTTTCAACTTCATTGGGGAAGCGCCGCGCTTTGGCGTCCGGCACTACCTGATGAACCTTGCCATCCGGGCCAAAGGGCCCAGGCTTCCATTCAACCTTGGTGGCGGGCATCGCCTTGTTGCCGCCGCCGCTCTGGTATTCGGCTTGCTTGGTCTGCTCCTGGCCCCAGGCTGAAACAGCAGCGGCTGTAAACAGGATCAGGCCGCACAGGAAAACCGGCTTGGCTAAGGTTAAGGGTGAGAGCGAGCGCATAGTACGAACGTGACCCTTCATAGGGGAGTCCTTTTCCGTTAGGTTATGGAATGCAGTCTGCGCCCCTGAGCAAGGGGCTTCGGTATCCCCGGATTAAGGGGTCGGGGGGCGAACCCTAGAAATCCGAGCGCGTCGAGTTTGCACCCAATTACTATCCAATGTCAATACTATTGTGTGTCGTAAACGACTTGCGTTTCATTTGCAGTTAACCTGCGCCAAAACTCATGGGGGTCGCAGAAAGATCCACTATCCTGGGATTTGGCGGAGTGGGATGGCGGGAGTGCAGGAAAGTACAAATTTTAAGGAGGGAAACATTCGCGGGCCGGGGCATGGTGGGCCCACCAGGATTTGAACCTGGAACCAACAGATTATGAGTCTGCTGCTCTAACCGTTGAGCTATGGGCCCGCGAAACTCAATCTAGCATATTCGCGGAGCTTTCTTCGCCGACCCAATTCGCGGACCCATAGCCCTCAGTACCTGCTGGCGTGTGGCCTTAGTCGGCGGCTGTGCCTCCGGTTTCGTCCCAGATGCGCGTTCCCTGCGTCTCCTTCAGGAAAATACTCCCAATGACGAACGTCGCTCCCGCAACGATCATCGGATAGTACAGCCCGGCATAAATATTGCCCGCGGCTGCGACCGAGAAAAGGCCGATCAAGGGTAGCAATCCGCCAAACACCCCATTCCCAATGTGATAAGGAAGAGAAAGAGATGTGTAACGGACCTTCGCCGGGAAAGCCTCAATCAGATACGCCGCGATCGGACCATAAATCAGGCACACATACAACACCTGCACGAACACCAGCAGCACCAGCATGGTAGTGTTCGGGCTCGGCGCCTCCTTAGCGGGCACCAACGCCCCGGTGGCATCGGTGGTCATGGGCGTGAGTTTGGGTTGGCCGGTTACCTTGTCGCGCACGGATTTTACCGTCACCACATTATTCCCGGCGGCGCGTTCCATCGCCTTGTAGATTGGGATGTAGGTGAGCACCGCAAGCAGGCAGGCCGTCATCATCAGCTTCTTTCGGCCGATGCGGTCAGAGAGCGCCCCTACCACGGTGAAGAACGGCATCCCCAGCAGCAGGGCGATCGCGACCACAATGTTGGCGGTTTTGACGTTCACCTTCAGAATGATCTGCATATAAAACAGAGCGTAGAACTGTCCGGTGTACCAGACCACGCCCTGCCCCGCCGTGGCTCCGAACAGGGAAATCAAAACGTTCTTCAGATTCGGCCACTTTGTGAACGCATCCTTGAGCGGCTGCGTCGAGGTCATGCCCGTGGCCTTCAGTTCGGCGAAGATGGGTGACTCCTTCATCTTCAGGCGAATGTAGAGCGAGATCATGACGAGAAGGATGGAGATCAGGAACGGAATACGCCATCCCCAGGCGGCAAACTGATCCTTCGACATCGAATTCTGTGTAACCAGAATCACGATTAGCGAAACGAACAAGCCCAGCGTCGCAGTAATCTGGATGAAGCTGGTATAGAAGCCGCGCTTGGTGTCAGGGACGTGCTCGCCCACATAAACTGCCGCGCCGCCATATTCGCCGCCCAGCGCCAGGCCCTGCAGCACGCGGATCAGCAGCAGCACGATCGGCGCAAACCATCCTGCCGTCGCATACGACGGGAGCAGCCCAATCGCGAAGGTCGAAAAACCCATGATAGAGAGCGTCACCAGAAACGCATACTTGCGCCCCACCAGATCGCCGATGCGTCCAAAGAACAGCGCGCCGAACGGCCGCACCAGGAAGCCGACCGCGAAGGTCGAGAGAAAAGCAACGTATTGAAACGTCTCATTCCCCGGCGGATAAAATTTCGGACTCAAAATGGCCGCCAGACTGCCGAAGATGTAGAAGTCATACCACTCGATCATGGTGCCCACCGACGACGCCATGATCACACGCCAGATGCTGTAGTCCGCCTTATTCGTTCCCGCCACTGCCGCGGCAGTCGCCATAGATTCCTCCATGAACAGTTGAACAGGGTGCGAGCGACAGATTCTTATATCAAAGGGACGCGGAAATGCCCCCTGACCGCCTCCAAATTGGCTGCTAATTTTACTCTGTCCATGGCGATCCGCCCAATTTTTGGGATTCGAAGGTTGGGGTGCAGCTTGAGAAAGATTTGTATCGGGCTGGAAGCCGTTTTTCAGCAACGCTCCAAAAGGAAAAGGCGTCCCCGCAGGGACGCCTTTGATCTCGCAGTAGCCCAAGCCGTCAGACTCCGGCGGAGCGATGCAGGGTTGGCGCCTTTGCTTGCAAGTCCGCAAGCGCCGGCACCGATTCCGGCTCCGTGACCTTGTGTTCGGGCAACTGAATCCCGTTGTTGATCGCTTCGACCAGCATTTCGATGGCAAGATCCGTATTCGGGCGTATGAAAATCGTCGCGGCCAGCGTTCCATTGCGGACCCAGGCCTGACCGGTACGGGGCATGCCGTCACAGCCGGTCACGGGAATCTTCATCCAGCGTGCCCGCTCGCCCTCTGCGATTTCGCCGAACGCTTTTCTCGCACCGACGGCCATGCTGTCGTCCTGCGCTCCGACCAGATCGATGCGGCTCTCCTGCGACGTCCGCAGTCGCAACCAGGAACTCACCGTGCGGTATGCGCTCTCTTCCGTCCAGTTGGCGCGCATGGTTTTTATCTGGATATTTGCCGGCTTGGTCTTGTTCATGCCGATGGTTCGTTCTTTAGCCGCCGCACTATTGGAAGGTCCCTCGATGTACAACACCGATCCGCCCTGGGGCAACAGCGCTGCGAACTGTCTGCCTTGAATTTTGCCAACTGCCTCATGATCGGAACTGATGCTGAAGACCGGAATTTTGAACGTACGTCGCAAATCGAGGATGTAGTCCGCATCGTGATTCAACACGACCCATCCAATGCCCGCTGCAACTGCGGCGCGCGCCACCTGCGGAAAAGCTGTTCCACCCGCAGGTTCAAACATGATCGCGTCTGGGCGAGCGGATGATTCCTGCACGTAATGCAACAGTTGCTGACTTTGAGCCACCGCATCGTTGTTGGCGTGGATGATAGTTAAGTCCAAACCCAGACGACGCGCCGCTTTTTCCGCAGCCAGCTTCTGCTCCTGCTGATAATCGTTGTCGTCATTCGTCAGTGAAACCAGAAACTTGAGTCGTTTCATTCGCACCCGTCCCTGGACGGATCATAGTCGAATCGGCACGCGATCCCATGTGACCACAGTAACGACGATGAAGATGGATTCGCTTACCCTTAGAACTGAAACTCGCACGAGGCGCATTGGTAGATTGCTTCGTGGAAGGGTCGGAATCTGACGCGAAGGCCGGGCGCTGAAAAGGGCCTAACTGCCGGCTGCGGCGCTTTTCGCCGGTTCTCCGAGGAAGGATTTGAGATTGACGTCCAGCGATTCCCGGCTGGTATCGGAGAGGTCGACAAAGCGAAAGGGTTGCATCCATCCTTGCGTCGCCCACATCGGAAAAAGCATCTGCGCTTTGCCGCGAATCGTGGTTTCGCCAAGATGAAAACTCAGTTGGACTTCGATCTTCTCGTCCAAGGGTTTTTCCAGATGAATCACTCCGCCCGTAGTCGAAAGCTGATGGAAGGCCGCGCGTACATCGCGCCGATTGGGCAGACGAATCAGCACCAGCACGGACCCGCGCAGTTTCACCCGAAACGGCCGGTAGACGATCTTGTTTTCGGATTTGCGATCTTCCGCGGTTGGATTCTCTTGCGCGGATACATCAGGCGCCGTCATTTCAATCTCTTCGGACATAGCTTTACGGAGAGTATGCCAGCCACACTCAGGATGACGAAGTTACGAAAGAACAAGTCCAAGTTGTTTTGCCTAAATTTTTTTATTTTGGATCGTTCTCGAGGGGATGTTTCTCTGCAGGCTCCAGGCTTGCTGCGTTCTTATGAAGCGTAGATGTTGGGCCGGACCCATCCAGCCGCTTTACCTGCGACCAGCGGGGCTTTCGTTTCCTTCGGCGAACAAATTGTACGGCCAGACTTTCTTGTTCACGGTGAGCTTGTTCACCGTGAGCTTGTTCACCGTGGGCTTTGCTGCGTTCGCAGGAGCGCTGATGGGCGCAACTGGGGTAGGATCGCCCTCTCCCGCCGAACTCCAGTCTTCCGGAGGATCAGCAATGCCCCAGACGTTACCGTGAGTGTACAGTGCGGCTCCGATCAGGAAACTCTTTCCGTCCTTTCCCAGCGGCAGGCAGTTTGCCACTCGCGCGGTTACGCTAGCACCGCCGGGTAAATCGCTGAGAATGATGGGCGTCTCCAGTTGAAGAGGTTGGGAGCTGCGAAACCCGCAGCCTTGCGCGCTCACGACCAACACGACACAGGATCCCGCGAAAGGCCGCATGCGGTCGAGACTGCTCACGCTCACCGGGATCTCTACCCGGAGCCGCGTGCTACGGCGAGTCGACTTAGGAGTTTGAACTTCCATCTGCATACCGTCCCGGAATTCCGGTGCAGCGGCGCTTCCGTAGTTATTCTGCCAGATTCAACGGCCGGCAAGTGGTGACGAACGTAACTCTGGGCCGGAAGCGCGAGCGATCACCGGCTGGCCAGGCCGCCGGCGGTCTCGCCGCCATCCATGGTGAAGACGTGGCCGGTGGCGAAGGCAGCATCTTCCGACGCCAGGTAAGCGAACAGTCCCGCAATCTCTTCTGGCGTGGCATGGCGACCGAGCGGAATCTTACGGTTCACTTCGTCGAGCATCGCGGGGGAATATTCCGCGCGCTGCATCGGCGTCAGCACGTATCCGGGAGCAACGGCGCAGACACGCACTCTGGGCGCGAGTTCGAGCGCCATCGACCGCGTCAGCTCGATAACCCCGGCTTTGCTTGCGTTGTAGTCGGCGTAATACGGATATCCGATCAGGCCATTGGTCGACGCGGTTTGCAGGATCACGCCGCTGCCGGATTCAACTGAATAACGCTCCCACATGTACCGGGCCGCGGTCTGCGCCACGTAGAACACGCCGGTCAGGTTCACGGCCAGCACGCGCTCCCACTCCTCGGGAGTGATGTCGAGAAATTTGTGGCGGATGCTGATGCCCGCGTTATTGATGAGCACGTCGACGCCATCCATAAGCCGAATGGCTTCGGCGAACGCGGCCTCCACCTGCATCAGATCAGTGACGTCGGCGATGATGGTTTCCGCCAGCGCCGGGAGTTCACGACGAATCCGCTCGCAGGCCTGCGGATCTCGATCCAGCACACAAACCTTCGACCCTTCTTCGAGAAATCGTGCTGTCGTCGCCGCGCCGATACCGCTGGCGCCGCCGGTAATCAGGACGCGCTTGTCTTTTAGCCCTCGCATGTAGTCTCCTGGCTCGAACATTCAATGTAATCGCGCCCCCACTCCAATGTCATCCCGAGCGAAGTTTTCGTCCGCGACCGGACGAAAACGTAGTCGAGGGATCCCTATCTGTAAACCCGGCACCGGCGGCTCAGGACGTTCTTTCTTGGCCGAGTGCGCGATGAGAACTGCCTACGAGCGCTCTCTTAGCAGGTAGGGATAGGGATCCTTCGACTCTGGCAGCGGTCCGCTTCGCGCAACGCTGGCTGCGCTCAGGATGACAGTTGAGATGGAATCGTTAGATGGGTTTGCCGCGGAAGAAGTAGACGAGTTCGATG
>Ga0302324_100019885_pt1 | contig 13163 bp, 11 predicted proteins | sample Palsa_T0_1_FD_201949 | JGI IMG/M metagenome (GOLD analysis project Ga0302324, IMG submission 201949) | Peat permafrost microbial communities from Stordalen Mire near Abisko, Sweden - Palsa_T0_1 | ecosystem: Environmental > Terrestrial > Soil > Palsa > Peat permafrost | place: Sweden: Abisko...
TGGTACTTATCGCGCCGGGCGACGAGGTGCTAAACCCGGACCCAAGCTATCAAAGTAATGCTAAGAATACGCAGTTGATGGGGGCAATAAGTGTGCCCGTGCCGCTGCATTCGAGCAGGGGATTTCAGTTAGACATCGAAGAGTTCGAAAAGCGTGTCACGAACAGAACCAAATTGATTGTACTTACTCAGCCAAACAATCCAACGAGTACCGTCTATCGCCGCGAACAGCTCGAGAAGCTGGCCGAGTTTGCGATCGCACACGATCTGTTTGTGGTTGCCGACCACGCTTTTGAGAGCACGATTTTCGACGGACGCGAATTTGTCACGATAGCCTCGCTGCCGGGGATGTGGGAACGCACTATCAGCGTCTTCTCCACGTCCAAAGGCATGGGAATGAGTGGCTTCCGTGTCGGTTATAACGTTGCCTGCGACGAAATCATGAGCGTGATGCATAGTACGGCGGTTAACGTTCTGGGGGCAACCAACACGTTTGCGCAATATGGCGCCATCGCAGCGTTTGAGGACGATGCCTTTGTTGAGGACTTCAACCGAATTTACGAGCGCCGCCGAAGGGATGCGTTCGACATTCTAAATGCAATTCCCGGAGCGACGTGCCTGCTGCCCGAATCCGGCTTCATGATCTGGCTAAATATAGCTGCGCTCGGCAGTTCGAAAGAGGTCGCGCATTTTCTCACAGAGGACGCGCGCATTATCGTCAACCCGGGCAGCAGTTATGGCCAGTTTGGCGAAGGTTATCTGCGCATTATGCTGGGCTCGCTACGCGAGGAAGGTGCATTTCAAGATGCGATGGCCCGGATCGCCGCGTCTCTGAGAAAATTGAGCGCCGCCAACAAGCTAAATACGTAGACGGGATGAGGCGTGCCCGAGGAGCTTTGGGACCTCAGGCGCTAAAGTCTCGCGCGCAGACGATTCAGATACTGAAATCCAATCTGCGCACTTTTCAGTGGGTTCGCGGGCCGATCGTGTTCGACAAAGAAGTGTTCCACCCCGGATTTGATCGCCGCTGTCACGAGCGGAACGAAATCGATCGTGCCCTCACCCAAATCAGTCACTTCCCCGCGGGAGTCTACATCTTTGAGATGCATCAGTTTGAAACGGCCCGGGTGTTTCTCCAGATATTCAACGGCGTTTGCGCCCGATCGGGCGGCGTAATAAGTATCCAATTCCATTTTGACGTGCGCAGGATCGGTGTGCTCAAGAATAAGATCGTAGGCGCTGTCGTTTCCGATGCGGGTGAAGGATTTGCTGCCGTTGTGAAAGGCGAATGTCATGCCTTCTTTTGCACACAAAGTGCCCGCGGCGTTGAACGCGCGAATGACTTCCCTGATGCCCTGAGATGATGCCAGCTGGGAGTCGAACAGGATTGCCCAGACAAGATAGCGCTGTCCCAGTATCTTCGCGCGAACAATGCCCTCTTCAACGATGGCCGGCATCCTGTCCAACGCGTAGGCTGGTGTGAATTGCGCCATCACACGGTCCATTGGCAGTAGGCCTTTGTCCCAGAGTTCATATACTTTATATAAATCCTTGGGAACGAGGTGCTGGGAGGGAGAGGTCAAGCGGCACTGGTTGAAGACCGATCGCACGCCTGCAGGGTCGCGACCGCAACTGCCCAGGGTTTCGACTTTGCTATAGCCAAGCGACGCAATCGACCGCAACGTGCCGCTGAAGTCGGTACTGAGCGACGACATCATTGTGATCAGCTGCAGGCCAATCTCATTCAGGACCGACGCGGCGGCCAGGCGCATGAACTGGAGCGGCGTGCTCGCCACTACCGCGGCCGATCCGCCCCTTGCTAGAAAGCTGCGCCGATTCATCGTGTTACGTCCATAACATTGGCAGCCACAAACGCGCCTGTGTCTTGAAGGCCTGGGCCGCAAGGCTGCCGGTCGCCCCGCGGGGCACCATGCCACCTGCCGCGCGACGCTAGCGCTGGCTTCTATCAAACAGACCTCTCGATGGCCGACCGTAAGCGCAGAGCGTATTTCGTCGCCCTTCAGGCTTTGGCATGTCACCGTCGGGCCGGCTAGCCGATGACAGCAGTCGCTTCGATCTCCACCAGGAAGTCCGGCAGAGCGAGCGCTTCGACCCCAATGAAGGTGTTCGACGCGGGGACCGCATCGCCATAGAACTGCCCGATCTCGCCCAATACGGGCCCGAGCTTCTCCGGTGAGTGGCCGACAACGTAGGTGCGCAGCCTTACGATATCGGCCGGAGAGGAACCCGCTGACGCCAGCACCGTGCGGATGTTTGCAAGGGCCTGCCGGGTTTGCGCGGCAAGATCACCCGCCCCTACAAGTTTGCCGTCCTTGTCCCAGGCGACCTGTCCGGCGAGGTGCAGTGTATCGCCGCCGCGCTGACGCACCGCATGGGAAAATCCGAACTGCACACTATTATAAAGAGCCGGAGGATTAATCCGTTCGGCGCGCATGGTACTTCTCCGCTTTAGGTCGGTGCAGGTCGAATCCGCGTTCAGAAGCTCGTGGTAAAAATCAGGCTGTAGGTCCGTGGTCGATTGGGAATCGGCGAACGCGGAGTTTGCGGATACGAGACCGAACTGTCGGCGATTGTTGTCGTGTTGTTGAAAACATTCGCGACGTTAAAGATTGCCGACCAAGTCGCCGCCTTCACGCCGGTTCGCAGTGTCGTCGTTTCGTAGCTGGGGAAGACCTCAAATGCCGGATCACTGGACACGAGCTCCGAGTTTCGCGAGGAGACATAAGCGTATTGCGCCCCAACGGTTGCTTTAAGATCCTTGACGCTTAATGCCCAGTCGTAATCGCTTGTGACGGTAAAGGTTGTCTTCGGGACATATGGAATGAGATCGCCCTTCATGCCGTCGGACGCAATGGGGCTATTTTCAGACAGTTCGGCCTGATTGAAATTAGCGTAGGCCCCCAGCCGTAAACCCGCGATTGGCGCGGCTTGTATTTCGAGCTCGAGGCCCTTGATCGTGGCGGCGCCCGCATTACCGGTGTACGGGAACGTCCCGCCCCCGCCGACCGCCTCATCCTGCACCTGTATCTTCGACCAGTCGATGTAATAGACGGCGCCGTTTGCTACGACCTTGTCATCCAACCAGGACGTCTTAAGTCCGAGTTCATAGTTGACTAACGAATCTGAGCCGAAGCCGGCCGGGATGGTTACGTGTGCAAACTCGGCAGCAGTTTGATCATTGACTCCGCCGGATCGGAAGCCCTGCGAGACTTCCGCATACGCCAGGACGTGCTCTATGGGCTTATAGGATAAATTTACCTTACCAATTACACCCGTGTCCTTGGAGGATTGCAGCGCTACCGGGCCACTTCCCGCGCCGCCACCAAAACTGATGATTCCATCGGATGACTCATCGGCACCATTGTCGTAGCCGCGCGCTCCGGCGGTCAGTTTCCACTGATTGGTGATGGACCAGGTGAGTTCCGTGAAAATTGCCTTCTCCGTGATCTTGTCGAACTCGGTCCGGTTCAGGAAAACTCCAGCGCCCGCCGGCACATAGCCCTGTGGATCTGCAAAGAGGACATGGCTGCGAAAGTTGCGGTCTTCGGTCTGATCGAATAAGCCGAAGAGTAATTGAACAGGTCCTGCCCATGACGACGCAAACCGCGCTTCATAGGTATGCAAAGTGCGTTCCTTCGGATAATCGATGACGCTGCGACCCGTAGTGACTGCGGGCAGTCCAAAAAACGCTTGCAATACGTACGACGCATCGCGGGTATAGTTCAAGTCGCGCTGGAACTGTGACGCGGTAAACGTGTATGTGCCGTAACTTGCTCGATAGTCTAGGTTCAAGTTGTCCATGCTCATCCGGTTGCCAACCGGTTCGCGAGCTTGGTTGTCCTGAAAGAACTGGCCGGGGCGATAGCCCGGCGCCTGAGAGATCGGGAGACCATCCGCTGTGAGCGTATTGTAGTAGCCAATTGCATCGGCGGCCGTCTGCTGCACCATTGACATGCCCGACAATGTCACATCATCGGTGATGGCAAGTTTGGCCTCGACGCGCCCCGCCTTTACCCGTGTTTCGTTGGCATTGTGTTCAAACTGGTTGCTAACGTATCCCGGATCGTCCAAATAAAATCCGGCCAGCCGAATTGCGAATTTGTCTTGCACCAGTGGCAGATTGACCATCGCGTTTAATTGGCTGCCGGTGCCACCGCCGCTCGTATCGAGCGCGCCCGCGCTCATGGAACCGGTGAACTCGGTAAGCGAAGGTTTAGCGGTGATAAATCGAATTGTGCCGGTCATGGAGCTTGAGCCGAACGTCGTGCCCTGGGGACCTTTCAGGACTTCGACGCGATCCATGTCAAACAGCATGATGTCCGGCTGCTGACCGCCACCATCCTGGCTATTTTCCCCCGTGATAACGACTTCATCCAAGTACACGCCGACGGTGCCCGCGCCAGTGGAGCTTACGCCGCGGATGGCATAGCGTTTGTCGCCTGGGCCATTGTCCTGGTAAGTCAGACCCGGGACGAGAGCAACGTAATCGCTAATCTGCACGGCGCCAATTGAAGCGAGCTCCGCACCGGTCAAGGCTTGAACAGCAATCGGAGTATCTTGGATGCTGGTCGCGCCTTGCTTGGTCGCCGTGACCACGACTTCTGCGATCCCTTCAGTGGTGGTATCCGCTGCCCACAGGGCGGCAGTCGCCGTAAGCGCCAGCGCGCAACCGATGGCCTGGAGGGCGATTACCCCGCCGACGCGGTGTCCGATCGGTGTGCCCGTTCTAGTTCGCATGCAGATCTCCCCTATCCGTTTGCCGTTTTTCCCGCGCGGGTGCAAAGATTGTTGAATCGCCGGGCCGCTAAGTGCAATGACTGCGGCTGATCGAGTTTGTTGCGTTGAACGCAACATAGTAGAAACGCCGCCCGATATTAATCTCTACGCGAGCCAGGCGTCACGCGGATTCCGTGTGGCACTATTACCACAACGTAGATTGATCCATTTTAGGGCTTTCGATCATTCGATGCCCCAATACGGGGAATCAGAGCTTCCCCAAACGCCTAAGCGTTGCGTGCACGCGCTCGCGGCCGTCCGCCGAAAGCTCGAGTATTGGGGGCCGGGGATAGCCACCGGGCAGACCTTGCGCGTTCAAGGCTTCCTTCAGAATCGCCTGCGCGGATCCAAACTGCCCGACGAGATTCTCGGTAAACCAGTCGGCCATGATGACCCGATCACGCGCGCCGCAATGCAGGGCCTTCGCAAGATCGCCGTGCCAAAGGTGGTTGTAGAAATCCGGGTGCTCATGTCCGAGGACCGCCGCCGCGCCCATCGTGCCATCCCCACCGTGGACTTTGATCAGCGTCGCTCCCAACTCATTCATGCCGAAGCCGAATACCCGCACGCGATCCTTCACCGCGAAAAACGAGCGGATGAACCGATCGAGCCGTCCGGTGGAATTCTTTAAGGCGACGACCATCTCAAGATCGGCAAGTCGTTCGAGAAGCTCGCAGGACATGTCGATATTCGTCCCTGGCGGCCAGTTGTATACGCAGATCGGCAATGACACCTGATCCGACACGTCGCGGTAAAACGCGTAGATTTCATCCTCGCTCGGCATGACATAGGGCGGCGGCGTGACGAGGATGCCGTCAAATCCTGCATCGGCCGCCATCTGCGCGTGAGCGATGACCTGGGCCGCCGAAAACGCATTGCAACCCGCAATGAGCGTGCGCTTGCCGCGAAGTTGCCGCCCGGCAAGTTGCAGCAGCGTCTGCCGCTCTGCATTCGAGAGACTGAACCATTCTCCTGTGGTGCCGGCGACCACGATGCCGTGCATACCTTCCGCGTCGAGCCACTCGAGGAGCGCCTGAAAGGCCTTGGCGTCGAGCTCCCGATCCTTGGTAAACGGCGTCGTTATGGCCGGTATGTAGCCTTTCCAGTCGACCGAAGACCTATCCATTTGTATTCCTGTGCCTCCTGAGATTCGTCACGACTGGCTTTCCGGATGCTCGTTTCCCGCGGCCAAAAACCCATTCGTACCGCCGCGTTCGACCGGAAGTGTAGGCAGGCCATGAGATTTGTCACAATCACAATGGCTGAGTATGATCGTTGCGTTCAGCGCAATGAACCGTTTGTAGAGGTGTCTTTAACGTGGCGCTGACTGACGCGAAGCTACGGTATCTTGCTGAAACCGCTAGCCTGGGATCGATGCGTGCGGCGAGCGAAAAGCTCGATGTCGCCGTGTCATCAATCAGTCGCCAGATTGCCCAACTGGAAGCGGACATCGGCTTACCGCTGATTGAACGCGGGCGTCGCTCGATCAAGCTCACCGAGGCCGGCGAGCTTGCTCTGCGGTTCTACCATGAGAGCGTCGCGCAGCGCGAGGCGCTCGGTTCAAGCTTCAATGCGTTGCGTGGCCTGCGTGCGGGCCAAGTGCACCTTGCGATCGGAGAAGGATTCGTACGGGCACTTTCGACACTCTTGCACAGTTTTCTGGCACGCCATGTCGGCGTCGTGATGTCGATCAACATGGCATCGACCGGCGAGGTGATCCGCCAGGTGAGGGATGACGAGGCGCATATCGGACTCGTGTTCCACGCCCCGGCCGATCCCAAGATTAGCGTGCGTGCCGCGGTTGCCCAACCGATCAGATTGATTGTTCATCCTAAGCATCCGCTCGCGGGCGCAGCATCGGTGACGTTACAGCAGTTAAGCGCTCACCGCCTGTGCCTGCCGGAAGCGAGCTTTCGGATCCGGCAGATTATTGGTATGGCCGAGGCGCACGAGCGAGTCTCGCTGCAAGCGGACGTCACCACTAATTCTCTGCATCTGCTTCGAGACATGGCCAAGACAGGCGGCTACGCGACGCTGCTTCCCGAGATCGCCGCAATTGTGGAGCTGAACCGCCGCGAACTGGTGTCGGTACCAATCGCGAACGCCGGCATGCAGCTGACCTCGCTCAACCTCATATGCCGCCTCGGGCGAACGCTTCCGACGGCGCCCGCCGCGTTTCTGCCGGTGATGGAAGGCGGCATGCGCGCCTGGTTCAAGAAAGAAAAGGCTCGGTCTGGGCAGTTGCGCGCTGAATGAGCGGTGCCGCGCGGCCGCTGCCGGGCGAATTCTCTCTGGGGCCCGAGCTTACGCAGACCTTTTCGCGACACCGTGCGACCGCGCGGCATCCAGCCAGAGGTTGTCCTGTGTTTGGCGCAGGAGCTGAATGAAAAGCCGCCGTTGATTTGTGCTCAGGCCTTTGGCGAGCTGCCTTTCGAGTCCAAAGATAATAATACTCAGGCGCTTCGCAAGGCGCGCTCCCTTGCTCGTAACGCGGATCGCGTAGGAGCGCTGATCGTTTGTGCGTGCGTGCCGTCGCACCAGCCCCCGACGCTCGAAGGCGTCAATCGTGCGGGTGACAGTCGAGCGCTGCAGGCCGATAGCTTCGGATAGCTGCTGCTGCGTGAGGTTCGGCCGCTCCTTGACGATGAGGAGCAACGTTCCGTGTGCCGGCGCGAGTGTCGCGCCGGCCTTTTTGGCGAACGCCCTGTCCATCGCCTGGAAGAGAATTCGGATCTCGGTGCCCAGGAACTCATGCCGCAGGCGGGCGGCTTCGTGCACCGCCGTGATCCATTCTTGCCTCTTCCGCGGCAGGCGCTTCGACATCTAAGCGCTCTCGGCGGAGGAGATGGCAGCGAGTGCCGCGCGCCGACCCTCGCTGTATCCGTTTGACCAGGCCTGAAAGCCCGTCAATTCGGAGTGGCCGAAGGCGATTTTGCCGAAACCGGCCGCGATAATGGCGCGCGGCGGTTTGGCGCCGTCCACGCCGAAATAAAAACCCGGCTGCGGCACGACATAGGCATGGCCCCAGCGGTTCAGCACAATCGCGGCGATGTCGCGGCGCGCATCGAAGCCGTGATCTCCAAAAAGCCGGGTGAGCTGGGCACGGATCTGCAGCTCGAAGTCGCGATAGCTCGTCGCAAAAAGTTCGCTGCGGCCAAGCACAACCTGCTCCTGCAAGGATCGCCCGGTGTTACGCGTGTACGGCACGTACAATGTCAGGACGATAGGTTGCGATGGGTCCAAAGGTTGACTCGACGTACCGAGAATCATCGGCTGCCGGAAATTCGCAAACCACCCAAAACCCTCGAACCATCGCGCAGCGGAAATGCCCAGACGCTCCATAAAGCGCCAGTGCCGTAAGGCAACGTTGACGACCAGCATCGGCGCGTGATGAAATTGTTTGTACGCGTTCGCAAACTCAGGAGGCAGGTCGCCGACGATTCTGCGCGCGATCTGGCCGCTCACCGCGATCACGGCAGAACGCGCGTGCAGGCGTTCGAGGCGTCCGCCCCGATAGTAGTCGATGGTCAATTGCCTTTGCGGTCCGTCCGCGTGCCGCAGCCGTACGGCAGTGGAGCTGGCGCGAATCCGAATGGTCTGACCGGGCCGGTCAAGCTTGTCAAATCGCGTGCGCCCGTAAGCGATCCCCTCGGCGGTGTGAGCCCCGTCGATGGCGGACGGGATAACAGCCTTTACAAGGTGGCGCAAGATCGTCGTGTTGCCCGCGGGAAAGCTGACATACTCGCGCTGCCCTATCGCCTTGCGCTCTGTCTCGCTCAAGAATATGAGCGTGCCCGGCATCTGCAGCTTATACGCACCGTACGCGGAAACGGCGTCGCCGCTGATTCCAAATGAAGCCGCGCCGAAGTACGGGTCCACGTAGCGGTAGAGGACGTCCGGGTTCAAGCCGAGCTCCCTCACCAGGAAATCCTGATACGTCATCGAATCGAGCCACGCTTCCCAATTCGCAGGCGGGCTCGAGCGCAGCTTCGCGCTGCTCTGCAACGCCGCATTCAGGTCGCGCTTAAGGTCCGGTGCGAGTGGCGCATCGGCAAAGCCCTGCTCCTGCGCTCCGACAATCCACCGCCCTTTGCCATCGGCCGTCGGAAAGAAATAGCCGACCGATGTGCGTGCGGGCCATTTCATCATCGGCGCAAAGTTATCCGGCGCGACGCGAATCGGGCGCTGGGTGCCGGCCAGCGGCTGAAATGCGAATTTCTCCGGCAGGCGAAGCTCCCGCCAGATGTCAGGAAACGAGCCATCCGCATGCGTAACAAACGAATTGGAGCCCTGCGGTCCGTAGAGGCGGTGCCCGTCGACGACGAATTCGTTCTGCTTGGCCTCGCCGCCAAAGATCGGATGGTTATCGAGTACCAGGCAGCGCCCCTGTGCGCCCGACTCCTTTGCGAACGTATGCGCAGCGCCCATTCCCGAGAAACCGCCGCCCACGATCACAAGATCGTAGGCCTCATGGGTGTCCTCTCCAACCTGCCCGGTGCTACCCAATTTTCCGTCGCGAACGGCATGCGCGGCGTTGACCACATCATGGGTATTGCCGTTGGAGCGCGCGTAATCGCCAACGCCGCCATAACCGGTCCAGTCCGCGCTTAGACTTCTCGGTATTTCGATCGAGCCCTCAGTGCCGGCCGCGCTGGGCGCGGCGGTGACACCGAGAAGGGCCGCGCCCGCCCCGATCAGGCCGCCGCCCACAAAATCGCGCCTGGAGATTTGAGCGTCGAGCCCCAATTCGCGCTCCTGCAAGGTCAATCCTGAACTTGGAGCTTTTTTCTGCATAGAATGCCGCCTCCGGCGGACAGCCGACACTTGCGAACTTCATGTTACTCACCGGACTGTTGCGCATGCAACAGTTGCGGAGATAGACTCATTTGCCCTTTGTGCTAAAGCTCTCGGAGAATTCGTTGACGACAGCGCTCAGCATGTCGAAACGCCGCTTGCTCGCTCTCGCTGCACTCAGCGTGCCGTCATTTGTCAGTCGGGTGTGCGGCGCCGAGAGTGGCGCGCCACAGCCGCCCGCGCCGGGCGCGTCCCCGGTCGGAATTGAGGCGACCATCACGTTCTTTTGCGCGCTTCCCACGCAGCTTGAGGCTTGCCACAAGTTCTATGGCGGCCTTCTAGGCCTGCCGCTTGTGATGCAGACCGAAACCGTACGTCTGTACCGGACATCGGCGACCTCGTTCTTTGGCCTTACGGCCGGCCCGGCGCGCCAACCGGCGCCGGGAGGCGCCATATTGGAGCTGACGACCTCGAGCCGCGCCGAAGTCGATCGCCGCTTTCGCGAATTGACGGCAGCGCAAGTGCACACCGACGGGGCACCGCGCGACGTCAAAGCCATAGGAGCCTACGGGTTCTTCGCCAACGATCCACAAGGCTACCTCGTCGAGATCCTGCACTTTCCAGCGCTTATGAGGCTCTAACCATGCGTTCACACAACACGCGACATTCATTGATCGTTCGAACCGCTGCCGCGTCTGCGCTGCTTACATTGGCCGCGCATATTCCGAGCGCCAGCGCTCAGGATGCATCGACTTATTACACGGTGCAGCATCCGGAGCAATTCAAAATTGATTGGGGCGCGTTCTACCGGCAGGCGGATGCGAAGACGGCGGCCGTGCGCGCGCAACTGCCTCACTATCTCAACCTTGCGTACGGGCAGGATGTCAAACAGCGCCTGGACCTTTATCTGCCGACGAAGAAGCCTGCGCACGCGCCTGTATTCCTGTTTCTGCACGGTGGCGGGTTTCGCGAGGGGGACCGTGCTCAATACGGCTTCGTCGCGAAGCCGTTCGCGGACCACGGAGTCATTACGGCGGTCGCGAGCTACCGGCTTACCGGTGACGGGTTCAAATATCCGGATCAGCCGCACGATACGCAGCTCGCGGTCGAATGGCTGTATCGAAACATTGCGAAGTACGGCGGTGATCCGGATCGACTCTACGTTGGCGGCCACTCCGCGGGCGCCATCCTGTCGGCGGAAATCGGCGTCGATCGGGGCTGGCTGAAAAGCGCCGGCATTCCAACGCGTGTGCTGCGTGGAATTGCCCCAATCAGTGGCCCCTATGATCTGCGCACGGCCGGCCGCCCGGGAGAGGACAGTGCCTATGCGCCTACGCCGGAGCTGAAAGAGCAGGCAAGCCCGCTGCTGCACATTGTGGACCCGGCACCCGCGGCGGTGATCGCTCTTGGCTCGGCTGAAAATCTGGGTTCTGCCAAACAGAGCGACATGGTCATGGACAGCTCCAAGGCGTTTGCCGCGAAGCTGCAGGCAGCAGGCGTGAAAACCCAATTGCTGATTCTTGACGGCAAGGACCACCGCGGCACCGTGACTGCACTTGGCGACGAGGATAGTGAATTATTCAAAGCCGTGATCCAGATGATCACCGCGCCGCCAGAGGCCGCCGCCCGCTAGCCGGAATTCACGGTTCATATCTGCGTGAAGACTTGACCGCGCACTACGACGTTGCGGTGATCGGCGCGGGACTCGTGGGCTGCGCGGCTGCGTTCCAGCTCGCGCGCCGCGGACAGAGCGTAATCGTGATCGATCAGGCCGAGATGAACCGGGGAGCTTCTGGGCGCAACGCCGGTTCGCTGCATTTTCAGATCGAGCTGCGCGTCGTTGAAACCCTGGAACGCGACCCGCAGCGGGTGGCTCAATTGATACCGGTGAATCTGCAGGCGATTGAAGATTGGAAGGGCCTGCCAAAAGAACTTGGCGCGGATCTTGAGCTTGCCCAGCACGGCGGGTTGATGGTCGCCGAGACCGATACCGAGCGCGAGGTTCTGCAGCGCAAGGTTGGTCTGGAGGTGCGTGCCGGCTTGCCGGTAAGAATGGTGGAGGGCGCGGAACTGCGGCGCATCGCCCCATACCTGTCGTCGCGGATTCGCTGGGCAAGTTATTGCCCCGTGGAAGGGCATGCAAATCCGCGTCTCGTTACTCCGGCCTATGCCGCTGCGGCGCGACGCCATGGCGCCGAATTTCGACAAGGCCTGCAGGTCAACACTCTAGAGCCGCACGAGGGTGAGTGGCGCATCCGCGCTCGCCATCCGTTGAAGGACTCGCCGCATGCGCAGGCGCCGATCGTCGCTGATGCCGCAGCCGTATTGGTCACAGCCGGCGCATGGTCACGCGAGTTACTCGCCCCTCTGGGGGTACAGATTCCTTTGGCCGCGGCCGCTTTGACCCTGAACGTGACAAACCGTGCCGCCCCATTGATTGAGCATCTGGTACAGCACATCGGTCGGCGGCTTTCGATCAAACAGGTCAAGGCCGGTAACATCCTGATTGGAGGCGGCTGGCCGGCGGCCTGGGCCGAGGGGTCCGACCTCGGGTTGGATCCTGGGCCGCATCTGCTCGAGGCGTCCATCATCGGCAACACCGCCGTCGCCCTGCACACGATACCGGCGATCGCTCAATTGCAGCTCATCCGCAGCTGGACCGGGATTGCGTCCGAGGCGCCGGACCATTTGCCGGTGCTTGGCGCGATCGGTGCTTTGCCGGGCGTTTTCATCGCCGCAGGCGGATCGTCTTTTACGCTGGGTCCTACTTACGCGCGCCTCATCAGCGAATTGATTTGCGACGGCACGGCCTCTTTGCCCACCGACTTGTATCGCCCTGAGCGCTTTGCGCCGCATTGAACATCACAGAAGAACGGATCCCATGGGTTTTCGCGCCAACAAAGACACACAGCGTCCGGCGGCACTGACCTTCAATTTTGACGGCGCGAGCGTGACGGCTTACCCCGGCGAGACGATTGCCGCGGCTCTGATCGCGAGCAACGTCAGCGTCTTCCGGCGCGACACGCGCGGCGCGCCGCGCGGCCCATACTGCAATATGGGAACCTGTTTTGATTGCCTCGTCGAAGTGCGGATCGCCGCCGACGCAAATCATTCAGCGCACGCGTCGTGGCGGGTGGTGCGCGCGTGCCTTGCGACCGTAGCAAGCGACCTTGAAGTGCGCCCCGCGGTGTCCGCACAGGCTCTCGTTGACCCCTCATGATCGATTCGGACGCATGTGATGTCGCGATCATCGGCGCGGGGCCCGCTGGCATGGCGGCGGCCATTGCTGCACGCTCATTTGGCCTTGATGTCTGCCTCGTCGATGAGCAGGCTCGCTTCGGGGGACAGATCTATCGGCAGCCGCCAGCCGGCTTTCACGTGGATTCATGGCTCGCCGGCGGCAGCTATGCAAGCGGCAGGGCGCTTGTCGAGCGCGCCGAGCGGATGACTGACGTGCGCCACATCGGGCGGGCTACGGTGCTCGGGCTCTTTCCGGCCCAGCCCCAAGATGCGGGAGATCCACGGCATCATGTCCTGTTCCACGACAATGTACGCCTTGGACGCATCAGCGCG
>Ga0302324_100019886_pt1 | contig 13163 bp, 14 predicted proteins | sample Palsa_T0_1_FD_201949 | JGI IMG/M metagenome (GOLD analysis project Ga0302324, IMG submission 201949) | Peat permafrost microbial communities from Stordalen Mire near Abisko, Sweden - Palsa_T0_1 | ecosystem: Environmental > Terrestrial > Soil > Palsa > Peat permafrost | place: Sweden: Abisko...
AAGAGAACCAGCGTGCTCACGGCTTCAGTGTCCGGTCGCGGTGGCGCTGAGGCCGAGGTGGCGGCGCGCGAGGGCGGGATCGTCGATCAGTTCCGCCACGTCGCCTGCGAACACGACGCGGCCTTGGTCGAGCACGACCACGTCCGCGACGAGATGCCGAGCGACGGCGAGATTCTGCTCGACGAGCAAGATCGTGGTGACCTGCGCGGCGCGTTGCAGGGCCTCGACGACGCGCTTGACGACGAGCGGCGACAAGCCTTTCGTCGGCTCGTCGATCAGTAGTATGCGGTTCGACGCGTTCAGCAGTGCGCGCGCGAGCGCGACCATCTGCTGTTGACCGCCCGACAGCGTTCCGGCGCGCTGCGCGGCGCGCTCGCGCAGCTCCGGAAAAAGCTCGTAGACGAGCGGGTAGCGCAACTCAGAGCCGGCGCGCTCGGCCAAGCGCAGATTCTCTTCCACCGTCAACCCGGCGAACACGTCGCGGTCTTCGGGAACGTAGGCGACCCCGCGTCGCACGACTTCGTGAACCGGCAACGCCGTCAGCTCTTCGCCGGCCAACGTTACGCTGCCGGTTCGTGGTACGAGCCCGAGAATTCCGCGCAAGGTCGTCGTCTTGCCGACGCCGTTGCGTCCGAGCAACCCCGTGATGCCGCCCTCGCGCACGCGAAACGAAACGCCGCCGAGTATCTGCGATTCGCCGATGGCCACGCGCAAGTCGTCGACTTGCAACAGCGTAGCGCTCGCGCTCACAGCGGATCACCGAGATATGCCGACTGCACGGTTTCGTTGGCGACGATGCGATCCGGCGTGTCGATCGCGAGTAACGCGCCGTGATGCATCACGGCCATCCGGTCGGCCAGGCTCAGCACCAGATCCATCCGATGCTCGACCATCAACACCGTCTTCGCTTGCTCGCGATGGATGCGTTGGATGAGGCGTACCATGTCGGGGATGTCTTCAACGGCCATACCGGCCGTCGGTTCGTCCAGCAAGACGACGGCGGTGTTCGTGCAGAGCAGGATCGCGAGATCGAGCTTTCGCTTCTCACCGTGCGAGAGCGATGCGGCGCGCGCGTTTTCGCGCGCCTGTAGCCCAACCTCCACGAGCGCCGCGCGCGCGCGAGCGAGCGGCTCGGGCTCGCGATCGGCGAGGTGCCAAGCGAGCGCGCTCGTTCCGAGCGCGGCGCTCGCGGCAAGCCGCACGTTCTCGAGCGTCGTCAACGCACCGAACACGGTCGAGGTTTGAAACGTGCGGCCGAGACCCAGCCGTGCCCGGACGTAGGGCGGCGCATCCGTGATGTCGCGGCCGCCGAGCGTAATGCGTCCGGCCGTTGGCCGGGTAACGCCCGAAAGCAAATTGAACAGCGTCGTCTTGCCGGCACCGTTCGGCCCGATAACGACGAGAAACTCGCCCTCGCGCACATCGAGCGAAACGTCCTCGACGATCGAAACGCCCCCGATCCTCAGGCTCAAGCCTTGGACCGACAGCACCGGGGGCGCCCCGATCATGGGACTATTTGAATGCCGAAACGGGCGGCGCGACGGCCGCGGGATCGAGCGTACGAAGGAGCTGCGGCTCGGCGCCGCTGAGCTTCGTGATGTACATCGGTTGCAGCATCGCGTGGTCCTGTGCCCGGATCGTTTCGGTGCCTTTCGGCGCGTCGAACGTCCAGCCGGAGAGTGCCGCAATCATGTCGTTGACGTTCGATCCGTCGCTTTTCTCGATCGCATGCACGATCATCAGCGCTGCAACGAAACCGTCGGGATCGAAGAGGTCGGGTACCTTGCCCTGTTTCTTGAGCGTCGCCACGAGATAGTCGTTGGCTTTGTTCTTGGGCGCTTGGTAGAAGTAGTACGACAAGAAGTTTAGCTTCGACTCGACGGGTTGGAAGGTGGCGTATGAGGAGCGGTCCGCCAAACCCGTGACGACCTTCGTGACATCGAAAACGCCTTGGTCGTCGAGCGTCTTGAAGAGCGCCGCGCCCGTCGCCCCGGCCCACGCAACGAAGAGCAGATCGGGCTTGGCATCCTTGACCTTTTGCGCGAACGGCGCGAAGTCGTTTGCGGTCGGCGGCACGTACAAGCTCGAAACCACGGCGCCTTTTTCGGTTCCGAGAACCGCTTCGACGGCCTTGAAATTCGCTTGTCCGAAGGCGCCGTCTTGCGCCATCACGAGAACGTTCTTGCCGCGCACGTTTCCAACGATATCGGCCGAGGTCGCGACGTCTTGGTACGTCTGCCGGCCCGACCGGAACGTAAAGCGGTTGTTGCCGGTCAAGGCGTCGGTGGCGGCCGGCCCCGAGATAAAGAGGATTTGATTGTCTTGTGCGAGCGAGGCCATCTGCAGCGCCACCCCGGACGACGTCGAACCGGCCAGGATCTTGAATCCCTGGCCGATGAGGTCTTTGCCGGCCGCTACGGCCTTATCCGGTGCGCCCCCATCGTCGCGCTCGGTTACGACGATCTTGTGGCCCGCGGCCATCCCCGTTCCGTGCGTCGCATAGTCGAGCCCGATCGCGAATCCCTCGGCATATTGCGCGCCGTAACCGCCGAGCAAGCCGGTTTTTGAATAGATGAGCCCGACGTTGACCGGCGCCTTGGCGTCGGCAGCACGGGCGACCGGCGGCACGAAGCCGCCGGTCGAGATCATTGCAGCCGCTAGCGGCGCAGCGACGAGCCACCTTAGGCTGGATCGATTTCCCATGAGAACCCCTGTGCTAAAGCGCTGTCTTGTAGTCGAACTTCAGCAGCACTTCCGAGAAGCGTACGTTGTCCGGCGGCGGAACCGTGTCGGAGCAACGGCATTCGGCAAAGTTCACGTCCACGAGGCTCATTAGGAGATTCTTGTTGAACACCTTGACGATGCCGAAGTTGGTCTGATTGTACATTTCTTCCGAGGACTCTGCGCGGAACAGCACCGTGGCCCGCTCGTAGCCGATGAACGGAATGAAGGTGTGCGAGGGCACGATCGGCAGCTTCATCGAGATCGAGTACGGGAACTCCCATCCGCTGCCCGTGTATGCGCCGAGGCCATTCAGAGCGAAACCGGCCGGGCCGACGTTGGGACGCGGAACGTACTTGGCGTCGACGCCGACGGTGAACAGATTGCCGATGCGGGTCTCGGGGCCGACGTTGTAACTGAGACCGGCGCCGTATCCGTGCTCGTCGATCGAATCCGGATTTGAGACCTCGTGATTGGCCGCATTAGGGCAGTCGATCTGATTGTTGCACAGCCCGGTTACGTCGGGACGCTCGTGATCGAAGTAGTAGATTTTGCCGAGGAGCCCGTGCCCGAAGGAATGGTTGATGCCGATCGTATCGGTGCGGTCGAAGAACGTTCCGAAGACGATCGCTCCCCCCGGGACGGCCGTGAGGATGCGTCCGATCGAAAAGACGAAGACGTCGTGGCTGTAGTACAAGTGCGTGCGCGGATCGATTTTGAAATCGAGTCCGTAGTTGAGCACCAGGGCATCTGCGACCGGGTGGTCCTGCGTATAGCCTACGCCGAACAGTGGGGCCGGCGGCGGCGAGTTCGCGTCGCCCGTCGTCGATGCGTCGAACGCGGGCCCGATGTCGATCGTGAAACGCTTGCCGAAGTCGTCGGCGAACGCCGGAATGGCGGCGATGGTGAAAAGGACGGCTGCGAAGCCGACTCCCGCCAGCCGGTGTACCAGAGAATGGCGCATGGGCAAATCTCCTAAATGCTCGATGCACTCTGGGCCCTTAAAGCCCCGAGCTGTTGTTTTGCAGAATACATATAACTGCAATATGCTAGCCTACCGGCAACCACACAAACACTAGAACCACGCCTCAACAGGCCCGAAGTTCGAGGGAGAGAGCGTTGCCGGAACGCTTGGTTTCGTATGAGTATGGCACCAAACGGTTTAACACGGTTACACCCAAAAGAAGGGTAAGACCTACAAGAGGCCCATTTCACGTGCGCGCGCGATCGCCTCGACCCGGTTGCGAGCACCGAGTTTCGCCATCGCGTTACGCAGGTAGGTCTTGACGGTGTTGCAGCTGAGACTCATCGCGCCCGCGATCTCATAATTCGTCTCGCCGGTCGCAACGCGGAGGAGCACGTCGTACTCGCGCTTTGCGATCGGGCTGCTGTGGCGGTCGCGCCGGCGACGGATCTCCTCGGCGCGTGCGTCGCACTCCCGGCAGGCCGGATCGCCCGGCACCGCCAGGCCCTGCCAGGCCCCGGAGACCGCCTGCAAGTGGACCCATTCGCGCAAGGTCGTGGCCGCCTCGCCCGCTTGCCGCTCGATCGTATGGAGCCGTTGTTTTAGGACATCGTCGACGGTTGGATGTTCGCCGAGCGAGCGTGCGCTTGCCGTAATCGAGCCCAGCACGTCGCCGACCGCGTCGTGCAACTCGAGCGCCATCCGGCGCCGCTCTTGCTGCGCTGCCGCTTCAGCGACCGAACGCGCGCTTTGGGCGATCGAGAGCGCACGCGCGCAGCGTTCGGCAACCGCTTCCACGATCGCGGCCGAACGATCGCCGCAGGAACCCTGGTCGCGATGGCCGCCGAGCAGCACGCCGAAATTCCGATCGCCCGCGATCATCGGAGCGGCCACCATCCGCCGCACTTGCTCCGCGGCGACCTGCTGATCGTATTCATGCGTAATATCTGCCGACGCAAAATAATCGTCGACCCACTGCAGCCGTCCGCTCGCAAAAACCTTGCCGCCGAGTCCGAGACCTTTGCGCAAGATGCCGCGGAAGTGATTGGTACGATTTCCGGAGGTGTGCCGGATGCGGCCGCCCTCCTCGGCGGGTTCGGCGATCCAGCTTAGGTGGAAACCATACTCATCGGTGAGCAGCTTCGCGATTCGCAGCAGTATCTCGTCGCCATCGAGCAAACCCACGATAGGCGCAAACTGACGATCGAGCCGTGCGACGTCGGTGTCCGCGAGAGGAACCCTGGAAACTACGCGCGATTCGACCGGCAAAGGCGATACCCGCTGAATGGTCAAGCGCCGCAAGGTGCGGCGCGTCCCTTGGCATCGGTTCTTTTTGAAAAAGGAACGTGCGTCCTTTGCCGCGAGGCGTTCCTGGGATATCTGCCAGCCCTACCAGATGCCGAGTTGGACCTTCGCGTCGTCCGAGGCCATCGTGCGCGGGTCCCACGGCGGCGTGAACGTGATTTCGATGTTGGCGGATTTTACGCCCTCGAGGGAGAGCACTTTCGACTCGACGGCGGCCTTGAACATCGGGCCGACGGGGCACATCGGCGAGGTGAGCGTCATCGTCACGCTGACCTCGTCGTTTTGCGGTCCGGCTACCTCGACTCCGTAGATCAAACCGAGGTCGACGACCCCGATATGGAGTTCGGGATCTTCGACGTCGCGCAGCGCGTCGCGGACTTCTTCTTGCGTGGGCATAACGGTCTGATCTTCGGCACCGCGGCCGAAGGTTCCACTCCGCCGGAAGCCGCCGCGCCTATTCCAGAACGATCTTCAACGGAACGGCCGCGGTGTAGCCGAGCGCGGTCTTCGCGGTGACCATGAACGTGATGAAGCCGTGGGTTACGGCGGCGTCGCTCGGCAGCCGGGCGATCGCGTAGTGCTGGCCGCTGGCCGCGTTGTCGAGGACGACGACGTCGGCGCGGTAGCCGTTGACGATGATGTTGTCACTCGCGAGACCGGCGAAAACGACCCGGAAATAGTGCCCGGCGGGCCAGCCGGACGCCCGGTCCACGGGCTCCGCGGAGAGCGGCCGGCACGGCGGCACTGCGGCGGAATCGACTTGGGCGGCGCCGGCGGACACGATGGTCGCGCCCCACATCGCCGTGGCCAGGACTATACGTAGCAACATTTTTCGCCCGTGACCTTCCTAGCGTCCGCCGCCGGACCCGTTCCTTTCAAAGGATGGCGTGCCGGCTGCAGCCCTGCAAGGGTCGTTCGCGGTGCCGGCGTGGTCGCATGGTACTAGCCGGCTACAGGGTGGGGACCAGCAACGTCCGGGCGGTCGCCGTCAGTATCCGCCGGCCCCCGGTCGAGGTCGCTTCGCCGGACAAAGTCACGATCGTGCCGGCCGGGCGCTCGCTCGGTTCCACCGCGATGACCTCCCACACGAGGCGCACCTCTTCGTCGGGCTTGGCCGGCCCGAGCAGGCGGAAATTGAACTCGAGGCCGACGCCTGGATTTTCGGACGTCGATTGCGACCCGCAACAGGCCATCAGATAGGCGACGGTTTGCGCTCCCGATGCGATCAGGCCGCCGAAGCGCGTTCCGCCTGCGTAGGAGTCGTCGTGGTGCAGCGGATTCGAGTCGCCGACCAACTCGGCGAACCGCACGATCTCTTCGCGCGACCAGCCCACCCGGCGTTCGAAGCGGTGTCCGATATGCATGGCTCTTCCTATACGGCGAGGTAGCGCTGCATCGTTTCGGTGTCGCGGCGAAGCTCGTCGATCGTGCCCTCGGTCACGACGCGACCGTTGGAGAGCACGTATCCGCGGTCCGAGAGGCTCATCGCCACATGGGCGTTTTGCTCGACGAGCAGAATCGTGTTGCCCTCCTCGCGGATGCGCCGCACGACTTCTTCGACGTTGCGCGCGATCAGCGGCGCGAGGCCTTCCATCGGTTCGTCGAGCAGCACGATGGCGGGGTTGGCGATCAGCGCGCGCGCGATCGCGAGCATCTGTTGCTCGCCGCCCGAGAGCTTCGCCGGCTTGTCGCGCCGCTCGCCCAGGACCGCGAAGTATTCGTAGATGCGTTTCTCGTTCCAGGGACCGGGCCGCCCGCCGAGCGCCGCGAGCCGAAGATTTTCCCCGACGCTGAGGTTCGGAAAGATGCGGCGGTCTTCGGGGACGAACGCGATGCCGAGTTTGGCCAGCTCGAAGGGAGCGCGGTGAACGATCGGCTTCCCCTCGAATCGGATCGCGCCGCTCTTCACGTCGACGAGGCCCATGATCGCCTTGAGCGTCGTCGAGCGCCCGCTGCCGTTGCGGCCGAGCAATGCGACGACTTCGCCGCTGCGAATCGAGAGCGAGACGTCCTGCAGCGCGTGGCTCTTGCCGTAGTAGGCGTTCACGAGCTCGAGTTCCAGCAGCGGGCCCGAATCGCTCATGCCAGCCCTCCGAGGTAGGCACGCTGCACGGCTTCGTTTTCGCGGATCTGCTGCGGGGTCCCGATCGCGAGGATCTGGCCCGTCTGCATCACGGTGATCGAGGTCGAGATGCGCATGACGACGTCGATGTCGTGCTCGACCAGCACGATCGTGCGACCGTCGCCCACGCGGCCGATCAGGTCGACCGTCGCTTGCGTCTCGGTCGGCGACATGCCGGCCAGCGGTTCGTCGAGCAAGAGCACGCGCGGGTCGGTCGCGAGAACGAGACCGATTTCCAGCCGCCGCTGATCGCCGTGCGAAAGCGTTTCGGCGGGGACGCCGGCCGCCTCACGCAAACCGATGTCTTCGAGAACCGAGTCCGTCTTGGCCGCGACGCCGTGCATCGCGCGCGCCGGGAAGAAGAAGCTCGCGTTGCCGTCGTGCACGGCCTGCGCGGCGAGGCGGACGTTTTCGTAGACGCTCAGCTTGGCGAAGATGTTGGTTATCTGGAACGAGCGCGCGATGCCGAGACGTGCACGCCGGTAGGGTTCGAGCGCGGTGATGTCGCGGTCGCCGTAGAAAATCTTGCCGGCGCTCGGCGGCAACAATCCCGAGAGCAGATTGAAGAGCGTCGTCTTGCCGGCGCCGTTCGGCCCGATGATCGTGCGCACGCCGCCGGCGGGAATCTCGAGGCTCACGCCGGCGACCGCGCGGAAGCCGGCGAAGGTGCGCTCGAGGCCTTCGGTGCGCAGCACGCAAGGCGCCTCGCTCACGGCTGCGGCTCCTCGGCGTCGCGGCGCGCCGGCGCTCGCCGGAACACCGCTTGAATGCCGTAACGGCGCAGGTCTTCGAGCCCGCCCGCGATCCCGCGCGGCGCGAGCAACACGAAGAAGACGAACACGAGACCAATGATTTCGGGCCAGAAACGGTCGAAGCGCGCGAACCGGTTCTGCAGATCCCAATAGACGAACGCGCCCAGCATCGGCCCCGCGAACGTATTGATGCCTCCGAGCAACGCCATCATCACGACGCGGCCCGAATAGTCGACCGAACCGGCATCGGGGTTGATCGACTGTTGGAAGTAGGTCCAAATCCAGCCGCCCACCGCCGGGAACAGGGCCGACAGCACGAACGCGTTGACGCGGTACTTGTTCACGTCGTAGCCGAGGAAACGCGCCCGTTGCTTGTTCTCGCGAATCGCGCGCAGAACCGAACCGAAGTTGGAGTTGACGATCCAGTAGTTGAGCGCGACCGCGACGAACGCGACGACCGCCGCCGCTTCGTAGAAGTGCGTCGAGTCGGCGAGCCAGCCGGGCGGAAGTCCCGGCAGCTGCGGCCGGGCGATCGCCTGCAGGCCGTCTTCGCCGCCGGTGAGATCGCTCCAACGGAAGGCGACGAAATAGACGACCTGCGCGAACGCGAGCGTGATCATCGAGTAGTAGATGCCGCTCGAACGCGGCACGATGAGCCGCGCGAGCAACCACGCCCAGAGTGCGACCACGCCGAGCGCGATCGCGAGCGCGAAAAGCGCGTTGCCGGAGCCCGCGAACTGCAGGTGCGCGGGCCCGAGCATAATGTCGAATCCTTTCGTGAAGAGGGCCGTCGCGTAGGCGCCCAGCGCGAAGAACATCGCGTGGCCGAACGACAACTCGCCGGTGTGCCCGAAGAGCAGGTTGAAGCCGAGCGCGAACAGCGCGAACACCAAAATCGTCGTCGCCAGATCGACGAAGCCCGCGTGCAGCGGCAGGCGCGCGCCGGCAAACGGATACAGATCGAACGAGCCGTCGGGCATGAACAGCGGCAACAGCGCGAACGCGAGCGCGACCGCACCGAGCGAGAGCCACGGGCCGCCGCGACGCGGATTCAGGCGCGGGGGGCCTTCACTCAAAGAGACCTTCCACGCCGAACAGGCCGCGCGGCCGCACGAGCAGGACGATCCCCATGATGATGAATCCGGTCAGCTCGACGGCCGGCGGGTAGACCAGCTCCATCAAGCTCGAAAGTATCCCAATCAGCAAGCCGCCCACGATGGCGCCCCAGAAGGACCCGATGCCGCCGACGATCACGATGACGAACGTCAGCACGATCCATTGCGAGGCGAGGTTGGGAATGATGGCGTAAACCGGCGCCGCGAGCGCCCCGGCCAGCGCCGCCAGAAACGACCCCAGACCGAAGACCAGCGTGAACGTGAGCGGCATGTTGATGCCGAGAATCTGCACCATCTCGGAATCGCGCGTGCCGGCGCGAATGATGACGCCGATGTTCGTTTTGTTGATCAAGAGCCAGACGGCCGCGAGGATCACCGCTGTGACGGCGACCAGAAAGACGTCTTTGTAGACCGGAAACGTGTAGCCCCCGAACGAGAACGTCCCGCTCAGCCAGTCCGGCAGACCCGGATAGCGAACCGCGTCGTCGCCCCAGATCCGGCGCACCAATTGTTCGAAGATCAGCGCCGTGCCGTACGTGAGCAGTAGCGTGTATTCCGGCAGGCGGCCCTGGAGCGGGCGAATCAACACCGCTTGGAAGAGCATGCCGAAGAGGCCGACGATCGTCGCGGCGAGCAGCAAGCTCGGAAAAAACCCGACGTGGGGTGCCAGCGTATAGGCGACGTATGCTCCGAGCATGAAAAAGGCGCCGTGGGAAAAGTTGATGACGCCCATGAGTCCGAGGATGATGTTGAGGCCGAGCGCAACCAAGATGTAGAGCATGCCTAACGTTATGCCGTTGAAGATTTGGTCGCCGATTTGATGCAGCACGTTGGGGGCGCTTCGCGGACCTAGTTCGGTGGCCTGCGGTCCAGCACCGCAGGTTCCGCCCCGAAGCCGGCCCCGAAGAGGAGCGAGTTAACAATGGCTACGCAGGACGTTGAATTTGCCTCGGGAAGCGGAAGCACCGTGAAGGCCAAGATGAAGAGTCCGGTCGGCACGGCCGCGGCCGACCCCGACCAGCCCCGGGCGGTGAAGCTCTCCGTAAACGTTTCCGCCGAGACCGGCGGGCGTCTACGAAAGGTCGCGTTCGAAGAACGCCTCTCCGAAAGCTCGATCGTCGAGATCGCTCTGGAGCTACTCTTCGCCCGCACGACCGAGGCGACGGTAGGGAAGTTCCTCCGCGAGCACGGCGCCTCGCTCCGTCGCAGCGGCGGCTAGACCTTCCGCCTGCGGCCTGCGCCGTTGCTGCGCAGGACGTCTCCGAGAACGCCGTCGTCGTCGCTCTGCTCGAAAAAGCTCTTGAGGGCGTGTTCTATGACGGCGCTTTCGCTGAGCCGCTGAAAGAACGCAAACTCTTCGAGCCGCTCGGCAAGCGCCAGGCTGAGCGTGTGGGAGACCTTCGCCACGGCGCTCTTGCGGACGCCGGGTTCGCCGCTCGTGGGGGTTGCGCGCGAGGCCTCGCGGGCGGGGCTGGTGGTGCGCTTAGCTGGTTTCATAGCTACTGCGTGTTCTTACATACTACCTTATGGATTCCCTCCGCGAAACCGAATCGAATCCACCCGCAGTTATGCCGACACAACGTGCATCGGCCCGGGCCATTTCACAAAGGGTATGGGTACGGAACCCGGCAAGTCGCCATCCGAACCGGGATGCCTCGACCGGACCGAGCAGTTGGCTAGGGAGTCTTAACGAGCATGTCAATGTGGGAACCGTTTACCGAGCGTGCGCGACGCAGCATCGTGCTGGCGCAAGAAGAAGCGCAGCGGCTCGGAAACAACTACATCGGTACCGAGCATATTTTGCTGGGCATTATTTCCGAGGGCGAAAGCCTGGCGGCCAAAGTCCTCGAGACCTTGGGCGTCAACCTCGCCAAGGTGCGCCAAGAGGTCGAAGCGATCGTCGGTCGCGGTGGCCAGACGGTGCAGCAGGAGATGGTCTTCACCCCGCGCGCCAAGCGCGTGATCGAGCTCGCGTTCGAAGAGGCCCGCCAGCTCAACCACAATTACATCGGCACGGAGCACCTGTTGCTCGGCTTGATCCGCGAGGGTGAAGGCGTGGCGGCCCGCGTGCTCACGAACCTGGGGGTGGACCCGGCGAAGGTGCGCGTCCAGACGACGTCGCTGCTCGGCGCCGAAGGCCAGCCGGTCGCGCCGAAGGGCAAGTCGAAGACGCCGACGCTCGATGCGTACGGCCGCGACCTCACGACGCTGGCGCGCGACGGCAAGCTCGACCCGGTCATCGGCCGGGCCAACGAGATCGAGCGCGTCATTCAGATCCTGGCGCGGCGCACGAAGAACAACCCGGCTCTGATCGGCGAACCTGGGGTCGGCAAGACGGCGATCGCCGAGGGACTCGCGCAGCGCGTCGTCAAGGGCGAAGTGCCGGAGCCTCTGCGCGACCGGCGCGTGATCACGCTCGACCTCGCGGGGCTGGTCGCGGGCACGAAATATCGCGGTGAATTCGAAGAGCGCATGAAGCGCGTGATGGACGAAATCCGCGCCGCCGCGGGCGAGATCATTCTCTTCATCGACGAGTTGCACACGCTCGTTGGGGCCGGCGCCGCCGAGGGCGCGATCGATGCATCGAATATCATCAAACCGGCGCTCGCGCGCGGCGAGCTGCAGTGCATCGGAGCGACGACGCTCAACGAGTTCCGCAAGCACATCGAGAAGGATAGCGCGCTCGAGCGCCGGTTCCAGCCGGTTATGGTCGGCGAACCGTCGGTCGAGGAAACGATCGAGATCCTCAAGGGCTTGCGCGATCGCTACGAGGCGCATCACAAGGTGACGATCACGGACGAAGCACTCGCGGCCGCCGCGAAGCTCTCCGACCGCTACATCTCCGATCGCTTCTTGCCGGACAAAGCCGTCGACCTGATCGACGAGGCTAGTTCGCGCGTACGCTTGCAGGCGACGCTTCCACCGGCCGAGATTCGCGAGATCGACAACCAGATCCGCAAGGTCAAGGTCGAAAAAGAAGCCGTCGTCAAGACGCAAGAGTTCGAGAAAGCCGCCGCGATTCGCGACCGCGAAGAGAAGCTGCGGCTGGAGAAGCAGCGCCTCGAACAGGAATGGGCCGACAAGAGATCTCAGGCCGACAAGACGATTCGCGTCACCGAAGACGACATCGCCTACATCGTGAGTTCTTGGACCCGGATTCCGGTATCGAAACTCGCGCAGGCGGAAACCGCCAAGCTGCTCGGGATGAAGGAGCAGCTCCACAAGCGCGTCATCGGTCAGGAAGAAGCGATCGAGGTCGTCACGCGCGCCATCCGGCGCTCGCGCGCGGGCCTCAAGAATCCCAAGCGCCCGATCGGCTCGTTCATCTTCCTCGGGCCGACCGGCGTCGGGAAAACCGAAGTGGCGCGCAGTTTGGCCGAGTATCTCTTCGATGACGCCGATTCGATCATCCGCATCGACATGTCGGAGTATATGGAGAAATATGCGGTCTCGCGGCTCGTCGGCGCACCTCCGGGATACGTCGGATACGAAGAAGGCGGCCAGCTCACCGAAGCCGTGCGGCGCCGTCCGTATTGCGTCGTGCTGCTCGACGAGATCGAAAAAGCTCACCCCGACGTCTTCAACCTGCTGCTGCAGGTCCTCGAAGACGGGCGGCTGACCGATTCGCAAGGCCGGGTCGTCGATTTCAAAAACTCGGTGATCATCATGACCTCGAACGTCGGCGCGTCCGGCATGCAGACGACGACCGACATCGGGTTCCGCTCGCAGAAGTCGAGCGGCGAGATGGACCAAGCCGCCTACGAAAAGATGAAGAACAAAGTGCTCGACGAGGTCAAGCACACGTTCCGGCCCGAGTTCCTCAATCGCGTCGACGAAGTCGTCGTCTTCCACCAGCTCAACCGCGAGCAGATCGAACAGATCGTCTCGCTCGAGCTGGAGAAAGTCATCCGCGAGGTCAAAGCTCAGGAGATGCATCTCGAGGTCGTGGAAGAAGCGAAGGCCCTCTTAGCCCGCAAGGGTTGGGATCCGCAATTCGGCGCGCGTCCGCTGCGTCGCGCGATCCAGCGCGAAGTCGAGGACGAGCTGGCCGAGGAACTGCTCAAAGGCAATTTCCAAAGCGGCGACCGCATCCTGGCCGAAGTCAATCCGGACAATCCGGAGAAGCTGCGCTTCTCGAAGATCCCGACGGTCGAGCCGCCCGCGCCGCCGCAGTCGGAGCTCAC
>Ga0302324_100019888_pt1 | contig 13162 bp, 11 predicted proteins | sample Palsa_T0_1_FD_201949 | JGI IMG/M metagenome (GOLD analysis project Ga0302324, IMG submission 201949) | Peat permafrost microbial communities from Stordalen Mire near Abisko, Sweden - Palsa_T0_1 | ecosystem: Environmental > Terrestrial > Soil > Palsa > Peat permafrost | place: Sweden: Abisko...
CGACGATCCACAGGACAAGGCCCCGCTCATACGACATATCTTCCCGAATACGGCCAACATAAACCGTGTCGTGGTTCGCTGCTTCAGTAACCGCAGTGGGATAGCCCCCGGGCTCTCGCTGATCGATAACCGTCACACCGGGGGCCTTTTCCAGCAGCAGGCGCGCCTGCACGGCCGTGATTTTGCGCCGCGTCTCGATATGCAGCGCCTCGGAATGCCCGTAGAACACCGGCACCCGCACCGCGGTGGCATTCACCCGGATCGACTCGTCTTCCATGATCTTGCGGGTTTCCCAGGCCATCTTCATCTCCTCGCGGGTGTAGCCGTTGTCCTCGAAGCGGTCGATCTGCGGCACGCAATTGAATGCGATCTGCCTGGCGATCAGCCGCGGCGCGATGATCGGCTGCCCACTGAGCAGCGCCGCGGTCTGGGTGGCGAGTTCCTCGATTGCCTGGCGCCCGGCGCCGGAAACCGACTGGTAGGTGGCCACGTTGATGCGCTCGATACCGACCGCGTCGTGGATCGGCTTGAGCGCCACCAGCATCTGGATGGTGGAACAGTTCGGATTGGCGATGATGCCGCGGCTGCGATAGCGGCTGATCGCGTGCGCATTGACCTCCGGCACCACCAGCGGTATGTCGTCCTGGTAGCGGAACTGCGAGGTATTGTCGATCACGGTGCAGCCGGCGAACGCAGCCTTGGGCGCATATTCGGCCGACACCTGGCTGCCGGCGGAAAACAAGCCGATATCCGCGCGCGCGAAATCAAAGCCGGCCAGTTCCTCCACCGGCAGCTGCTTGCCGTTGAACTGCACGTGCTTGCCGAGCGAGCGATTGCTCGCCAGCGCGTACAGCTCGGACACCGGGAACTTGCGCTCCTCCAGTACGCTGATCATGGTTTCGCCGACCAGGCCGGTCGCGCCCACCACCGCCACCCTGAATCCCTTGCTCATCGTCGCTCTAGGCTCCTTGCCGCGTAATATCCGGCGTCGCTGACACCACATCGGCATTTTGCGCGCGGTGGCGCAGGTAATGATCCATCAGCACGATCGCCAGCATCGCCTCGGCGATCGGCGTGGCGCGCAGTCCTACACACGGATCGTGGCGTCCGGTGGTCACCACCTCGACCGGATTGCCGCGCACATCGATGCTGCGGCCCGGCACCTGGATACTCGCGGTTGGCTTGAAGCTCAGGTGCACCACGATCGGTTGCCCGGAGGAAATGCCACCGAGCGTGCCGCCGGCGTGGTTGGATGCGAAACCGCCCGGGGTGAGTTCATCGCGATGCTCGCTGCCGCGCTGGCTGACCACCGCGACGCCGTCGCCGATCTCCACCGCCTTGACCGCATTGATACCCATCATGGCGGCGGCGATGTCGGCGTCGAGTTTGTCGAACACCGGCTCGCCTAAGCCCGGCGGCAGCCCTTCCGCGCATACCGTCACGCGCGCGCCGATCGAGTCGCCGGCGGCGCGCAGGTCCCAGATCAGCTGCTCGAGCTCGGGCAGGCGCTGCGGGTCGGGGCAGAAGAACGGGTTCTGATAGGCCGCGGCGGGCTCGCGCGGCGACAGCTGCAGCGGGCCGATCTGGCTCAGATAGCCATAGATGCGCACCGCCAGGCGTTCGGCCAGGTACTTGCGCGCGATCGCGCCGGCTGCAACCCGCATCACGGTCTCGCGCGCCGACGAGCGGCCGCCGCCGCGATGATCGCGCCGGCCGTACTTGTGCTGGTAGGTGTAGTCGGCGTGGCCAGGGCGGAAACGATCGGCCAGCCGGTCGTAGTCGCGCGAGCGCGCGTCGCTGTTCTCCACCAGCAGTCCGATCGGTGCCCCGGTGGTGCGACCTTCGAACACGCCGGACAGTATCCGCACTTCATCGGGTTCGCGCCGCTGGCTCACGAACTGCGAGCTGCCGGTGCGACGCCGATCGACGTCGCGCTGCAGGTCGGCCGCCTCGAGCGCCAGCCCCGGTGGACAGCCGTCGACAATGCAACCGAGCGCCGGCCCGTGGCTCTCGCCAAAGCTGGTCACCGAAAACAAGCGCCCTATGGTATTGCCCGACATTCGCTGGTACGTCTTTTCCGCGGCATCAGTTGCTCGCGCTCGATCACAAATACGCCGCCGCCCCCGCGCTCGAACGTCAGCCAGGTGAACGGCAGCCGTGGATACGTGCGCCGCAGCGCCCGCTCCGAGTCGCCAACCTCGACGATCAGGATTCCGCCGGGATTCAGGTGCGCTGCCGCGTCGCGCAAAATAATTCTCGCAAAGTCCAGGCCGTCCACGCCCGCTGCCAGTGCGAGCCGCGGCTCGTGCCGGTACTCCGCCGGCAGCCCCCCGAGCTGGCGCCGCGCCACGTAGGGCGGATTGCTGACGATGATATCGTAGCTGGCGCCCGCAAGCCCTGCGAAATGATCCGATTGCACTGCGCGCACCCGTTTCGACAACCGGTGGCGCCGGATGTTGATGCGCGCCACCGCGAGCGCCGCCTCGGACACATCGGCCGCGTCCACCCGGGCGCGGGCAAAGGCGCGCGCGCAGGCGATGGCGATGCAGCCCGAGCCGGTGCCCAGATCCAGGATACGGCGCACGCGCACGCTCTCTATCCAGGGCGAGAAGCGCCGCTCGATCAACTCGGCGATCGGCGAGCGTGGAATCAGCACCCGCTGATCGACGTACATCGGCAGGCCCGCGAACCAGCAGCGCTGCGTCAGGTACACCACCGGCATGCGTTCGCGGATTCGCCGCCGCAGCAACTGTTCCAGAGCGCGCAGCGCCAGTGCCGGCACGCGCCGTCGGTACACGGACGAGGGCGCCGGCAGCGGCAACGCCATCACGTGCCACAGCAGCGCCGCCGCATCGTCGCCTGCGCTGGCAGTGCCATGACCATAATGCAGGCGCGCTCGCGCCAGCCGTCGCGTGCTGCGCTCGAGCACGGTGGCAACCGTCAGGGTGGCCACGGTCGGGTTGACCGCGCCTGTCTGGCTGGCTACCCCGCTGTGTGATAATTGCCGCATGACACGTCGCACCATTCTATTGTTCACTTCCATCGGTGTGGCCGCCGTGCTGGTCGGGGCGCTGCTGGCCCGGATGCTGGGCGCGACCAGCGTGCCGCTGCAGAGCGGCACCTGGCTGCCGCAACCGCGCGCACTGCCGGAGTTTCACCTGCAGGATCTGACCGGGGCCGATTTCGGCCCGAAGAGCCTGCGCGGCCACCCGACGCTGCTGTTCTTCGGATTCACCAATTGTCCCGACGTCTGCCCGACCACGCTCGCCACGCTCACCCAGGTGCAGCGCAGCGCGCCGCTGCCGGGTGCGCAGGTGGTATTCATCACCATCGACCCGGAGCGCGACAGCGCGGCCAGCCTGCAAGTCTACCTCGGCGCCTTCAGCAGCAGTTTCATCGGCGCCCGCGGCGACGCGGCGGCGCTGGCGCCGCTGCTGCACAGCCTGGGCGCCATTGCGATGCGCGAGAACCTGCCCGACGGCAGCTACACGATGGATCACTCGGCGACGCTGTACCTGCTCGACACCGCCGGCCGGCTGGTGGCGGTGTTCTCGCCGCCGTTCTCCGCACCGAAGCTGTCGGCCGATCTGCAGCGGATCGCCACGGCCGCCCACCTGTAGCCGATTGCCATGAGCGCGCTGTTCGTCCGGCTGCAGTACCTGCTGCCGCATCACCTGCTGTGCCGCATCGTCTATGCGCTGACGCGCTCGCGCGTGCCGTGGCTCAAAAACTATCTGATTGCCGCCTTCATGCGCGCCTACCGGCCGCACATGGGCGACGCGCTGCAGCCCGAACCGCTGCGCTATGCAAGTTTCAATGCCTTCTTTACCCGTGCGCTGCAGGCGGGTGCGCGACCGATCGATCCGGATCCGCGCCGGCTGGTCTCGCCCTGCGACGGTACGCTGAGCATCGCCAGTAGCGTGCAGGCGGATCGATTGCTGCAGGCCAAGGGCCATGGGTTCACGCTCCAGGGGCTGCTGGCCGACGCTCAACCGTGGTCGGAGGTGCTGCGCGGCGGACTGTATGCGACGCTGTATCTGGCGCCGTTCAACTACCATCGCGTGCATATGCCGCTGGCCGGGCGGCTGCGCGCCGCCTGGCACGTGCCGGGGCGGCTGTTCTCGGTCAATGGCGCAACTGTCGCGCGCGTGCCCGGGCTGTTCGCGCGCAACGAGCGCGTCGTGTGCGCCTTCGACGGCGAGCACGGTCCGTTCGTCGTGGTGCTTATCGGTGCGCTGTTTGTCGGCAGCATCAGCACCGTGTGGCACGGTGAGGTCACGCCGTGGCGGGGCGCCGGCGCGCGCCGCGGCGCTGCACGCACCGCTGGCATCCATCGGCTCGAGCCCGGCAGCGCTGCCGATCCCTGGCAGCCGCGCGGCGCCGAGCTCGGCCACTTCAGTATGGGCTCGACGGTGCTGCTGCTGCTGCCGCCCGGCCTGGCACGCTGGGACGACTCGTTGCTGCCTGGCGCCAGCGTCACCGTCGGCCAGCCGCTGGGCTCGCTGCTGGCGCCGCCCACATGAACTGGGCCCCGAGCGCCACGCTGCCGACCCTGCGCCTGCGCGCCGAGCTGCTGGCCGCGACGCGCGGCTTTTTTGCCGGGCGCGGCGTGCTCGAAGTGGACACACCGGCGCTGGTGCGCCACGCGGTCACCGACCGCCATATCCACGCGGCGCAGGTGCAACTGCCCGGCCATCGCGCGCCGCTGTACCTGCATACCTCGCCGGAATACGCGATGAAGCGCCTGCTGGCGGCCGGCAGCGGGGATATTTATCAGATTGCGCACGTGTTTCGCGGCGATGAACGCAGCGCGCTGCATAACGCCGAATTCACGCTGGTCGAGTGGTATCGCTGCGGCTATTCGATGCAGCAGCTGATGCAGGAGGTGGCACTGCTGGCCGGATTGCTGCTCGGACTGCCTGCCGACGCCACGCACGAGAGCATCAGCTATCAGCGCGCCTTCGAGCGCGAGCTCGGCTGCGCGCCGCAGACGACAACGCTGGCGGCGCTGCGCACGCTGGCGGTGCGTGAGCGGCTCGACCCGCAGCTGGCGGCGCGTTGTCAGCGCGACCAGCTGCTCGACTGGCTGATGGGCAGCGCCGTCGGGCCGCGGCTGGGCAGCGAGCGGCTGTGCTTCGTGCACAGCTACCCGGCCAGCCAGGCGGCGCTGGCGCGCCTCGACCCCGATGATCCGCAGGTCGCGCGACGCTTCGAGCTCTACTATCACGGCATCGAGCTCGCCAATGGCTTTGAGGAACTCAGCGATGCCGCCACCCAGCGCGCACGCTTTGAGGCCGACCGCGAGCAGCGCCGGCACGACGGCCTGCCGCTTCCCGACATCGACCAGGCGCTGCTCGACGCGCTGGCCGCCGGGCTGCCGGCAGTCGCGGGCGTCGCCGTGGGGTTTGATCGGCTGCTGATGCTGCGCACCGGCGCCAGCGACATCAGCGCGGTGCTCAGCTTCCCGCTCGAGCGTGCCTGAGCCGCCGCGCGTCGCGGGTCGCAGGCCGGCTGCCGCGTACCGCGCCGCGCCTGCCGCGGCGTGGCCTACTGCTTGGCGCGCGAGATGTAGGCCCCGGTGCGGGTGTCGATCTTGAGCATCTCGCCTTCGTTGATGAACAACGGCACCCGCACCACCGCTCCGGTCTCGAGCTTGGCGGACTTCTGCCCACCGGTCGCGGTGTCGCCGCGCAGCCCTGGATCGGTCTCGACCACCTTGAGCTCGATATGCGGCGGCGGCGTCACCACGATCGGCACATTGTTCCACAGCGTCACGATGCAGACCGTGCCATCCTTGAGCCACTGCGCGGCCTCGCCGACCACCGCCCTGGTGGCGGCGTGCTGCTCGAAATTCTCCGGGATCATGAAATGGAAGAAATCGCCATCGCTGTACAGATACTGCATGTCAACGTCGACCACGTCGGCCGCCTCGACGCTGTCACCGGACTTGAAGGTGCGCTCGATGGTGCGCCCGGTCTTCAGATTACGAATCCTGACGCGGTTGAATGCCTGTCCCTTGCCGGGCTTGACCATCTCGTTCTCGACGATCGCGAATGGATCGCCATCGATGAGGATGCGCAGACCCGATTTGAACTCGTTGGTGGTATAGCTGGCCATTTCATTTCCGCCGGTTGCGGCCGCACAATCGCAACCGTCAAAAAAGGGCGCGTATGATAACGGCATCAACCTTGACCCGCCAGCCGCCGACGGCTGCACTGGCTGCGACGGCTGCGCTGGCCGCTCACTGGCAGCGTGAGCTGGCGCAGGCGGTCAGCGACCCGCTCGAGCTGTGCCGGTTGCTGGACCTCGACCCGCGCCTGGCGCTCGGCGCCGACGCCACCGGATTCCGCTTGCGGGTGCCGCGCGGTTTCGTAGCTCGCATGCGTCGCGGCGATGCGCGCGACCCATTGCTGCTGCAGGTGCTGCCCGGGCGGCAGGAGCTCATCGAGCAGGCCGGCTTTGGCGCCGATCCACTGGCCGAGGCCGGCGCGATGCGCGTTCCCGGACTGCTGCACAAGTACCATGGCCGCGCGCTGCTGATCACCACCGGCGCCTGCGCGATCCACTGCCGTTACTGCTTTCGGCGCGAGTTTCCTTATGCCAGCGCCCACGCCCAGGGTGCGCGCTGGCGGGCGGCGCTGGCGCACATCGCCGCCGACCACTCGATCGAGGAGCTGATCCTGTCCGGCGGGGATCCGCTGTCGCTGACCACGCCGCGGCTGGCGCAGCTGACCGACAGTCTGCGTGCGCTACCGCACATTCGCCGCCTGCGGTTGCATACGCGCACGCCGGTGGTGCTGCCGGAACGGGTCGATGATGAGCTGCTCGCGTGGATCGGCGCCCTGCCCTGGCCCTGCGTGATCGTTCTGCACGCCAATCACGCGAATGAAATCGACGCCACGGTGCGCGCCGCCGCCGTCCGGCTGCGCGCCGCCGGCGCCACGCTGCTAAACCAGTCGGTGCTGCTGGCCGGCGTCAATGATTCAGCGGCGGCGTTACACGCGCTGTCGCAAGCGCTGTGGTCGGCGGGCGTGCTGCCCTATTACCTGCACCTGCTCGATCGGGTGCGCGGCGCGGCGCATTTCGAGGTCGATGAAGCGCGCGCCCGCGAGCTGATGGCGGCGCTGGCGGCGCGTCTGCCAGGCTATCTGCTGCCGCGCCTGGCACGTGAAGTGCCCGGGGCGGCTGCCAAGACGCTGCTCGTGCCGAGCGTGGCGACCGCCTCGTGGGATGCGCTTCACAGCGAACCAATGCGCGGGTGGTAGACTCGTGCACTTGCGGAGAATGATTCTTGAGCGACCCGACCGCGGTTCCGCTGATCGTACACAGTGCCACGCGCGATGCCGTCGAGGCGCTCAACAGCTTGCTGCGCCGGGCCGGCGTGGCGACACACTGCACCTGGATCCCGGCCGCGCAGGACATTCCTGATGCGCTCGCGCAGATCAATCCCGAACTGCTGATCTGCTGCCTGCTCCCGGGCCAGGAATTGGCCGCCCTTGCCGCCATGCGCGATGAGATATCAGCCACGGTGCCGCTGATAGCGGTGCGCGAACTGGTTGATGAGAAAATGATCGCCGACGACATGGCACAGGGCGCACGCGACACCGTGTCGCTGCAGCAGCCCGGCCGCCTGCAGGCGGTGATCAGCCGCGAACTGCGCGCCTTTCGCCTGGAGCGCACCCTGAATGCGACGCTGCGAGCGTCGCAGGATTATCGCAGCCAGTTGGAGACGGTGCTGCAGCGCTCCAACGATGCCATCGCCCACATCCAGGAGGGCATCCTGGTCGCTGCCAATGCTGCCTGGCTCGAACTGTTCGGTTTCGCCGAGGCTGCCGGACTGGTTGGCCAGCCGGTGATGGACCTGTTCGAGGACAGTACCCAGGCGCCGCTGAAGGCTGCGCTCGCCGCCTGCCTGCAGGGTCGCTGGAGCAATCACACGCTCAAGGCGGGCGCGATCCTTGGTGACGGCTCGGTGGTGCCGCTGGAGCTGGCGCTGGCGCTGGGGGAGTTCGATGGCGCGCCCGGTGTGCGCCTGATCGTCGCCGCCCACAAACGCGATGACCGGCAGCTGGCGCGCGCGCTGGAAACCGCCGTGCGCAGCGACCCGGGCACCGGCCTGCTGACCCGGCGCTATCTGCTGGCGGCGCTGCAGGAGCGGCTGCAGCAGCCGGCCGCCGGCGGCGTGCGTTACCTCGCCTGCGTGCGGCCGGATAAGTTTGGCGCCATCGAGCGCGACCACGGCATTCTGCTCAGCGAGCAGCTGCTGATCGCGTTCGCCGGCATCGTGCGCACGCTGCTGGGGCCGCACGACATCGCCGGCCACTTCGGCGGCACCAGCCTGATGCTGCTGCTCGAGCGCGGCAACCAGCGCGATGTCGAGGCCTGGTGCGGCAACCTGATCGATCGCATGGTCAAGCATGCGTTCCAGGCCGGCACGCGCACGCTGCATATGACCTGCACCGTCGGACTGGGCATGGTCGCGCTCACCAATCCCGACGTGAACCTGGCGGCGATGGACGCGCTGGATGCCGCGCGCCGCGGCCGCGAGCGTGGCGGCAACCAGATGGTCACGGTGAACCGTGCCGACAACGACACCCGGGTGCAGGCCTATGATCAGGTATGGGTCAAGCACATCAAGGCGGCACTGATGGAGAACCGCTTTCGCCTGGTGCAGCAGCCGATCGCATCGCTGTCCGGCGGCGATCAGAAGATCTTCGATGTCGCGATCCGCATGCTCGACGCCCAGGGCAAGGAGGTGCTGCCGTCCGAGTTCCTGCCGGCCGCCGCGCGCAACGAGTTGATGAAAAACATCGACCGCTGGGTCATCGGTGCCTCACTGTCGTTCGTGGCCAAGCGCAAGCCCGACCTGCTGTTCGTGCGCCTGTCGCGCGACAGCGCGGTGGACGCGACACTGCCACAATGGCTGGATACACAGCTGAAATCGACGCTGGCGACGCCCGGATGCCTGTGCCTGCAGATCACCGAGGAGGTCGCCCTGCGGCACCTGCCACAGGCCACGCTGCTGGCCAACGCGCTGCGAGTCCGCGGAGTCAAGTTCGCGATCGAGCACTACGGCGCCGATGCACTGGCGGACAGCCTGATCGGGGTGGTGCCGATGGACTTCGTCAAGATCGACGGCTCGCTGATGCAGGGACTGGCGGGCAGCCCGGATCTGCAGCGGCGCGTACGGGTAATCGCCGAAGCGGCCGCCAGGCACAAAATCCTTACCGTGGCCGAGCGCATCGAGGACGCCAATACCATGGCGGTGGTGTGGCAGCTCGGGGTGCAGTACATCCAGGGCTATTTCGTGCACGCTCCTGAAGAGGTGGTACTGACGTCGTGAGTGCAGGCCGCCGCCGCATGCTGTCCGCCTGCGCGGTTTGCCTGATCGCCGGCTGCGGCAATCCGCAGTCCCAGACCGCCACCCCCGACGCCGCCGCCCTGGGCGCAGCAGCGTCAACAGCGTCAGCAGCGTCCTTGACGGTGGGCAGCGCGCTGGCCGCGGTACAGGCGGTGTCGCGCGGCCTGGACGACACGCCACGATCGATCGATCCGCAGCTGACCACCGACGTACCCGGCCAACGCGTCGCCGACGACCTGTTCGAGGGCCTGACCAGCATCGACATCGGCGGCAAGGCCTCCCCCGGGGTCGCCTCGTCGTGGGAGAGCAGCGCGGATGGGCGGCTGTGGGTTTTTCATTTGCGACCCAACGCGCGCTGGTCCAACGGCGCGCCGGTAACCGCGGCCGATTTTGTCTATTCCTGGCGCCGCGAGGTCGATCCGAAAACCGGTGCTCAATACGCGGAAGGGCTGGCGCCGATCGAGAACGCGCTCGATATCGCCACCGGCAGGAAATCTCCCGACACGCTCGGGGTCGAGGCCAGCGATGCCCACACGCTCAAAGTGCGCCTGCAGGGCCCGACGCCCTACCTGCTCGACCTGCTCGCGCAGCAGTATCTGTATCCGGTGTATGAACCGGCGATCGCGCAGTATGGCGACAACTGGGTGCGGCCGGAGCACATCGTGAGCAACGGCGCCTTCGTGCTGCGCGAGAATGTGATCGGCAGCCGCATCACGCTCGAGAAGAACGACAACTACTGGGACGCCGCGCACGTGCGCATGCAGCGCGTCATCTACTACGTGCTGCCCAGCCGCAGCGACCAGGCGGCGCGCTATCTCGCCGGTGACCTGGACTGGACCGACTCGTTCGCCGCCAGCCAGCGCGGCTGGCTCAAATCTATCATCGGCGAGCAGGTGGTCAATTCACCGTACTTCGGCGCCTATTGCCTCGGTATGAATTTCCAGCTGCCGCCGTTCAAGGACAACCTGCCGCTGCGAGAGGCGCTGGTGCTGGCACTGGATCGCGAACCGATGGTGCGCACCATGCGCCAGGGCATGTATGAGCCGGCCTATACCTGGATGCCGCCGCTGCCCGGCTATGACGCGCCGCTGCCGCCGTGGCAGTCGCTCGGCGACGATGCGCGCCACGCGCTGGCACGGCGCCTGTACGCCCAGGCCGGATATTCCGCCGCCCATCCACTGCGCATCAAGCTGTACACACCCTCGCAGGACGGCGACTCGCGCCACTTCTTCGAGGCCATCGCCGCCAGCTGGTACAGCATCCTCGGCGCCCAGGTGCAGCTGTACGAGGAGGAGTTCAAGGTGCTGCTGCAGGAGCGCGCTCTGCACAAGCTGCCGCTCTTCTATGACGCCTGGATCGGCGACTATCCTGATCCGTACACCTTCATGCAGATCCGCTACACCGGCAACGGCAACAATAACGCTGACTATTCGAACCCGAAATACGATCAGCTCATCGACGCAGCCGGACAGGAGCCCGACAACGTCAGGCGCTATGCGCTGTTCGAGCAGGCCGAGCGCATACTCGAGGACGACGCGGCCTACATACCGCTCTATTTCTATGCTACGCGCCACCTGGTGAAACCGTACCTGCGCGGCTGGCAATCCAACGTCATGGACCGTAACCTGTCGCGCTACATGTATCTGCTCGAGCACCAGCGCCAATAGCATGCTGCGCTATACGCTTCGCAGGCTGCTCGGCGCGCTGCCGACACTGCTGGTGATCGTGACGCTGGCATTCGTGCTGCTGCACGCGGCGCCCGGCGGTCCGTTCGATTCCGAAAAGCGCATGATGCCGGAGATCCAGCGCAGCATCGAAGCCAGGTACCATCTGGACCAGCCGCTGTGGCGCCAGTACCTGCGCTACCTGTCGGACCTGGCGCGCGGCGACCTCGGACCCTCATTCCAGTATCGCAGCACCTCGGTCAACGAGATCATCGCCCAGGGCCTGCCGGTGGACGCGGTCATCGGCCTGACCGCGCTGGCGCTGGCGCTGGCGGTCGGCGGCGCGGTTGGCATCAACGCCGGCCTGCGCCACGGCACGCGCTGGGATTACAGCTCGATGGCGCTGGCGGTGGCCGGCATCTCCACGCCGGTGTTCGTGGTGGCGCCGCTGCTGATACTGATATTCGCCATCAAGCTGCACTGGCTGCCCGCCGGCGACTGGGTGCATGGATCGCCCTCGCACCTGCTGCTGCCGGCGGTGGCGCTGGCGCTGCCCTATACCGCCTACATAGCCCGCATGATGCGTGCCAGCACCATCGAGGTGCTGAACAGTCCGTTCATCCGCACCGCGCGTGCCAAGGGACTGCCGCTGCGGCTGATCCTGTGGCGACATGCGCTGCCGCCGACGCTCTCGCCGCTGGTGTCCTTCCTGGGGCCGGCGATCGCCGGGCTGCTCACCGGCTCGATCGTGGTCGAGAGCGTGTTCGGCCTGCCGGGTATCGGCCGCTATTTCATCACCGCCGCGCTCAACCGCGACTACACGCTGGTGATCGGCATCACGGTGCTCTACGGCGGCCTGATCATCCTGTTCAACCTGCTGGCTGATCTGTGCTACGCCTGGATCGACCCGCGCGTGCGGCTGCGATGAGCCGCGCGCCGGGTCTGTGGCGACAGGTGCTGCGGCGCCTGCGGCGCCAGCGCATGAGCATGGCGGCGGCGGGGCTGCTCGCGGCCATCCTGCTCGGCTGCCTGCTGTTGCCGCTGCTCTCGCCGTATGATTACTTCACGCCGCATTTCGATCTGCTGTCGCGCGGCCCGATGCTGGCCGGCGGCCACCTGCTGGGTACCGATCCGCTCGGCCGCGACCTGCTGCTGCGGGTCATGTGGGGCTGCCGCATCTCGCTGGCGGTCGGCTTCGCGGCCAGCCTGGTGAGCGTGCTGATCGGCGTCACCTGGGGCGCCACCGCCGGCTATGCCGGCGGCCTGACCGATGCGCTGATGATGCGTAGCGTCGACATCCTGTATTCGGTGCCATTCGTGCCGTTCGTGATCGTGCTCACGGTGCTGTTCGGCCGCGAGCTGTGGCTGATCTTCCTCGCCATCGGCGCGGTGTCCTGGCTCGACATCGCGCGCATCGTTCGCGGCGAGACGCTGTCGCTCAAGCAGCGCGAATTCATCGACGCCGCGCGCGTCTCCGGCGTGCGCGGCGCGGCCATGATAGCGCGCCATATCGTGCCGAACCTGATCGGCATCGTGATCGTCTACGCGACGCTGGCGATCCCGACGGTGATCCTGTTCGAGGCGTTTCTGAGCTTTCTCGGTCTGGGCGTGCAGTCGCCGCTGGCCTCGCTCGGCTCGCTGGTGGCGGACGGCACCTCCGAGATGCAGTCGCACCCGCACCTGCTGATCGTTCCGGCCGTGTTCCTGGCCGCGATCATCTACTGCTTCAACTACCTCGGCGATGGCCTGCGCGACGTGCTCGACCCGAGGGACGGCTGACATGGGCGCGGCCACCGCTGCCACCCCGGCCACTGCCACCCCGGCCGCTGCCACCCCGACCGCCGCAGGGCCCGCGGCCGCGGCGCCGCCGCCGCTGCGCATCCGCGGCCTGTCGGTCAGCTATGCGAACCCGCACGGGCGCATCGACGCGGTGCGCGCCATCGACATTGACGTCGCCGCCGGCGAGTTCCTCGGCATCGTGGGTGAGTCGGGTTCCGGCAAGACGCAGCTGCTGCTGTCGATCCTGGGGCTGTCGGCGCCGGGTGCCGAGCTAGGCGGCAGCATCCGCTACCGCGACCAGGAGCTGCTCGGACTCGATGCGGCGGCATTGAACCAGGTGCGCGGCAACCGCATCAGC
>Ga0302324_100019890_pt1 | contig 13162 bp, 11 predicted proteins | sample Palsa_T0_1_FD_201949 | JGI IMG/M metagenome (GOLD analysis project Ga0302324, IMG submission 201949) | Peat permafrost microbial communities from Stordalen Mire near Abisko, Sweden - Palsa_T0_1 | ecosystem: Environmental > Terrestrial > Soil > Palsa > Peat permafrost | place: Sweden: Abisko...
GGAAGGCGGCCATGAATTTCGTTGGACGGTGCACAGTGACGTTTGGCCGGTGGACGCGCTGCAACAGATGACGGCGGACGTGACATATATGGCGGAGGGCAGGCCGTATTCGGTACGCCTGAGCACGTTGACGTATTCGCCATCGGTTTTGCCACAATGAAACTCCATCATCCATTACCCCGCACAAGCGCGTTCACGCTGATCGAGCTGGTCCTGGCCGTTGCCGTGATGGCGATGGTGATGTTGGTGATCAACGCGGTGTTCTTCACCGCGTTGCGGCTGCGGGACCGGACCGCCGACATGCTGGACCAGGCGCAGCCCGTGCAGCAGGCGGCGACATTCTTGCGCCGTGATTTGGTGGGCGCGATGGCATCCAACGGCACGCTGTCCGGTGATTTCAAGGCCGGGAGCGTCAGCGAGCCGAACGCGGGCGGGAACGTGGCCGTCGAGATGTACACGACGACGGGCGCCCTGCGGGAAGACCAACCGTGGGGAGATGTCCAAAAGGTCACCTACGAATTGAAAGCTCCCGCGGTGCCCGGCGCGCCCGGCGGGAAGGATTTGATTCGCAGTGTCACGCGGAATCTGTTGAGCACGGTCTCACCGGAAGTGGACGACCAATGGATGATGAGTGGCGTGCAGGACATCAAGTTCCAGTGTTACGACGGCTCGGCGTGGAACGATAACTGGGACACCACGTCCAGCAACACAAATCTCCCGGTGGCGGTGCGGGTGCGCATCGTTCTCGCCGGCGGGGGCAGGCTGGGAAGCCAGGAGCCGATTGAAATTGTGGTCCCCATCGATTCACAGTCGCCCACGAACCAGATTCAACCCGTGGTAAATGCCGGAATCTAGATGAATCGGCGCCATCCAAAATCAACGTTCCGCATGTCGCAGGGCTCGGTGCTCATCATCGTGCTGTGGATCGCTTTCGGCCTGGTCAGCATCGCGCTCTATTTTGCGGATTCCATGTCCGCCGAATTGCGGGCGTCCGACAACCGCGTCTGCGGGCTGGCCGCCGACCAGGCCATCGAAGGCGCCGCGAGCTACATCAATTACATTCTCACCAACTACGCGACCAATGGGGTGATACCAGACCTCACTGAATACAAGGCGGCGGCGGTGCCGATTGGCGATGCGCATTTTTGGATCATCGGACGGGACCCATCAGGCACGCCTTCAGCCGAACCGCATTTCGCGTTGATCGATGAAGGGTCGAAATTGAATTTGAACTATGCCCGGACCAACGTGCTCGTCAATCTGCCGAACATGACCCAGGATTTCGCGCAGGCGATCGTGGACTGGCGAAACACCAACAGCGTGGGCCTGTCCGCCGTGGATTACGCCCAACTCGGGTATGCCCTCAAGAGCGCGCCGTTTGAGACAGTGGATGAGCTCCGGCTGGTGTATGGCTCATCCATGGACCTGCTGGTCGGTGACGACGTGAACCAGAACGGCGTTCTCGATGAGAACGAAACCGACGAGAACCACACCGGCCAGGTCGCCCCGGGGCTGTTTGAATACTGCACCGTGTTCAGCCGCGAGCCCAACATTCACAGCGACGGCACAATGTTCACGAACGTGAACAATCAGGCTGCGTTTCGGCCCTTGCTCCAAGCCCAGTTCGGCTCCGGGCGGGCCACCCAGATTCTATCGCAGTTTACGGTGACCAGCCGGGGACCAGGCGGGGTGCTGGTTCGACGGCAGGTGCCCGTCACCAATCTGCTGCAATTCTATTTGCAGAGTGGAATGACCTCCGCGGAATTTGCCCAGATCGCCAATGGGATAACTACCACCACCACGCCTTATATATACGGCCGGGTGAATATCAACACCGCCAACGCGACCGTGCTCTCCTGCCTGCCCGGCATGGATTCCGGGACAGCGCAACAGTTGGTGACCTATCGTCAGCAGAATCCCAACAACATCGGTTCGATCGCGTGGATCGTGGACGCGCTGGGCGCGAGCAGCCCCGTCGTCCAGGCGCTCGCCCAGGGGAATTATATCACGACGTACAGCTATCAATTCACCGCCGACATCGCCGCGCTTGGCCCGCATGGTCGCGGCTACCGCCGCACACGGTTTGTCTTCGATCTGAGCAGCGGCGCCGTGCAAATTGTGTATCGCCAGGACCTGAGCCGGCTCGGTTGGGCCCTCGGAAAGAGCGTCCGCAATACCTACGCGGCGAGTGAAATGTGATGAACACCGAATTAATCGCGGCTTTCAAGAAACGCAAGGCGCTCTCAGGCGTGCTTGGTTTGGCGCTCGACGGCAGCCGGCTGGATGGCGTTGTGTTGCGGCGGCAAAACGGCTCGCTCCAGGCATCCAACGCGTTCACAGCGACCCTCTCGCTGGATCCGTTGACGAACGATGCCGAGCTGGTCGGTCGCGAAATCGCGAACCATCTCGAGGCGGCGGGCGTGCGCGAACGCCAGTGCGTGGTCGCCGTGCCCCTGAAGTGGGCGTTGACCGCTTACGTGAAACTGCCGGACCTGCCGGAAGCGGACGTGGCCAGCTTTTTGCAGATTGAAGCCGAGCGTGGATTTCCGTGCGACGTGGCGACCTTGCGCGTGACGACCTCGCGCTACGTGACTCCGTCCGGCGAGTCGCACGCGGCGTTCATCGGCATCCCCAATAGCCATCTGGCGCGACTGGAGGCGGTGTGTCGCGCGGCGAAACTGAAGCCGCTCAGTTTCGCGCTCGGGATTGCGGCGTTGCAGCCGCCGGCGGCGGCGACCTCCCACGGCGTACTGGCGCTCGTCATCGGCGAAAACCACATCGGCATGCAGATCACCTACGGCGGCGGCGTTGCGGCGTTGCGGGCGTTGGAGGGTGTACTCGAAACCGAAAGCGGCGGCCGGATTCTGCATGGCGACCTCGTCGCGCGCGAAGCACGGATCACCCTCGGGCAATTGCCGGGAGAAGTGCGCGACGCAGTGAAGCGCGTCCGCATTTTTGGCCCGCGCGAGTTGGCGCAGCAGTTGGCAGCGGAGGTCGGGTCGCGGTTTGAGACGGCCGGTTTGCAGGTCGAACATGTGTCGGCTTATCCGGCGGACGAATTTGGCGTGGCGCTTCCGGTGGATACGGCCGTGTCGCCCGCGTTCAGCCTTGCGGCGTGGCAATTGATGGGCCGCCAGGACCCGTTTGAATTCCTGTTGCCGAAGGTTTCGCCCTGGAAACGGATCGCGACACAGTATTCCTCCGGTAAATTCCAGACAGTGGGCGCCGTGGCCGGGGCGCTGGCGGTGCTGGTCGGGGGCGCCTTCGGAATCCAACAGTGGCAGTTGTGGCGGCTGAATTCCCGATGGACGAGGATGGCGCCGACGGTCCACGAACTGGCAGGCGTGCAGCAGCAGATTCAGCAATATCGGCCGTGGCGGGACGATTCGTTTCGGTGCCTGATGATCCTGCGCCAACTGGCCGAGGTGTTCCCCGAAGACGGCGTGGTCACCGCCAAGACGTTGGAAATCCGCGATGGGAACGTGGTGAGTTGTTCGGGCACGGCGCGTGACAACGCCGCGCTGCTGCGGACGTTGAGCCAATTGCGGTCCGTGGACGACGTGCACGATGTGAAGGTGGACCAGATCCGCGGGCGCGCGCCGATGCAATTCACATTTGGCTTTCGATATGGCGAAGGGGATTCCAGTGAAAATTGAGAACCGACAACGATTCCTGATCATTCTGACGATCGCTGCCGTCGCGTTGTTGGCCGCCGACAAACTGGTCTTCGGGCCGCTGACGAAGATGTGGAAGGCGCGCTCGGTCCGAATCGCCGAATTGCGTCGGGAGGTCGCGGACGGCACCCTGCTGTTGCACCGCGAAAAAAGTCTCCGCGCACATTGGGATGACATCCGCACCAATGCCTTGCCGGACAATACGTCCCTGGCCGAGCAGCAATTGCTGAAGGCATTCGATACTTGGTCGCAGGAAAGCCGTGTGAGCATCACCGGCATCACGCCGCAATGGAAACATGACGCGGACGACTACATGACGTTGGAATGTCGCGTGGACGCGTCCGGGGATCTGGCGACGTTGAGCCGCTTTATTTACGATATCGAAAACGACCCGATGGCATTGAAATTCGAATCGGTCGAACTCAGTTCGCGCGATGATGCAGGACGGGAACTGACCATGGGCATCCGCGTCAGCGGCCTGGTCCTGACCCCGGGCGGACAACAACAATGAATAGGAAACCACACATCGGCAAGTACTCCAGCGGTCGGCTCCTGTCGGCCATCGCGGGACTGGTGCTGGCGGGGTGTTGGGCGTCGTCGGCCCAGCAAACGAACGCGCCGTCACGACCGGACTACTCCTATTTTCGAATCATTGCGGATCGGAACATTTTCAATCCGAATCGTTATCCGCGCCGTTCGCGGTCGCGGAGGGATGACCGTCAGGGGCCGGCCGTGGACGCATTCTCGCTGGTGGGCACCATGAGTTACCAGAAGGGAACGTTTGCGTTCTTTGATGGAACGAGTTCGGATTACCGCAAGGTGCTCAAGCTCGATGACGCCATTGCGGGCTACAAGGTGGCCGAGATTACGCCGAACGCCGTGACACTGAAAGCGACCGACAAGCAGATCGAAATGAAGGTGGGATCACAAATGCGCCACGAAGACCAGGGTGGATGGCAGTTGGTGTCGCAAAATGAATCGCCCGTGGAGGCGACGGAAAGCCCCGCGGCGGACACATCATCGAGCAGCGCCACGGAGAGCGGCTCCGCCGATGAAGGAAACGATGTCCTCAAGAAACTTATGCAACAGAGAGAACAGGAGTTGAAATGAAAATTGTAACACTACGCATCCTGTCGTTCACATGTGCGTTGGGGCTGCTCTTGACGGGCGGCGCCCAGTCGGCGTGGCCGGCGGACCAGGGGAACACCACAGCGACACCGCCGGACCAATCACCACCCGGGCAAGAGCAAAGCCAGTCCCAGCCACCGGCGGACGATGCTTCCGCCGAACAGCCGGCGGCGCCCGCTGCGGGCGCAGGACAAGAAGCGCCTCCCACTGCGCTGGGACAGGGCACCAATCGGCCGTCGTCGCGCCGGCCATCCAGGGATATGCAGGATCGGGCGGCAGCGTCCGCCGACACGGCACCATCTCCCGCGCCGGAGCTTGCCCCCATGACCACCGACGACAAGGGTGGGCCGAATGAATTGCACCTCAACTTCCGCGGGGCACCGATCGAGTTGGTGCTGAATTATCTCAGCGATGCGGCCGGCTTCATCATCCAACTGAACACGCCGGTCAAAGGGAAGGTGGATGTCTGGAGCAATCGACCCGTGACCCAGGACGAAGCGGTGGATTTGTTGAACTCCGTTCTCAACCGGAATGGCTATGCCGCGGTGCGGAATGGACGGATGTTGACGATCATGAGCAAGGATGACGCGATCCACGGGGACATCCCCGTCAAAGTCAGCGATGAACCCACTACGATCCCGAAGAACGACGAAATCGTGACGGAAATCATCCCGATCCGGTATGTGGAGGCCGAGCAATTGGTGAAGGACCTGTCGCCGATGACGTCCTCGCATGCGACGATCATTGCGAATGAAGCCGGTAATTCCATCGTGATCACCGACACGCAGGCCAACATCCGGCACCTCGCCGAAATCGTCAAGGCCATTGATTCCAGCGCCGAGGACGTGACGGAAGTGCGCGTGTTTCACTTGAAGCATCATGACCCGGTCGAGATCGCCAATCTGCTGACCGGATTGTTTTCGGGCCAGGGCACTACCACCGGCAACCAGACGCCGATCCGATTTGGCCCGGGCGGGTTTGGCGGCTTCGGAGGATTTGGGGGCTTTGGCGGTTTTGGTGGTGGCGGCGGAGGTTTTAACCGCGGGGGAGGCGGCAATAATAATGCCGCGGCGGGCGCGGCCAACAGTTCGACGGACCGGCTCAAGAAACGGCAACAGGTCGTGGCCGTGGCAGATCCGCGCACCTCTTCTGTCGTGGTCACGGCTTCCAAAGATATGATCAATGAAATCGCGGGCATGGTCGAGCAACTCGACCGGGAAAATCCCGGGAAACTGCAGCACGTCAGCGTCATTCACCTGGAAAATGCGGATCCGCAGCAGGTCGAGTCAGTGTTGCAGGACATGTTCCAGAGCAGCACGAGCCAGCGGAGTTCTTCCTCGACGCAGGTCAGCCCATTGCAGATGAGAATCCAGCAGAACGAAGGCAGCATGACCAGCGGATCGGGTGTCGGAAGTTCCTCTGGATTAGGCTCGTCGCGGAGTGGTTCCGGAGTGCCGTCATTCTAACCGGCTGTTAACTGTGGAGCAGACAACTATGAATACACAATTCTTGAAATGGAAACGGGGCCTCATGTTCGCGCTTGGGCTCGGCTTGTGCGCGCCCCTGGCAATCTATGCCCAACAGCAGACGCAACGCCCCGCCACCGGTGCGGGCGGCGGCCAAGGGGGCTATGGGGGTTACGGCGGTGGCGCCGCCAACCGTGGGGCCTATGGCGCCACCACTACCGGGAGCCAGCAATACAATGCCAATGGCACGGTGGGAAATGCCACCATTTCTTATGACCCGGACACACACAACATCACGATCATCGCTGATCAGGATACGACCGCGGAGATTAGTGGTATGATCAGCAACCTGGATCGTCCGCAACCCCAGGTGCTCATCAAGGTCGTGTTCATCCAGGTCACGCACAGCGACGCGTTGGACCTGGGTGTGGAAGGAGGATGGATGAACGGAATTGGGGGCGGGATGACAGGAGTTGTGGCCAATTCGTTCGGGTTGTCCGCGCTCAGTTCCGGGACCGGGTCCAATGCCCCCGTACTCAACTCGCTCGGGCTGCCGATATCTAGTTTCCAGCAAATCGCGCCGTTTGCGATGGGACCCGGCGCGGGAATGTACCAGATTCTGGGAAATGATTTTCAAGCGACCTTGCGGGCCATTGCCGCGGCGGGAAAGGCCGAAGTGCTTTCGCGCCCATCCATTCTGGCCCGCAACAACCAGCCGGCTTCGGTCGTGGTGGGACAGTATGTTCCCTTGATTACCAGCGTCAGTTACAACTCGATCTCGGGGGCTCCGATCAACTCGGTGACCTACACGGATGTGGGAATTATCCTGACGGTGACGCCGTATATTACCAGTGATGGGATGGTGCAAATGATCGTCGCCCCGCAGACGTCATCCATCGATCCGACCCTGACGGTGCCGATCGCCCAAGGGGTCAATGCACCGGTCATCGACACGGTTTCGGCCAACACGGTGGCGGTGACACCCAACGGGCAAACCGTCGTCATCGGCGGCTTGATGCAACGCAGCAAGTCCTCCGCCGATACCAAGATCCCGTTCCTAGGCGACATCCCGGTGCTCGGGAATCTATTCAAGCGGAAGACCGACAGCACTTCCCGAGAAGAACTCCTCATTTTCCTGACGCCATACGTCATCCAGCAACCACAGCAATTGGCCGCGTTGTCCAAGACGGAACGGGCGCGAGACCTGGTTCCGAAGTCGTATTCCGAACAGGAATTGGATAGGTTTCTTGACAAGATTCCCGCCAAACAATCGAAGGGCGGGAATTCAGGAACGCTGAGCAGTCATTAAGAGCCGCCCAACGTGAAACGCCGCGCATGGAAATACGCCGACCCAGCGTGCTGATATACGGACTCCTGCTGGCCGCTTGGATCTTGGTCCTCGGCTGGCAGGTCACCGAGCATTTCCGTGTCCAGCGGGTGGCGCGCGCGGAGTTGATTCATCGGGCGAAGGACATTTCGACCACACTCGGCATCGTGTTGCGCTCGCAGCGGCGTTTTGGCGGCGTGGTTTCGAAAGAACGGTTGGAATCCGCGCTCACCGACCTCGTTCAGCCGGGCCAGTTGACCGGAATCGCGGTGCTGAACGCGGCGGGCGAGGTCGTGGCCTCGGCCGGCACGCTGGCCGATTTTGAGGCGAAAAACGTCGGGGGACCGTCCGAGCGATGGGATGAACAGACGGTGACGTTGATGAATCTCGTGGACTTGGGCGCGAGCGTCACCCATGATTTGGAACGAACCAACCCGCCGGTGATTCTATCGCGTGAAGAATTGTTTGGCCATGGGGCCACCAACCGGCCGCCGCCGGATTCGACACCACCACCGGAGGTGACCAACGCCGACGGCAGTGTTTCGACAACCAATTCACCCTCAGAGTGGCCCCGACCGCGCGGCAACTGGCAGCGGCTTGGCCGGCCGCCGGGAATGAGCGACGACGAATACAAGGCGATCCTTCAGAAGCAGGGGGCGCACAGCTTCCTCATCGTGATGTCCACGCAACCGGTGCGCGCGGTCTGCGACCAAGACCTCTGGCTGCGGTGGATCATTGCCGTGCTGGCCACCATCTCCGTCGCGGGTTCCGGGCTGGCGTGGCGCAACCTCGGCAAGTCTTCCGACCTCCAGATTCGCCTGGTGCGCACCAGTGAATTGAACACCCATCTCAAGGAGATGAACCTGGCCGCGGCCGGCTTGGCGCACGAAACGCGCAATCCGCTCAATATCATCCGCGGTCAGGCGCAGATGATTTCCAAGCTGGCGGACGTGCCGCCGGAGATTCGCGAGAAATCGCGGGCGATCGTGGACGAAACAGACAAGATCACGGCGCAACTGAACGAGTTTATCAATTATTCCCGGCCCCGGGAGGTGCGCCGCACCGTTCTCGCGCTGGGATCGGCCATCAACGAGGTTGTTCAAGCGTTGAGCTACGACATCGAAGAGAAAAAGGTCCAGATCGAAGTCATGGGCGAGCCGCTGTCCATCGAGGCGGACGAACAACTGTTGCGCCAGGCATTGTTCAACCTCGTTCTCAACGCCATACAAGCGATCGATCCGGGCGGAAAGATTTGGATTGTGGCGGAACGGAAAAATACGTCCGAAGCCTCGCTGGACATCCGTGACGATGGCCCGGGCGTGCCGCCCGAGTTGCGCCAGGAAGTGTTCAAGCCGTACTTCACGACCCAGGAGAAGGGAACCGGACTCGGCCTGGCGGTGGTCCAGCAGATCGTGCTGGCGCATGGTTGGGAAATCGAATGTCTTTCCAACGAGCCGAAAGGTGCTATCTTTCGCCTAACGCACCTGAAACTCGTGGCATAGACGTGAGGACCCAGCCATCGGAAACTGAGACGAACCAACGACCGCGCATCCTGATTGTGGATGACGATCCGGGACAGCGCAGCCTGTTGGATTCATTTTTACGGAGCCAGGGGTTTGAAACCGTGGTGGCGGATTCCGGCGAACGCGCGCTGGCGATTCTCCGCGACGAGAAGGTCCGGATGATGATTTCCGACGTGCGGATGCCCGGGCTTTCGGGACTGGAAACGCTGCGGCGCGCGCGCCAGGAGCATTCTACGCTGCCCGTGCTGCTTGTCACGGCCTACGCCGACATCCGGGAAGCCGTCGGCGCGATGCGGGATGGCGCGGTCAACTATCTCGCCAAACCCATCGACTTGGATGAATTGCTTGCTTCCGTTCAACAGGCCACCGGGATCTCCAAGGCGGTTCCTCTCCAATACGGCGAAGACAGGCCGTTGCCAGCTGGAGTGGTGGCGCAAAGCCCACTCATGCAGGCGGTGTTTCGGGACGCCTCGTTGATCGCCCCGTCCGAGACCCGCGTGTTGATCACCGGCGAAAGCGGTGTTGGCAAGGAGGTCTTGGCGGATGTGATCCACGCGTGGAGTTCGCGCGCGGCCGGTCCGCTGATCAAAGTGAATTGCGCGGCGATCCCGGAAACGCTGTTGGAAAGCGAATTATTCGGGCATGAACGGGGCGCGTTCACCGGCGCCCATGCCCAGCGCATTGGCCGTTTCGAAGAGGCGAACGACGGCACCGTTTTTCTCGACGAAATTGCCGAGATGTCGCCGCAGCTCCAGGCCAAGCTGCTGCGGGTCACGCAGGACGGACGCTTCCAGCGCGTCGGCTCGAACCGCGAGATTCGTACAAATGCCCGCCTCCTGGCCGCCAGCAACCGCGATTTGGAGGAGGAAGTCAAAAGCGGACGTTTTCGGGAAGACCTGTTTTATCGCCTCGACGTCGTGGAGATCGATGTCCCGCCGCTGCGTGAGAGGCGCGAGGACATCCTGCCACTGGCGGGCCTCTTCATCACGGAATTCGCCAAGGGCCGCGCGCGGTTCTCCGATACCGTGGCGGCATGCCTGGAACGCTATCCGTGGCCCGGCAACGTGCGGGAGTTGCGCAATGCGATGGAACGCGCCGTCCTGCTGTCGCGCAGTGAACTCGTCCTGCCCGAGCATCTGCCCGAGCGCGTGCGCGCCTCGGCGGGACAATCCTCCGCCGCGCCGGCGGGCGACCCGCAGCAGTTGGAAGAGATCGAGCGCCAGGCCATCCTTCAAACCCTTCGCAAACATCATTTCAATCGGACCGAGACGGCGAAAGCCCTCGGCATCAGCCGCCGCTCACTCATCTACAAGCTGCAGCGCCTTCGCAAAATGGGCTACGAGATCGATTCGGCGTGACGGAGGAGCGGGCGCTACTCGCGCGCGGTTTGGCTCTCACCACGAAGTTCACGAAGGGCACGAAGGTGGAATCGAAATCGTTTCTCCTTTCGGCGTGGGGGAAAGCGGTTGGTATGAAAGGGTGTGCCGCGTGTGAATTGGCTGCGCAAAGACATGTGAGAGACCGTTGCGCCGCCGGCAAACATTCGGCGCGTCTCGTCCGACTCGGCTCCGACAAGCTCAGGGTGACACCAAAGGCGGTAGGGCGGCAAGTACGACGGCAAGCGGAGCGCTTGCCCTACAATGATTGACGGCAGCGGCTCGGCGGGGGCCTCGCCCTCCAAGTTGAGGATTGGCGCGGTCAGGAGACCAGCGCTGAACAAATACGATCACAGGCAGGGACGTTGCCGCAACGGAACGGAGCGGCGTCTCGCTCGATTCGGCTTGCGCCAGCGACCACAACTCTAGCGCAGGGAGCGGTCGCGGCGGAGATTTTCGACGATTTGGCGGGTGGCTTTGCTCTTGTTCAATGTGTAGAAATGGAGGCCATCGACTTTGGCGGCGAGGAGTTCGCGGCATTGGCGGGTGGACCAGTCGACGCCGTAACGGAGGACGGCTTCGGGATCGTCGGCAATCGGGTTGAGTTCGACGTGCATCTGTTCGGGGATGGCGGCGCCGCACATGGCGGTGAATTTCTTGATCTGGGCGACATTGGTGACGGGCATGATGCCGGCGATGATGGGGACGGTGATGCCGATGTCCCGGCAGCGATTCACGAAGCGGAAGAAGTGGGCGTTGTCAAAGTAGAGCTGGGTGATGATGAAATCGGCGCCGGCATCGACCTTGGCCTTGAGACGTTTGAGATCGGTTTCGAAGTCGGGCGCTTCGGGATGTTTCTCGGGGTAGCCGGCGCAGCCGAGACTGAATTTTTCCGCGAAATGTTTGCGCAGGTGGCGGATGAGGTCGACGGCGTTCTTGAAATCGGGGAACCAGCCTTCGGGCGGTTCGGGCTGGTTGCCGGGCCGGTCGCCACGCAGGGCGAGGACGTTTTCGATGCCACGGGTGGCGAAGTTCTCGAGGATGGCGTCGATGTCCTTCAAGGTTTGCCCGACGCAGGTGAAATGGGCCATCGCCTCGAGCTTGAATTGTTCCTTGATCTTGAGCGTGACCTCCAACGTGCGGGCGCGGGTGCTGCCGCCGGCGCCGTAGGTGCACGTGGCGAAGGATGGCCGCAACTCATGGAGATGCGCGAGCGTCTCCAGAAGGTTGGCCATCGCCTCGTCGGTCTTCGGGGGAAAGAACTCGAACGAGACGGTTGGCCGCGTGGTCTTGAGGATGTCGCTGATTTTCACAATTTTTCTTCGTGCAAACCGCGGAGCGAGGCCCTAGAGTTAACAACCGCTTGAACCTTTGGCAACCTATTTAGGAGGCCCATTATGGAGCCACGAGAGATTCGCATCGGCCACAGTCCCGACCCGGATGATGCATTCATGTTTTACGCGTTGACCCACGGCAAACTCGATACGGCCGGGCTGACATTTACGCATGTGATCAAAGACATTGAGAGCCTGAACCACCTGGCGGTCGAAGGCGAACTTGAAGTGACGGCGTTGAGCGTGCACGCGTACGGTTATGTGATGGACAAGTACGCCCTGCTCCGGAGCGGCGGGAGTTTTGGGGACAAGATCGGGCCGATCGTTGTGGCGCGCAAGGCCATGGACATCGGGGAACTGGCGGATGATCGGATCGCGGTGCCGGGGACGATGACGAGCGCCTATTTGCTGCTGAAATTGCTGCTGATGAACTTCAAGTTCGAGGTGGTACCATTCGACAAGATCATGGACGTGGTCAAGAGTGGCGAGCTCGATGCCGGGTTGCTCATTCACGAAGGACAGCTCACCTACCCGCAGATGGGGTTGCACAAAATTGTCGATCTGGGTGAGTGGTGGCACGCGGACACCGGATTGCCGACACCGTTGGGTGTCAACGGAGTGCGCAAGGACTTGGGCAAGCAACTGATGCGGAAAATTTCCGAGTTGCTGACCGCGAGTATACAATACGCCCTGGAGCACCGGGACGAGGCGGTGGCGTACGCGAGGGAGTTCGGACGCGGCATGGACACTGCTACTACGGATCGCTTTGTAGGCATGTACGTCAACCCGCTCACACTGGACATGGGACAACAGGGACGCGAAGCCATCACGCTTCTGCTCACCCGCGCGTATCACGCGGCGCTGGTGCCGCGCCCCGTGAATCTGGAGTTTGTCGAGTAATGGCGTCGGCGGGAAGCCATGAGAGGCACGGCGCGTGAAGCGAAGCCGGCGAGCACCGGTCCTGGCGTGGGTCCTGTTTCTGTCGCTGGTGGGGGCGCGTGGTTACAGCTCGGAGTGGGACTTCACCAAGGCCGGCGACCCCAACCGCAACTGGGGCGTCACAACCTCGTTGGCGGGGGAATATGACGACAATTGGTTCTCCACCCAGAGCAATCGTCAGTCGGGCCCCCGGGAGGTTTCCGACATCAAGTTTCGAGCGAGTGTCCCGTTCCAAAGGCTTTTTGTGGGAATGCAATATGACTACTCGATTATCTACCCACAGAACGTCGACCACGGGGGGTCGACTCAGGCTCACACGCTCAATGCCTCGGCCAATTACATCGTCACTCCGCGACTGGCACTAAATCTTAGCGAGAACTTTGTCAGTACCCTGC
>Ga0302324_100019896_pt1 | contig 13160 bp, 9 predicted proteins | sample Palsa_T0_1_FD_201949 | JGI IMG/M metagenome (GOLD analysis project Ga0302324, IMG submission 201949) | Peat permafrost microbial communities from Stordalen Mire near Abisko, Sweden - Palsa_T0_1 | ecosystem: Environmental > Terrestrial > Soil > Palsa > Peat permafrost | place: Sweden: Abisko...
AGGCGCTGGATTTCTACAAGAGCCACGGCGTGCTCATGATCGATGTGAGCCTGCAAGGCGCGCAGGCCGGATACGACAAGGCGGTGAACGGCATCGAAAGGGAAAACATCTACCGCTCCGGGCGCGAAAGAGGAATGTATGTGAGCGCCTTCCGGCCGGACGGCACGCTCAAGCCGGAATGGCTGGGCCGCCTGGAAAGCCTGCTGCGCGCCGCGGACCAGCGCGACATGCTGGTCAACCTGATGTATTTTTATCAGGGCCAGGACGAGCAGTTCCAATCCACGGCGGCGATACACAACGCCGCGCACAACATTACCGACTGGCTGATCGCGCACAACATCCGCAACGTGATCGTGGATGTGGCCAACGAGTACGATCTGCCCGGGCCGCAGTGGGATTTCTCCGGCTACATTCCGCAGAACATTATCCCGCTCATCGACGAAGTGCGCGAGCGTTTCAAGCATTCCGGCTATGCCCTGCCAATCGGCGCTTCGAGCGATGGGCGTATGCGCTATCCGCATTCTCTGGAAGGCCAGGTGGACGTGCTTCTGATCCACGGCAATGGCCGCGACGAGAGGGAGAAAGCCCGCCGCGTGGTCGAGCTGAAAGACGTAGCGCGCCCCATCCTGATGACGGAGGACGACAACGGCCGTTCGAGCACTGCGGAGCACCTGGCGGACGAACTGGCAAGCTGCGACATCTTCTTCCACAGGGCCGCCGGCTGGGGGTACCTGCCGTGGGTGCAGGCGCAGCGATTCCCCTTCCGCTACCTGCCCGGCGCGGAAGCGGAGGTTCGCGACGATATGCCCGAAAAGGATCGCGACATGGCCTACTTCCACGCGGTGCTGGACCACATCGCAGCGCTTACCATGCGGCATCCTCACAAAGAGGATGTGAGCGGTGAATAACCGCATCGCCGAGTTGTACGGTCTCCGGCAATTCCGCATGGTGGAGTCCGCGCTGACCGATCCTGACCCCGGTGAAGTGCAGGTCCGCATCGATGCCGTGGGCATCTGCGGCTCGGACATGCATTCCTATGCAGAAGGCGCGGTGGGAGACACGCCGTGCCTCTATCCGATGGTGCTGGGTCACGAACCCGCCGGCGTGGTGCACAAGACGGGGCCGGGAGTCACGGGCTGGTCGCCGGGCGACCGGGCGGCGTTCGAGCCGGCCATCTACTGCTACCACTGTGAATTCTGCCACACCGGCCATCACAACGTTTGCGCCAACCTGCGGTTTATGAGCATGCCCGGCGATCCCGGCTTTTTTCGCGAATTCGCCAACGTTCCGGCACGCAACCTGATCCCGATCCCGCCGCAGATGGGGATCGGCGAGGCCACCCTCATCGAGCCGCTCGCCGTGGTTTTACACTCGATGAGGTTCGCGGCGCTAAGCCGTGGGGAGACTGCCGCGGTATTCGGCGCGGGCCCTATCGGGCTGCTCACAGTGATCTGCCTGAAGCTGGCGGGGGCGGTTAGAGTGTGGGCGATCGAGCCGGTTGGGACACGCCGCGAGCTCGCGCGGCAAGTGGGCGCGGACGCGGTTCTGGATCCCTCGAACGCCGATCCCTCGCGCGAGATCTTGCGCGATACGGGTGGCCGCGGGGTGGACGTGGCCATCGACTGCGCGGCTAAGAGCGGATCCGTAAACCATAGCCTGCACGCCACACGCAACGCCGGCCGGGTGGTCATCACCGGGATTCCGGTCGAAACGGAAGTCGCGGTGGAATTCTCGCCGCTGCGCCGCAAAGAGCTGGCGCTTTACAATGTGCGCCGTTCGAACCACGATTCCGAAGCCGCGCGCGATATGTTGGCCGGCAATCTCGCGCGCTTCGCTCCTCTGATCACGCACGTGCGCCCGCTGGCGCGGATTGCGGAAGCGTTCTCGCAGGTCGAACATTACGCCGATGGCGTGGGCAAGCTGATTATCCGACCTCACTCATAGCGCAGCGCGATCACCGGGTCGATCCTGGTAGCGCGGCGCGCCGGGATATACGTGGCGATACCGGCGACCGCGGCCAACGTGGCGACCACCACGCCGAAAGCCATCGGGTCGGTAGTCTTGACGCCGAATAAGAGGCTGGAGAGCAGGCGCGTAAGTCCAAATGCAGCAGCGAGGCCGATCGCCATGCCGATACCGGCCAGCCGCAAGCCTTGCACGATCACCAGGCGCAGCATGTCGTGGCTGCCGGCGCCGAGCGCGATGCGAATTCCGATCTCCTGGGTGCGCTGCTCGACGGAATACGCCATCAACCCATAAATCCCGATGGCGGCCAGCAGCAGAGCCGTAGCGGCGAAGATGGTGAGCAGCAGCATATTGAAATTCTGGCGGGCGGTGGATTCCGCGATCACCTGTTCCATAGTGCGGATTTTGGAGACCGGCAATTGGCCGTCGAACGCCAGGAATTCGTGTTGAATCGCCGCGGTGAGGGCCTTCGGCTCCATGGACGTGCGCACTATCCAACTCAGCGGAAGCACTTTGTTCGCAAGCTGCGTAAGACCATTGCTCACCTGGCCGTCGGGAACATACATCACGCCCTGATCGGCGTCGGTCAGGCCATGTTCGCGCACGTTGCCGGCGATCCCGACGATCTCGCGGGCAGGTTCGTCAAAGTCGGGACCGAGTCCTTTGCCAATGGTGATACGGCTGCCGATGGGGTCCTGCTTGGGCCAATATTTCTTCGCCATGGTTTGATTGATGATGACCACCCGCGCGGATTGTCCGATGTCGTGTTCGGTGAAAGCGCGCCCCCGCATCAGTGGGATCTTGAAGGCCGAGAAATAATGGGCCGATACGGACCGCCATTGCTCATTGCCGTTGTACTTGTCGCCCTTGCCCGGCGGCTTGCCTTCAATGTTGAAAGGCAGGTCCACGCCGCCTTCGATGGGTAGCATGAGGGCGGTCGCCGCGGATTGGACGCCCGGCAAACTCTCCAGCCGCGGCGCCATCTGGCGGATCAGGTTATCGACCTGCGCAGTGGTGGCGTAGCGGCCGGCAGAAAGCGAAGTCTGCAAGGTGAGGACATTGTGCGGATCGAAGCCCGGATTCACCGCGCGCAGGCCCACAAATGTGCGGATCATCAACGCCGCGCAGACCAACAGAACCAGCGCCAGGGCAATCTCCGAGACCACCAGCACGCCGCGAGCGCGATTCTGGTGCCGCCCCGTTCCCGCGCGGCCGCTAGTGTCTTTCAGCGAGGTATTCACATCCAGCCTGGACACGTGCACGGCTGGGAAAAGGCCAAAGAGGATGCCGGTTGCGAGCGAAATTCCCAAGGTGAAACTGAGGACGCGCCAGTCGAGCGCCGAAACAAGTGTTGCGGTATGCGCGGCGTCGCTGATGCGCGGAATGTTGCCGGGCGCGATGGCGAGCAGCACCCGGACGCCCCAGGCGCCCAGGATAAACCCACACACGCCGCCGGCCAGCGCCAGCACCACGCTCTCCGTCAGAAGCTGCCGCACAATGCGGGTGCGGTTGGCGCCGATAGCGGTGCGAATGGCCATCTCCCTTTGGCGGGTCGAAGCGCGGGCGAGTTGCAGATTGGCCACATTCGCGCAGGCGATCAGCAGGACGAAACCGACCGCACCCAACAGGATCAGCAATGCCGGGCGGACGTCGCCTACCTCCGCCTCCTGCAGCGGAATCACCGAAACGCTTTCCGTCTTATCCATCCACTCAGGATTGGCCTGCCGGAAACGCTCGCCGACGACCTTCATTTGCGCTTTGGCGGCCGCCAGTGTGACGCTTGGTTTGAGGCGTCCGGCGACCAGCAGATAGTGGCCTTGATTGACACTGTTCGGGTCGGCCTGCAAGGGGATGAATATGTCCGCCGGCGGATCGGACAAAAGCGGCGGGCATGATTCCGACTACCGTGGCGGGTTCGCCACCGATATCGATGGATCTTCCCACAAGGCCTGGATCGGCGGCGAAACGGTCTTTCCAGAGCGTATAACTGAGGACTGCTACTTTCGGTCCACCGGGTAGATCTTCCTGGACGGTGAAGGTCCGGCCGATGGCGGGAGCGGCGCCGAACACGCGAAAATAATCCGCGGAAACGTGGATACCCTTCACTTGTTCGGGCCGGTCGCGGCCACCGATATTCATTCCCGGACCGGCGAAGTCGTAGGCTGTTATGGCCTCGAAGACATCGTTCTTTTTCCAGGTGTTGAATTTCGGGATGGAGGTGGAATTGCCGACTCCGCCCGGGTACAAGCGGCCCAGCTGCATCAGGCGGTCGGATTCAGGATACGGCAGCGGTTTTAAAAGGACCTGGTTAATGACCGAGAAGATGGCGGTGTTGGCGCCAATGCCCAAGGCTAGCGCGGCGACGGCAATGGCGGTGAAGCCGGGGCTCTTCCGGAAGACCCGCATGGAATGGCGCAGGTCCGCGATGAGGTTCTCCATGCCAAGGATTACGATCCTAGGTAGGGAAGAGTTTCAAATTATTTCAAGCTGGTGCAGCGGGACTCCATGGTAATCTCAAATGAGATACACCAGTGAGGAGGGTTTATGGTACGGGAAAGCGTTCAGACCACGATGATTCATGCGCGGATTGAGCCGAAGCTGAAGAGGTCGGCCGAGCGGGTCTTCGCCGAGATCGGGATGACGACAACTGAAGCGATCCGCCTGTTTCTGAAGCAGGTTGAATTGCACCGGGGCCTTCCGTTCCGGGTCTCCATTCCAAACGCCGAGACTGTCGCTGCGATGAGGGAGGCGAACCACCCTTCCGCGCTGAAGCGTCATTCCTCTTTCCGTGAGCTACGCAACGACCGCATTTGAAAAAGACATGCGGCGCGTGCGGAAGCAGGGCAAAGATCCATCCGGGTCCGCTCCCTGACGGTCACGGCTCGGTAGGTGCTCACACACGTGGTTGGGCTGGTGAGCAGAGGAGAAGACGGGACAGGCCGGGAGGCCTATCCCACTGCCTGCTTTACCTTCTTCGCGAACTTGTGGCGGAACTTCTGCACCTTTGGCGCCACAATATAGGCGCAGTAAGACTCCCGCGGATTGTTGGCGAAATACTCCTGATGGTAGTCTTCCGCGCGATAGAACGTCGACGCAGGCTGCACTTCGGTGACAATCGGCCCAGGGAAGACTTTAGCGGTATTGAGCTCGTGGATCAACAGTTCGGCGGTCTCCCGCTGCTTCTCCGAGTGATAGAAGATGGCCGACCTGTATTGCGTTCCGGAGTCGTTGCCCTGCCGGTCGCGGGTGGTCGGGTCGTGAATGGCGAAGAAGACTTCGAGGATGTCGTGAAAGGAGGTCACATCCGGATCGAAAGCGATTTGGACGACCTCGGCATGACCCGTCCGGCCAGTGCAGACATCCCGGTAAGAAGGGTTCGGCTGGCGGCCCCCCATATAGCCGGATTCGACCGAGAGGACGCCCTCCATTTCGTCATAGACAGCTTCCAGGCACCAGAAACAACCTCCGGCGAGCGTGGTAATTTCGCGTTCGGACATGCCTCCAGGTTAGCTCACTCGCCTACAATGTATAGGAATGATTCGACACTCGCTGGCATTCCTGATTTGCACGGCGGCCTTTGCCCCGGCGGCCCTGGCAGCCGCGCCGGAGCTTTCGCGTCCCGCGCGCCCTTGGGAGTTCATGGATGCCGTGGGCCCGCGAGCGGCCATGCTGGGAACCGAATCCGGTACGCTGGAGGCTTGGGTATTCCCGCTTAAACTATTGCGTGATTTCCGCCTGGTCTTCACCCTGGATGGCCGCGCCATGCCGGCGGAAAGCCTGGCACGCCGGGTCATCGCGCGGCCCGGCTCTTTCTCGCTGCTTTACTCCGGCGACGATTTCCAGGTTACCGAAACATTCGTAGTGCCGGTGGATCAGCCCGGCATCCTGATACTCCTGCAGATCAATAGCTATGTCCCGATGCGCATCGACGCGCACTTCACCCGCGACTTCCAGTTGATGTGGCCGGCCGCTATTGGCGCGCCATATATAGACTGGGAGGAGGCCGCACATGGATTTATGCTGGGCGCGGATGGGCAGCAGTATCGGGGACTGGTGGCCTCGCCTGACGCGGCCCGTATTGACCAGGAGTACGGCACCAACTACTCGGCATCCACGGATAGCTCCTTCACCCTGGGCACGGTTCGCGGACGGGCCGAGCGGGTCATCGTCATGGCTGGAAACCTTTCCACGTCGAGTCAGTCCGACCAGGCGCTGGCGGCCACTTACAAGGCGTTGACCGCCGACCCGGCGCGGACCATCGCCGCCACCGAGAAATTCTACGAAGACTATTTGGATCGAACCGTCCAAGTGAGTCTGCCGGATGCGGACCTGCAGCAGGCTTACGACTGGTCGCGCCTGAGCGAATTGAAGGCACTGGTACACAACCCGTTTCTGGGGGAGGCGCTGGCAGCGGGCTTCGGCCTGTCGCGCGGCGGCAACCGCCCCGGCTTCGCCTGGTTCTTCGGCCGCGATTCGTTCTGGACCTCGCTGGCTCTGACCGCCGCCGGCGACTTTGAGACCGCGCGCGCCGCTATACGTTTCATCGCACGCTATCAGCGCGCCGATGGGAAACTGCCGCATGAGATTTCGCAGAGCGCCAGCCTGGTGCCCTGGTTTGAGAACTATCCCTATCCTTATGCTTCGGCAGATGCCACGCCACTGTTCGTGATCGCCGTGCGCGATTATGTGGAAGCGAGCGGCGACCTGGCTTTTCTCAAGGAGAATCGCGAGCGGCTCGACAAAGCCATGAGCTTCATGCGCTCGACCTTCGATGCGGACGGCTTCCCGCGCAACGACGGAGTGGGGCATGGTTGGGTGGAAGGCGGTCCGCTGCTGCCGGTCCGCACGGAGTTCTACCAGGCTGGACTCTACGTCGAGGCCGTGCGGTCGATGGCGGCACTGGCGCGCCGCGGCGGTGATAACGAACTGGCCACGCGACTCGACCAGGAGTTTCAGGCCAAGGAACAATCTTTGAACCAATTGTTTTGGCTGCCCGCGTCCAAGTCGTGGGCTTTCGCCATAGGGCGTGACGGCCGGCCGGTGGATCAGCCCAGCGTGCTGGCCACCGTTCCAATGTGGTTTGGCCTGGCGGACCAAGAGCATTCACGTGAGATGATCCGCCAACTGGCGGACGACTCGCATTCGACCGATTGGGGCATGCGCATCATCTCCGCGCGCAGCCCGCTCTACAATCCGGCGGGATACCATTTCGGCTCCGTGTGGCCCTTGTTTACCGGCTGGGCGTCGGTGGGCGAATATCGCTCTCACGCCGCGGATGCCGGCTATGCCAACCTGAAACGGAACGTCTGGCTGGCGCTCGACGGAGCCGGCGGCAACACTACCGAAGTGCTTTCAGGCGATTTGTATTCGCCGCTTTCGACCGCATCCTCCCACCAGACCTGGTCGGCGGCCATGGTGGTTGCACCGCTGCTGCGCGGGCTGTTCGGCCTTCAGGTGGACGCCCTCGACCGGCGCATTTCGCTCGCACCCCACCTGCCGGCGGATTGGGATCGCTTCGAAATCCGTAATGTGGCGCTGGCTGATGGGGCCGATGGTGCCGTTGGGAAGGTAGATTTCGCGTTTCAGCGCGACGATCGCCAGGCCACCCTGCATATACGGAATCATAGCCAGACGCCGTTCCAACTCACCTTCGCACCGGCGTTCGCGCCGGTGACCGAACTGGCCGGCGCCACATTAAACGGCGGCGCGGTGAACTGCCCGCGCGAAGAAAGCGGCCCGGACTGGCATGCCCGCTGCGCCGTAACGGCTGGTCCCGGCGAGAGCACGCTCACTGTGCGCTACCGCAACTCGTTTGGATATTCGCTAACCGTGCCGCCGCCCCGTTTGGCAGAGCCTAGCTCGGCGATGAAGCTCGTCTCCGAGGATTGGGACGGTCCGAGCCAGTTACAATTGACAGTCTCCGGCAGGCCCGGTACAGCGCAGCGCATCGAACTGTACGGCGCGGCGCGCGTGTCCGAGGCGACGGGCGCGCAACTGGCTCCGGACGGCCGCTCTATTACCTTCGAGATTCCCGGTGAAGGCTCCCAGGCCGTGAATCACTCCATTGGCCTGCGGATCGCGAGGTGACCTATGTGGCAGCAGAGCTACACGCCTTTGAACGGCAGCCTGGCGCTATCCGCGCTGGTGGCCGCCATACCCATATTCGCGCTGCTGTATCTGCTCGGAGTCAGGCGCAAGCCGGCTTGGATGGCGTCGCTATTCGCACTGCTGGCGGCCGTAATCGTGGCCGCGGGCCTCTACCGGATGCCGGTGGGGAAACTGGCCGCCGCGGTCTTCTACGGGGCGGCGTTCGGATTGTTTCCGATCGGCTGGGTGGTGTTCAGCGCCATTCTGCTCTATCGCGTGACGCTCGAGAGCGGCAAGTTCGAAATCGTGAAGAATTCCGTCGGGCACCTCACGGAAGATCGGCGCCTGCAGGCGCTGCTGATTGCCTTCGCCTTCGGCGCGTTCATCGAGGGCGCCGCGGGATTTGGCACGCCCGTGGCGGTGGCCGGCGCGATGCTCGCCGGGCTGGGCTTCTCGCCTTACTATGCAGCGGGCATCTGCCTGCTGGCGAATACGGCGCCGGTGGCGTTTGGGTCGATCGGCATTCCCATCGTGACGCTGGCGGGGATCACCGGCTTGCCGCTCGAACGGCTGAGCGCGGGCGTGGGGCGGATCTGCGCGCCGGTTTCGCTGATCGTTCCGGCCTACCTGATCCTGGTGATGGGCGGATGGAAAGCCTTGCGCGGCGTGCTGCCGGCGGCCGCGGTTTGCGGCATAGCCTTTGGCGGCACACAGTTCGTGATTTCCAATTTCGTCGGCCCGCAATTGACGGATATTCTGGCGTCGCTGGCGGCCATGGGGTCGCTGGTGGCGCTCTTCAAGTTATGGAAGCCGCGCGACCGGTTCTCGCTCGAAGGACACGACACGCCGCATAGCCTGCCGCCGCGCCACACGGGAGGCGAACTGTTTTCGGCCTGGGGGCCTTACGGCCTGCTGGTGATCTTCGTGCTGCTATGGGGCTACAAGCCAATACAGGCGCATCTCAATAGCTTCAGCCTGACGGTGCCGTGGCCCTGGCTGCATAACACCATCGAGCGCATGCCTCCGGCGGTGGGAAAGCCCTCGCCATACGCCGCGGTCTTCAATTTCAACTGGCTCTCGGCATCCGGGACGGCCTGCCTGTTCGCGGCGCTGGTTTCGGCGGCGTGGGTGGGCATGCGGCCGCGCGAGTTCGCGCGTGTATTCGCGCATACGGTACGGCAATTGTTTCTGGCCGAGGTCACTCTGGCCACCGTGTTGGGTCTGGCTTTCCTGATGAACTACTGCGGCGCCACGGGTACGCTGGGGCTGGCCTTTGCGGCCACTGGCGCACTGTTTCCGTTTTTCAGCTCGCTGCTCGGCTGGCTGGGCGTATTTCTGACCGGCAGCGACACTTCGGCCAACGCGCTTTTCGGCAACCTGCAAGTGATCACGGCGCACCGGCTGGGGATCAACCCGGTATTGATGGCCGCTTCCAATTCGAGCGGCGGGGTGATGGGCAAGATGATCAGCCTGACCAGCATCGCGGTAGCTGCGGCGGCCACCCACATGCGGCCCGAAGACGAGTCCAGACTGTTCCGGTTTACTCTGCGGCACAGCGTCTTTCTGGCCTCGCTGATCGGGCTGATCGTGCTGTTCTACGCTTACGTGGCGCCGGGACTTGCGCCATAGGACAGTGCGGGGCGATGAAGAACGGGAAGCTCAAATCGATCGCCGTTTTCTCGCTTGCCATCGCCATGGCCTTGAGCGTAGTAGTGCTGAGCGTCTCGAACGCGGTCCTGTTGCGCCCGCCGCTCGCGCGCGATGCGGACCGGCTGGTGACACTCTATACCGTCGCGAACAACCATGCCAAGGAAAGCTTCTCTTACCTGGATTACGAATATATCCGGGATCACAGCCGGATCTTTTCCGGAGTCGCCGCGCTTGGCTATGACTATTACAGGTATGCGGCCAGCTACGGTAACCACGACGAAGTAGCGACGGTGAATGCCCTCTCCGACAATTATTTCGGGGTGATGGGGATCCAGCCGCTGCTCGGCAGGTTCTTTACTTCGGGTGACGATCGGAGGCACGTGCCGGCCGCGGTGCTCACCTATTCGTGCTGGAAGCGCTGGGGCGCGGATCCCGGGATCGTCGGAAAAACGGTGACCATCAACAGGTATCCGCTGACCATTATCGGCGTGTCGCCCAAGGCCCTCATCGCGCCGGTATTCGGGCTCGGCGCCGACGTGATCGTGAACCTGGGCGCTCCGGCCAGGATAGGGGGAGCCTCGCTCGATGACCGTGAAGAGCGTTCCCTGCTGCTGCTCGGCCGTCTGCATGCGGGCACCACCCGCCGGCAGGCTCGCGCGGAGGTGCGGGTATTGTGGAGTCAACTCGCTGCCGCCTATCCGAAGGCCGAGCGAAACCGGACCGCGGATTTGACCAGCGCCACTCTTCTAGCGCCGGACGAAATGGAAACGGCGCGGCTGATCCTGGCGGTATTGATTGCAGCTGCTCTGCTGACGCTGTCGATCGCGTGCGCGAACGCGGCGAATTTGATGCTGGCGCTGACGACCGAACGGCGGCAGGAGGCATTGATCAAGACTGTGTTGGGAGCCTCGCGATGGCGGCTTATTGGCGAATTCCTGAAAGAGACCGCCGTGCTGTGCGCGGCCGCTGGAGTGTTGGGTTATGCGATGGCCCTGGCGGCGCTCGCATTTTTGTCCAGATTCGAAGCCCAGGTCCCCGTCATCGGGTCCGTACGGATTGCCGCGGACCTGCATCCCGGCTTGTTGGTCGCGGCATTAACTCTGGCGCTCATTGTTCTCGCCAGCATCGGGAGCGGACTCGCGCCCGCGCTGTACGCCTCCCAGCCGAATCTTGCCAGCGCGTTGAGCGGCGAGATCGCGATCGGCGGCACGCGGCGCGGAGTCATCCGCAATACCATGGTTGTGATTCAAGTCGCACTTTGCACATTGGTGCTGGTGGGAACGGGCCTATGCTGGCGCAGCCTGGACAATCTGCGGCGGGTGGATCCAGGTTTCTCGGGGAGAAGGATCGTAATGATTTTTCCCGATACCGAAGGGCTTTCGAAAGATCAGGGGTTCAGGCTCCAGGACGAAATGCGCCGACTCGTAAAGCAAATCGGCGGCGTTGAATCCGTGTCGCTGGTTCGTAGTATGCCGCTCGGCGGATTCGGTGGGAACGACTTTGCGCACGAGGAAATCCGGCTTACCGATGGTCCCGCGAGCGGTCAGAAAGCGTTCGCCTATTCGACGGCCGTCGACCAGGATTATTTTTCCACGCTTGGCATCCGCGTGCTGGCAGGCCGACCGTTTCGCTCCTCCGACATGGAAAACAGCGCCGAAGTAATCGTGATCAACCGCTTCATGGCGGAACAATACTGGCCCCACCAGGATCCTCTCGGCAGAACCATTCGGATCGCCCACCGGCTCCTCACCATCGTGGGCGTGGCGGCGGACGGTAAGTATGGCGATCTGGATGAGCCGCAGCTTCCCTTTATGTATCACGCGCTCGGCCAGCGCTATCAATCCGACGTTACGCCGATCGCGCGCACCAAGGGAGATCCACGGTTGTGGGTCGAACCGATTTCGCGCGCGATGCGCCAATCCGGGTTGAAGCTGCCGCTGCCTCCAGTCACCATGGAAAGCTGGATGAATTTAACGCTGTTCTATCCGTTGCTGGCGCTTGCCTCGGTGGGCGGGCTCAGCATAGTGGGGATGTTGCTTGCGACGGCCGGCCTTTACGGAGCGATCTCGTACTCCGTCGGCGAACGCGGGAGAGAGATAGGGATTCGGGTCGCGCTGGGAGCCCGGCCGGCTCAGTTGATGCAGCTTCTGTTTCGGGAGACATTGCGCATCGCGGGCACGGGTGTGCTGGCGGGCCTGGCGCTTGGCGTTGCCGCGAGCGCGATTTTCCAGTCGCAATTCTACGGGATTCACCGGCTGGAGTGGTATGTGCTCACGCCGGTTGCAATGGCCATGATGGCGGTCTCGCTCGCGATCGCGTTTGCGTCGGGATGGCGATGGACGCGCATGAATCCGATGGATGCCGTTCGCCATGCGTAGAGTTCTTCAGCCGCCGCCACCGGCGCCGCATGTATGTGCAATTCCTGCCTGACATGCGGCAAGAGGTGCCCGTAAGCCGGCTACAGTTGGACAGTGATCGCCAGTCTGAAGCTCGGATAACTGCGGTTGCAAAGGTAGTACCCGTCGGCATAGTCGATGTAAACGTCATCGGTGGCGTACCAATTCGCCGCCCACGATCCTGGCCATGGATCCACGAGCAGGAACCAAAAGCCTCCGTAAGAGAAGCGCGGATACCCCATGTAGATCACCGGCTCGCCCTGCATCCGGAAAAAGTGTTGGCTTCCGAAACTGACGTTGTAGGTGCTCTGAGGAATGAAGTAACCGCCATAGCCTCCACGCTGCGCCCAGGTGCGATGATCGGAGGCCCAATTACGATCGCCATCCTGCTGCCAGCTGCTATGCGCCTGCCAGCCGCCGCCCTGTTTGAGCCATCCCTGCTGCTTCTGCCACGCGACTGCCTGCGGCTGGGTGGGGTGCCCTTGCGTTTGCTGAGCCGGCTGAGCCTGATGGGCCTGCTGCGACTTAGGTTGTTGCTTGGGAGCCTGATGGGCCTGCTGCGACTTGGGTTGCTGTTTGGCAGCCTGGTGGGCCTGCTGCGACTTGGGTTGCTGTTTGGCAGCCTGGTGGGCCTGCTGCGACTTGGGTTGTGACTTGGGAGCCTGGCGGGCCTGCTGCGGCTTGGCCTGTGGCTTGGGAGCCTGGTGGGCCTGCTGCGGCTTGGCTTGCGGCTTGGGAGCCTGGTGGGCGGCTGGTCGCGCGGCCTGCTGTGGCTTGCTCTGCTGCTTTTCAGGTTGAGCTTGTTTTTCGCCTTTCTCCTCGTGCTGGGCGTAAGCAGGGACAATCGTCCCGAAAAGCAGAATCAGGGCAGCGGTACTTGTAGTTCTAAGGAAATACATGTCAATCGTCTCCGTTAAGGTCGTTTACTTGTGTATGCACGCGGACGGCCAGTACGCCGTAGCGAAAACATGCGGGTGCGACGTGCGATAATTTCAGCGGAGTGCAGAACATTTCGTCGGTAGCTTGTTTTCTCGTGGGGCTGGCGCTGGGAGTGCTGCTGGC
>Ga0302324_100019898_pt1 | contig 13160 bp, 11 predicted proteins | sample Palsa_T0_1_FD_201949 | JGI IMG/M metagenome (GOLD analysis project Ga0302324, IMG submission 201949) | Peat permafrost microbial communities from Stordalen Mire near Abisko, Sweden - Palsa_T0_1 | ecosystem: Environmental > Terrestrial > Soil > Palsa > Peat permafrost | place: Sweden: Abisko...
GCAGCATTTCCAGCGCTTCTATGCCGTCGTGCGCGAAGTAAATTGGATTTGCGATCTTGGCAGCCTTGAATGCACGCGCCAGCCCCATCAGGCATAGGTCATCATCCTCCACGTGCAGTAACTGCGCCGTTCTGGGTTCAAGCATGTGTCATCTCCATGGCATCATAAGTAGTAGCTTCCAGTGCCGGCCACTGAAAGCGGAATTCCGTCCCCGTGCCGTTTCCGCGTGAGTGAACCGTAATGCAACTATTCTGCTGCTCCACTAATTTCTTTACTATGGCCAGTCCCATTCCACTGCCTTCCACTTCGTCGCGCCGTTTCAGCGTCTGGAACATTTGAAAGATTTTCTGGTGGAACTGGGGCAGTATTCCGGGACCGTCGTCGCGCACAAGAAATTCCACGAGATGCCCAACCTGCTTTCCAGAGAGGACCACTTCTCCACTCTGCTTATCGTGATGCTTAATGGCGTTATTGATGAGATTTCTTAGTACCTGTTCGAGTTGCGCACTTGCAGTAACGATCACCGGGAGCACACCTTCCACACGAACCTTGATGTGCGCGGGCGGGCACAAGACTTCGACAATTCTGTCGAAGATATCGGCCACATTGGTTTCACTAATCGCCGTGTCGGTACGTCCGGCGTGCGAATAAGTGAGAAGATCGTCGAGCAGTTTTTCCATGCGATTGATCCGATTGCGCATGAGTCCAAGTATCTTGCGAGACTCGCCCGAAAGATCGTGTAGATCCTCCTCGAGCCATTTTGCGGCACTGTCAATTCCGCGCAGCGGCGACTTCAGATCGTGGGATGCGACGTAAGCAAAATCCTCAAGATTGCGATTAGACCTCTCCAACTGCTGATTGTTGTCGCGCAAAGACAACTCTGAGAGCTTCCGATCGGTAATGTCAATCACCGCTCCATGAAAATACGAGGCGTGGCCCGCGCCGTCGGGCTCGACCCGCCCCCTCGCTTGCAGCCACCGCAATGCTCCGTCGCTTTGCCGGAGCCGATATTCGATATCGTAAGCGCCGCAGAGCTGGATCGCGCGTTTGAGGGCGTCGGCGACGTCCGTGCGATCCTCCTCATGAACGACTTGCAGATAGGCTGCCGCAGGCAGTCCTTCCGCCGCCGCGCTCGCTGCGATCGAGAACATACGGGCCGTGAATTCGTCGGCAATCAAGCGGTCGCCGGTGATATCCCACGTCCAGGTCCCGACCGAGCTGGCTTCGAGCGTCGACTCCAGCCGCGTTTGTGCCACCCGGAGCGACTGTTCGCTCACCCGCGCCGTCACCGCCTTGTGCCTCGCAACGAGCACGCTAATCGTTCCAAGAATGATGAGCGAACCCACGCTCAGAATTGTCGCGGTGAATACTCGCTGGCCAGACGCCGCATAGCGAGGATCGAGCATGAACGGTCTGACGACGTTGCTATCAAATATCCAGATCAAACCTATAGATATGGCGGCTACGGCGACAGCTAAAAAGGGCAGGAACCAGTTCGGCAAGCTGGGCTTTTCGACAATATCGCGCTGCCATAAAGCGGCAATTCTCGCGATGATTAAAAGCATAAATCCCGCCCAAGAGCGTATTGACATTCCGACGGACTCAGTCCATCCGTAGGCACTCTTGAACTCCACCACGTGACCAAGCAGAGCGACAAAGGCGATTCCGCCCGCGAGCGTTTTCATTATTACAGCGGTGGTGGTCGCGGCAGCGGCGTCCTTGCCCGGCTTCGACATACATAATTGCCCGCCGCATATGAGAAGGAAGCAAGCAATAGTATTTCCCGACATTCGTCCAGGATAGCGCGCATCGAGGCTAACGAACGGCACGGCAAAAAGAGTGTCGATGCCTATGTTGAATTGGAATGCATATTCGGCTAATTCAGCACTGGCAAGGCACATCACCGTACCGGCCATCGCAATCACAACACCTCGACGCCGGAGCACCAAGCCCAACTCTCCGAATCCCAAAAAGATGAAGCCCAATGCAGTATTGATATGAGTAGGAGCGTCATTAGGCTCCAGTTGGACCAATATCGGTATCCGCGCCCACCATCCGATGCAAACCGACAAGCCGTTGAATATGATGAACAACGCGGTACCCACGACAATCCAATCTGCTGTCGAGAAACGACGGACGTCATGGGCCAAGGACGATGGTTCCTGGGTGCGGTTCACGACGCCACTCGTGTATGCGAGATCCCTTTCAATTCCGCTCCTTCGGTCGAATCGACACCACCGACCACCATCTGCTCACGCTCGATCAATTGATGTGGGCTACGTCACAACCAGAGAAGGGGCGCGCATGGGCACTCGAAGTGCCCTGGCAGCCTCAACCGTTCCAGCGCTATCGCGGAGCAGATTGCAGGGGGGTGCGCGCGAAACTGACGCACCTTATCTCGCCAGGCGGCCACCAAATAGATGGCCCTCGCCCACGACAAAGGCCCGTACTTCGCAGGACCCGCTAAATGTTTGGGCAATGTGCTCTTGAAGCGAGGGCGTCCCGTCAAGGCGCTGGCGAGATATGAGACAGCACTCAAGTACGCGCCGTACTGGAAGCAACTTAAGGAAGCGCGCGAAGTGACGGCGAAGCAGAAGAGTTGATTAGGCTTCCCGAAAGCCGCCGGTCGGGAATGTCTCAAAGGGGTCAAATGCCGACGGTTTGAGCACCGGCTACTGACGCAAAGTCGTGTTCGCCCCCGTGCTCCGCTTGCGCGGGTCGAGGGGCGCCGCAGTGCGTCCGCGTGCCCATGCGGGCGCTCCCAGTCCGCTTCCGATCCAACACCGGTCCGTCGAGATTGCGAAGCCGCCTCCCCAAAGCGAATTCTCGCGCTTAAGATTCTTCAAGCTAGAATAAATCGCACCATGATCAGACTCGCGTCCGTGCTGCTCTTATTTTTGTTGTTGTCACCGCTCGTGAACGCAGAAGAAGTAGTCACGTTTCCCAGTGGGGAGATCACCTTGCATGGGGCTCTATATAAGCCAGCTGGGAAGGGGCCGTTTCCGGCTGTCGTCTACAACCACGGAAGCGCCGCTGGCATGCTCAGCGCCAGCGCATTTGCGGCACTAGGTCCGGTGTTCGCAAGCCATGGGTGGGTATTTTTTGGGCCATATCGCCGCGGCCAAGGGCTTAGCGCTTCGGCGGGGCCCTACATCGGTGACCAAATTGCCGCGGCGCAGAAAAGCGGCGGCGACTCCGCAGCAGCCGCGGTGATGGTCCAGCTGCTCGAAACGGATCACCTCGGCGACCAATTGGCGGCGCTAGCCTGGTTGCGAAAACAGGAGTTCGTGCAACCTGAGCGCATCGCAGTGGCCGGCACTTCCTTTGGAGGCATTGAGACCGCGCTGGGCGCAGAACGAGGCAGCTACTGCGCTGCCATTGATTCCGCGGGAGGTGCGCAAAGCTGGGCGGATGCTCCTGAGCTGCAAACACTCATGACTCGCGCGGTTCGAAATGCTCACACGCCTATCTTCTTTTTTCAGGCCGCCAACGATTATGACCTTACACCGAGCAAGACTTTGGCAGCCGCAATGAAGGACGCTAACAAGACATACGAGTTGAAGATCTATCCGCCATACGGGAATTCCCAGGGGGACGGCCATTCCTTCGGGTATTTTGGATCTGCTGTTTGGGCAAATGATGTCTTCGGGTTCCTTAATCGCTATTGCCGGAAATAGTCTGCCGGCCGCAGCGAAGTTGACCAACACCTGTATCGCTTGCGGCACCCAATGATTGTTCGCTTGGTATGCCTCTCGTTCCGGTTGTTGAATCGTCATTCTGGCAGATGCAACTAGCGCCAGCTGGTCAGGCGGCTAACCGGAAAGCGGCCGTTGACGGACGACAGCTCGGGGTCATTCTCAGCCGTTCGGCGTCACGCCTGCGAGCGGGCGGTTATGTGGAGCTATTTGCTGTCCGATCTCGCTCCCGCTGCGGCAGGAGCGAGATCACTCCACATTTTAGATAAGTCCACATTCCGCGAAGCTGAGTATGTTCCCGCTGGCGCCAATCAGGTGGACGAAGACCCGGATGTCGACCGGGGCCAACGCTTCGCGCAATCTTGTCGTGATGAGTTGGATCTGAATTCAGGAGAGCGTACGGTCACCACGGACAGTATCGGCTCGATGCAAGTGGACTCGAGCCGCGCTTGCCGCAGGTCGCGCGCGCCGGCCGAGGATCTGCGTCGGATACCCAATCATTGTATGTGCGTTACCGTACAGACACAGCGTCTACTCTGTCATTGAGACAGTCCCACTGCCCTTCCCGAAAGCACTCTCGAGGCTGGGAGCTGCGAGCCCTCGCGATTCAGCAGATGTTCTTGCTCCGGAAACCGTTGGGCGCGTCACCCTTTCGACCAAAAGATCTCGGTTGCCGTCGAATAACGCGTAGCGTGTGGCCCGCGTGGCGTGCTATGGCGCAGCCGCTAACGGATTGATCAGCGCGGCGTTCTACCCGCGCAAATACGGATTTTGCTTACACGCGTAATACTGCACCGGGAGGCCGCAATCCTTCAGCCTTACTTTTCATCCACTATTCCTCTTGTCCGGTGTTAAATGATTAGAGAAGCCGCCTTGAAGTCGAAGGTGCGACTCGCATTCGGGGCGGTCTCCTGACTTTACTCCTAGCGGGTGCGATGTCTTATCGTGCCATCGCCGTTTCCAATGAAAGCGACCTTTGGGTCCGACATACGCACGTGATTCTGCAGAGCCTCCAGAATCTACTAGTTGCAATGGATGGTATTCAGTCCGGCAGCCGCGCATTTGTAATGACCGGCTCAAAATCCTCGCTCGCGGCGTACCAGGCCAGCAAGTCGCGAGTTGAAGAAGAAGAGACCGCCCTACACAATTTGACCGCCGACAACCCCAGACAGCAGCGACTGATTCCTGAACTTAAGAGGATTGACGCCGAGAATATCCAGTGGGCGGACGCGGGCATCGCGCTGCGCCGCGCTAATAGCACTGCCCCGGATGCGGATTCGAGTTTCAACGTGTAGTTCACGAGCTGCGAGAAGAAGAGTTGCGTCTGCTGGCCCTTCGTGACGCGGACGTGAATCGGCGCTTAAGTTTTGATCCTCGGAACGCTCTTGGGAATCGTGATGGCCAGTACAGCAGGCTGGGCGGTTCGTCACTATGACTTTGCTGAGCGCAACTTCGCCGAAAATGCGCTGCGCGAAGGAGAGGCGCGTTTCAGAACTTTAGCGAACAACATTTCTCAGCTGGCATGGATGGCCGACGAAAGCGGTGATATTTTTTGGTATAACGACCGCTGGTTCGAATATTCCTGGACCACTTTGGAAGAGATGGCTGACAGGGGTTGGAGAAAGCTCCATCATCCGGAGCATGTGCAGCGGGTTGTGGACAATACCAGCAATTGTTTTCGAACTGGAGAACATTGGGAGGACACGTTTCCCCTGCGAGATCGGAACGGAAACTACCGCTGGCTCCTTTCGCGCGCCATTCCGATCCGGGATTCTGCAGGAAAGGTGTCGCGCTGGTTCGGGACCAACACCGATATCAGCGATAGCAAGATCTTGGAAGAGGCGCTATTTGTGGAGAAGGAGCGCGCCCAGATAACGCTAAACAGTATCGCCGATGCCGTTACGTGCACGGAGGCCTCTGGAAATATCAACTTCCTCAACCTCGTTGCACAGAAGATGACCGGTTGGACGATTGAGGAGGCTGCTGGACGACCGTTGGCCGAAGTGTTCCGAATCATCGACGCCGCTACGCGCAAGCCCGCTTGCGACCCCGTGACCATCGCCGCCGAACACGATGATCCGCTCGGAATTACTGTGAATTATGTCCTCTTGTCCCGAGATGGCGCTGAGTACGCCATAGAAAGTTCCGTCGCGCCGATCCGCGATCGGGCCGGCCGCGTCATCGGAACGGTTATTGTTTTCCATGATGTCAGTGCAGCGCGGGTGATGTCGGCCCAAATGGCGCACTCCGCAAAGCACGACGTTGTTACGAATCTGCCGAATCGGCTGTTGCTCAACGACCGGATCACGCAGGCAATTGCCTTGGCTCGTCGGAATAAGAAATCGACCGCGGTGATTTTTCTGGATCTAGATCATTTCAAAAACATCAACGATTCGCTGGGACATGCCACTGGCGACAACCTTCTTCTGTCCGTTTCAAGACGATTGCTGCCTAGCGTGCGCAAGTCGGATACGGTCAGCCGCCAGGGGGGAGATGAATTCGTTATCCTGCTTTCGGAAATCACCCGCCCGGAAGACGCAGCCAAGAGCGCTAGTAAGATTCTTCTTGCGCTCAGCGGACCCCACTCCATCGGGGGACTGGATCTGCATATCGATGGCAGCATCGGCATCAGCGTCTTCCCGGGAGACGGAGAGGATGCGGAAACACTGATAAAGAGTGCTGACACGGCGATGTACCACGCCAAGGAACATGGGCGCAACAATTTCCAGTTCTTTGAAGCGCAAATGAACCACAAGGCTGTCGAGCGGCTATCTGTTGAAAGCAGTCTGAGGCTGGCCCTCGAGCGGAAGGAGTTCTTGTTACATTATCAGCCGAAGGTAAATCTCGGCACCGGTGAGATCACAGGGGTGGAGGCCTTGATACGCTGGCTGCAGCCGGATCGAGGACTCGTCCCTCCGTCCCAGTTCATACCCGTTGCCGAAGACAGCGGCCTCATTTTACCGATCGGGCGTTGGGTGCTGCCCGAAGCATGCCGGCAAGCGCGCGAGTGGCAAGACGCAAACCTGCCTTTCAAGCGGATTTCCGTCAATGTTTCTCCCACCGAATTCCGCAATAAGGGTTTTGTCGATGGGGTTCGGACAATACTCTCAGACACTGGCTTCGAAGCCCACTATCTCGATTTGGAACTTACCGAAGGCGGCTTGATGAACGATGCAGAATCCACCGCGTCCGTACTTAAAGAACTCAAAGCGATGGGGGTACATTTGGCGGTGGATGACTTTGGCACCGGCTACTCAAGCTTAAGCTACCTGCAGCAGTTTCCCATTGACGTCTTGAAAATCGATCAGTCCTTTGTTCGCCAAATCTCTGAGGATCCGAATGACTCGGCCATCGTCACCGCCATAATTGATATGGGCAGGAATCTAAAGCAGCGCGTAATCGCTGAGGGCATCGAAACACAGGAACAACTTGCATTTCTCCAAGCGCGGCACTGTGCGGAAGGTCAAGGCTACCTGTTCAGCCGTCCTTTGGCCGCCGCACAACTTGCTGCGCTGCTTCGCGCAGGCATAGCGCAAACCGTCTTCCACTGAAGGAATGAGCTTCCTGAAAGCCGACCTTCGGCAACTTCCGTTTCGGGTCAGAGCGGTCTAAGTCCTACGGTCGCTTGATGTTGACCCTTCTTTAGCTCTGCCAGGATGCTCAGGCGACTACCAACCCCTTGTTTCGCTGCAATCCGAATGCCCCAAGTCCCTGGTTCCTAACCAGGTGCTCAGACAAGAAGAGCTGGCTGGGGCGCTTCAGCACACGAGGGTGCCGTTGGTGCCGCTCCAGATTGCCGCAAGGGAGGCTATTCGTTCTTGTACACGGTTCCTTCCTTCATAACGAAGGCGACGTTTTCCAGCAGCTTCACATCCACAAGAGGATCACCATTCACCGCGATCACGTCCGCAGATTTGCCGGCTTTGATGGAGCCGACGAGGTCGGAGTGGCCGAGCAAATCCGCAGCATTGATTGTGGCCGCCTGTATGGCTTGCAACGGCGTCATTCCATACTTGACCATGAACGCGAACTGGCGCGCGTTGATACCGTGGGGGCAAACGCCCGCGTCAGTTCCGAAAGTCATTTTGACTCCCGCACGTACGGCTTTGGTAAAGTTGCGACGTTGAGCTTCGGCCAGATCGCGATCGTGCTGCAGAAAATCCGCCGGCGTTTTCCCCGATGACTGGATGCACTCTTCGTCGTAGATATCCATATCGAGGTAAGTACCGTGTTGTTTTGCCAGTGCAATTCCCTCGTCATCGATTAGGGTCGCGTGTTCGACCGACGCAACTCCTGCGCGAATGGCATTCTTGATGCCTTCGGCGGCATGCGCATGCGCCTCGACGCGCAAGCCGAAGTTGCGTGCTTCATCGACCGCGGCTTGCACTTCCTCGGGAGTGAATTCGATAGACTTGGGGTTGCTGCCATGCGTGAGCACGGCACCGGTCGTTAGTATCTTGATGTGATCGGCGCCGCGATGCGCAAGCTCGCGAATCCTTTGGCGCACCTCCCACGGACTATTCGCTTCGCCGTAGCGCATATCTAGGGGAAGCTGGATGTCAGGTGGCAAACCCGTCATCGCGCCAGCTCCTTGGCTGATCGTGATATAGGCTCCGGCAACATACATGCGCGGGCCGACAATAAGCCCTTTTGCGATCGCATCACGCATCGCGACATCATTGAATGCCCGATAGACACCGACGTCGCGTACGGTGGTAAATCCAGCCATGAGTGTAACGCGCGCGTTCGGGATTGCCGCGTAGGCGGTTTCGACAGCTGATCTTTGCAAAACCATCAGCGGCTCGGCGTCTGCGAGATCAGCAAGATGTGTGTGACAATCAATGAGCCCAGGGAGCACGGTCATCCCGGAAAGATCGATCACTTTGGCACCTTCCGGTATCGTGATGCTGCTGCCGACGGCTTTAATTCTGCCGTCGGCGACGAGAATGACCTGATTCGAAAGGGTGCGGCCCGACTCAACATCCAAGAGCCGGCCGGCGCGGATCGCGGTTAGCGTCGCGGACGCGGGGGCGGCCGCCGACGATTGCATAGGCGACGGAGCCTGCGCCAGGCCACACAGCGGTGCGAGCGACAGCGCAACGATAAAAACTTGCTTAAACACAAGGCCCCCTGTAAAGCGCATGAGTCGTCCAAAGCATATCAGGACAATCCTCATCCGGACGTGATAGCGGCGCCGCCAATGGCCATTGCAGACAGGAGTCGACGCGGCGCCGCACGCTGCGGCGAAGCTTGAATAAGGCCGCGGAGTTCGTTCGTCAGCTGTGATCTTTGTCCGACTTGACGGTTGCTGGCCGGCGCCGTAGCAAATCGGCATGCTTTGCGAGTTTGGGTAGACGGCTGCTCAGCGAAGCCGCATCGCGGGGCAACCATCCGGCGAGCATGTACAGATAGGGATCCGCGGCGGAAAACGTCTCGCCCAGCACATAGGGAGACAGAGTATTTTGAACGACTTCGAGATGACGGTAGTAGTCCGCCAGAGCTTGCTCCTTGATTCCTTGCTGCGCGGCCATACCGGCTGTGGAGTAGCGCTCAGGATAGAAGTAACGAAGAGCAGTCTCGTACACATTCGCTGAGAGAAAGACCATCCATTGCAGAAAGCGCGCGTGTGCAGTGCTGCCGACAAGTGGTGCGAGATGCGCCGCGGGATGCGCAAGGGTTAGGTGAATGAGAATTGCAGCGGACTCGAATACGGGCGTGCCATCCGGCACCACGAGCACCGGCACCTTTCCTGTGGGGTTGGTGGGGTGGGAGAGGTCCTGCGCAGCTTTGTCCACCCAGATCAATTCGTAAGGCGCGCCGATCTCTTCGAGCACCATTTGCATGGCGAGCGAGCCGGTGCGCGCTCGACAGTGTAACTTGTATGTGGCGTCAGTCATGGCTCCTCACCTTTTGTTGACGTTTCCTCAGGATCCGCATCGAGATGAATTCTTCGGTCTAGGCGGCAATTGCAATCTCCTCACTCTAAAATCATAGCTCCTCAAATTGACTGGAAAAAGATAGATCGACAAAAGGTAGTTCGTCCGGCCGCGACGTTCGCGCCAGTATGATATTGCGATGCGGAAAGCGTCCAAATCTATTAATGATTTTTTGGTGAACTAACGCATAACGAGTCCACTCCTGGTTCCCCAGCTGTCCAATCAGACGGACAGAGAGTGCTTGATCTTCCCGATCCTCGCTGTGTTCGAAGGGTAGATAGACGAAGTAGCGTTCCTCCCGAGTCATAGCGACGTCGAAACCGAGTGCGATGGCTCGTCTTGCTAAGGAGCGTGCAATGGAATCGGCGGCAAACGCGCGCGGAGTTCCTCGAAACATGTTACGGGAAAGCTGATCCAAGACGATTACGGCTGCGAGGAGCGTACGCGGTCCGCTGTCGTCGGGGACAGCACTATTGATGATCCCTTCGTGAAGCGCCAGATACCTGACGCGAATCTTACTGTCCACTTCGTCGTCCGTTGCGAACCAGAGAGCCGATCCCAACTCTTGGAACCAGAAATGTAATACCTCTTCCACCCAAGGCAGTTCGGTGTTCATGAAGGTGGGCTCAATGCGCGATATCAGCATTGCGAGGCAATCCGTGCGCTTGGCCAACGCAAGCGGCCATCAGTCCGGCAAACCTGCGGCGCGCAGCGATCGCGATAGCTGGCTGACGTCGGCCGGCAATTTGAAAGGCTCCTTTTTTAGGAGCTGCCGTACGGAACAGTCCGGCCGCAGAGACAGACACGACGCGACGCAAGCGCGCGCGCTCTCCATGTCGCCGAGTTGTGCATGGCAGGCTGCCACTAAGGCAAAGTCCCGGTAGGTACGCACCGGGATGTGAGCATATGAGGCCAGGGCGTCGCGGTATCGGCCTACAAGCATGTTGGCGAGGCCAGCATGGCGCCAGTACCACGGTGGATCAAAATACGGGTCGATTTGCCGGGCACGCGCGAACCACGTCAGCGCCTCCTCGGCTTGACCTGCGTACAGCATAATCAGCGCCATGTCTCCCTGGTTCCATTGATTGGTTGGATTGATCTCAACCGCACGCCTCATGTGCTGGAGAGCGAGCTCGTATAAACGGCGATATAGGCAGACTTGTGCTAACAGCGAGTGGCAGGAGCTCTCGCCGTCGTCGAGAGCCACGGCACGCATGCCCAAGCGGTACGCATCATCCAGCTCTACATTGGAATCGCCCGGATCATCGTGCCATGCCGAGAGCCGCATCGAGGAGAGTAAGGCGTACGCCATGCCGTAGGCGGGGTCGATCTCAACGGCGCGCGCGAAAAGTCGCGTCGCTTCGGCCCTACCTTCCGGATCGTCCCAAGAAAGTGCATTGCCCTTAAGAACACATTCGTAGGCTTCAAGGCTCGAAGGTGGTTTGCGGCGCGCCCGATCGACATCGCTTACCTGCACGCGGCCGACGAGAGTGCTGACAATCGTCTGTACGACCTCGTCTTGGACCTCAAAAATCTCGGCTTGCTTGCGGTCAAAACGGTCGCCCCAGACCTGAATGCCGGTTGTAGCGTCGATCAGTTGCACATTAATGCGCACGCGATCGCCGATGCGCCGTACGCTTCCCTCGACGACAAACCGAACGTTTAGTTCGCGTCCCAGCTTACTGAAATCTACGGCACCGCCACGGTACTTAAAAGAGGCTGACTGCGACCGCACAGCCAGGAGCCGCCAACGCGAAAGCTCCGTGATGATGTCTTGCGTAATACCGTCGCTAAATGCCTGTTGTTCGGGATCAGCGCCAAAATTGGTCAACGGCAGCACGCAGATTGCCACGCGAGACGGTGCGGGCAACGATACTGCGTGGCGACCACAGGCTCTGGCACTACAGAGCCACTTTGCGTTGCGCGCCGCCGCGCAATCAGCGCACCAAGTGCCTGAATGACCTCTTGGAAATTCGGGTTATACGTCGGATCGGCCGTCTCGTCGAGATCAGTGGTATGAATTGCGCGAAAATCGATCGGGAGCGGGGCATTCCCCAAGCGTACTGGTACGAGCAATCCGCGATCGGCTCCATCGCGGGCCTCGCCGCGCACCCAGCGCGACTCTACGGAGCTTGACGTCCATACCACCAGCACAGCGGCGGTATTCTTGAGTTCTGACTCGATCTGGCGGTCGAATTCCTGACCGGGCGAGATCGCGGTATCCCACCACACTGACCAGCCCTGCGCCTCCAGCGCGGCAACCAGTGGAGCCACCCGCGCTTTATCGGCACGGGCGTACGACATGAAGACATCGGCCACGTATCAGAACCCCTTGGCGCAATAGTAACTGGCGAGCTGATGCGGCGTCAGTACTGTCTTGCGCATTGCCCCAAAATGGCCTTTTTAGGTAACTTCGGGGCCAATATCATCGGGGCGCGCGACATTGGAGATCAGGGCGGATCGATGCGGCAACCGCCGTGACAGGCTCCGAGCTGGCGCGGCGCACGCTAGCGGGTATCAGGAAGCCGACTTTCGTATCATGGCTTCTTCAGCAAAAGGTGCCACATGCAATTTCGTAGTTTAGGACGTTCCGGTTTGCGCGTCGCTCCCCTGTGTCTCGGCGGAAATGTATTCGGGTGGACCGCGGACGAAGCAGCGTCTTTTAAGGTGCTGGATGCACTCGTCGCTGCCGGACTTAACTTCATTGACACCGCCGATGTGTATTCCACGTGGGTGCCTGGACATCACGGCGGCGAGTCCGAAACGATCATCGGCAACTGGCTGAAGCGCAGCGGCAAGCGCAAAGACGTCGTGATCGCAACCAAAGTCGGTATGGAGATGGCACCCGATCGCAAAGGGTTGTCTGCCGCCTATATCGCGCGCTCCGTCGAGGATTCGTTGGATAGATTAAAGACCGATCACATCGATCTGTATTTTTCCCACCGCGACGACCCGAGTGTGTCCTTGGAGGAAACGCTCGGCGCGTATCAGAGGCTGATAGAGCAGGGGAAAGTGGGTGCAATCGGCGCTTCGAATTATACGGCAGCGCGTTTGGCCCAAGCACTCGAGGTGAGTCGCAAACACAATCTACCACGATATGAAGTACTGGAGCCGCTCTACAATTTATATGCGCGTGCTGACTACGAATCTGCCCTCGAGCCATTGTGCCTCGACCAGCACGTGGGCGTCGTGAGTTACAGTGCCCTCGCCTCCGGATTCCTCAGTGGGAAATATCGCACGCCTGAGGATGCCGCGAAGAGTGCGCGCGGCAAAGGTGTGGTCGCGAAGTTCCTGAATGAGCGTGGCTTGAGAATTCTCGAAGCACTGGACGATGTGGCACGCCGCTACAGCGCTTCGACCGCAAGTGTAGCGCTCGCATGGCAAATCGCGCGCCCCAGCATCACCGCACCGATCGCAAGCGCAACAACAGTAGATCAAGTCAATGAACTGGTCGCCGCCACGCAGTTGAAATTGGATCAATCGGCAATCGAGCAGTTGAATGTCGCCAGCGGGTAGATGAATGTCGCCA
>Ga0302324_100019899_pt1 | contig 13159 bp, 7 predicted proteins | sample Palsa_T0_1_FD_201949 | JGI IMG/M metagenome (GOLD analysis project Ga0302324, IMG submission 201949) | Peat permafrost microbial communities from Stordalen Mire near Abisko, Sweden - Palsa_T0_1 | ecosystem: Environmental > Terrestrial > Soil > Palsa > Peat permafrost | place: Sweden: Abisko...
GCTTTACGCGGGCCACTTCCTGGCAATGCGCGATCAGCCGCGGGCATCGCCGGCAGTGGACTACTTCATCCTGCAAGATCTGCAAGGCGTTAGAATTCAAGCGATGCATCTTCCTTTTCGTGTGGACGGGCGCAAGGCCTTGGTTACCGGCGGCGCCAGCGGCATCGGCGCCGCTACGTGCCGCGCGCTGCATGCCGCGGGCGCCCACGTCACCATCGCGGATATCGACCAGCCGGGCGCTGAAGCCCTGTCGCGGGAGCTTCCCGGCGCCACCGTCCTCATACTTGATATTACCGATGAAACGGCGGTCCAATCGGCGTTCGCGAACATCGCCGCGCTGGATATCCTGGTGAACAACGCGGGCGTCGGCCTGGTGGGCGGTGTGGAGCAAACCGAGTTGCCCGATTTCGAGCGGCTGTTCCGCATCAACGTGACCGGCATGTTTTTGGCTACCCGTGCGGCCATGCCGCTGCTGCTGGCCTCTCACGGCTCCGTCGTGAACATCGGATCGGTGGCCGGTCTGGTGGGCGTGAAGAAACGCTTCGCCTACTGCGCCACGAAGGGCGCGGTGGTCGCCATGACGCGGCAACTGGCGGTAGACTATCCCACCGGGCTGCGCGCCAATTGCATTTGTCCCGGCACGGTGGATACGCCTTTTGTGGAAGGCTACCTGGAGAAATATCACAAGCACGAAAAGGAAAAAGTGCGCGCCGAGTTGAACCAGCGCCAACCGGTCGGGCGTCTGGGCCGTCCCGATGAGATCGCCAACCTGGTGCTTTACCTTTGTTCACCGGAAGCCGAGTTCGTCAACGGCTCGGTCATCGCCATCGATGGCGGTTGGACGGCCGCGTAGCCGTTATAAATCCTGTCATAGAATTAATCCAAGGAAACTTGACGAAAAGCCGCCGGAATGTGCACAATTAAATTGTCCGGCTGCTCCGGCCGGAGTTCTGTATTACCAGCTCCGCCCGTGAGGGCTGGATCGGTTCTGGCGAACCACACAGGTTTCACCGCCTGAGCGCTCGGGTCCGGATTATGATGAAGTCTCGAAGCAGCCTCCCCCGGTTCTTGCATTTCGCCATTGTATTCTTCCTTTTATCCAGCGTTGTTTTCGCGGCAACGTCTACGCACCACCGGCGCCATCGGACTGTGCGGCATACTACTTCCGCGCCCCGGGCCACGGCGATTCACCATGCCGGCACGGCGCTGGTGCATCGGGCCTCCTACAGCGCGCCCGCTCCGGTAGTCCGCGGCGGACCCTGGACCGAGCCCACTTACGCCGATTCCACGGTGGGCGACAATGCCGACGGCGAGGATCTGGAAGTGCGCCGCTCCGCCGTGGAGGCGCTCGGCGCCTACAACGGATCGGTGGTGGTGGTGGAACCGAACACGGGCCGCATCCTGACCATGGTCAACCAAAGGCTGGCGCTCGGCGGCGGATTTCAACCGTGCTCTACCATTAAGGTTTCGGTGGCCCTGGCAGCGCTTAGCGAAAAGGTGGTCGGCGGCGACGGCAAGCTTTTCCGGCATGGCGGCTACAACCTGACGCAGGCGCTGGCGCACTCCAACAACTTCTACTTCGCCACGTTGGGGTCGAAGCTGGGCTTCGATAAGGTCAGCTATTACGCGCACTTGTTCGGATATGGCGAGACGGCCGGATTGAACATCCCCGGCGAGAGCCCCGGCCATTTCCCCACCGAGGCTCCCAGCAACGGCGGCGTGGGAATGCTGACCAGTTTCGGTGAAGAGATCTCCCAAACGCCGCTGCAACTGGCCGCGCTGATGTCCGCTCTGGCTAACGGGGGTACGCTTTACTATCTGCAATACCCGCGGACGCCGCAAGAAATCAGCACGTTTGTGCCGCGCGTCAAGCGCCAGCTCGATATCAAGAATGTCATTCCGGAGTTGAAGCCCGGCATGCTGGCCGCGGTGGAGTACGGCACGGCGCGCCGCGCGCAGCAGGATGCGCCGATCGCCGGAAAGACCGGCACCTGCACAGATAGCCACACGCACCTGGGCTGGTTCGGATCCTTCAACGATGTGGGCAAGAACAAGCTGGTGGTGGTAGTGTTGCTGACCGGCGGACGGCCGGCCATCGGCCCCCTGGCGGCCGGCGTTGCCGGAGAAGTCTACCGCAGCCTTTCGCAAAAGAACTACTTCGCCAGCGACCGCCCGATCACCCCGGCCAACCTGCTCGCTACCGAGATCTGCTGCGCAAGATAACGTGGGGCGGGCCCTTGGCCTGCGGCGGCCTCCCAGGCCGCCATCTTCTTTTGGTAAAGCAGCGGGTCCAAGGGACCCGCGCAGGCCGAGGGCCTGCCCCACTAAATTTTTTCCTGCCAACCATTCGCTGTCTCGCGCGTATCTATACTCAGACAGCCTATGGGAAACGCCAAATCGGACCTCCTTCCCGGCACGCTCGATATGCTGGTGCTCAAGACGCTCACGCGCGGCCACCTGCACGGCTATGCCATTGCGAAGCTTATCCAACAACTCTCCACGGACGTTCTGCAGGTCGAGGAAGGCTCGCTCTATCCCGCGCTGCAGCGCCTTGAACTCAACGGTTGGATCGAGGGCGAGTGGGCCCAGTCGGCCAATAACCGGCGGGCGCGGTTCTACACGATCACGCCGGACGGCCGCAAGAAGCTGCTCGCCGAAACCAGGCGCTTCGAGCTGGTGATCGGCGCCATCGCCCGCGTGATGGGCACCGCCTGAACGGGAGCTCGCCATGCACATCAAACGCATCGTTAAACGCATGCGGGGCCGCCTGCGCTACTGGCTCGGCCGCAACGCGCGGCACAGGCAATTGCAGGACGAGATGGACCTGCACCTGGAAGCGCTCGCGAAGGACTTCATGGACGGCGGCATGTCCGAGGCGGATGCCCGCGCCGCGGCGCACCGCAAGTTCGGCAACGCCACCTTGAAGGCCGAAGACGCGCGCGCCACCTGGATTTCCCGCTGGCTGACCGACGCCGTGCAGGACCTGCGATACACCGCCCGCAACCTGCGCCGCGACGCCGGCTTCACCATTTTCGCCATCCTTATCGGGGGCCTCGGCATTGGCGCGAGCTCCACCGTCTTCAGCATCGTTAATGCTCTGCTGCTGCGCCCGCTTCCGTTCCGCGATCCCGCACGCCTCGTCTGGCTCGCCAATGAGGCCAGCCAGCCGGATCAAACCTGGCAGGTTGGACATCTGCTCGATCTCCGCAGCCAGAGCACCACTGTCGCCGATCTGGCCGGATACTTCGCCTATTACGGAGCCGGCGACGTGAAGTTGACCGGCGGCGGCGAGCCTGAGCGCCTCACCGGCGTAAAAGTGACCCAGAATTTCTTTCCGCTGCTTGGCGTGCAGCCGCTGATTGGCCGGAATTTTACTCTCGAAGAGTGCCGCATGCGATGGGACGATATACCGGCCGTGATGCTGAGCTATAGCATTTGGCAGCGGCGCTTCGCGTCCGATCCGGCTATCGTGGGCCGCAAGCTCATACTGAACGAAGGGCCCGCCATCGTGGCCGGCGTACTTCCCGCCACGTTTGACCTGGCCACGGTCTTCGCGCCCGGCGCGCGCGTCGATGTGTACGTCCCGTTCCCGCTCACCGATCAAGCCAGCCGCCGTGGAAACACGCTCGCCGTGGTTGGACGGCTCAGTCCTGGCGCAACCCTGGCTGCCGCGCAAACGGAGTTCGCTTCCCTTTGCAAAGAACTGCAGCGACGGTATCCGGATCGCAACGATATCCAGCCCCGGCTCGGCATCCTGGCGCAGCACGTCAACGGACGCCTGCGCCCCGCGATCTTTGTGCTGATTTGCGCGGTCGCGGTGGTCATGCTCATCGTGTGTGCCAATATCTCGAATCTGCAACTGGCGCGCACCGCGACCCGGCAGAAAGAGATGGCCGTACGCGTAGCGCTGGGCGCCGGCCGCCATCGCCTGATCCGCCAGATGCTGACCGAAAGCGTGGTGCTCGCGTCGGGCGGTGCACTGCTTGGACTGGTTCTGGCGCTCGCCGGAACGCGCGTACTGGCTCATTTGGACGCCATCGGCATCCCGCTTCTCTCCAGCGTGCGGCTGGATCCAGCCGCGCTCTTCTTCACCTTGTTGGTGGCCGTCCTTAGCGGCATTCTGTTCGGCCTGGCGCCCGCGCTCGAAATCCCAACGCTCGCCGTGCACGATACGTTGAAGGATAGCAGCCGTGGCTCTAGCGAAAGCCAGAAACACTCCTGGGTGCGCGGCGCGCTGGCGATTGCGGAGATCGCGCTGGCCTGTGTGCTGGTGACCGGCGCGGGCCTGTTGATCCGCAGCTTTCTTCACGTGCTCGATATCGATCTCGGTTTCCATCCCGAAAGCGCCGCCGTCCTGCGCATCGATCCGAGTTCCCGTTACTCCACGCAGATCCTCCGCAACAACTATTACAGCGACGCTCTCGGCCGCGTCCGTGCGATCCCCGGTGTGCACGGCGCCGGCTTGACCGACGTTCTGCCGCTGGGCGGCGATCGAAGCTGGGGCGTGGGGGCCACAAGTCCGCTCTTCGACCCGAAGCACTATCCCGAGGCATTCGTCCGCATCGTAAGCGACGGCTATTTCCATGCCATGGGGATTGCGCTGGAAGCCGGCCGGGACGTCTCCGAGCGCGACGACGCCAAGAGTCCGCCGGTTATCGTTATCAATGAATCGTTCGCGCGCGCTCTCTGGCCCCACCAAGACCCCATTGGCCAAAAAATACTCGGCGCGGGTCACGTCGACCGGGAAGTGGTCGGCGTGGTCGCCGATGTGCGCCACCTGGCGCTCGAACAAACCTCCGGCAACGAAATGTATCTGCCCATGCGCCAAACCCGGGATTACGCGGAAGTCGACCTGGTAGTGCGCAGCACTCTGCCCCCCGCGCAACTCGCGCCCGCGGTGCGCGCCGCATTAAGGCCCATCGAGCCCGACCTTCCCGCCAACGAATTCCGTACCGTGCAACAACTGGTCGATAAAGCCATGTCGCCCCGCCGCTTCATCGTCTTCCTGCTCTCCGGCTTCTCGGCGTTCGCGCTGATCCTGGCGTCGCTCGGCATCTATGGGGTGATCTCTTACTCCGTCAGCCAGCGCACGCAGGAAATCGGAATCCGCATGGCCCTGGGGGCTTCCGCACGCGATGTCGAGCGCAGCATCCTTCGCCGGACTCTCAGCCTGGCTGCGATCGGAATGGCCATCGGTACGCTGGTCTCCTGGCTGCTCATGCGGGCCATTGTGGGCCTGCTATACGGCGTGAGCGCCACCGATCCGGTGACCTTTGCCGGCATGTTGGCGGTGCTCACCGCCGTGGCGGCCATCGCCGGATACTTACCCGCGCGGCGCGCCGCGCGCATCGACCCGATGCGAGCCCTCCGCACCAGCTAAAGCACTCGCCCCTTGCCCGCTCGCCGCCGGTTCTTCTGCGCTCTCCGCGTCCCCGCATCAGCGTCTCCCAACGCACTCGCCCCCTCGCCCGCTCCCGCGCTCGCCCGCTCAGCCGCCGGTTCCTCTGCGCTCTCCGCGTCCCCGTGTCCCCGCGTCAGCGTCCCCCACTCGCCCCCTCGCCCCCTCGCCCGCTCGCCCAATCCCCCGCTCGCCCGCTCAGCCGCCGGTTCCTCTGCGCTCTCCGCGTCCCCGTGTCCCCGCGTCTCCGCGTCAGCGTCCCCCGCCGGACTCGCCCCTTCGCCCGCTCCCCCGCTCGCCCGCTCTGCCGCAAGATCGTCGCTTTGTCTCCCTTTCCCGCGTCCCCGTACCCTTTAACACTTGCAATGCCGCCATTGCCATGCTGGACATGCTAAAGTGGATGACCAATAGCTACGGGAACCACCATGAAGGCATCCAGGTTTGCAATTCTGATCGTCTTTGGTTTTGTTTCGGCCCTCCAGGGAAGCCAAACCCTCGAGCGCGCCCGGCAATTGGAACAATCGGGCAGCAGCCCGGAAGCGCGCGCGCTGCTGGCGCAAGCCGCGCAGAACGCGCCCGGCGACGTCACCGCGCTCACCGAGTACGCCGAGTTTCTCGACCGATACGCCGACCCAGGCGTGAAGGATGCTTACGACAAGCTCCTAGCGGCGCTGGACGACCCCGCCCATCGCACGCAACGTGCCGCGGTAGCCCGCCGCCTGGCCGAATTGTCGTTCCTGGCCGGCGACCGGACGGCCGCTTTGCGCTACCTGCAGATCTACCAAAGCGCCGGCGGCGCTCCCACCATCCCGGACGCGCCAGCCGATGAAGCGGCTCCCGGCCGCCAATATGTGGAGATACCCGGACCGCTGCCATCGTTCAGCCGCATGGCGGCTATTTCGAGCGATGCTCAGCCGGACGACGTGTTGCCCTCCTTGGCGCGCAACGTGGTCACTAATGGCTTCCAGGCGACCCATAGCAACGAAGCCCTGGAACAGACCGAGTACCTCAAACTGGTGCATCGCTATATCTCGCAGGCGCGCGAACTCGAGAAACTGGCTGGCGCCAGCAAGACAATCAAGATCGAGACTTGCGATTCGCCGACCGCCGGCGACCTGCTGCGCATTCTAGGCTTCCGCATGCGCGGCGGATGCGGCAGTGAAGTCGTACTCGAAACCGTCAACGCTACGCGCGCCTTTCTCACTACGGATTCCGGCTTTCCCATTCCGGCCCTGGAACAGGCGCTCCGTACCAACCGTCCGTTCGTCTACGATTACCAGCCGGCGCGCGTTCCGGTGCTGTTCGGGGCCGACTACTGGCTCTCCGCTAAAGAAAAGGAGACCAGCGATTTCATCGATGTGATGCTCTCCGATCCGGCCCTATGCCGGCTGTATTTGGGCATCTCCAAGCTCGACCGGGATACCGCCGAGGAGTTCCGCAAGAACATTCCGATGCCCCGCTTAAAGGCCTACGCTCACGTGCTGGACTTCTTCGGCGGACTATTCGAGATGCGCGACGGCAAAGCGGTCGTCCCCGGCGCGCCGCGCACCGTGGCTGTCTGGGGCGAACTGGCCGGCGCGTCACCGGACCAGGGCGCCGCGTTCTTCGAGAAGCTGCTAGGCAAGGACGATGGCTGGCTGGCCAGTTACTTCGATGCATTGGCGCGCATCAACGGTCCGGTGCGCGATTACCTGACCGAACCTGCCCGCCTGCAGCGCTTCTACCTGGCCATCCGCGGAAAAGTAACCAGCCCCGGACCGGCCCGCCCGGTATTCCGCTCTAATGCCGACATGATGCTGCTCACCACGCGTTTGTGGATGGAGCCCAATGGCAAGCCGCACATCCCCGGCAACCTGCAGGTCTGGAAAGACCTTTTTACGAGTCATCCGCAGGGCAAGTACGACGCCAAGCTGACGCGCGCCGCGGTCGCCTGGAAAGAGCCGGACGACGTGCTGGAAGCCCTCTTCGGGCTGACCCGCAAGGCCGTGGAGAATGAGCCGCTGAAAATCTTCATGGCTCTCAGCGATCTGGATCGATACCGCTCCAAACCGTTGGCTCCGGAGACAGTCGACTTGCTGGCGCGTAACTATCGCCTCTACGGCGGCCAATATGCCATCTTCAACGAGACCGCCGCCCTAAGCGACAAGTCCATCGCGCAGTTCATGGATACGGCAGAAGCGGTCGGCCACTTCAAGGACTCCATGCTGCGGGCCGACACCCTGGGCACCATGCAGTCCCTGGTGGGACTGTGGCAAATCTTTTCGCGCCTGGGAAGCGTGCCGGATTCCAAAGCGGACGAAACCTTCGCGGGCCTGCTGGCGCCCTTTGCCGACGTGCGCGACGATCGCATGCTGTTCGATGCCGGCCGCAATGGCGTCAAACTTCTGCTTTCCGCCACCGGCTCGAAAGCGGACAGCCCACCGCAAGAGCGCGTTATCGATCTGCTGGCGGGCGCGGCCGATCCCACCGATGTCGAGTCCCACACCCAGATGGTACAGGAGATGGTGCGCATCCTGGAGGCCCAGCACATCGTCTCGCTGGACGACATTTTCGAACTGGCCAATCACTTCGACAGCCTGCCCGGTGGCGCGAAGCTAAACACCGCGCTGATCAACCGCGTGTCGGCCCGTATTGCCGAAATCCCCCTGTCGCGTGCCTCTCTGAGCGCCGTGGAGAAGAACGCTCTCGCCTTCGGTTACTGGACCGACAAACACATCGACGCGGAGCACAAAGCGAATTTTCGCGCGGCGGTGGAGAAAGCCTCGGGCGATAAGTCGCGCGATCCACGCGGCATGCTAGCGCCCTTCCTGCGCGACACGTTGGTGGCTTATAACTACATCCACTACGCGCCGCCCGGGGCTCAGGTCCTCTACACCAACCCGCTGTTTGTGCGCAGCCACGATTTCTTGGGGATGCAAGGATCGAACCGCATGTGGCGCGGTACGGAAGTATACGGTTCCGGGTGGCCTTCGAACGGCGGGGGCCGGTTGGTGGGCTCGCTCGCCGGATTGCCCTACGCGCTGGCGGAGGCCGAACAGAATTTCCTGGTGCCCGACCAGACGCAGGCGCTCATTTGGGGCGATCTGGTGCCGCAGATCATGTTGAGCGCCGTCATCCCGCGATGGTGGAACGTGACGCCCTCCCAGTTGCATTGGGTGGCGCTGCACATGCGATTCGCTGAATCGCTGCTGGCAGAGTCGGCGCTCGATCCGGCACTGCGGCAGAAAGTGCTGCATATCCTGAGCGCCCAGGCGCCGCCGGCCCGTGTGGCGCAGGTGGCCGCGCTCTTAGCGGCCGGAGGCGTGCCGGCGGCCCTCACCAAGGTGACGCCATCGGAGCTTTTCGTGCTGGCGTCGCGGATGGGCGAGGATCCGCAAAGCGCGCCTTCCCCGCTGCTGGCCGATATGCGCCGGCTGGCTGCGGAGTCGCCGCAGCAGATCAACTACCCCGCGATTTCGGCAGCATTCGGTACGCCCAAGCCCACCCTGGCCAACTCCTACCGGCCGGAGCTGCTCAATCTGCGCACCTTTCCAACCTTGATGGGATACTCCAGCCGCATTCTGGCCGAGAGCTGGGAATCCAACACCTTGTATTGGGCGGAACTCGCCGACGAGACATCCGTGCGGCCTTCGCAGCTCAACGTACGCATTCCGGAATGGACCGAAAGGCTGGTGGAACATATCTTCGCCTCGCACCTGGAGGACTGGCCGGCGCTGCTGCATTCGCTGCGGACCGTGGGCGACGATGTGCGCGCCAAGTACAAGCCGCAGTTGCTGGCGGAGCAAAGAAGCGAGACGCGACAACAGTGAGGAGCTTTGTAAAGATCGAAGATCCGGTGGGGCAGGCCCTTGGCCTGCGGCGGCCTCCCAGGCCGCCATCTTCGGGTCCAGGAGAGCCTGCCCCACTGTTTACACAGAATTCCGGTACCAGCCGAAGCCAAGTGACACGGGCGTTATTCGGCCTAGCGAGGGAGCAGTCATAAGATCATTCGGGTGAACGCATGAGTCTGATATCTCGACGGGGATTTCTAGGAGCGGCGGCGGGCACGGCCTTCTTGCGAGCGCAGGATTCTCAGCACCCGGTGTTCCGCGTAAAAGTGGACATGGTGGTGCTCAGTTTCACCGTCACCGACAGCCACAACAAGTACATCAACGGCCTGAAGAACACCGATTTCAAGATCTACGAAGATGGCATCCTGCAGAAGATGGCGACCTTCGCGGAAGGCGCCAAGCCTCCCATGCAGGTGCTGGCCGACGGCAGCACGCGGCCGCTGGTGGCGGGCGAGCCGGCCGAGGCTCCCGGCAATCCGGGAATCGATCTGCACAGCGACGCCTTCGTGGGGACCAACGTCTTCGTGCTGTTCGACACCAGCAATTTCATGTATCGCGGCTTTGTGTACGCCGAAGACGCCATCGCCGATTTCGTGCGCGGCCTGGATCGCGCCGATTCCGTGGCCGTCTACACGTTCAGCCGCAATCTCTCCCGCGCCGCCTCGCTGACCCGCGATCGCGGCGATGCCATCGGCGGCTTGCGTAAGTCGGTCGCCGGAGACGATACGGCGCTCTACAACGCCCTGCTGCTAACGCTGCGCGACGCCGCGCGCGTGCCCGGCCGCAAAGTGGTGATCGTCTTCTCCAACGGCCCGGACAACGCCAGCATGGTGGCGCCCGACGATGTGCGCGCGGTGGCCGAAGACGAAGGCATCCCCATCTACGTCATCTCGACCAACGAAGTGAACAAGGACCCCATTTCGAGCGGCGTCTTCCGCCGCATCGCCACGCGCACCGGCGGCAAAGCGTACTGGGCTAAGACCTGGCAAAAGCAGGTGGAGGCGTTCGAATCCATCCGCGAGGACTTAGGCAACTCTTACACCGTCACTTACTATCCGCAGCCCAACCCGAATGAAGGCTTTCGCAAGATCGTCGTGGAGATCGTCTCGGACATTGGTAAGAAGTACCGCGTGCGGTCACGGCCAGGGTATCGGCCCAGGGGCGGGTTCTGATTCGATTGTGGGGCGGCCAATCATGGCCGCAGCCGCCTTTTTAGGCGGCCAGAGCCGGCTGAAAGCCGGCTGGCGGGCAGAATTGCCCGCCCCACTGCAAATGCCTCCCGGCGAAAGCTAGGCACTCATCGCGAAGGCATCCGCCACGCGGAACTGTGCTTGTGGCGCAGCCAGCGGCGACACGCTTTCTTGCTCCCTATAGACAGCTACGTCCCCGTACTTCCCCGAGCGCGGATTGCGGTGTACCAGCAAGCGGCGGCCACCTGTGTCGAGCACCCAGTATTCGGGCACGCCGGCCCGCGCGTAAAGGGCCGCCTTCACCGTGAGATCGAAGTGGAGGCTCGTATCGGCGACCTCCACCACGAGCCGCAGATCCTCCGCTCGCGGGTTCGATGTGAAATGCGAGGTGTCCTTCCGCAGTACGATGAGATCGGATTCCGGCTCGTTAGTGGGATTATCCTCTGGCGCCACATCAATGGGCGCCTCTGAGTTCACAAAGCGCAGCCCGAAGACTTGCTCCAACCAGCCCCGCACGAGGGTAAGCGAGCTGACGTGCGGCCGTTTCTTCCCCATCTTGCTGATCAACTCCCCTTCTACAAGCTCGAGGCGCTCTTGTTCCAGCAGGCCGGATGCCTCCAGGGTGGCGCACTGCGCGCGAGTCCATCGCTTCCGCGGCGGATCTGGCGGCGCAACCGGCGTCGGCATTTCAGTTAATGCGGTCGGCATAATCCCTCGTGCCTATTCTACTACTTCGCTGGAATCGCCCCATGTTTCCTCAAAAGCTCAACTGTCTCTTCCAGCGGCAGCGCCTTCACGGTATGCCCGTTCCCAGTCATATCGTGTGCGCGAAGCAGCGAGTTATAGATGGCTTCCTCCGTGGCCTCGATCACAGCCTGGAACAGCGGAGACATGCTCGCGTTAGGCAGCAGTTCCCGCGGCTGATACATCGGGCTGTCAGCCTGAATGCGAACTCCCGCGCCAGTCGAAAAGGCAATCACATAATCGCCGCTGCCATTGCTTTCGCTGGACCCCGTGCGCGCCAGCCCCAGCATCGCCCGTGCCGCCAGGCGGCTCAGATTGCGATGATCGATCGGCGCATCGGTGGCCACCACCATCATGATCGACCCATCCGATCTCCCCAGTTCCCTGGCAACTTGCACACCCGCGATGCTCAGTGTCCCGCCGAAGTTTGTCTGGACCAAGACTCCCACAGTGTAGCCGCCGAGCGACTCCGGAAGCCGCCGCGAGGAAGTGCCGATTCCGCCTTTGAACCCAAATGCGATAGTGCCGGTCCCCGCGCCCACAGCCCCTTCTTCCACCGGTCCTTCTCTGGCATTCGCGATGGCGGAGAGCACATCCTGTTCCGTAATGGGACGGGAGCGGATGTCGTTCAAGTAACCATCGTTGGTCTCGCCCACCAGCGGATTCACCGACCGCACTTCTTCATTGCCGGGCAGCTTCAACATATACCCGATCAACGCGTCCGCGACTCTGGCCACCGAGAGCGTCGAAGTCAGCAAGATGGGCGTCTCGATCTCTCCCAACTCATTCACCTGAGTCGAACCGATCAGTTTGCCAAAGGCGTTGCCTACAAACACGGCGCCCGGCACCTTCTCCTGAAACAGATTCCCGCCGTGCGGCAATATGGCAGTCACACCGGTGCGGATATTGTCTCCCCGAATCAGCGTGGTTTGGCCGACCTTGACTCCCAACACATCCGTGATGGCGTTCAGCGGCCCCGGCTGCAGAATACCGATCTTCACCCCAAGGTCGCGAATCCGCGGCCGCGCTTCCGTTTGGGCGAACGCGATGGGCTGCGCCAACGGCGCCCACACGCACGCACAGACGAGTAGGGCTTTCATTCTCGGGCCGCCGGCCCCAAGCGGAAGCAGGCCATCTCGGTCGAATTGCGCACCAGCAGCAGACCATTATCGATAGCCGGAATATTCCAGGTGCGCCCCTCGACCGCCGAAAAGCGCGCCAGTTCCCGATGGCTCTCCGGCGTGGCGCGCACCAGTACCACGTCGCCCTGCTCGGTCACCACCACCAGGTAGCCGCCTGCCAGCAGCAGTTGCCCAAAGCCGTAACGCCCGCCCTTCCATTTCAGGTCGCCAGTCTTGGCGTCGATGCACGCCAGGATCGCGTCGTCGAACCCGTAGATGTAACCCTGGTAGAGCACCGACGAGTTGAACTTGTTCCGCATGCGATTGTTCGCCCACACCGCGTGCGCCGCGTAGGTTTCGCCGGTCTTCGAGATCTCCAGCAGCGCCGCGCCCGGCCCCGGACTCGACGAAAGCAGCACATGCGCATCATCGACTATCACCGGCTGCGAGCAGTTCATATCGTTCTGCGCCGGGAAAGCGTATTCCCACAGCAATTCGCCATTCTCCGGCGCCAGGCCCACCGCGCGCTGCGCGCTGATCCACACGATTTGACGGCGCCCGGAGAGCGTCGCCAGGATCGGCGAGGTGTATCCCGCCCGGTCGTTGAGCGCTCGCCATACAGGCTCGCCAGTGAAGCGGTCGTACGCCACGATGCTCTTGCCCTGCAGCCCGCCGGGAGTGACGATCACCATGCGGTCCACAATCAACGGCGACCCTGCCATCGCCCAATGCGGATTCTCGGCCGCATTGTCCGCCAGGATGTTCTTCGACCATTTCGGTTTACCGGTCTTCGCCGACAGGCAATACAGATCGCCCTGAGCGCCGAGCGAATAGATCAGCCCATCGTGATACACCGGCGTGGCGCGCGGCCCCGCG
>Ga0302324_100019900_pt1 | contig 13159 bp, 13 predicted proteins | sample Palsa_T0_1_FD_201949 | JGI IMG/M metagenome (GOLD analysis project Ga0302324, IMG submission 201949) | Peat permafrost microbial communities from Stordalen Mire near Abisko, Sweden - Palsa_T0_1 | ecosystem: Environmental > Terrestrial > Soil > Palsa > Peat permafrost | place: Sweden: Abisko...
CCGACAGCTCGTCGCCGCCGCGCTCCATGCGATCAAGCGCTATCGCGAGCCCGCACGGCGTCGCACCGGCAGCGCGGATCAATTCGATCGATTCGCGCACCGAAGTACCGGCTGAAATCACATCGTCCACGATTAACACGCGGCCTGCGAGTGCTGCGCCGATGATGCTTCCGCCTTCGCCGTGGTCCTTGACTTCCTTACGGTTGTAGCTGAAATGAACGTTATGGCCGTGCTCCGCGAGCGCGACGGCGATGGCCGCAACCAGCGGGATACCTTTATAGGCAGGCCCGAACAAGATATCGAATGCGATGCCCGCGTCGAGTATCGCCTTCGCGTAAAATCCAGCGAGTTGTTTAAGCGCCAGGCCATCGTGAAACAGTCCGGCATTGAAAAAATACGGAGACATGCGTCCGGCTTTGGTTTTGAATTCCCCAAAACAGAGCACTTTCTGTGCCAATGCGAAACGGATAAATTCGCGCTTGTGGTCGGCCAGCATATGGAGCGGGAAACTATGAATAAAAGCTTATAGCACAATATGATACGCGTAATCACCCTTAACCTCAATGGCATCCGCTCGGCAACGAGAAAGAACCTGTTTACATGGCTGCCGCGTCAAAAAGCCGACGTAGTAAGTGTGCAGGAACTCAAGGCGCAGCGGACAGACATGACTGAAGCGATGCTCGTGTGCGGCCCGCTACACGGGTATTTTCATTGTGCGGAGAAAAGGGGCTACAGCGGTGTTGCCTTATACGCGAAGCGCGAACCCGACCGCGTGCGCGAAGGATTCGGCATTCGTGAGCACGACGCCGAAGGCCGATACCTGCGCGCCGATTTTGGCAAACTATCGGTGATTTCGGTCTATCTGCCGTCAGGGTCGAGCGGTGCGCACCGACAGACGATGAAATTCAAATTCATGGACGATTTTTATCCGCACCTAAAGGCGCTACTGAAAGAAAAGCGTGAATTTATACTGTGCGGCGACTGGAACATCGCGCACAATGAAATCGATTTAAAAAACTGGCGCGGCAATCGAAAGAACTCGGGTTTTCTTCCAGAAGAACGTGAATGGTTAGGTAAAATATTCGACGAACTCGGCTGGGTGGATGTCTATCGCCGTCTACATCCGGGTACCACCGGCGCAGCCTACACGTGGTGGAGCAACCGCGGTCAGGCGTGGGCGAAGAACGTCGGTTGGCGCATTGACTATCAAATTGCGACACCCGGCATCGCCGCGTGCGCAGTCAAGGCAAAAGTGTACAAGGAGCAGCGCTTTTCCGATCACGCACCGCTGACAATTGATTACGATTATGTATTGAGCTGATAGTTTGATTAATGAACAGGTTTATTAGGCTGCTCACCGTTCCATGGTGCGACTTTGAAGAGGAGCACCATGCCGGGCAATGCGAGCAATGTACACAGTAGGAAAAAATCAAACCACCCAATGCGCTCGACAATCCAGCCGGTCGCCGCATTGATGATGACACGGGGTACAGCGGCGAGGCTAGTAAACAGCGCAAACTGAGTCGCGGTATAGAGCGGATTAGTCGCGCGTGCGATAAACGCGACGAATGCGACGGTGCCAAGCCCGACCCCGAGTGCTTCAAATGCAATTGCGATAGCAAGCGCGATGCGATCACCGGGTAATTGACTCAATGCCGCGAGTCCGAGAATGGATACGACCTGCACCACGCCAAACAGCCATAGCGCGCGGTTTATGCCGAGCCTCACCATCCATAGGCCGCCAAGCATGCCGCCGATTACACTCGGCCATAGGCCGGCGTTTTTGGCGATCAGGCCGATTTCGGATTTGGAAAAACCCATGTCAAGATAAAACGGCGTCGCCAGAGCAGTTGCCATGCTGTCGCCGAGCTTGTACAGAAAGATGAACGCGAGCGTCAGCAGAGCCGCGCGCCAGCCAGCACGCGTGATGAACTCATGAAACGGTTCGATGACTGCCGTGCGCAGACTCTTCGGAATCGCGCCATCGATTTTCGGTTCACTAACCATCAGCGTCATTGCGATGCCGGGCAGCATGAACAGTGCGGTCACCAGATAAACGCCGTGCCACGACAGATGGTCGGCCAGCACCAACGCGAGCGAGCCAGGCACTAATCCCGCAACACGATAAGCGTTGACATGGATCGCATTACCGAGGCCGAGCTCGGCGTCGGCGAGAATTTCGCGGCGATAAGCGTCGAGCGCTATGTCCTGCGTCGCGCCGAACAGCGCGACCGCAAACGCGAGCCAGGCGATAGCCCATAAATCCTGTGCGGGTTCGAACACGCCGAATAGCGCAATGGCGGTCACCAGCACGATTTGCGTGACCAACATCCAGCTGCGCCGCCGTCCGAATTTGCCGAATGCATAGCGGTCCACCAGCGGCGCCCACAGGAACTTCCATACGTAAGGCAGCTGGATCAACGTGAACAGCCCGATTTCCTTGAGATCGATGTGCTCGGAGCGCAGCCACGCCGGCACCAGCGCAATCAAGGTATATAGCGGCAGTCCCGAGCTGAAGCCAGTGAACACACAAATCAGCATGCGCCGGTTGTACAGCGCTTGCCGCCATGTTTCGTGAGTGCCGGGCGTCGCGGCCATTGCGCGCCTAGCCGCGCTCGAAGTGATAAACGGCGAGACTGCCGAGCAGATTGGGCAGCAATCTTACAATGCTGCCGTCGCGAATGACGATGCGTTCGAGGATGCGTACGCCGTGAACGGCGCAGAAGCTCTCGAAATCGGCTACCGTGCAGAGATGGATGTTCGGTGTGTCGTACCAATTATAGGGCAGGTTGTCCGACACCGGCATGTTGCCAAACACGACTTGCAGTCGGTTGCGCCAATAGCCGAAATTAGGAAAGGTGACGATGCCTTGCCGGCCGACACGCAGCATTTCCTGCACTACGTATTCGCTATTCCTTACCGCCTGCAGCGTTTGCGACAGGATCACATAATCGAACGAATTGTCGGCGAAGTCGGATAGTCCGCGCTCGATATCGCCTTGCAATACGTTAATGTTGTGCTTGACGCAAGTGAGGACGCCGTCGTTGTCGATCTCGACGCCATAACCGGAAGTACTGCGCTGCTCGGCGAGATATCGCAGCAGGGCACCATCACCACAACCGAGGTCAAGAATGCGTGCGCCGGGCTGAATCCAGCCTGCAATTGCGGAAAAATCAGCGCGACTCAGCAAATGTGCGTTCATGGCGTAATGTTTTCCAAGTAGCTGCGCAAGATCGCATGATAGTGCGCATCTTCCATCAAAAACGAATCATGACCGTGTGCGGATGTGATCTCTGCGTACGATACGTCAAGATGGTTGTCGAGCAGCGCGCTGACTATTTCACGCGAGCGCGCCGGACTGAAGCGCCAATCGGTGGTGAACGAAACAACCAGAAATTTCGCGCGTGCTTTCGCCATCGTCGCGCTGAGATCGCCATTGCACTCGCGCGCGGGATCGAAGTAATCAAGCGCACGGGTCATCAGCAGATAGGTATTGGCGTCAAAATAGTCGGCGAATTTGTCACCCTGATAACGCAAATACGATTCGATTTGGAATTCAACGTCGAAGCCAAACTTAAGGTTGCCTTCACGCAATTCACGGCCGAATTTTGACGCCATCACGTCATCCGACAGATAGGTGATGTGGCCGAGCATGCGTGCAAGCCGCAGACCGCGCCGCGGCACTACGTTGTGTTCGTAGTAATGGCCGCCGTGAAAATCGGGATCGGTCAGGATGGCCTGCCGTGCGACGTCATTGAATGCGATATTCTGCGCGGTGAGCTTAGATGCGGCAGCGATGACCAACGCATGACGGATGCGTTCCGGATAGGTGATGGTCCAGCGCAGCGCCTGCATGCCGCCGAGACTGCCTCCGATTACCGCAGCCCAGGCGTCAATACCGAGACGGTCGGCGAGTTGTGCTTGCGCATGCACCCAGTCGATGACCGTGACAACTGGAAAATCCGCGCCCCATGGTTTACCGGTCACGGGATTGCTCGTCGAGGGTCCGGTCGAACCGTGGCAGCCGCCAAGATTATTGACGCCAACGATGAAGAAGCGGTCGGTATCGAACGGCTTGCCGGGGCCGACGATGTTGTTCCACCAGCCGACGTTTTTCGGGTCGCCGGCATAGCTACCGGCGACATGGTGCGACCCCGAAAGCGCGTGGCAGATCAGGATCGCGTTCGATTTTGCTGCGTTGAGCGTGCCGTAAGTTTCATAGACTAGTTCATAGTCAGACAACGTTACGCCGCAACGCAGCGCGAGCGGTTTTGTAAAGCGCGCGCGCTGCGGTGTGACAATGTTTACCGAACCTGTTTTCACGTCATCCATAAGCAAAAACCCGGTGCGCTTGCGCTGCACCGGGTTGAAGAAAACTTTTGTCTCTTTAGCCGGATTTATAAGGCGCCCGCAATCTGAAATCAAATCGGCGCGACAGCTGACTGACGCCAACATTAGACCGCCGCAGCTGCGTTGTCAAATCAGGCGTTGAGCTTCGATAGTAGCGAACGCAATTTCTTAGGGTCTACGGCGCGCAACATTTTTCTCGCCTGTGGTTCGAGTTCCTGCAAATCGGATTTCAGGATTTGCTGCTTAATTTCAAGTAGTCGCACCGGATGCATCGAGAACCGGCGCAATCCGAAACCGAGCAGCAGCCTAGTTAACTGCGGATCACCGGCCATTTCACCACATACTGCAATCGGCTTGGCGGCGACATTGGCGGTCTTGATGACTTGCGCGATCAGCCGTAAAACTGCCGGATGCAACGGGTCATAAAGATGGGATACGGTGTCGTCGGTGCGGTCAATTGCTAGTGTGTACTGAATCAGATCGTTGGTGCCGATCGACAGGAAGTCGAGTTTCCTGATAAAGGCATTGAGCACCAGCGCTGCAGCCGGGATTTCAATCATGCCGCCGATCTCGACACCGCTGTCGTACTGGATGCCGCGGTCTTCGAGATCATGTTTGGCCTGCGCGATGTAGCCGAGTGTCTGGTTGATCTCCGCCGCGCTCATTAGCATTGGAATTAGAATCTTGGTTTTCCCGTAATGTGACGCTCGCAAAATCGCGCGCAATTGGATCAAAAACATTTCTGGCTCATTGAGTGACAACCTGATCGCGCGCAAACCAAGCGCTGAAGCGGCCGCTACTGCGTCACCGGCAGAGCTGATTTGCTTGTCGGCACCCAGATCGTAAGTGCGAATTGTGACTGGCAGGCCGCTCATTCCTCGTACCACCTTGCGGTACGCCTCAAACTGTTCATCTTCTCCGGGTGAGTCATCGCGGTTCAGGAACAGAAATTCAGTGCGGAACAGGCCGATGCCGGCGGCACCGTTTTCCAGCGCTTGGCCGACATCTTCCGGTAGCTCGATATTGGCCTGCAAATCAATTTCGGTACGATCGAGCGTGATCGCGCGTGTATCGCGCAACCCCTTCAGCTTTTTTCGCACCTGTTCCCACTGGTACTGGCGTTGCTTGTATTCTGTAAGTGCCTGCGGATCTGGATCGACAATCACGACACCCTGTGTGCCGTCAACAATCAATAGATCATTTTCCACGATCAATTGCCGCGCATGATGCAAAGCAACGATCGAAGGAATATTCAGGCTGCGCGCAACAATTGCGGTATGCGATGTAGTGCCGCCAAGGTCAGTAACAAAGCTCGCGAACTGATGTTGCTTGAATTGAATCACGTCAGCTGGCGACAAATCGTGTGCGACCAGAATCAAACTTTCCCTGCTGTCTGACACTGGTACCGGCGCATATCCAGGTTGCCCGAGTAAAGTTTTCATCACGCGCTCGGCGACCTGAACCACATCCGACTTGCGTTCGTGCAGATAACCATCTTCGATCTTATTGAATTGTTCAAGCAACGCGTCGGTTTGTACCTTGAGTGCCCATTCCGCGTTGCAATGCTCGGTTGCGATAATGTCGCGTGGTGTTTTCGACAGCGTCGTATCATTGAGGATCATCAAGTGCAGATTCAGAAAAGCGCCAAACTCCTGCGGAGCATTAGACGGAATCTGCGCCCGCAATTCCTCAAGTTCGTGCTGCACAGTGGCAAGTGCGGCATCAAAGCGTACTACTTCGGCGGCAATTTTATTTTTGGGAACCAGATAATGCGCAACCTCTAGTCCGGCGCGCGACAAAAGGTGGGCACGTCCGATTGCAATGCCACCGGATACGGGAACGCCATGCATGCTGAAACTCATAAACTTGGAGCCGAGTGTTGAGCGTTAGACGTGCTAAGTTACCGAGAAGCGGGCTCCAATTCAACACTTAACATAGTTTGGATGGAACGTAAGCTATTCGCCTTCGCCGAAACAGTCAGAAATCAGGACAGTGATGGCGCTCATTGCCGCCGCTTCGTCGGAACCGACGGTTTCAATGCCGATGACGGCGCCCTTGGCGGCGGCTAACATCATCACGCCCATAATGCTTTTGGCGTTGACGCGCTTGCCGTTACGGGTTAGCCAGATGTCGCTTTTGAACTGACCGGCGAGTTGCGTGAGCTTGGCCGATGCGCGTGCGTGCAGGCCAAGCTTGTTGATGATTTCAACTTCCCGTTGCAGCATTGTGTAACTTGAATATTGGCACCCGCATCACGCCTTCGCAACCACCGCTGATGGCCTTGGTAACGATCAATTGCAGCTCACGGTCGCGGTAATTCAGCACTCGTATCAGCATCGGCAGGCTGACGCCTGCCACCGCTTCTATTTTCCCAGGCACTACTAGTTTGGATGCGATATTGCATGGTGTGCCACCGAACATGTCGGTCAGAATCAGCACGCCATCCCCGGCGTCAAGTTCCTTGATCAGCAAACGTGCTTGCGGCAACAGCAGCGTCGGATCATCCTGTGCAGTTATTCCCAGCTGATTTACGCGTACCGGGCGTTTGTTCAGCACATGGCTTGCGCAATGGATCAGACTTTCGCCCAGAGTGCCATGACTGATGATCAGTATGCCTATCATGTTCATCTGCAGTAATGAAATTTACGCGGCGGTGATTCTAACACCGCGCCACTCTAATCTATATGGGGGGATTGAACCGCTTTTTCCAGCGTGTCCAGCATCATACCGGCAACGTTGAAGCCCGTCTGCTCGGTAATCTCCTGGAAGCAGGTCGGGCTGGTTACGTTGATTTCAGTCAGCCAGTCACCAATCACATCAAGTCCGACCAATAGCAATCCTTGCGCAGCCAATTGCGGGCCGATGGTTTCCGCGATTTCGCGGTCACGTACCGTAAGTTCACGCGCAATGCCGGTGGCACCTGCAGACAGATTGCCGCGTGTTTCACCTGGCCGCGGAATGCGCGCAAGCGCGTAAGGGACTGGTTTGCCGCCGATCAGTAGCACGCGTTTGTCGCCCGCGGTAACCTCGGAAATGAAACGCTGCGACATCACGGTGCGTTGCCCATAATGCGAGACGGTCTCGATGATGACGTTGAGATTGGGATCATTGCGTTGCACGCGGAATACCGAAATTCCGCCCATGCCGTCCAGTGGTTTCAAAATAATGTCGGAATGCGTAACTAAAAATTCATGGATCAGCTCGATGCGACGCGTAATAAGTGTCGGTGGCACGAACTCAGGAAAGCGTGCAATAGACATTTTTTCGTTGTGGTCTCGAATAGCGCGCGGATCATTGAAAACACGCGCACCTTGGGCTTGCGCGAGTTCGAGGAGATAGGTGCTGTAGATGTACTCCATATCAAAAGGTGGATCCTTGCGCATCAGGACGGCATCGAAAGCCGTAAGCGGCGATATTTGCGGCGCGTCGGCGTGATACCAGACGCTGGCATTTTCAACCAACTGTAAACGTTGGGTGTGTCCGGTAACCCTGCCGGCGCTCCACACTAGGCCTTCCTGCTGCAATGCGTGGACTTCATGTCCGCGCACCGTAGCTTCCCGCATCATTGCGTAGGTCGAATCCTTCTGAATTTTCAGGGATTCGAGCGCATCGGTAATAAATGCGAATTTCATCAGTACGACGTAATTGTCTGTGGTTCGGCGACAGCACCTTGCCGGCTTGTATCTGACGTTTGTACAAGCTCGAGTGCTGCGGCGGCGAGTGCGAGGCGTGCGATGACACCATAAGTATAAAAACGGTTCGGCGGGCAGCCCGGATCGTCGGGATCGGGCAATGAACAAGGTTGTTCGAATGCGAGCGGCACGAAGTGCATACCCGGCGCGTTGAGGTTTTCATCTTGGCCACGGCTGGTATGTACGCGGTAGAAGCCGCCGACCACGAAATGATCAATCATGTACACGACAGGCTCGGCGATGGCGTCACCGATGGATTCGAAGGTATAAACGCCTTCTTGTACCAGCACATCGTGAACCTCCAGTCCCTCCTTGACCACCGCCATTTTGTTGCGTTGCTTGCGATTTAATTCGCGTACTTCGGAGGGGTCCTTGACAGTCATGATTCCCATGCCATAGGTGCCGGCATCGGCTTTCACGATTACAAATGGTTTCTGCTTTATTCCGTATTCGAGATATTTGGTGCCGATATCGTCGAGGACTTCGGACACGTATCCTTCGAGACATTCTTCTCCCTTGCGCTCACGAAAATCAATGCGACCGCATTTCTCGAAGTACGGATTGATCAGCCACGGGTCGATGCCGATCAATTGTGCAAACTCAGTCGCAATTTCCTTATACGCGGCGAAGTGATTGGATTTTCGCCGGACTGCCCAGCTGGCATGAAGCGGCGGCAACACCGGCTGTTCTAGATTGCGCAGAATGTCTGGAACGCCTGCAGAAAGATCATTGTTAAGCAATACGACACAGGGATCGAAACCCTTGACTGCCAATCGGTTGCCGTCGCGAACTAACGGCTCAAAGCGTAATCGTCCTCCGCTATTCGGTAATTCGATTTCGGTCGGCTGGGTTAAGCCGGGCAACAGGCTCCCGATACGCACGTTCATTCCGGCGTTGCGCAAGATCTTTTGAAGGGCCGCGATGTTTTGCAGGTAGAACGTATTTCTCGTATGGTTTTCCGGGATCAACAAAGCGCCACGGGCATCTGGGCAGATTTTTTCGATCGCAACCATTGCTGCTTGTACGCACAGCGGGTAAAAATCCGGGTTCAGGTTATTGAAGCCCCCTGGAAACAAATTGGTGTCCACCGGCGCGACTTTAAAACCGCTATTTCGCAAATCGACCGATGCGTAAAAAGGCACCGTATATTCCTGCCACCGGCTACGCAGCCACCGTTCGGTGGCGGGCATGGCCCGCAGGATTTGCCATTCCAAATCCTGCAGCATGCCGTCAAGCGCGGTAGTAAGACGAGGCACGTCGTTCATCACGTTCACCGTTTGCTTGGAGGGCGGCTATTGTAGCAAACGTGATTACCGTACCAGAACTGGTAGTTCAGGGCGCTATGCCAGCCACGTCAGCCACATAAAAAGAAACGGACGCGGTGACAATCGCGTCCGTTTCAGTGTGCGACTACGAATAAAAGAGCGGAATCAGTAGTTGTAGGCCTTTTCACCGTGATCGGCAACGCCCACAAGACCTTCCATTTCTTGTTTTTCCTTTATAACGCGTCCGCGCCGCTTTCGCCGGTGCGGATGCGATAAACCTGCTCAAGATCGAAAACGAAAACCTTCCCATCGCCAATCTTGCCGGTGTTGGCGGATTTTTCGATCGCTTCAACCACCTGGTCAAGCTGCTCGCTTTTAATCGCAGCTTCGATTTTGACTTTCGGTAGGAAATCAACCACGTACTCGGCACCGCGATAGAGCTCGGTATGGCCTTTTTGTCGCCCGAATCCCTTGACCTCGGTAACAGTAATGCCTTGCACGCCGATTGCGGAGAGTGCTTCACGCACCTCGTCAAGCTTGAATGGCTTGATAATGGCAGTGACTAATTTCATGATTTGTCTCCTTTCCCTACCTAATAGGGCCTAAATCGATACCCAAAATATCTCCACTGCGGGAGAGATCCCCTCTCTTCGCCCGCATTGGAGTGTTGCATGACAACCCAGTAAATTTAACTGCTAGGAAGCATTCCTTACGCGGAAGAGGGCCCCTCTTGTTGGCGAGAGCTTCCTCTATAGTCCGCGCGGAATGTGATGTTCGAAAAACTTAGTAAATGATACCTGTCTCAAGCATGGCACGGGCTTGGGAAGTGCTATTACCGTCGTCGCTGAAGACGTCTCCCGCTGTCGAACTGTTCGCCTCAATATATGAAAGTTCGAAGCGGCCGAAGAATATCTTGTCTTGGTAAGTAGGCGTTATTGTAAATGACCAAGCCTTGCTGCCGGGACCATAGAGCAAGTTAGTTGCGCCACTCGTAGACTCGTACTCCGCACGCACCGGTAGGCTCCAGTTGGAGTTGAAAGCGTAATTCACTAGCAGTGATGTACCCCAAGCGTCCGCACTAGATACAACAAAGGGAACGCCAAAGGCGGTAAAGTTATTGCTCTGGACCTCTTGATATTGAAGCATCGGTTCTATGGTCCAAGCGCCGGATGTATGCGTGTAGATCAGGTTGTACATCGAACCGTTATTCTGAGGCACAAAAGCGCTGTTGATGTTGTCCGAAGGGCTGGTTTTATCAAAATTGTCGCCGGCGACAAAACTCAGTGAATTGGCACTATTGATCGTCCAAGCAACTGATCCTGTGATCCAATTGTATTTATTGGAATAGTAGCCGTCGTTCCATGAAAGCGAGAACGCCAGCGGACCCGTCGTATAGTTCGCTTGCACGCCGCGGCTCACGATGTTTTCTTGGTTCCAGAGCAATCCACGTTCGATATTTGGGTCTTCGTACGTGAACATGTACTCGTCTCCAAAAAGCGAGGGAAGCTTGCCGGCTTCGAGAGAGAAAGCGCCGCTGCCTGGAGCGAGTTTAATGTACCCCAGCGGTAGTATCCCGAAACTGGCATCGGTCGCATCAGCCGAGCGGGTGTATGGCACACCTACTGTCGGAAAGGAATAGCCGCCGCCTTGGAGGTAGAATTGCCACAGACCATCGGTTTTCTGGACCACAACCTGAGCATTGCTCACATCTAGAAGCGTACTTTTATCACAGCCGTTGCAAATGTTAGGACCGGCATTACTTTGTGCTAGTCCAAGACCGGTAAGAGCTCCTGTGACGTAAATTTTTCCGAGCGGTCCCGCATCAACATTAAGGGGATTTGGATTGGCCACAAGCGGAAAAGTCATGGCAGGTGTTGACATGGCGGTCGGTCCTGCGGGGGCCGCTGGCGCCGCAGGGGCAGCAGGCGCCGCTGGTGTGGTTGAGTCATCAGCCCAGGTAGACAATGAATTGACACCCAGCACTGCACAGACCGCACCAAAAATGATAGTTTTTTTCATGAGAGGGTTTCCTTTTTCAAATTAATAATATCTACAGATTCGCAATGCGTTTATTAGCACGTACCATGCCAAACTGTAACATATTGAACACAAATGATTTATTTGTTGCATTAAAATCAATATAGTCAACTAACAGCCCTGACTTAGTGCACAATATGAACGGTTTGCACCACAACAGCGTATTGAATTATGCTGCATTGCGATATAACAATATCACAAGAGTTTTGTTTTTTCTACAACGTAGAGTCTGGAGTGTATCATATTTGCAACGTAACGTTATATTCTGGCGGAGGTTTGGATGATCAATAAAGAGCTATTTGATGAGTTGAGCGTTCGAGTCAAGGAAATTGTTACGAACAATCCAGCGCAACACATCGAAGCAAATATACGTGCATTACTGAGTTCAACATTTACCCGATTAAATCTGGTGACGCGCGATGAATTCGCTGCGCAGAGCGCAGTGCTGGCGCACACTCGTGCCAGATTTGAGGCGTTGGAAAAACAAGTTGCCAAGTTAGAACAAAAAGCCAAACACAGCGATTAGTGGGGGGCGATGGCGGAACCTAAAGAAACCACGGTCGCGGCTTAACACCATGCTTGCGGAACCGGTGAAAAGGGGTGGATTTTCCGCTTCGGAGGTTGATTTGTTCCGCGCACGGGGTTACGTGATCGTGCGCGGACTCGTTAGTCGTACGATTTGCAAAGCAATGGAGACAGTTGCTGAACAGCATCTCGCTCAGGCAATCCCTCCGGTCGAATACGAAGTTGACGTCCATTATCCTGGCGCACCACCATCGTACGACGCGCCGGGCGGGCACACGATCCGGCGGCTACTGCAGGCATATGCGCGCGATTCCGTATTCGCGCACTGGGCGACCAGCGCACCAATCGTATCTCGCCTCAAACAACTGCTGGGACCCGAAGTTATGCTGGCACTAACTCATCACAATTGTGTGATGACCAAGCAACCGCGTTATTCGAGCATTACTGGCTGGCATCGCGATATACGTTATTGGTCGTTTGAGCGTGCGGAACTGGTATCAATATGGCTTGCGCTGGGTCGCGAGGCCTTCTCTAACGGCTGCCTGCTTATACTGCCCAGTACCAACACCATGGAATTTCGCGATGACCAACTCGATGCCGCCAAATTTTTGCGCACAGATATTGCAGAAAACCAGCCGTTGCTCTCAACCCAGGTTGCTGTCGAACTCGATCCGGGCGACGTGCTTTTTTTCCATAGCCGGCTATTTCACGCTGCTGGCCCTAACTTGAGTCCGGCAACCAAATTTTCACTGGTGTTTACCTATTACGCCGCCGACAATCGTCCACTGCCCGGCACGCGTTCAACGTTACTGTCTCCGGTAGTGTTAGGCTAACGGGATTGCATGTCCGAGGAGCGAAAATATGCCGATTGCCAATGATACCCAGAATATCGCCGTATTCTGCGATTTCGAAAACATTGCGCTTGGCGTGGAAGAGGCCAAGTACGACAAATTCGACATTCACAAGGTGCTCGAAAAACTACTGGTCAAAGGCTCGATCGTAGTCAAAAAGGCCTATTGTGACTGGGAGCGTTACAAGAGCTTCAAAGTCTCGATGCACGAAGCATCGTTTGAGTTAATCGAGATTCCGCACGTGCGCCAGTCGGGTAAGAACTCAGCCGATATCCGCATGGTGGTTGATGCGCTCGACCTGTGCTACACCAAATCCCACGTCCGGACATTCGTGATTATCAGCGGTGATTCGGATTTCTCGCCGTTGGTGTCCAAGCTGCGCGAAAACTCCAAGGTCGTGATCGGCGTCGGCGTCAAAAAATCTACTTCGGATTTGTTG
>Ga0302324_100019902_pt1 | contig 13158 bp, 16 predicted proteins | sample Palsa_T0_1_FD_201949 | JGI IMG/M metagenome (GOLD analysis project Ga0302324, IMG submission 201949) | Peat permafrost microbial communities from Stordalen Mire near Abisko, Sweden - Palsa_T0_1 | ecosystem: Environmental > Terrestrial > Soil > Palsa > Peat permafrost | place: Sweden: Abisko...
GTACGCGGTGAGCGTGACGTCGACCTTGTGCCGCAGGCGCAGAACGAACCCGTAGGCCGTCAGCAACCAGGCCCACAGCAGCAGCGAACCCTCCTGGCCAGACCAGAGCGCGGCAAACTTGTACGGCCCGGGCAGGGCGCGATTCGAATGATGCAGGATGTAGGAGACCGAGAAGTCGTTGGTAAAGGCCGCGTACACCAGGGCGAAGGCTGCGCAGGTGACGGCAAAAAAGCTGCCGATGCCGGCCCGCCGGGCAGTTTCTGCCAGCCGGTCGGGAGACATCCGGCCGCGGGACCCGGTGGCCAGCTGCCGCAAAGCGACTCCGCCGGCTACCAGGGTGTAGCCGCTCAGAACAAGAGCAAGGAGGAGGGAAAAACTTCCGAATTCCGGCATGAGAAGGTCACGAATCCTTCTCGATTGTCGCAGAGGCAGACACGGAACCGCAAACGCGAGGGCTGGTCTAGGCGGAGCGGCGCATACATTCGCCGAGCAAGTCCCGCACCAGTTGGATCAGGCTGGCCGGGTCAAAGGGTTTGAGCCGGAAAACTATATTGAGACCCTCATAGCAGGCTTCGGCGTCGGGGAAGCCGCTCAGCACCACAACCGGAAGCGTAAATCCGCGCTGCCTTAACTCGCCGACGAACTCCCGTCCAGTCATGACGGGCATCAAGTGGTCAGTAATGATTAAGCCGATGGTTTCTGCAGTTTCCGGATCATTCAGGAGTCCGAGTGCCTGCTGGCCATTGGGCGCGACGGAAACCTCCTGGCCACAACCCTCAAGAATCGCCCGGCGGGTGGCCGACTGAATATGGTTATCGTCCACCAACAATATGCGTTCGCTCATGCACAGAGACCCAGTTACCCTCTCGACAAATAAGGTCGATAAATGGATGAAAGGCCGATGAAAACGGTTGCTCACCGGAGCTGGCTTTTTGGCGGCTCTTTACGCGGAGGTAACCCGGCGAGCATCTAGACCGGGCCAAAATGGAAGTGAAGCTCCTGCACGCTGGCGATGGGCGTACCGTCCTTAGTGGCGGGGCGAAAAACCCAGGTCTTCAAGGTCCCGATCACACTCGATTCGATGCCATAGCCAAGGGTGTGCAGAACCGCCAAATCGGCCACCTTGCCGTTGGGGTCGATGGTGACATCCACCACGACATCTCCCTGGACTCCATGGGGCAGTATCGAGAGATCGGGCGCCGGGCTGGGAGAGTAGGTGGTGAGAGCGATCTGGATCGAGCCTGAGCCCCAGGAGTCGGAACCGCTCGTCGAGTCTGGAGTAGCGGCGGCGGGCGCGGCCTCAGTGACTGTAAGGTGGGGCAGCGCCGGGGGAGCCTTGACCGGTGTTGGGGGAGTGGAAGACGCGCGGACCTTGACCTTGGTGTGGGCAGGAACCGCCGGAGCGGGTGCCCGGCCGGGCAAGTAGGCGAGTTCCAGGTGCGTTCCGGATGCAGTCCCCGGCAGAGTAAAGACCCGGACCGGATGATGCCGCAGGGACACGAGAAAGAGTCCCACCATCAATACGTGCGCGGCCACCGAAAGCGCGGTCGAGCGCGTAAACCTGCGCCCGGTCGAAAGCGGAGAAAACATTAGTCCCCCCAGTTATTTTAGCCTGTTACTCGTGAACCGGCAGCTCGTCAGGCATGGCGACAATGGTGACTCCGCCGGCAGCATCGCGCTCCAGCACCGGTGCGTACACACCAAGTAGCCGGCGAGTCCACCAATCGCCAGTCGCTCGCTTCTCCTCCAAGGAAGTGAACCAGTACTGCCACAACACAGCGCGCACCTGGCGGGGCGGGGAATCGCGAAAGGGGTTTGCGGCAAACAGCGCCAGCACGTCAGGGTCGTTGGCTAGCAGTCGCTGCTCGGTTCGTGGCACAAGCGGATTTTGCTGCCACGAACCAAGCGACGCAAACCAGAGATTCCAGTCAAACCGCGGCTGGTAGGGGGCGTAAATTCCTGGCGCCTGGTTCAGCGCCTGCGGCTTGAAACGAAATGGATAGGGAATCCAGACCTGTCCGTCACGAGAACCCTGAAACTCGATCTCGTAGCGACCGCGGGTCATCACCGCGAACAGACCATATTGGTTGGCGATGCGAAAGGGCTCCAGCATGGTTACCGGCTGCATCGGCAAAGGCAAGCGCCCGAAAACCATGGCCATCAGCTGCACTGTGGTCACGTAACCAACCAGGCAGAGGAGAACAATGTTGAACGCCAAAGCAAGACCCGAGAGCGGTCCGCTCCGGGGTTTTATATCGTCCCGAGGTTTGATCCAACGGCGGAAGCAGCGATCGTCTAACAACAGGAAGCCAAGCGTCAAAACCAGGTAATTGAGAAAGGTGTAGTTGGCGGTGAAGATCACGCCCAATTCCCACGGCGTCACGATGAGAAAGCAGACAATGCGCCAGCGGCGGGGAAGAAACAGCATCCACACGATCACCAATTCCATCGCCAAGGTAGCGAACGCCGTTGCCCAATGGAACCGATGCGGCAGGTGCTGGATGTACCAACCGATCCATGTGGGCAGGGGACCGTTCTGGTAGTACTCGTCCATTGCCGTCAACTGACGCCATTGCATGTCTCCGCTCAGCAGCTTCACCAGGCCCGATTCGAAATAGATGCGAAACCACTCCCATTGCAATAGGAACAAGCTGGCGCGTGAGGGCGGATGGTCATAGCCCAATCCAGGGCGCAAGCCCGGCGGGGCGAAGAACAGCGCCAGGAATCCCGCTTCGAGCAGCATGCCGTCCGATTGGTAGCCGGAAAAATCCTGGGCTGCGCCGACAAATGAGAGAAAGCAGACAAAGCAGATCGCCAGCATGGCGCGCGGCCAAACATTGCCGGTAAGCAGCAGCGAGGCGGCCAAGCCTACCCAACACATCGCCATGAGCGTGTGCGAGCCCCCGCCAAACCACAGCAAAGTAGGGGCAAACCACAGCCGGTGCCACGGACCAAACGATTGCGCAACCGCCTCCAGGTACCGGGCTGCGGGCAGGATGCCGGCGGGTCCAATCAGACCCCGAATCTGAAACAGGAGAGAGACGAAAGCGGAGCAGTAAATCAGTCCCAGGGCGCGCAGCACAATCCAGCGCGGTATCAGCCGGTCCGCTGCGCCCTGTTCGGAGCTGAACAGGTATTGAACCGTGAAGGGCTTTCGGGCCGTCGTGGTTTCGGGATGCTCCACAATGCCAATAGTCTAATGGCCGAGGTGGAAAAAAGAAGGCGCACCTCAGAGGGGTGCGCCTTCCGTTCAGGTGCGCTTTCCAGCACCTTTCCCTCAGAGAGGGAGAACTCTAGTTGTTTAGCTACCCTCGTGGACCACAATCTTTTTCCGCTGGGGCTTAGGCTTGGCGGGCGCCACCGGCGTGCTGTCGGCCACGACCTCGGTGGGCGCCGGCTTCGCCGCCGCTGTCTGCATGGGTACGGCCGGCGCCGGCGCCGGAGCGGGAGCAGCTGGCGCTGGGGATTTGACGACCAACGGCGACGGTTTGTTGATGGGCTGGGGCACAGGGTTGGAAGCGGAAGCGACCTCCTGAGGAACGGCAACGGTCCGGGTGTGCCGGATTTTCGATTTAGGTTCGGACGACGGCATTACCGGTGCGTTGCCGGCCAGCCACGACTGCGCTGCCAAGACCGCCTGGTCGTTGTTGGGTTGGGGCATGGCCCCCGGCGAAGGGACTATCTGGTCAGGCGTGAAGCCATCGGGGAAGGGCTTGCCCGTGCGGTCGGCGTCGATGGCGGTAGTGAGGTAAATCTCGGCGCCGTCATCCAGCTTGAAGGGCTGGACGGCCGTGGATTTGCCCGCCGTGCGAGTCCCGAAGAAGCGGGTATCGGGCCGGCCATGAAAGGCAATGGTGATGGCTTCCGCTGAGCTGGCCGTGCTGCTATCCACCAGTACCGCGACCGGAGCCGAAGAAAGAACGACGGGCGCCTCCTGCAGGTCCAGCGAAACTGTCTCCAGTCCTGCGGGGTTGCGGGTTCCGGTCTTGCCACCCTGGTAGAACCAGGTCATTTTTGCGTCGGCAGCGACGAACGAACCCACGGCGCCCTCACCCAAAATCGGTCCGATGCCGGTCAGCATCGGCCACATATTGCCGCCGGTGTTGCCGCGCAGGTCAACGATCCATCCCTTGGGGCTTTGAGCCGAGAGGTCGGTTAGAATGCGGCGCACATCCTCGGCATAAAGCAGCAGACCTTCGTTATCCTTGGCGGAACAGCGGGGAAGCACGATGTAGCCGAAAGTCTTGCCCTGTACGGTTACGATATGACCTTCCGGCAGGCGGCGAGTGGCAAAGGGGGTAGGAACCGTCGTTACTGGCCGGGCGGCGGCCGGTGCGCTGTTCAGAGCCTCTCGCTCCGCCTGTTGCATCAGGGCGATCTGGTCGGGGTAGAGACCGGCGGGCAGGCGAATATGGCTTCCTGGATCGCGCAACTGTACCAGGGCCCAGTAGATGGCCGGGTAAGTATCGATGGGATTGAAAGCTCCGCCGGCGCGCTTAAACGCTTCTGTCCTCAATGCATCCCAATCGACGTCCTGGGTATGCAGGGCGTGCTGGCGCATGATGTCGATGGCGTTATCCAGGAAGGCCGCGGCATCCGGTGTGATTGCAGTGGGACTGTTCTGGGGCGCGGGGGAGGGCTTCTTACCAGCCAGCATTACCGACGGGCTGAGGAGGAGTAACGAGCACGCGAAAACTCGGATCTGGTGCTTCATAGCAGAGCAAGACTAGCACTCCGCGGACCGTCATTTGATCGCACAAAGGTTGCAGAATGCTACATTTGCAGGTCTTTTGGCTACTTACAAAAGTTGTAGGCGTCTGGGGCGCAAGAAATAGGGGTGGGATGTTTATTGTCAACCGCGCCCTAGGGTTGAACCATCTCATACTCGAACACATAGGAGTGATTTCCAACGGCGTCGATGATGATCTTCAACTCGCCGCTTAACCCCGCAAGCTCTCCGGTACCTGAACCTTTCACCACAACTACATTCATCTCACCAGATGAGGCATCACCCTTCGTCATCGTCGCCCGGTGCATCAGGTAGAAGCTCCCGCTCTTGCCGCCGAGGTTACCGGTCATGTGCTCCATGGCCACATACGCCATCGAGCCCGTACTCTCCGTGTGACTGGTCAGCATTTCGCCTTTCGAAGTCCCGGCAAAATCTCCGGCCCACGTCTTATCGATTTCGTACCGGCCCACGCCCATCGCTTTCTCGAACGAGGTCCCCTCTGCCGGGGAGATCTTCACCTCGAATGTTCCGCTCGCTTCCATGTGCTTCCCTCTCGTATTCGGATGCCCGCCGATCTGCGCCGTCATCGCAGCCGCAGCGAGTATGGTGAAAAATAGGTGCATGCCGATGCCGCCCACCGATCAAACTAAGACGCGGCACGACGTGAAGATTGAAAAAACACGACACGAGCCCGCATTTTTCCCGCCATCCGTTGGTCCACCGCGCGGCGTGTTACAGGCCGCTGAGGCTCGTGGCGACGCTTTCTTTCACCAGCGCCTCGCCCCTCCGTCCGAGCTTGCATCCTTCGTTCAACACTTCTGGTACGTTCAGTGGGACCTCCGCGGCGCCGCCCCGAGCACCGCCGAAACACTCCCGCATCCCAACTGCTACCTCGTATTCGAACATGACCTCGAACGCCCCGTCGTCGATCCCAGCGTACACAAACGCGCCGAAGTCTCGGGCGTAACCACGGGTAAGTTTTCACGCACCATGCTTGGTCACGGACGGGTTTTCGGACTCAAGTTCCAGCCTGGAGGTTTGCGGCCCTTCTTACGGTCGTCTGTCTCGATGTTCACGGATCGCGTCTTTCCCGCAACGGAGGTCTTCGGCCCTGAAATCCTCACTCTCGCCACGCAGCTCCGCGCCCTCGACACGCCTGAAGCCATGGCTTCGGCAGCCGCTGCGTACTTTGACTTACATCTGCCCGCGCGGGATCCCAACACGGCACTCGCCACAATGCTGGTCGATAGCATCCTCCACGACCAGACGATCCTCACTGTAGAGGCGCTGGCGGAACACAGCGGCCTCAGTGTCCGCGCGTTGCAGCGGCTCTTCAAGGGCTACGTGGGAGCGTCGCCGAAGTGGGTCATCCGCCGTTTCCGTCTGCATGAGGTGTTGGAGCGCTTTCACTCGGGGGAAGCGCTCGACGGCGCCCAACTCGCGCTCGATCTTGGCTATGCCGATCAGGCGCACCTCATTAACGATTTCCGTAAGCTCGCAGGTTTTACCCCGACCGAGTATCTCCGTCGTGCCGCTCAAGTGAGCGGCTCTCGCCGAGGTTAGAGTTACAACTTCGGTGGCAGATGAGAGCACGCATATTAACTTGAAAGCCCTCTTAGTGCCGGTGCCGTGCCCTCGGCTGAGATCTGCAGCCTGTTCAGGCTAATGCCTCAGACCGCTTGCGAAACATCGCCAAGGCGGCTGCCACAAAACCGATGGTGTGGGCCATGCCGGCATGCCAAGGAGCGGCACAAGTCATCTGCGGGGTGTGATCAGGGAGGATCACGCCATCGAAATTGTTACGCTGCAAGATCGACAGAATGCGGATCATGTCGACGTCGCCCTCATCGATGAAAGTTTCACGATAATACGGAACCTTACCAGCCACATTGCGGAGATGAATGTAGGCGATCTTGCCCTGCCTGCTGTATTTGTCTACCGCGTCGTAAACTTCTCCCTCCGTCATTTCAGCCAATGTGCCCACACACAGCTCCAACTGATTCGAATTGCTGGGCACTGCGTCCAGCAACCTTTGATACATCCCAGGCTGGTAGACAAGCCGCGGCTGTTGCCGCATCGTGGGCATAGGAGGATCGTCGGGATGAGCAGCGAGGCGCACTCCCGCTTGCTCCGCCACCGGGATCACCTCTTCCAGAAAACCTTCCAGGCGGCGCCAAAGTTCCTCCCGGGTGATGGTGGGCAACATTCCAGGAGCAGCATGTTGGTCATAGATCATATTCCAGACCATCCCGCTGGGAATGGGCACGTCATCGACCGGCCCATCCATGCCCACCGTGATCGCCCCTCCTCTCCCCCATGGCCCGGAAACACGGCCACACACCCCACCGATACTGAAGTTATAGCCAAGAACGGGAACGCCCGCTTCTCCCATGCGGCGGATGATGGTCTTGATGTTCCCGATATGTTCCAGGCGCTTGGGACCGTCCAACAGGACGTCATACCAAAAAACCGGATCAATGTTCTCGATCGCGGCCAGAAACAGGCCGGCATCTTCAATCTCACGACGAATCCTGGTCAACTCGCTGGTAGTCCACAATGTGCCCGGTTCTCCTGCTATACCCCAAGCCCCATATTTGCCGCCAGTCGGCTGGTTGTCACGAGGATTGGCTGAGTTCTGGCGGAAATAATCGACCAGATGAACCACGATATGAGTGCATCCAGCTTGCCGCGCAAAATCATAGTTGTCACGCGACAACATATGACGATAAAGACCTAAACCGATCTTCACGGTCTCCTCCCAGCACCTTATCAAGCATGATCGGACCTCCCTAACAATTGCGAAGGAAGTTTAACTACTTTTCCTGTGGAATAGGGATGTGGCGGACACTATGCGCCCGCGGCCAAGCTTTTGACTGCAAGCTGCGTTTCGCGAATCATCAAGACACAGCCGCAGACGAGCGCGATGACCGCTGATGCTCCACATACGACGCAAACCCCAACTGCTATCTGGAATGCTGACGGCCAGCCGTAATATACCAAGATAGAACCCGCGATCGAAATGAGAGCCGAACTGGCGAACAGACCGAGACCCAAGTAAAAGCAGCGAAGCGCTCGTAGCAGCAGCTGAGCACGCGTTTGCAGCGTGACGAGCTCGGCGGCCGAGGCCTCGTGACCTTTGGCCCCTGGCTCGAGCTTTTCTAATTGGGCGGTCACGGCGTGCGCACGATCGGCCACGCGCGCGAGCCGATTATTCGTGCCCAGCGCCAAGACGGACGATGCGTTGGTGAGCACTGCGGGAGCGACCACGACTGTGAGAATCGAAAATGGAGCGGCGGCGACCGAAGTATATTCCATCATTCTGTCATCAGCGCTTGCATAGGTGATGCGTCCGCGATCGGTGAGCTTGAATCCGCCGCGCTCGTCGAGTTTACCATCGGCCAGCGTTCCGCCTGCATAAGATGTTGGAGCCGGGATCTGTTCGGCGTGCTTCCTGTTTCCTAGAATTTCTCTCCTACCTCAGCTTCGCACCCACATCTCGCACAAAGAACGCGCGAGATACCCCGAATTTCCTGTACGCAGCCCTGGACACATCCGTGTGTGCGCCTTTCATTAAGGAAAGGCGCATGAAGTTCGCGGAACCCACGAAACTCCGCAGGAAATCGGGGATATGGGGCACCCCTCGGGGCACCCCCTGTGGGTTTATCCCACGTCTCTCTAGTGTAGTCCGCCGCACAGATGGACCTTTATTCGGGGTTGAAGAGCATGACCGAGAACGTCCGCAGAAGCGCAGCTAATGAACCGGACTCTGTCGATGGACCGATGTTCCCCCTAATCTTCTCTCGATACCTCAGCTTCGCACCCACATCTCCCGACAAAAAGCGTCGTGAGATATGGGGCACCCCCTATTGCTTCGCCCGTAAAGATGTTGGCGACCCAACGGGTTACCTGACCCTATTAGTGGCGGACTACACTAGCCCCTGTTGTTTCTGTGTAGGAGAGCCTTGCCGGGGTGCCCCGCTCACTTCCCCAATTGACGCAGGTAACTGTGCACCGCTCCCTTATCGCCACTCCCCGCTCGCAGAGCAACGTAGCCATCGGGTCTCACTAGCCACAGACCCTTTTCGTCATAGGGTGGCCGCAGCTTCGGCTCAAGAATCTCGGGAAACTCCTTCATAATGTCTGCGTACGTATTATTCTCCGTAGCAAACAATGCAAAGCGCGGCATGGAGCCTGACCCTAGAGCTAACTCCCCCGCTCGAAAGGGAGCCCTCTTGCCAGGTGCAGGTCCACTATGTCCGGAGCCAAAGGAGCTGTTCAACGGGCTGTCCGGATAACCGACCGCGATTTCGGAAAGCACATTGGCCATCATGTGCCGCACGGGAGCTAACCCAAACACCAGCGAGGCAACATGATTGCGAATCGACTGCTTCGCCCCGCCCCTCATCAACGCAATTGCGGTTGCTCTACCTGTCGCCTCCAAAACGAGCTTCGCCACAGCGCTCCGCTCCGCGTTGTAGCTCGTGAGGAGCGGCTCCGCAGCACATAGCCCGCGTGACACCAGCGACAGCTTCCACGCCAGGTTGAAGGCATCGTGCATTCCAGTGTTCATCCCCTGTCCACCCGCCGGGCTGTGCACATGCGCTGCGTCCCCCGCGAGAAACACCCGTCCCGCGCGATAATCCGCAACCTTTCGCTCATTGATGGTGAACCCCGACATCCACACCGGGTCGCTCGCTATCAAACCCTTCGGTCCGCGAACATCCAGGATTCGCTGGACCTCTTCCAGGGTAGGCACGCGATGCTCTCCGATCGCAGTCGAGGCTGACTCACCTGCATCCGCGATCACTCGATACCGCGTCCCTCCGAGCGGAAAGATGGCCAGTATACCCTCCGCGTGCCAGTGAATATCGCCCGCCGGCGGTCCCTGGATTCCGCCGATATGGACGTCGGCGAGAATCCAGTCGTTGAGCATTGTGCTGCCTTCGAAACTCATTCCCAACGAGTGCCTCACCGTGCTGTGCGCGCCATCGCAGCCGATCAACCACGAAGCTTCGAGCTGCTCGTTGCTTCCATCCGCATTCGCGAGGCTGCAAAGCACGCTATCCGCGCGCGGCACAAACTTCTCCAGTTGCACCTGGCGTTCAACCTTCACGCCCAATCCGGCCAGATGCTCCTCCAGGAGTCTCTCCGTTTCGCTCTGCTGAATCAGCAGAATAAACTTGTACGGCGTATCTACGCCCGATAGATCGATATGTGCAATCTGTTCCCCGCCCGCGAAGAGGTTCGCGTACTCCGCCTTCAATCCGGCCTGGATAAACCGCTCTGCAACTCCAGGTCCCATACGGTCCAGCAACTCCAACGTCCGTGCCCACACGACGATTGCCTTCGACCTATCCGTCCTCTGAGTGTTCTTATCGACAATCCGAATCGACAACCCATAGCGGGCAAGTTCTGAGGCCATGGTCATGCCCACCGGGCCTGCTCCGACAATTAGTACATCCGCTTTCATTTGGCTTCTCTCTTACATTGTCCGTCAGTAGTCACCCATGAAGTGGAATTACTGCGTGCAATTCTGCGTAGACGAGCCCGGAGGACAAGCTTCCGCGAGGGACCAGACGAAGTCTCTGCGGATCCAGTAGAAATGTGGCTGATAGAACCACCAAAGATTTCACAGGTTTCTCCTTTTCTCTCCGGTCAAACTTCCCGATGGAAGGCGATCATTCAAGCGCGGGCAGTATAGCAAAAAGTGTTTAAGACAACAGCCCCGCGAGAGCCGGCAAGCGCGCCTGCTTGATTTGTATGAGGATTGCGTAGGGCTTCAGAGTCTGCGTGAGATCCGGGAAAAGAAGTCACCAGGAGAGGTCCGCTGAACTGCAGGGGCCTCGACTCTACCAACAGGCTGGGACTGGCCGACGGAAGTATCATTCGGAATTCTCAGAAGGACTGAGGTAGTTCATCGGCGCGGCCAGAGTTGCGCAGAGCCCGGCAACAGCAGCGGCCGCGACGTAGCAGGCAGGTCCCACCTGGTTGATCTTCGCCAACGATAACACGAGCAGAGGGGTCAACCCTCCAAAGATCGAGTAGGCCAGGTTATAAGAGAAGGAAACACCGCTGAAACGAACCGCGTCAGGAAACGACCGAACCATCATGATCGGAGTAGCGACGACTCCGCCTACGCCGAGACCGGCAAGTATAGAAAAAGGCAGGAGCAGAGAGGGCCTATGTCCGACGGTCGTGTAGAGAGCAAAGGTTGCCACAATAAGCAGCAGCAGGACGAATACGGTGACCCGGCGAATCCCAAAGCGATCGATCGCAGTTCCAGTGGCGACGTTGGAAAGGCAGAGGGCAGCGGTAGTGGCGAGATTCGCGGTTTGCGCCTGGCCGGGACTCAGAGCGAATAGTTTCTGCAGTAGCGTGGGAGTCATCAGGACAACCACCACGATCGCCGCTGTGAGCATCCATGTGCTGATGAGCGACACCACGACGGCTCTGCCGTGGGATCCGATAACGATCCGCAGGGGCAGCTGCCGCGAGAGCGCCGCGCGTCTTTTCATCTCCTCAAAGACCGGCGTTTCTTCCAGCCAGCGGCGCAGCCACATGGCAATGAACCCAAAAACTCCTCCTACGAGGAAAGGGATGCGCCATGCGCATGCTCGGCGACGAAAACCCAGGCGCCCGGCGCCTCGCCTCCGATCGCCGCTCCCTGCAGCACGCGCAGAACAAGCAGCAGCAGGGGAGCGGCGACCCCAATGGACCGGTAGGTTGGCAGGCACCCGATGAGGAAAGTAGGGATGGCCATGAGCAGCACGCTGAGCAGGAAAATGCGCTTGCGTCCGTACTTGTCGCCGAAATGAGCCATGACGAGACCGCCGAAGGGGCGCGCCAAATAGCCGGCAGCAAAAATGCCAAAGGTCTGGGCTTCGCGGATCCAATCCGGCTGGCCGGCAGCGAAGAACACCTTCCCGATCGCTGCGGTGAAAAATACGAAGATGATGAAATCGTAGAACTCGAGTGCGCCGCCAATCGATGCCAGCCCAAGGGTGCGCAGGTCAGCACGCGTCAGGGACTGAGATGTCTGGTTATCGGCCGGCATTAAGGCATTTTCCTTTCTCTGTTTGATCGAGCGATGTCGCTTCCCGGTCGCGGCTGTTGCTCTCTAGCCGACGAGGTTGAATCGGATGGATAGCATCATCGGAGAGCGGTCGACGAATGTTAACACTGGTCACGAAATACGCTCCCGCCCCGGGCAGGCGGGCCGGTATAGCCACGGGAGATTTCAGACCTCCGAAGCCTCTGGATGACGATTCCGGCGGCCAAACCAATGAATAGGAGCAAGGGCACGGCTTCATGCCGTGTCCCCTTGAGCCTGTGGCGCACCATGCGAAAAACCGTACCCCAGCGGCTGAAAGCCGATAAATTTAGGAAGCTCGTACGGCACGGCTTTACAGCTGAAGCCGTGCCCTTCCGTTCGCGGAGCCCTCCGGTTTTCGTTTTTTAGACTTGTCCATGTTGCCGTTCAAAAAAAGCAATTTGGACAGCTCTGATTTTCTTTGGTCCTACGAGACTTGTGTCATGGCAAATTCTTCCACGTCCGCCAAGGCTGGAAGCGTCCAGTGTAGTGCCGGGGCGGAATCCGTTGAGCATCTGCAGGTCACGCCCGGATGACGGGCGATCCGGAAGAGATCCCGCGAACCGCCTGCGAGGCCGGGTTCCGTAGCTTGCCCAGGCGACGGAGCGGTTGGAAGGCAAGTTGCTCAAAATTCCGTTTTTCGAGCACAGTTGATGACGGGTCCTGTCTCTCGATAGTTTGTTGGTCGCCGGCGATGCCGCACCGTGGCTCTTATAATCAGACATGGGTCCATTTCCCATAAACAGCGAGCGTCTGCAGCTTCGGGAATTCCGCCTTGAAGATGAACGTGCGATCCACCAATATGCTTCGGATCCGGAAGTGACCATGCATCCAGGCTGGGGGCCAAACGATGAGGAAACCACCCGTACCGTGCTCCGGCAATGGATTATTGACCAGCAAGCGTGGCCTCGCAGTTCGATTCCGCTGGGCATAGAATTGCGATCTGAGAGGAAGCTTATTGGCAGCACAGGTTTTGCTTCGGTTGATCGTGCCACCGGGATTTTTGGTTTCGTTCTCCATAAGAGCTTCTGGGGATACGGCTTCGCTACGGAAGCCTGTCGAGCGCTGCTTCGCTTCGGCTTCGACGATCTCAACCTTCATCGGGTGACGGCGGAGTGTTTTGTAGAACAGACGCGCTCCGTACGAATTATGGAAAAACTGGGGATGCGGCAAGAGGCAAACTGCCTCAAGAATGCCTGGAAGGCAGGCGTGTGGCGAGACACGTATTCATATGGACTGCTCGATACTGAATGGAAGGCTCGCTGCAGATCCTAGTTACGTTCCACATGCCTGAAAAGTCTGATTTTCAGTAAACCCCTAGAGGTCTTGAAGTGAAGAA
>Ga0302324_100019903_pt1 | contig 13158 bp, 11 predicted proteins | sample Palsa_T0_1_FD_201949 | JGI IMG/M metagenome (GOLD analysis project Ga0302324, IMG submission 201949) | Peat permafrost microbial communities from Stordalen Mire near Abisko, Sweden - Palsa_T0_1 | ecosystem: Environmental > Terrestrial > Soil > Palsa > Peat permafrost | place: Sweden: Abisko...
ACCGCATGCTCACGCATCGCAGCTTCAAGACATCGCCGTTCCTGCGCGGCTTCCTCGCGGCTCTAGGCTCCGCCGCGATCGAAGGACCGGTGATCTCGTGGGTCGCCGATCACCGCAAGCACCATGCGTTCTCCGATCGCGAAGGCGATCCGCACAGCCCCCACGTCGGATTCGGCCCAGGTCTGCGTGGAGAGCTTTCCGGACTTTTCCACGCCCATGTCGGATGGCTGTTCATCCACACGCAGCGCGGATCACGAGAGCGCTACGCACCGGATCTGCTGGACGATCCCGTGATCGAGCGGATCAACCGGACCTTTCTGCTGTGGGCGGCGATCGGGCTCGCGGTTCCGTTCGGCCTCGGCGTGGCGATCGGTCACACGATCAAGAGTGGCCTCACCTGCCTTCTGTGGGGCGGCCTCGTCCGCATGCTGGTCGTGCACCACGTGACTTACTCGATCAACTCGCTCTGCCACACGTTCGGCCGGCGCCCGTTCAGGACAGACGACCAATCCCGCAACCTCGCGTGGCTCTCGCCGTTCACATTCGGCGAGGCCTGGCACAACAATCACCACGCTTTTCCAACCTCGGCGATCCACGGCCTTCGTCGCTGGCAGTTCGACCCGTCGGCATACGTGATCCTCACGCTCGAGCGCATGGGGCTAGTCTGGGACGTCGTCAAGGTCCCCCCCGAGCGCCAAGCCGCCCGCGCCGCGGCATAGCTCCAAGCGAACCCGCCACCAAGCGGCGAGTTCGGCGCCCAAGGCACCACCGCGTCCGAGCCCACGACCGAACTCGCAATGGAACCGCCGCCAGGCGGTTCCACGAACTCGCAATGAGCCACCGGTAATCGGCGGCGTCATCTACCGGCACCTCCCGACCCTCGGATGCCGATTACCGGTGGCTCACAACTTCCACCCGCAGCGAGTCGGGGTCACGCAGGTATGCGGCGTAGCACCCGCGTCCGTACTGCGGTCGTGGCCCCGGCGAACCGTCGTCGGAGCCGCCGTGCGCGATGCCGGCGCGGTGTGCCGCGTCGACGGCTGCACGCCCGTTCGCCTGCAGTGCGACGTGCCCGTATCCGGGCCCCGGTGTGCGTCCGCGAACGACGATCCAGAGCAGCGGTCCGTTGATGCCGTATGCGACGGCGTGTTCGCTCTCGAACATTCGCCGCGCGCCGAGCGCGAACATGAGGGCGTCGTAGAACCTCGCTGAACGATCCAGCTCGGAGACCTCGAATCCGATGTGGTCGATCATCGGCGGTCGGCTCTGTGGACGTCGCGATGCGACACCTCGACGCGGTAGTCGCTCGAGCCGCCGTAGCGGGCGGCCAGATTCTCCGCGACCGCCACGGAGCGGTGACGGCCGCCGGTGCAGCCGATCGCGACGACGAGATGGGACTTGCCTTCGGCGAGATACTGGGGCAGCAGATAGTCGAGCAGCGGGTGCAGGCGCGAGTAGAACGCCGTCAGCTCACCGTCGCGATCGATGAAGTCGACGATCCGCGCGTCGGTGCCCGTCAGCGGCTGGAGGTCGGGCTCGTAATGGGGATTCGGCAGGAAGCGCACGTCGAACAGGAGGTCGGGGTCGCGAGCCGGCCCGTTCTTGAAGCCGAAGCTCTGGACGGTGATCGCGAGCCGTCCGGTCTTGCGCGACGGCAGGACCTCGTCGGCGAGCTTACGTCGCAGCATCGCAGCGCTCAGCCCGCCGGTGTCGATCACGACGTCGGCCCGCGTGCGCAGCGGGGCGAGCAGCACCAGCTCGCGCGCGATGCCGTCAGCGACGCTGCCGGTCTCCGCAAGGGGGTGGCGCCGGCGGGTCTCCTTGTAGCGCGTCAGCAGAGTCTGCTCGTCCGCCTCGAGGAAGAGGACCCGGTGGTTGACACCAGCCGCTCGGAGCTCGTCGAGGATCTCGACGAGCCCGTCGAAGTAGCTGCGGGCACGGACGTCGGATACGACGGCAGCCCGTTCGATCTTCGACCCCCCGTGCCGGAACAGATCCGCCAGTGAACGAATCATCTCCGACGGAAGGTTGTCGACGCAGAAGTAGCCCTCGTCCTCGAACACGGCCATCGCCGTGGACTTCCCTGCACCCGAGAAGCCCGTGATGATGACGAGATCGGTCAGGGCGACGCGGGGCTGAGTCGTGCCATCGCTCTCCTCCTCCTGAGGGCTGTCCTCAGACGCGCGGCTGGAAGATGCCATACACGGAAGCTTGACGCATTGCCAGAAACCCGTCGAATCGGCGTCCGCCCGCCGGGGCTGTGCGACGATGGCGGCGTGTCTCGGCCAGGACGTCTGATCGCGTTCCTCTCCACGCTGCTCCTGATCCTGGCCGTCGAAGCGCCCGGTGGATTGGGCGCGACCAGAACCCACGCCCGAGCCCACGCCAGCGCATCGCTGGTCGCGCCCGTGGTGGGCAGCGCGCCGACTTCCGGACCGCTCGCGCCCGGATTTGTCGGGCTGTCGATGGAGTTCTACGCGGTGCACGAATACACGGGCAGCGATCCGAACGCGATCAACCCGGTCCTCGTCCAGCTGATTCGCAACCTCGCGCCGGGACAAGCCCCGGTGCTGAGGATCGGGGGCGACAGCACCGACCAGACCTGGTGGCCCGTCTCGGGTGTGCTCCCCCCGCGGGGCGTCGACTACACGCTGACGCAGGGATGGATCCGCACCACGGCCGCGCTGGCGAAGACACTCGGCGCGAAGCTGATCGTCGGGATCAACCTGATGCTGAACCAGCCCGCGCTTGCCGGGGTCGAGGCGCGGGCCCTGCTCAGCGGTCTGGGAAGCTCGCTTGAAGCGTTCGAGATCGGCAACGAGGGGGACCTCTACGCCGCCCTCCCCTGGTACCACACGTCGAACAACAAGGCGATCTACGCTCGCCCGCCGTCATACGACATCGCCGACTTCATCCAGGATTTCTCGGACGAGCGCAGCGCGTTTCCTCCCGCTCCCGTGGCGGGGCCCTCATTCGCGAACCTCCCGTGGATGTCGGCCGGACTCAGTCAGTTCCTCGCCGCCGAGCCCGGTCTGAGCCTGGTTACGTTCCACCGCTATCCGTTGCGCGGCTGCAACGTAGACCCCGGCTCCCCCGCCTACCCGACGATCGCCAACCTGCTGAGCGACTACTCGCAGTCAGAGCTCGCCCAGGGGGTCGCGCCGTTCGTCGCGATGGCGCACGCGCAAGGGTTGCAGTTCCGAGTCGATGAGATGAACTCGGTGGCGTGCGCAGGCTCTCACGGTGTCAGCGACACGTTCGCATCCGCGCTCTGGATCCTCGACACGCTGTTCGAGATGGCCAACGTCGGGGTCGATGGCGTCAACATCCACACCCTGCCGGGCGCACGCTACGAGCTGTTCACGTTCACCCGCGACGGCAACACATGGCAGGCCGACGTGCACCCCGAGTACTACGGCATGCTGATGTTCGCCCGCGCCGACCCACCCGGCTCGCGGCTGCTGCCGGTCACCGGCGTCCCCGACGGCGCGCTCAAGGTGTGGGCGACGCTCGCCCCGAATGGAACGATCCGCGTTGTTCTGATCAACGAGGACGGCTCCTCGGCACAGTCGGTGCTGCTGAATCCTCCCGGGCACAGCACTTCGGCAACGGTCGAGCAGCTCACGGCGCCGAGCATCGGCGCGACCGACGGCGCGACGCTCGGCGGCCAGAGCTTCGGCGACGGGACCACTACCGGCGTGCTCGCGGGCCCTCAGACCACGACAGTCTCGTCGCTACTCGGGCTCTACGCCCTCACCGTCCCCGCCGGGAGCGCGATGATGCTGACGCTGCAATGACCACTCAGACGCCGGTCTTGTGCAACTCGCGGTAAAGCTCGCGTGCGAGCCTTCCCGGGACCCCGGGCACAGCCTCCAGTTCCTCGCGCGATGCAGCGAGGATCGCGTCGGGCGAGCCAAAATGCAGCAGCAGCGCTCGTTTGCGGGCCGGCCCCACGCCGGTCAGGCCGTCGAGGATCGACGCCGTCATCGCACGATCGCGGCGGATCCGGTGATGGGTGATCGCGAACCGGTGAGCCTCGTCCCGCACCCGCTGCAGCAGCTGTAGCTCCGGCGTGTCGTGCGCGAGCGCGATTGGCGCGCGGCGGCCGGGAATGAACAGCTCCTCGATTCGCTTCGCCAGTGCCACCACCACCACGCCGCGCTCGCGGAACGGCCCGAGGGCGCGCAAGCCCGCGGAAAGCTGGCCTGGTCCCCCGTCGATCACGATCAGGTTCGGAAGCGTCGCGAAGCTGGCGTCGTACTCCTTGTCGTGCGGAGAGACGTCGCGCTGCTGTTCCCACCTGGCCAGGCGGCGAGCTAGTACCTCCTCCATCGCCGCGAAGTCATCGGGTACGCCGTCCTCGCCGCCGAGCACCCTGAACCGCCGGTAATCGGACTTCTTCGGCGCCGCCCCCTCGAACACCACCATCGATGCCACCACGTTGGTACCCATCAGGTTCGAGATGTCGAAGCATTCGATCCGGAGCGGAATCGTGTCCAATCCGAGCACGCGCTGGAGCCCGTCGAGCGCTTCGACCCGCTGCTGACGCCGGCGCTCGGATCGCAGCTTCTCCTGGTCGAGCGCGAGGCGCGCGTTGCGCTCGGCGAGCTCGAGGATCCGTCGCTTGTCGCCCCGCTGCACCGCCCGGATCTCGACCGCCGAACCACGCCGCTGGGCAAGCGCCTCGGCGAGCACGTCGGTGTCGCCCACGCCGGGCTGGACCACCAGCAGCGGCGGGATCATCATCGCGCTCGCGTAGTACTGCAGGATGAATGCCTCCACCACCGCTGCGACGTCGTCCTCGGCCTCGTTATCGAGGTAGAAGCTCTGGCGGTCCGAGAGCACGCCGTCCCGGATCTGGAACACCTGCGCGTTCGCTTCTGTCCCTTCAAGCGCGACGGCGATCGCGTCGAGCGTGCCGATCGAGTCGTTCGCGACCCGCTGGCGCTCGAGCAGAGAACGCACGGCGCGCAACCGGTTGCGCTCCCGTGCGGCGTCCTCGAACCGCTGCTCGGCGGCAGCCGTTCGCATCGCCTCCTGCAGCGTCCGCTCGATCGACCGGTAACGGCCAGACAGAAAGTCGATCACGCCGTCGATGCCGCTGCGGTATTCATCCTTGGAGACGTAGCCCACGCACGGCGCCTCGCAGCGCTTGATGTAGTAATCCAGGCACGGCGAACCGCTGCGCCGGCCCGGCTCGGGCCCATCGCAGGTCCTGAACATGAACACCTTGCCGAGCAGGTCCAGCGTCTCCCGCACCCGCTTCGCGCTGCTGTAGGGGCCGAAGTAGGCGCGCTCGCGACGATGGCGCTCGCGCGTGAAGTAGACGCGCGGGAACTCCTCGTCGAGCGAGATCGCAATGTATGGATAGGACTTGTCGTCGCGGAGGCGAACGTTGAAGCGGGGCTTGTACTGCTTGATGAAGTTCAACTCGGCGAGCAGCGCCTCGGTCTCCGTGTGAACGACCAGCGCCTCGATCTGGTCGATCATCGGCAGCAGCTGGCTCCCCGCCTTCGTGCTCGGATTCGAGAAATGCGACGCGACCCGCTTGCGGATCGACTTCGCCTTGCCGACATAGATCACCCGGCCGCGGGCGTCTCTGAACAGATAGACGCCGGGCTCATCCGGGAGCGAGAGGTGGCGATCGGCGGGTACGACGGACACCCCCTCAGCATACGAAGGACCACCCCACCCCCCGGCAGATCTGGCTCTACCAGATCTGCCAATGGAATCGGCGCCAGCCGATTCCACTGGCTCTGCCAAATCTGCCAATGGAGTCGGCGCCAGCCGACTCCACTAGTCCGTCGTCAGCGAGACCCCAAGCCCGGCGATCGCGGCGAGGAGAGCGATGGCCGCCACCGTCTCCCCCGGCCCGGGCGTCGGCGACGGGGCGACGTACGTGGGCACGTCGAGGCTCGGCTGAAACGCGTTGGCAGCGCCGTTGGTCGGTGGAACGCTGACCGCGTGGATGGTGAAGACCAGCGCCAGGACTGCTGCCAGCAGAGCGCCGATCTGCCCGCGCTTGGAGCCGACCAGCGCGATCACGATCAGGGCGGCGGCGAGCAGCGCGAGCACGATGTCGGCAGCTGAGTAGACCTGCCAGGCGGTCGGGCTCCGGGGGACGCCCTGAAGTGTCTGCAGCTGGTTGGCGATCGTGAGGTATGTCCGCGAGAGGCGGCTCCAGCTCAGGAACAGCGATCCGAACAGCAGAACCGCGCTGATCAGAACCACCCAGTCGGCGATTACGCCGCGGTCCTCCCTGGTCACGGCGCGCCCGCGTAGCTCAGTAGCTTCGTGCCGCCCAGACGATCGCGATCACCGTGTACGCCGCGCCGCCGACGAGGGCGAAAAACAGAAGCACTCCCGCCCCCGTGGCAAACAGACGCGCCGTCGCGCTCAGCGTGAGCACGGCGACCGCGACGGCGGCATATAGGCCGGCGCGGCGGTTATCTCCGAGAGAGTAAAGGGCAACGCGATGCTGCCGGTACATGATCGATGCGAACCACCCGATGACGGCAAGGAACGCGATCGAGACGGCCTGGATGATGACCTGGCTGCCGGTACCGCCGCCGGGCGCGTAGACGACCACGGCGGCCAGGGCGAGAATGACGGCGATATTTCGGAGAGGCTTGATCATCGTCACGGCTCTCAGCGGATCGTACCGCCCGGCCCAGCCAAGCCGATTCCTACCTGCGCGCGTTATACGCGAAGCTGGAGTCCTGCCCCTCAGTTGGGTCGCGCCACGGCTCCGGTTCCCCCGGCCCGCCGCCGGCTGAGGATGCCCCGCGGCGCTCGGCCGCAAAGCGGTAGCCGACGCCGAACTGGGTGTGTAGATAGCTCCAATCGGGCGAGATGCGCTCGAGCTTCTGCCGTAGCTTGCGCACGAACACGTCCACCGAGCGGTCGCCGCGGACCATCGTGTAACCCCAAACTCGCTGGTAGATATCCTCGCGCTCGAGTACACGGCCCTCCGCCTGGGCGAGCAGCTGTAGGAGCTCGAACTCCTTGCGGGTCAGATCGGCGCTGTGGTCGCCGACGAACGCCTGGAAGCGGTCCGGCCGGATCGACAGCCCTCCCGCGACGACGGTCGGGTCCTCGGCGGGGCGGTCAGCGAGCCGGCGACGCCGGAGCACGGCCTGCACGCGTGCGACCAGCTCCTCGGGGTGACACGGCTTCGTCAACCAGTCATCCGCGCCACCGCGCAAGCCGCGAACCCGGTCCGCGAGCGTCGAAGCGCTCGTGCAGACGAGCAGAGCCAGGCCCGGGAGTGCGTTCGCCGTCCGTTCGAGATAGTCAAGGCCCGTGATCGCCGGATTCACGATCACGACGTGCAGCCGTTGAGCCGCCAGCTGGTCCGGCCCAGGCGCATACCCGAGGACGCGGCGATCCCAGCCGAGCAGCTCGAACCGTCTGTCCAGAACTGCGAAGAACCCACTGTCGTCATCGATCAGCGCGAGCCGGACGGACGCGTCGGCGGACGGGGACATCTGGGGTTCAGTGTACGGCCGAGCGGGGACGGGGCGGGCGGGCGGGCCGCAGGCATCGCGCGGTTCAGATCGTCAGCGGCATCCCTTCCGAACGCGGCTGCAGCCGCGCGACAACGGCAACCGCCGCGCTCACCGCCGGTGCCGCCGGGCCTCGCCGGCATGAATCGCGATCACGATGCGTGACTCTCCTGCGCAGATTCGCTGATTCGTCTAGTTTGCGATTCGCTCCCACCGGGCGTACAGCCCCTCGAGCTCCAGCTTGGCCGCCTGATGTCTCGCGGTCGAGTCGGCAGTGCGCTCAGGATCGGACCATGCGGCCGGATCAGCGAGCTCGTCCTCGATCACCTTCAGCGCCGCCTCTGCAGTCTCGATCTCGCGTTCGAGCTGGCGCTGCGCGCGAGATTCCGGGCGGACCTTCTCGCCTGATGCGGCGCTGCCGCCACGCGGCTTCGCGGGCACAGGCCCGGCACCGTTCCCGCGTGCCTTCGAGCGCCCGAACTCACCGCCGCTTCGTCCGCCGGCCTGCGATCGCGCGCGATCTGCCGCGGCGTTGCCCGCGGCCCTCTCCTCGCGAACGCGAACGTATTCCGGCCACCCGCCGACGTAACTGTGCAGGGTCTGGTCTTCGACCGCGACAGTCCGGCTACCGACGGCGTCGAGCAGCGCCCGATCGTGGGAGACCAGCAGCAGCGAGCCTTCGAACGCGCTCAGCGCCTCCTCGAGCGCCTCGCGGCTCTCGAGGTCGAGATGGTTGGTCGGCTCGTCGAGGATCAGGACGTTGGCGCCGGAGTGGACGAGGATCGCCAGCGAAAGGCGCCGGCGCTCGCCACCGGACAATCCGTCGAGCGGCTTCTCCGCGTCCTCGCCGGAGAACAGGAAGTGCCCGAGCAGCGCGCGTGCCCGGTTCGGGGTCAGCCTGGTGAGGTGCTGCGTGGCCTCGATCACGGTGCGGGCGGTGCCGGTCTCGAGCTCGTCGGAGTGCTGGGACAGATACCCAAGCTTGACGTTATGTCCCGTACGAAGCTTGCCGACAGGCAACTCGCGGCGGCCGGCGAGCGTGTCGATCAGGGTCGTCTTGCCGGCTCCATTAGGACCCACGAGCGATACGTGCTCGCCCCGTTCGAGCCATAACTCTGCGTGCTCCAGCAGCCTCTTTCCGCCCGCTTCGATGCGGCCGTCCTCGAGCTCGAAGACGACCCGCCCGCTGCGCTCCGGAGGCTTGAATGCGAAGCTCAGCCCGGCCCCGTCGGCCGCCCCCCGCTGCACGCGATCGATCTTCGACAGCTTCTTCGCGCGGGATTGTGCCTGCCGCGCGCGCGTACCCGCACGGAACCGGGTGACGAATCGCTCGAGCCTGGCGATCTCCGCTTCCTGGCGGTCGATCGCGCGACCGAGCGCCAGCTCTCGTGCCGCCTTCTCCTTGCGCCATGCGTGCCATGGCCCGTCGAAGAACCGTCCGCGGCCGGCCTCGAGCTCGAGCACCGCGGTGCCGACCGCCTCGAGGAACCAGCGATCGTGTGCGACGAGGACGATGGCGGCGTCGAGGGAGACCAGGTGTTGCTCGAGCCACTCGAGCGATCCGATGTCGAGATGGTTCGTCGGTTCGTCGAGCAGCAGCAGGTCAGGGTCCCCCGCGAGCACCCGCGCGAGTGACCCGCGCGTCAGCTCGCCGCCGGAGAACGTCTCGAGGCTGCGGTCGAGGTCGCCGTCGGCGAAGCCGAGCCCGTGGAGCGTCGCGAGGGCACGGTCGCGCCAGCGATATCCACCGGCGTGCTCGAGGCGCGCCTGTGCCTGGGCGTAGCGGTTCATCGTCGCGTCGTCGTGGGCGCCGCCGGCCATCGCTTGCTCGAGCGAAGCCAGCTCCTGTTCGATCGCGACCAGCTCTTGAGCGCCAGAGAGGACGTAGTCGCGCAGCGTCAGCGTGCGTTCGCGCGGCGGTCGCTGGTCGTGCAGGGCCACCTTCGCCCCCTTCGCGAGCACAAGCTCTCCCTGGTCGACGGATGCCTGCCCGGCGAGCATCCGCAGCAGCGTGGTCTTGCCCGCGCCGTTACGGCCGGAGAGCGTCATCCGGTCGCGGCGCTCGAGCTTGAACGAGACGCCACGGAGCAGAGGCTCACCGGCGATGTCCTTGCCGATGTCGGATGCGATCAGTACGGCCATCGCCGCCCATGGTAGGCCGCCCGGCTCCACCACCCTCGTAGCATCCGCAGCCGTGTCCAGATTCTCACGCTCGATCGCCCCGCCGGCGCCTCCGGTCACGATGCCACCCGCGCGGACCATCTACGCGCCCGGCCGCGGCGAGCTGTTTCTGCGCGACACCGGCGGTGACGGACCCACCGTGATGCTGCTTCACGGCTGGATGGCGAGCGCGGACCTCAACTGGTTCGGCGCCTACGACGCCCTCACCGAGGCGGGCTACCGCGTGCTCGCGATCGACCACCGCGGTCATGGCCGGGGCCTACGCTCGATCTCCCGGTTCAGGCTGTCCGACTGCGCCGCTGACGCAGCGGCGGCACTCGAGCTGCTCGGCGCCGCCCCAGCCACCGTGGTCGGCTATTCGATGGGAGGCGCAATCGCGCAGCTCCTCGCCCGAGACCACCCCGGCGTGGTCTCGGGTCTCGTGCTGTCTGGCACCGCTCAGGATTGGCAGGATCAGCGCGAGCGCCGGTTCTGGCGGGCGATGGGCGCCCTTTGGCTCGTCCTCGCGCTCGCACCCCGTCGCGTGTGGCGCCGCGCACTGCGGCAAGAGGGGTTGGGAGAAGCGGGCGGCGGAAGCTGGCTCGTCTCGGAGCTGCTGCGAGCCTCCGCCAGCGACCTCGCCGAGGCGGGCCGTGAGCTCGGCCGCTTCGACTCGCGTCCCTGGCTCGGCGAGCTGCAGACGCGAAGCGCTGTCGTCGTCACGACCAAGGATCGCCTGGTCGCGCCGCGGAAGCAGCGCAGCCTCGCCGCGGCTCTCGGCGCGCAACTGTTCGAGGCGCCGTGCGACCATCTCGAGGTCACAAGCGCCAAGTACAACCTGGCGCTGCTGAACGCGCTCGAGTACGTCTCGGCCACTTAGTGGTTCGTTTCGTAAGTACGGTGTCGTCGTATTTGCGAAACGGGCCACTCAGCCCGCGACGGCGATGAGCACTCGGGGAACGGGTGACGCAGACCGGGATGTCCGATAAGATTCCGCCGCGAATGCGCCGCGCCCGGATCATCGCCGCACTGCTCACGTTCAGCATGCTGCTCCTCGTCGCGGCGCCGGCAGCGCTCGCCAACAACGGCGGCGAGGGCTGGTACGGCGAGACCAACGACGTGGTCATCACCAACTCGATGTTCCTCGTCATCATCTTCTTCCCGACGATCATCCTCGTCCTCAGCCTGATCCAGTGGCGCCTCGACAAGCGCAAGCACGCGAGGATGGATGCCAAGAAGCGCAGCGCCGGGAACGCCGACCCGCGCGGCGGCTGGTAGTTCGCGCGCCGGGCCGCTAGAGCCCGGGAGGGTGGCGGGCTGCAAAGCCACCGGGCCCGGAGCCTACCGGCGTCCAGCGCGGTCCCGTACGCGGCGGGTTCGGCGGTCGGCGGATACCCGCAGCCGTGTCCAGATAGACGCCTGCCACCTCGATGTAGGCATGCTCGGCGTTGGCGTAGATGGTCACCCACCGCCCCGGACCCGGATCGCCGATCCGCTCGAGCTCCGCCGAGTCGTCGACCTGTCCGTCCAACAGCGTCGCTCCGAGTCCTGCCCCCCACAGCACGTATGAGGTCGCCGAGGAGCAGTCATATCCTGCCGCGCCGTTCTCTTGCTCCCCGGGAATCGCGGCAGGGTCAGGAGTCGTTTGGTTCATCGTCGCTGCCGGATCCCCGTGTCCGCCGCCGAAGCTGTACGCGAAATGGTTGATCCGGTTCCCCGCAGCGATCATCTCCTTCACCGCCTGCGGCGCCTGCGCGGGTGCCTCGGCGTCGCCGTCGGACAGGATCTCCGCCTTGACCCCCGCGACCGCCGGAGGCGCGGGAGTCTCCTGGCGACAGCCCGGTGCTAACGCGGTGGGTAACACGTCCGCCGCGAGCAGAGTCGCGCCGATACCTCGTTCGTCTAAGCCCTGCGCGTAGTAGCCCTGCGCGTCGGCGAGGATCTCGCGCACGTACCAGCCCGCGTGGTTATAGCTGAAGATCGCCGCGGGCCAGTCGGCAGGGGCGCCGGAGTTGCGCAGATAGTTCGCGGCGGCGTAGACGGCGTCGATCTCGTCGTAGACGTCCGGAGGGGACGCCCCGCCCGGGCCATGCACCTGATATCTCGCCCACGTGCCAGGCTCGAACTGCATCGGGCCCTCCGCACCGGCGTAGTTCGCGCCCGAATGCACCCCCGAGAGGTTCGACTGACCGAAGTCGGACTCCACCCTGTTGATACCCGCAAGGATCGACGGACCCCGGGCCCCGAGGCCGTAAACCGAGGCGGCCCCTTGGAATACGGGCACAAGATTCGCCGGCACGCCACCGAGGGATCCGGTGGCCGTGCAGCTCAGCTCGCCCTCCACACTCACCAGCAGCAGCGTGGCCATCGCGACCGCGACCAGCGTCGCGCAGATGCCCAACAGCCAGCGCATCGGCTACCCGCGCGGGTCGCGACTCATGCCCCACCGGCTATCACCTCGGCGCGAGCCGGCCCGCCCGTTTAGCGCTTATTTTGCGAGCCCGCCACATCGGTGTGACGCTGGCGGCACGCACCCGCCAGCCGCTGCGTCGAGACCACCGTGGCCCGGGATCTCGACGGCGGCGAGCACCGCCCCGATCAGCGCGCAGATCGCAGCGGCGATCAAGGCACTGTGCAGACCGGCGGTGAACTGCTCGGCGTGGGAGCCCGACCCCGCGGTGGCGGGGAGCAGCGAGCCGAGGATCGCGATGCCGAACACTCCGCCCACCTGGCGGGCAGTGTTGTTGGTCGAGGACGCCATCCCAGCTCGGTTGGCGGGGACGGCGCCGAGCACCGCGGCGGCCATCGGGGTCGAGGTCATGCCGTACCCGACCCCGATCACCAGGAACGGCGGCCACACGACGCCATAGCCACCGTGGACGCCGGTGCGCAGCAGCAGCAGCGCTCCAACCGCGATCAAGAACAGGCCGGCGACGATCGGAGCGCGGTGTCCGACGCGGTGAACAAGCCGGCCGATGATCGGGCCGACGATCGCGAATGCGCCGCACAGCGGGATGAAGCTCAGCCCACCCTGCAGAGGCGAGTCGCCCGCCACCTGCTGGAAGTACAGCGCGAACAGGAACAAGATGCTGAACATCACGAACCCCATCACCAAACCGTCCGCGTTGGCCGCGGCGTAGCCGCGGCTTCGGAAGAACCCGAGCGGCAGCATCGGATCGGGCATCAGCTGCTCGACTCGGACGAACAGGATCAGCGCCGTAGCGCCACCGGCGAGCAGCGCGAGCGGCAGGATGGTGGCAAACCCCTGCCGCCCGCCTTCGATCGCCGCTGCGGCCAGCAGCGCGAGCCCGCCGGCTGCCAGTACCTGGCCCGGGAGGTCGAGGCGCCCGGGTCCCGGCTCGTGCGTCTCACGGACGACGGCGAGCACCAACACCGCCGCGAGCAGCGCGATCGGCAGGTTGACGACGAACACCGCGGGCCACCCGAACGCTCTGATCAGGAGGCCTCCGAGCACCGGGCCGAGCACCAGCGA
>Ga0302324_100019908_pt1 | contig 13156 bp, 15 predicted proteins | sample Palsa_T0_1_FD_201949 | JGI IMG/M metagenome (GOLD analysis project Ga0302324, IMG submission 201949) | Peat permafrost microbial communities from Stordalen Mire near Abisko, Sweden - Palsa_T0_1 | ecosystem: Environmental > Terrestrial > Soil > Palsa > Peat permafrost | place: Sweden: Abisko...
GGCCGCGGCGCCCGGCCGCACGCCGCCGCACGTTTAGAGGCCCTTATTCGGGTTGATCAAGTACTTCTCACCCGTGGCCCGTTTGGAGTATGCGGCGATGACATCCGGCCGCAACGCTTCTGCCAACGAGATTTCCTGCGAATAATGGCTGGCAAAAGTGGTTTTGAGGTCCCGGGCCACCCGCTCCTTCATTTCCTGAAACGCCAGAGGGCCGATCTTCTCGATATACGGCGTGACCAGCCATCCGCCGATTCCCCAGGCCATGCCGTAATTTCGATTGAGCACCGTGGGACTCATATCCAGCGAGCCGTACAGGTAGACCTGTTTGTGGGTTGTGGAGCCGTAGCGGCTGTACACGCTCACGCCGCGGTTCACGGCGGCCTCCATGCAACCCAGGATTTGCCCGGCCAGCGGGCCGCCGCCAATCGCATCGAAGGCAATTGTGGCTCCCGTCGTCGCCAGGGCATCCGTGAGGTCCTTTAGGAACGTGGCCGAATCCGTGCGGCAGACATGCTCGGCGCCGGCGGCCTTCAGTAAGTCCTCTTGTTCCTGCTTACGGACGATATTCACCAGGCTGACGCCGTCGGTGAGGCAGAGCCGATTGAGCATTTGTCCGAGATTGGAAGCCGCGGCGGTATGCACCAAGGCCTTATGCCCCTCGCGGCGCATGGTGCCGATCATTCCTAACGCCGTGAGCGGATTGACGAAACTCGACGCGCCGTCAGCGGCGCTGGCTCCCTCCGGCAACAGCAGACATTGGTTGACCTTGACGCATCGATATTGTGCGTACATGGCGCCGCCGAGCACAGCGACGGTTTTACCCAGAAGGGCCTGCGCCGGCGCGGAAGCTCCCGCCTCGGTCACCACACCGGCCCCCTCATTGCCGACAGGCATGGAAATGTCGACGCGCGCCGCCATGGCCTGCACGGCATTGGCGCTCAAGGCCGCAGTCACCACCGGCTGCTGCGGCGAGCCAGAAAGCTTGGCGTGACTCCAATCGGCGTTGGCCAGCAGCAACCCTAGATCCGAGGGGTTGATGGGCGCTGCTTCGACCCGAACGATAACTTCGTCCGTTGCAGGGGCGGGAATCGAGGTGCTCTGTAGCGATAGCTCCATTTCTCCGGCTTTCTTGACCAGAGAACGGAGCTGCAGAAAAGACAGATGTGTGGCTGTGCTCATGGGGCCGTAGCATACGGCGGGACTAGCCCCTCGGCCCAGTGATTTTGAGCGTCATGCCTCAACAGCCTGGGGAGATGGGAAGCTTCAAGGCCCTGTTCTTCCGGGCCTTGAAGCTTCCCATCTCCCTAGGTTATGCGAGCCGCTCAAACTCACAGTGCCGAGCCGCTAAGCTGCCTTCTTCTTCGGGACCTTTTTACCCGCGCGCCGTGCCTCCGACAAACCGATGGCGATCGCTTGTTTGCGGCTGGTCACTTTCTTGCCCGAACTGCCGCTGCGCAGGGTGCCGGCCTTGCGTTCCCGCATGACTTTCTCGACTTTTTTTTGGCTGCCTTTGCTGTATTTTCGCGCCATTGGTAAATCTCCGGTGATGAGGTGTGTGCAACCATCGAGGATCACACAGGATTTCAGAAGCGGGAATCTCCCGAACAGCGTGTCAGAAGATTCCCAGTGCGAGACCGCTGGCCAGCGTTGCGCCCAACTCACTACAGCGCGCCAAGCATGCCTGGTCGATTCTCTTGGGCTTGAGAATGTCTTCGGGCGTCTGCGCGTGCGTGCACACGATGTAAGGATCGGCGATCGGTTTCAGGCGCCAACCGGCGGCGATGCGCTCTATTTGTTGCGCGGCGCTGCGCCCGTCGCTGCCCGCGCAGATCAGCGTAAGGAACGCCCTGCCGTTGATTCGTTCGAAGGCCGCATAGTAGGTGCGGTCGAAAAAATCCTTCATCATTCCGGACATCCCGGCGAGATTTTCGGGGGTCGCAAAGATGTAGCCGTCCGCCGCGAGCACCTCCTCCGCCCGCGCCTCGGCCGCTTGCAGCAGCGAGACCGCTACGCCGGGCTCGAGGCGTGCTCCCGCCGCCGCGGCCTGCGCCATCTGCAGCGTGCCGCCGGTCATCGAGTGATAAACGATCAATAGCGCTTTCACGGGCACCCTATCCGTGGGCTATGTCCTACGCTTAGGGAAGCCGCGCACCGACTGTAATAACGACTTGCTTTCCAGATACTTCCGCCACCCGCAGGCTGCTGCTTAATGCTTATTTGAGGTGCGCACATGCTTCACTATGCCGTGGTTTTTTTCGTCATCGCGCTGATTGCCGCGTTTTTTGGCTTCGGGGGAATCGCCGTCGGCGCAGCCGGCATCGCGAAAATCCTTTTCATCGTGTTTTTGATTGGCGCGGTGGTCACTTTCTTGATGAGCCTGGGCCGTCGGGTCTAGGGCACGGGAGAACAGGATGCAAACAGTATCTGACACAGCAAAAGGCGCTGGCGACTTCGCCAATGGCCAAGTAAAGAGTTTTCTGGACAATGTCGAGGATTTGACCAGGGCATTGAAAGATGTCGACTCGCCCGACATTGCGAAAGTTCGGGCCAAGGTAAAGATTGCCCTGGCGGCTGCGAAGAGTGCGGTGGCTGATACAGCATCGCAGCTGCGCGATCAGGCGCAGCAGGTCGGCAGACAAACCGACACGTTCGTGCGCGACAATCCCTGGCAAGTGATCGGCATCGCTGCTCTGGTTGGCTTGGCAGTGGGCATCTTTGCTTCACGCCGCTACGATTAGCAGACAGGCACCTCACGGCGCTGGAATGGCGGCGCCCTAAGCGCGCCGCCATTCCGTTTGGCCTCCCGGCTTATCCTCCAGCAAGATTCCCGCGGCACTCAAGACCTCGCGGATCCGATCCGATTCGGCAAAATCCTTGACCGCGCGCGCCCCGCGCCGCGAGGCCAACAGCGCCTCGACTTCCTGGTCCGATAGGCTTTTATTTCCGGCACTGCGTTTCAGATAGGCATCGGGGTCTTGCTGCAAGACTCCCAATATCGCGCCCAACGCGCGCAGCGTCGCGGCCGCGTTGGATGCAGCGGCTGGATTCCCGGCTGCTTTCGCAAGATTTAAGTTCCGCGCAACCCCTTGCATGACGGCAAGCGCTTCCGGGGTATTGAAGTCATCGTCCATGGCGGCGCGAAACCGCTCGACTTCGGCCGAATCCACCACTCCTGCAGGCGGCGCGTCCTTCAGCGCCCGGTACAGGCCCAACAAAGTTTCGTCCGCCTGCGCCAGTTGCGCCGCGGAATAGTTGATGGGACCGCGATAGTGGCTGCTCAGCAGGAAGAAGCGCAACACCTCAGGATCGCGCAGCGTCTTGAGCACTTCGCGCACGGTGAAAAAGTTGCCTAGCGACTTCGACATCTTCTCATCATTGACTCGAACGAAGCCGTTGTGCATCCAGGTGCGTACGAAGGGCGCGTCGCACGCCGCGCACGACTGCGCGATTTCGTTTTCATGATGCGGAAATTTCAAATCCTCGCCGCCACCGTGCAAATCGAAGTAGCTTCCCAGGAGGCTGGTCGACATGGCGGAACATTCGATGTGCCATCCCGGCCGGCCGGCTCCCCACGGCGAGGCCCAAGAGGGCTCGCCCGGTTTCGCATGTTTCCACAGCACGAAATCGAGAGGATCGTGCTTCGCTTCGTCGACTTGCACACGCGCGCCGGAGCGCAAATCATCGATCTTCTTGCGGGACAGCTGCCCATAGTTCGGAAACTTGCGCACCGAGTACAGGACATCGCCGTTATCGGCGGCATAGGCGAAGCCTTTGTCGATCAGAGTCTCAATCATGGCAATGATTGGTGCGATGAACTCGGTGGCGCGCGGTTCCAGATCTGGGGTTTGTAGGCCGAGCGTGGCGCAGTCCTCGTGCATGGCCACCGTGAAGCGCCGCGCCAGATCGGCCCAGTTCTCACCGTTCGCCGCCGCGCGTTCGATGATTTTGTCGTCGATATCGGTGACATTGCGCACGTAGGTCACGTTGTAGCCCGATGAACGCAGGTAGCGCTGCACCAGGTCGAATGCGACCAACATGCGCGCGTGACCGACGTGAATGTAGTCGTAATTGGTCATGCCGCAGACATACATGCGAACTTCGTTGGGCCGAAGAGGTTTGAACTCTTCTTTCTCGCCGCTCAAGGAATTATGGATTTTGAGCATGAATCTTCAACCGCTGCCGAATCCGGTCCGGAGCAATGAGTTTCAGAAGCTGGGCCAACTCGGGCCCATGCGCGTTGCCAGTCAAGGCCACCCGCAGCGGCATGAATAGATCCGGCCCCTTGCGCCCGGTCAGCTCCTTTAGCCGCTGCGTGAGCAATTTCAAATCGCCGTTCGAGTGCTCATAAGCGCTAAGCGCCGCGGAAAAAAATTCGACGCCGGCGGCGGCGGCAATGCGCTGCTCTTCCGCGCCCAGCGGCGCAAGCTCGCCGTTCACGACATTGCGCCAGGCGACCGCGTCGGCTGGCAAACTGACATTGTGCCGCACCAGATCGATGAATCCGATCGGATCGTCCGCCGCCAGCCAGGCGCGGAATTCCGCCGCCGACAGGCGTTCCAAAGATTCCTTCTGCCAATGCATCAATTGGGAAACTTCGAAGCGCGCCGGCGCCCGACCTAGATGGTCCGGCCTAAAATGCCGCGGCATCTCGGCCGCGGGCAGCCAGCCATCGATGTCGCTGGCATGACCCAATCGAAACAACTGATTGAGCACGGCAATGCTCAAAAATCCGCGCTCGCGAAACTCATGCACGCTGGTGCTGCCATGTCGCTTCGACAACGGCGCACCGTCCTCTCCTACCAAGAGCCCAAGATGTCCATAGGCGGGACTGCGCATGCCGAGTGCGTCCAGCAGCATCAATTGACGCGGCGTGTTGGTCAGATGGTCATCGCCGCGCAATACCTGCGTCACGCCCATGGCGGAATCATCCACTGCGTTGCAAAAAAAGAACGCCGGCGTGCCGTCTTCGCGGCGAATGATGAAATCGCCGATGTCGTTGGTCGCAAAACGCTGCGGTCCGTGAACAGCGTCCGTGAATTCAACGATCTGATCGATGGGCACGGCAAAGCGCAGCGTCGGCCTTAAGCCCCGCGCCTCGCGCTCAGCGCGCTCAGCGGTCGTCAGCGCTCTGCACGTGCCCGCGTAGCGCGGCGGCTTGCCCGACATGCGCTGCAGCTTTCGCGACAGTTCAAGATCTTCCGCCGTGCAGTAGCACGGGTAAGCTCGACCCTGAGCCGCCAGTTGCGCATACAGATCCTGATAAAATTCGCCGCGCTCGGCCTGCCGATATGGCCCCGAGGGCCCTCCCACATCCGGCCCCTCATCCCAGTCCAGTCCCAGCCAACGCATGTCGGTCATGAGCTGGTCGCGAAACCGATCCTGGCTGCGCTCCAAGTCGGTGTCCTCGATACGTAAAATGAACTTTCCGCCGCTTTTGCGGGCCCAAAGATGGCTGAAAAGAGCCGTCCTGGCATTTCCCAGGTGCAAAGCTCCCGTGGGACTGGGTGCAAAGCGCGTGATGACCGGCGACTCGTTGACTGCGGACATATCTCAAGATTGTACCTATTCGAGTAGAATCCCGGCGTATGAAACAACTTTTACCGACTCTGGCATTGCTAGGTGTTGTCTGTTTACAGCCGTCGAATGCGGCTGAAAAGCCGGCCGATCCTAAGCTTGCGCCGAAACCGGCGCCGGCCGTGATTTCACCGCAGATACAAGTGTTCACATCGATGGGGAACTTCACCATCGAATTGAACGCTGAGCGCGCGCCGCTGACCGTCACCAATATTCTGGCCTACGTCGACTCCGGCCACTACACCAACACGCTGATTCACCGCGTCGTCGCTAATTTCGTCATTCAAGGCGGCGGCTTCAATGCCGACTACACGCCCAAAGCTGCGCCATTGAGAGTAAACAACGAATCCGGCAATGGCTTGAGCAATGTGCGGGGCACAGTGGGTTTGGCTCGCGCCTCGGATCCCCATGGCGGCAACGCTCAGTTCTATGTCAACCTGAGCGACAACGCCGCGCTCGATCCCAATGCCACGCGCTGGGGTTACGCAGTCTTCGGCAAGGTAATCGATGGCATGGGTGTGGTCGATCGCATCGGCGATGTTGCCACGGGTAAGCACGGCCCGATTGACGAAACGCCTATAAAACCGGTCGTGATCCTGAAGATCGAGCGGGTTACCAGCTCGAGCGGCGGCAGCGCTGCAAAACCTTAAGGCCGGTCTGATCCGCGGTGACCGCGCTCTTCATCTCGGATTTGCACATTGACGCAGCTCGGCCGGCGATCGTCGCCCAATTCCTGCAGTTCCTGCAAACCGAGGCAAAGGACGCCGCGGCACTGTACATCTTGGGGGATCTGTTCGAATCATGGGTCGGCGATGATGCGCCGGACTCGGCGCAATCGGCGGCCATCGCCGGGCTGCGCACGCTCACCTCGGGCGGCGTGCCCTGCTTCGTGATGCACGGCAATCGAGATTTTCTGCTGTCGCGCCAGTTCTGCGAGATGAGCGGCGCGCAGTTGCTACACGATCCTCTGATCATCACTCTCTATGGCGAAGCCGTGCTGGTGATGCACGGCGATGCGCTATGCACCGACGATCATGGCTACCAAAGATTGCGTGCAACGGTAAGGGATGCTGACTGGCAGCATCAGTTCCTGGCGCTGCCAATCAAATCGCGCCAAGCTCTTGCCGGCGCGGCCCGCGCCGGCAGTCAAGCGCATACCGCCGCGATGGAGCATGCCATCACGGACGTGAATGCAGACAGCGTTGCAATGGCTTTGCGCAGCGCCGGAACCGCGACTCTCCTGCACGGCCACACCCATCGGCCGGCTATTCATGCCTTGCAAGTGGATGGACGGCCTCGCACCCGCATCGTCTTGGGGGATTGGTACGATCAAGGCAGCGTGCTGCGCTGGGATCAGCACGGCCCCGAACTTCAATCGCTGCCGCGCACCTGACGCGCCGCAACGCTCGCCTGTTGCGGCGGACCGGAGTGAAATCTGAACAGCGGATCCGGGTCCGTGATCAGCTGCGCCTCGCACGCGGCAAATGCCGCGATTCTCTGATCCACATTCAAGCCCGCTCGGCCCGCCGCTCGCCTGCCTAAGTCTAAATAGAGCTGAAAGTGGCGCGACTCAGCTTCGTGCAGGCCGCGGAACAAATCATCCAGCGGACTGGCGATGGCCGCTCCCAACGCCGCGAAGCGCTCGCACGAGCGCGCCTCGATGAAGGCGCCGCAGATCATCAGGTCCACTTCGCGCGCAGGTTCCTCGCGCGCCACCAGGCGCCGCAGCTGCGCCGCGTAGCGCCCGGGCGCCAGGCGTTGCGGCGCTATTTTCAGCGCACCGATCAACTTGGCGACCTGTTCATAGTGCCGCAGCTCTTCGCGCGCGAGCCGCGACATCTTGTCGGTCAGCTCCAAATCTTCCGCGTAGGCGAACATCAGCGCGAGCGCCGTCGATGCCGCTTTTTTTTCGCAATTCGCGTGATCGATGAGCAACACATCGGGAAGCGTGCATGCCTCCGCAATCCAGGTTTCAGGCGTCGCCGCACGCAGCAGCGGGTGGGCAAACGCCCCTGCGCCGCTCATGCCGGAATTTTCAGGGTGGAAATGGCCGCCAGCAGTTCGCCGGCGGACTGATAGCGATCACCGGGAGCCTTGGCGAGCAGTCGGCGCAGTACCCCCTCGTAGGCGGCGAATTGCGGCGCAATTTCCGGCAATTCGGCCCGCTTGTGCTTGTAAATCACTTCCATTGCGGTCGCGCCGTTGTAGGGCTTGCGGCCGATCAACATTTCGTAGAACACCACGCCGAGGCTGTAAAGATCGCTGCGCGCGTCGATGATCTCCGCGTGGCCCTGCTCCGGGCTCATATAGTAAGGAGTGCCGAAAATCTCACGCGTACCGGTGAGCGAGATATCGTCTTCATTCGCCTTGGCCAGACCGAAGTCGATCAGGCTGACGGTGTCATCGGGGCGCAGCATCACATTGGCGGGCTTCAGGTCGCGGTGCAGCACTCCCACCGAATGAATGGCGTCGAGCGCGCTGGCGATCTGCCGCAGAAACCCGAGCGCCGTGAGCGGCGCGAGCTGGGCTTTAAGCATGCGTTGGCGCAGATCGCCGGCCGGGAAATGCTCCATGGCAATATAAGCATGATCGTCGGCAACGCCAAGATCATAAATGCGCACAATGTTCTTGTGATTCAGGCCCGCGACGATTTCATATTCCTGCAGAAATCGATCGAAGCTGATGAAGCGCTCCGACACGTCGGGCACCTGGCTGAACACTTTCAGCACCACCAGTGTCCCCGCGCGTTCGCTCTCGGCCAGGTAGATCTTGCACATGCCGCCGCTGCCGACCTGCCGGATGCATCGATGGCCGCGGATGATCACCGTGCCGAAACGATAGCGGTTCTCGTACTCCGGATTGGCGCGCAGAAGCGCCAGCGCTTTACGATGCTCGTTCGAGGCGGTAACGATCATCTTGAGCAGCCGAGTGCGATCGACCTTGCGGCCATAGAGCCGCGTCACACCTGTTGTCTCGGGCAGCGGAAATTCCGGAGTGTCTTCGAGCAGCAGCAAAATGATCGGCGCGAATTCCGGCTTGGCCGCCTGCGCCGCGGCGAAGTCGATGGCGGCATCCGTGGGTGGGGCGCTGACGATGATGACGGCATCGAAACCGGCCGCGGCAAAATTGCCGTCGAGATCGGCGTCGCTGCCCAGGGCATGCTCAACGATGGCGGCGTCCGGCCACTGGATCTCAACGTGCTTTCGGACCAGCAGTCGAAATTCGTCGCGGGCTGCAATTACCAATAGGCGCATAACGTCTGCCGATAACCGGCGCCGGCTAGGACCCTCCTAATCCAGCGAGGGTTACAATATCCGGACGGATTTGAGGCCGCGGCCGCTGCCCTGTCGGCGCTGCTGCTTGGCCTCGTCGGACCGCTCTTCTTGCAAGCGCGCCAGATACTCCGGCGTTACATCCCCAGTCACGTACTCGCCCGAGAAGCATGATGTATCGAAGTTCTCGATCTTTGCATTGTCGTGGCGGACCGCATGTTCCAGATCATCCAAGTCCTGATAAATGAGCCAATCGGCGCCGATGATGTCGCGCACTTCTTCGTCCGTGTGTCCGGCCGCCACCAGTTCGGAAGCATCCGGCATGTCGATGCCATAAACGTTCGGATAGCGCACCGGCGGCGCCGCCGAGGCGAAAAAAACCTTGCGGGCACCGGCTTCGCGCGCCATGTCGATGATTTGCGCCGAGGTGGTGCCGCGCACGATGGAGTCATCGACCAGCAGCACGTTCTTGCCGCGAAATTCCAGATCGATGGCGTTGAGTTTGCTGCGCACCGACTTGGCGCGCTGTTCCTGGCCCGGCATGATGAAGGTGCGACCAATGTAGCGATTCTTGATGAACCCTTCGCGATATTTGACGCCGAGCAATTGCGCGACCTGCACGGCGCTGGTGCGGCTGGTGTCCGGAATCGGAATCACCACGTCGATGCCGTGCTCCGGCCGCTCACGCTTGATTTTCTCCGCCAGGCGTTCGCCCATGCGCAGGCGCGCCTTGTAGACCGAGATGTTGTCGATGATGGAATCCGGCCGAGCGAAATACACGTACTCAAAAATGCACGGTGTGTGGCGCGCCATTGCGACACATTGCTGAGCGTAAAAACGCCCCTGTTCATCGATGAACACTGCCTCGCCGGGTGCCACGTCGCGCACCATATCGAATCCCAGCATGTCGAGCGCCACGCTCTCGGACGCCAGCATCCATTCAGTGCCCTTCTTGGTGTCGCGCTTGCCGATCACCAATGGCCGGATGCCGTTGGGATCGCGAAACCCCAAAATGCCGTGGCCGATTACCATTGCCGTCACCGCATAGCCGCCCCGGCAGCGACGATACACGGCGTTGGCCGCCGCAAATACGTCCGCCGGCGTAACCCGAGGCGTTCCAACCCGCTCGAGCTCGGAGGCCAGGACATTGAGAAGTACTTCGGAATCGGAGCTGGTATTTAAATGCCGGCGATCCTCGCGCACCAGCACTTCGGTGAGCTCGCGCGCATTGGTCAGGTTGCCGTTGTGGCCCAGGCAAATACCGTAAGGAGAGTTGACGTAAAACGGCTGCGCATCATGCGCGCTGTCGCATCCGGCCGTCGGGTAGCGCACGTGGCCGATGCCAATATTGCCCTGAAGCTTCAGCATGTGCTTCTGTTGGAACACATCCCGCACCAGACCTGAATCCTTGCGCATGAACAGCTCGCCATCCTGCGAGGTCATGATGCCGGCGGCATCTTGACCACGATGCTGCAGCACCGTCAGCGCATCGTAAATGCGTTGATTGACCGCGCTGGTTCCGACCATTCCGACGATTCCGCACATGAGGGATCTCCGCTACCTAGCTCTGACTTTCACTCCGGTCAGGCGCTCGAGCTTCGCCCAAGGCTCGCCTTGTTCACCGACCATCGCGCGCAGCCAATCGCCGATGGTCTCGCCATACGGGATCAGCTTCGAGCGGCCCCACCAGTCCTCGTCGGTCATATGCAGCAATTCGCCGCCGATGACGACCAGGCCGACCAGCACCATGCCGCGCAGGATGCCGAAGAACAGTCCAATGACCCGGTCAAGCGGACCCAAGCCCATGGAGCGCGTGAAGTAGCTGAGCACCATTCCCACGACCCAGCCTACCAACAGCACGAGCACCAAAATCACCAAGCGTCCCACCCAGGGCGCTATTCTCGGATCCGCGAGCAGACCGCCCAGGCGCGGTTCGATGATGGGGCCGAATTGCCATGCTGCCCAGATGGCAAGGATCCAAAAGGCAACCGAGACTGCTTCTCGAATAAAGCCGCGCAGCGCGCCGATAAGTGTTGATCCCAACAGAATCAACAGGATTAGAACGTCGGCACCGGTCAATATTCAGCCTCCCCTGTGTGTCACATATTCTACCGGAGCCGCACCAATGCCGTCCTGAAACGATTACAAAATGAGAATTCAAGCCGCCGGGGCCACCAGGCTGCCTACATGGCCCAGCGATTTGAGCTTGGCGGCCGTCCGCTCGGCTGATTCGCGGTCAGCCAAGGGTCCCACACGCACGCGATAGCGCACCGAGGTTCCCGAGCCGCCCGGCAAGACAAACACCGAAAACCCTTGTCCCTTAACCTGGCGGGTCAAGTTATCGGCGTTCGCACGGCTGGCGAAGCTACCGAGCTGCACGCTCCAGAACCTAACCCCGCCAGATATGGGGGAAGCCGCGGCGGATTCAACAGGCTTGGGAAGTGGGGCCGCCGGCCTCGCCATGGGGGGCTTCGACGATGCCGCGCTTGGTTGCGTCAGAGTCTGCGGCGCGGGCAAATTGGCAGCGGATGAGCCAGCGGATGCGGCGGCCGATGCGGCGGCGGGCTGGGACGCCGCCGGCTCAACGTCCGCATTTGCCGGCGCCTTGCTGGTGTTTAGATCCACCGTTACGTTTCGAATCGGTTCAGGCGCAGACGCTGGAAGAGTCGGCGCAGGCGCGACATTCGGTTTGGGGCCGGACAACAGTTCGGGCACGACTAGCACAACGAGCGCAACCAGGATCGATGCGCCGATCAGCCGTTCTTTGACGCGACGGTCCATTACGGTGAAGTATATTCGGGACGCGCCGCCGCCGGCAGCAATCCGCCGGATTCGAGCCAATCGATTGCCGGCCCCACCGTATGAAAGGATCCGAAGACGACGATTCGATCCTGTGGCCCCGCCGCACTTAAGGCCGCGGCACAAGCGCTCGCGACGCTGTCCGCGGCGATGACAGGGGTCTGGACCTCTTCTCTCACCACATCGGCCAGCGCCTCTCCGCTGCGGCCGCGCGTGCCGTCGACCGACGCGCACCACCACGAGTCGATGCAGCGGTCGAGCATGGAGACGATTCCCGCGGCATCCTTGTCCGCCAAAATTCCGCATACCGCCAACGTCCTGCCCAAGATGGGGTCGGCATTTAAATTGCGCGCCAACATGCGCGCGGCGTCCGGATTGTGTGCGACATCCAAGACCCACGCCGGCGAGCCCTCGCCGGGGCTGATCAATTGGAACCGGCCAACCAGGCGCACATCGGTAAGGCCGCGTGCAATTGCCGCTGCGGGTATGGGCAACCGCGCCGAAATTTCCTCGAGCGCAGCCAGCGCCGTCGCCGCATTGGTGAATTGAATATCGCCCTTCAGTGCCGGTGCAGGGAGGCGCGGCAGGTCCCAGTGAGTGCCGCGGTAACGCCATCCTGCGCCGTCGAGAACGTAGTTGTATTCGATGGCGAGCCGCTTCAGCGGCGAATTCAAGCTGCGCGCAACGCTTTCGAGACTCAAGGACGGCTCGCGGCCGCCGATTACCGCAGTCTTGCCGGGACGAAAAATACCGGCCTTCTCGCGCGCGATCGCCTCGAGCGTATCGCCCAGATACTCCTGATGATCGAGTCCGATGCTGGTGACGACGGCAACGTCGGGATCAACCACATTGACGGCATCCAACCGTCCTCCCATGCCGATCTCCAGCACCCACGCATCCAGGCCGGCCGCCTCGAATATCAACAACGCCGCCAGCGCGTTGAACTCGAAAAACGTCAATGGGGTCTGGCCGCGCGCGGCTTCGATTTTTTCAAAGGCTGCCACCAGTTCTTCCGTATGCACCAAGCGGTCGTGCACGCGGATGCGCTCGCGGTAGTCGCACAGGTGAGGAGAGGTAAAGGTACCTACCTTAAAGCCCGCGGCACGCAAGATCGCCGCGCAATAAGCGCTGACCGAGCCCTTGCCGTTCGTGCCGGCGACGGTGATCACGGGGACGGTAGGCTGCTGCCACGCAAGCCGGTCGAGAACCACGCGCAGCCGCTCCAATCCCAGATCGATTGCTTGCGGGTGCACCTGTGCTTGGTAGACCAACCACTGCTCGAGACTCCGCATGGGATTTAAGCCTCAGGAGCCTTAAGCTGCGGCCGGTTCTTTGCCGCTCAGCAAGCGCAGCATGGCGCCGATGCGATCGCGCAATTCGCGCCGGTCGACGATCATGTCGAGAGCGCCATGCTCGAGCAGAAACTCGCTGCGCTGAAAGCCTTCCGGCAAGGTTTCGCGCACAGTTTGTTGAATTACGCGCGGTCCGGCGAAACCGATCAGCGCCTTGGG
>Ga0302324_100019911_pt1 | contig 13154 bp, 12 predicted proteins | sample Palsa_T0_1_FD_201949 | JGI IMG/M metagenome (GOLD analysis project Ga0302324, IMG submission 201949) | Peat permafrost microbial communities from Stordalen Mire near Abisko, Sweden - Palsa_T0_1 | ecosystem: Environmental > Terrestrial > Soil > Palsa > Peat permafrost | place: Sweden: Abisko...
AGAAAGAGAGCCCCGCAAAGGGTGAGCGCCAGTCCGCCGAAGCGGGCCGCGAGAGAGGTGAGGAAGGGCGAATGCTGGGCCAGCGAAGCCATCATTTTGGAGTGGCTGGTGGCTTTCAATATCTCCGCTTCGGGAATCCAGAGCATGGCCACGGAGAAGATGAGCGCCATCGATCCGGCGTCGAAGAGGCGCTCGACGATGTAGACGGCGACCTGCGAGCTGAGCGGGAGGGAGGTCTTCTTGGCGACGAGGTAGGGCCGGACCAGATCCGCGACCCGTCCAATGAGAGCCACGGCAGTGAAACCGATTACCTGCGTTCCCACCAATGAGAGGGGTGCAACCTTCTTGTTATGGCGCAGTAGAAGGGCCCAGCGCACAGAGCGGAAAACATAGGCCAGGTAGATGCAGCCAAGGCCGATGGCCATCGTGGTCCAATTGGCGAGGGCCAGTTGCGAACGGAAGTTTGCGAAGCTGAAATTTACGTGATAGTAGGCCCAGAATCCAAAGCCTACCAGCAGCACCAGCACGAGCAGGCTAACTATAACTTTCGCGTTCTTCAATCGCTCCCCGTTCCTGCGTTTCCGCTGATTGTTTGTTCGGCGACGGCCGATTGGTTCGCTGCGAAGACGGGATTGGATCGGGCAGCGTTGCGGCGGGCGATCACTCGCCGGTTGAACTCGTGGATGACGCGCGCCACGTAGAGCTGGGTTTCGCGATACGGCGGGATGCCATGGTAGCGATCGACCGCGCCGGGGCCGGCATTGTAGGCGGCGAGGGCCAAAGCGATGTTGTCATGGTAGCGCGTGAGCAGGGCATCGAAGTACGCTGTGCCGCCCTGGACGTTCTGATCGGGCGCGAAGCTGTCGGATACACCCAACTGGTGGGCTGTCCCCGGCATGAGCTGCATCAGTCCGCGTGCGCCGGCTGAGCTGACGGCATGGGCGTGGCCGCCGCTTTCGGCTTTGATGAGGCTGGCCAGCAAATCTTCATCGACGTTGTGCTCGGCGCTGGGCTTGGAGAGGATCTGGTGCAGGTCTGCGGCGGTGAGGTGTTCTGGGGCGTGTTCCAATACCGCGGTTGAAGCCGGGGCAATTGCGGAGGCCGGATTGGCGCTGGCCAGCGCGGAGGGAGCGGGCTTGAACTCGACAGGATCGGGTACGGTCTCGTAGGCGGCGATGTCGGCAGGGTTGAGTTCGAAATAATCCGGTTCGCTGGCTTTCAAGTAGATGCGCACTTTGCCGTCGACGACTTCGTGATGGTTGCAGGTGAGGTCGAAGCCATTTGCCAGGGTAATATGCTCGGCGGCGCGGGCCGGTCCGGGTAGGCACAACGCGGCCAACAGGGGCAGGGAACCCGTTAGGATGGCCGAATTGTGTCCCGTTTTCCGCATTTTCGATTGTTCAAACTTTAGCAGAAGCCAGCTCGCATTCCATCTGGGAAGTCAATTGAGCCACCGCTTTTTCGAGCACGATGGCTACGCCGTCTTCGGCGTTGGTGGGGCCGATCAGCCATCCGCGACCGGGAGCGATGGCGCGCAGTTCTTCGGTGGCGTTGCCCATCAGTACGCCCGTGCCGGCCCAGTCCAGCATGGTTTCGTCGTTCCAGTTGTCACCGATGGCCATGGTTTCCGCCTGCTCGATGCCCAGCCGTTGGGCCAGGCGGGCGAGCGCGAAGCTCTTCGACACGCCTTTCGGAAGCAGGTCGAGGATGGCGAGATCGTTGGCGGGATAGGCGGTCCGGATGCATTCAAACTGGCCGGCACAGGGGCACTCATTGAGCAGCCGCTCGGCTTCGATCATCTCTGCGATGGTTCCGGTGGCCATGCCCTGGATCACTTTCACGTCATCTCCCAGTGCGTCTTCTATCGGCTTCACTTGATGAATCGATGGCCGGTTCGACTCGACCCACTTGGAGAGACGGCCTTCGGCGGTGGCGAAATTTTCGACAATCAGGTCGGGCTTCGACGGCTTATCGAGGGTGAAGACGAGCATGCCGGCGCCGCGCAGAATCCTGTATAGTTGTCGCGCAATGGCAGGGGCGAGGTAGGTGCAGTCGATGCGTTCGCCGGAGATGCTGCGCGTCACTGCACCATTGGACGTAATCAGAGGGGTATCCGCTCGCAGGCCGATATTGTCGATGAGCGGAGCAGTGAAGGCTTGGCGTCTTCCGGTGGCGATGGCGACGGTGATTCCGGCCTGCTGTGCGGCGAGCAATGCGCGGCGGTTTCGGTCGCTGACGACGGCGGAAAAATCGGGCAGGAGGGTGCCATCCATATCGATGGCGATGAGGCGGATGGGGCCGGGCCCGAGGTCGGTTTCGCCTTCGGGGAATAAGGGCAGGGAAGCGTCCATGACTTCAAGTTTAACTGTTTCGAGGTGAAACGGGATGAAGGCGGGGTCAACAGCACGGCAAGCCGGTGTAGTCTCTAAGCGTGGACAAAGAAACCAGAGATTCAAGGGAAACGGGAAAAGCGCTGTTCTGCCGGGGATGCTACGCGGCGGTTGCGGCTTCGAGCGGACTTGCGGCGTGCCCGGCTTGCGGCGGCTCCCTGGCGGTTCGCGGGGACCTTGACTCGGCCGATTTGCCGGCCCGAACTGCGGACCGCCGCGGGATTCTGCTGCCGCGGCGTCATGCTGTGGGCGGGGTGATTACGCCGCGCTGAGGCGGGCTGGCGGGTTTAATTCGCTGCGCCCTTTTTGGCCAGATTGCGCACATAGCTCACCAGGCTCCAGATATCGCTATCCTTGGCGCGTGAAGCGTCTTCTGAGGGCATCTTGTCTTTGCCGCTGCGAATAATTTGATAGAGATCCCCGTCGGTTTTGCCGTCGAGCGCCTTGGGATCGGTCCAATCGGTCAAGGTGAGCTGCATATCCTTGGCCAGATCGGTTTTGCCGTTGCCGCTGGCTCCGTGGCACATGGCGCAGTCGTAACCGTACGTTTTCTTGGCCTTGGCCAGGGATTCCGGGGTGGGCTTGATGGGGTTGTTGACTGCCGGTGGAGGGGGCGGAGCCGGGGTCGTTGCGGCCGGGGTCGTTGCGGGCTCTTGCGATAGGTGTCCGCGGCCCGAGGTGGGAGCGGCAACGAGCAAGATTGCCGAAGTCAGCAGTACGGTGGAGATGTGTGGGAACGACTGGAACATGCGCGCCTCCTCAGTTGCCGGTGTCGGAAAGAGGCATCGCGCAGCTGTTGAACCTGATTGAATGCAGGCCGAATTATAGGCTCAATTGCAGAAGCGGGGGAGTGACGGGAATCACGATGGCTATCGGCGGCAAAGTCCTGGCTGGATGCGGGGGATTATGCGGTCGCAAGACCCTGGGCTTCAGCCAATTTGGCCTGGCGCTCGTCGAAGGTCCAGAAGCGGGTTGCTTTGAGTTCCAGGGCCGCAGCTACGTGGAGTGTGTCCAGGGTGCGAACGCCCAGAGTGGGCCCGTGTTGGCGGGCCAAGCGAATGGAAGTTGCATACGTTGACAAAGGCAACGCGGCAAGCACCCATCCTCCGGCTTCACAATTCCGTTCAAAATTGGAATAAGCAAGTTGTGCCTGAATCAACGAAATCTGTCCACAGAAGACTTGCTGGTAAATTGCATTGGCCAGCTCGGCGCGATGAAATGGAGTAACGAATACATTTGGGCGCAAAGCCATGCGCGGATGGGCAATCGAGGAGTGCCGGTCAATGACGTAGACCGACATTAGGAAACTGCAGTCCGGGTAAATGGTCAATAGCGGCTTTCTTCTCGAGCTTCCAAAACGCCGTTAGTGTCCAAGATATTGTCGCCAAAAATTTCTTTGGCACGAGCCGCGAAGTCGGGCCACTCCGCAGGCGGCTGGGCGGGCTGTTCGGGCACGATCCGGGCGAGAACAAGCTTGCGTTCCCGCAGCTCGACTGTTTCCCCGGCTTTGAGCCAGATCTTGAGCTGCTTCGTATTTCGGAGTTCTCTCAGGTTTACCGAGTGCATAGAGCCAATGTGTCACAACTTTGTGTCACAAGTCAAAATGCACCCGGCAGCCTCGAGACGGGCAATTTCAAAGCGTGCTACTTTTTGGTGAAGGTGAAACCGAGGCCGGTGGTCAGAACGACGTCGTTGTCTTTGGTTCCGGATGGGGGATTGGTGACGTAGACGTCGCTGAAGGCGGTTTGCCAGCTCAGGAAGTTGTTGATTTTGGTGCTGAAGCTTGAGTTGAGAGTGAAGCGGAACTGGCTGGTGTCCTGGAGGTCGGGGAAGATGTAGGCCTGCTCGGTGAAGGTGGTGGCTTTGCCGAATTTCTGGGTGAACTGTTCTCCGAAGTCGAGCGCGGCGAAGCTGTTGGTTTCTGCGGGGACGGCTGGCGTGGGAGGAGTTGTGGTGGTTACGGCCGGGATTTCGCTGTAGCTTTCGTGGGTCCAGACCGCGCCGCCGAGCACGTCCATCGTCCGGTTGGGTTTGGCGATGGCGTGCCAACCGAAGCCTCCGCCGAGTACGGTGCGCAGGTTCAGGTCCTGGAGGCCGTTGACGTTGAAGTCGGTGGTGCCGAAGAGGAATAGGTTGGGATTGACGTTATGGTCGTAGCGGAGGCCGGCGTTGGTGGAGTCGGCGGTGGTAATGCCGGCTACGGTGTCGTGGCTGTAGACGTCATTGAAATAGATCGCCGTCTTGTCGGTGCTGGTGGCGCGGACGAGGTTGAGGCCGGTGCCGACTGAGGTGGTTTCGCTGTTGCCGCCGGTAATGGCCAGGCTGACATTGGCCGCGCCCGTCCATCCGTGGAGGAAATTGGGCCGGATGGAGGCTTCGTACGCGGTTTCCGCGGCGGCGGTGCGGAGAGTGGACAACTGAGGCGCGGGTACGGACTGCGGTCCATTGGCTGTAGTGACCACAAAGCCTGTGGAGGTGCGTTCGATGCCGGTAATCTCGGTTTTCTTGATGAAGACTTGCTTGCCGTTTTTCGTCTCGATGGGCAGGATCAGCGGCTTGTCGAGCTTGACGGTGGAGACTTGATCCCAGGTGATGGTCACGGCTCCGGCGTAGCTGGTGGTGACCGTGAGCTTTCCGCCGGCTAGCTGGTTGACAGTGCCGGTGAGGTGATCGCCATTTTTCAGAACCACCGTATCGGCCATGGCGCCGAGCGGAAGCAGGAAGAAGGCGGCCACTACGGCTTGAAGTCTGAGCGGAAGGCGCAACGGGGAGACGCGAGAAGTAGGGCGCATGAATGAGAAATCCTCTCCTGCGCGCGGCTTTTGGTCAAAAAGAGACACACCTGGGGCTCGCGCGCACCCCTGCATTCTAACCGCGCATGAGACTGATTTCATTACGATTCTTGCAATTGCAATGGGGAAGCTGGTTGCGGTAATGCGAATTTCCTGAATCCTCTGTAGTTCCGCCAGAATCCCGAGCGCAAGCTCAGATGCCCGTTCCAGCGGCTTCTCCCTGTATGATTTGCGTTGTTCTCGGCAACCGAAGCCTGGGAGCGAGTACCATCCAACGGGAGATTCATGCGACCTAACTTTTATCTGATGAAGGCTACTGTGAGCGGCGCGCTGGGAGGACTGCTCTTTGGATTCGATACGGCGGTGATTGCAGGGGCAATTGACGCGATTACCCGGCTCTATCGCCTGAGCGACACCACGCAGGGCTTGGCCGGGGCGATTAACGCGCTGGCCCTGCACTTCCACCTCGCGAATGTTCCGCAAGGCATCACTGTCTTTATCGCAGTGGCTGGTACGGTGGTGGGCGCTATGTGCGCTGGGGCGATTGGGCAGAAGCTGGGCGGGCGCGAGACGCTGCGGATTACCGCTATTTTCTATGTGATTTCAGCAATCGGCTGCATGCTGGCGTGGAATTGGGATTCGCTGCTGGTATTCCGGTTTCTTGGCGGGTTGGGCATTGGGGCATCGTCGGTGCTGGGGCCGGTCTATATTACGGAGTTGGCTCCGGCCAAGTGGCGCGGGCGCATGGTCGGCACCTTTCAGGTAAACGTCGTTATCGGGATTCTGCTGGCTTACGCTTCGAATTTCGCGATCCGGACTTTGCATCTGGGGGCTTGGGAGTGGCGAGTGCAGTTGGGCGTGGCGGCGGTGCCGGCGATTCTCTTCCTGATTCTGCTCTTTGGCATACCTCGCAGTCCGCGCTGGTCGGTGTCGAAAGATCGCATCGACGAAGCCATGCATGTGCTCAAGATGATGGGCGATCCGGACCCGGAAGCTGAATTGGCGGATATCAAGCTGGCGCTTAAGGAAAGCCACGCTGTCGCCAATGAGCCGGTTTTTCAGTGGAAGTACCGGTATCCGCTGTTCCTGGCGATCACTATCGGCGCTTTCAATCAACTGGCCGGCATCAACGCCATTCTGTATTACTTGAACAATATCTTTGCTTCGGCGGGATTTTCGCAGTTGTCGGGCGATTTGCAGGCGATCGCCATTGGGGCGACCAATCTGCTATTTACGCTGATTGGCATGACGCTGATTGACCGGCTGGGGCGGAAAACGCTGTTGCTGATTGGCGCGGCTGGGTGCGCCTCTTGCCTGGGCGGCGTGGCGTATGTGTTTCTTTCCAACTCGCATCAGGCATCGCTGCTGTGGCTGCTGATTGTTTACATTGCGTTCTTTGCCGTTTCGCAGGGGGCGGTGATCTGGGTGTATATCGGCGAAGTCTTCCCCAACGTGGTGCGCAACAAGGGGCAGAGCGTGGGCAACAGCTCGCACTGGATCATGAATGCGGCGATTGCGCTGATCTTCCCGATTCTGGCGGCAAAATCCGGCGGCGCGCCGTTTGTCTTTTTCGCAGTAATGACCCTGGTGCAGTTTGTGGTGGTGCTGTTCTTCTATCCCGAGACGAAGGGGCAGACGCTGGAGGCGCTGCAACGGAGGCTGGTTAAGGCTTAGAAGACCGCCGTCTGGCGAAGAAATTTCGTAGGTCAGGGAGACCCCGGTAACACGTACTTTGTGCTACGCTCCATAATCATGGCGTCGGCGATTCACATTCCGCTCTCCGAGTATCTGGAAACAAGCTATCGTCCGGATCGCGAGTATATCGATGGGGAAGTTCGGGAGCGTAACGTGGGCAAATGGGAACACGCGCGGGTGCAGTGGCTTCTGGCGGGATGGTTTCATAACCACGAGAAGGAATGGGGCATCGTGGGAAGCGTCGAGCAGCGAGTCCTAGCCGCGTTGAGCCGCGTTCGCATTCCAGACGTAGTAGTGCTCACGGCAGGCAGTCAACCGGATGTGTTGAGCGAGCCGCCTTTGCTGGTGATTGAAATACTTTCTCCGGATGACAGTTACTCCGACACCCAGGAGAGAACCAAGGATTACCGGGATATGGGCGTGGAGACTGTATGGATCATCGATCCCAAGACCCGGACCGGGCGAATGTGTACCGGCGCGCAATGGGTCGAGGCCAGGCGGTTGACGGTTGCGGGAACGCCTCTCTATGTTGAACTCGACGAGATTTTCAGCCAGATTCATTCGTAGTCTGAATGGAGTCGGAGTCGGTGGAATTTAGCCTGAGCTGCACTTGCGTTGCGTCCAACTCCTCTCTGATCCTTGAATGAGTTTCCCAGCGTTCCGGAGATTGGCTGCGCTACACTCGGGGCAATGGAAGCTCTCTTTGCTGCGCCCGATATCCGCTTGCGACCAGGGAAGAAGCTACCCGTGGGACCGGCATTTTTGCCGCGGCTCTTGAGTGGCGGCATGTTTCGCCAGAATGCGGCGGAGTTTCTCAAGGAAAATGCGGAGAAGTACGGCGATCTGGTTTATTTTGAGACGCTTGGCGTCAAAATCATCCAGTTCAGCCATCCGGAGCTGGTGTATGAACTGCTGGTGCGGGATGCGCATCACCACCACCGCGGCATGGCCATGCAGCGGGCGAAGTCTGTTCTGGGCAACGGACTGCTGACCAGCGAGGAGCCGCTGCACAATCGTCAGCGGAGGCTGGCGCAGCCCGCGTTTCATCGCCAGCGCATTGCCGCTTACGGCGAGACGATTACGCATTATACGCATAAGATGACTGCCGGCTGGGTCGGTGGCTCGGTGCTGGATGTTCATGCCGAGATGCTGCTGCTGGCGCTGCGGATCGTTGGGAAGACGCTCTTTGATACGGATGTCGAGGGCGAGGTACACAGGATTGCCGACGCGGTGGACTCGTTTATGGGATTTTTGCCGCTGGCGTTTCTGCCCTTTCCTGGGCTGATCGAGCGGCTGCCGCTGCCTTCGATGCGGCGTATCCGGCGCGGGCGCGCGGGATTGGACGAGCTGATTTACCGCATGATTCGTGAGCGGCGCGCCGATCCGCGGGATCGCGGCGATCTGCTGAGCATGTTGCTGGCTTCGACTGACGCGGAAGAAGGCGGCGTGGGTGTCGCGCGCATGTCCGACGAGCAGGTGCGCGATGAATGTCTCACCGTGCTGCTGGCCGGGCACGAGACTACGGCCAACGCGCTAAGCTTTGCGCTGCGGCTGTTGGCGGAGAATCCCGAGATTCAGGAGCAGCTTGCCGCTGAGTGCGATCGGGTGCTGGGTGGCCGCGCGGCTACGGCGGAGGATTACGGCAACCTTAAATTTGCCGAGCAGGTCTTTGCCGAGGCGCTGAGGCTCTATCCGCCGGTGTGGGTGAGCGCACGTACGGCCAAGGAGGACTATGAGTATCGCGGCATTCCTATCGCCAAGGGAACGGTGCTTGCGGCGATTCAGTTTGCCGTGCATCGCGATGGGCGCTGGTGGCCTGATCCAGAGCGGTTCGACCCTGGCCGGTTTACCCCGGCTGCGAAGGCGTTGCGGCCGCGCATGGCTTATTTTCCGTTTGGAGGGGGAAGCCGGCAGTGCATTGGCGAGGGGCTGGCGTGGATGGAAGGGGTGCTGGCGCTGGCGACGATTGTGCAGGATTGGTGGCTCAGGCCCGCGCCGGGGCACGAAGCGCCAGTGCGTTTGTCGCCTTCGATCTCGCTGCGGCCGAAGGGCGCGGTGCCGCTTCTGGTAGAGCGGCGACGATAGGGACGGCGAATCGTCTGGAAGGGAAATTGCGTTTGGAGTATCGTGTTGGTGGGATTGCCTGGATGCGTTGTGTGCGTCCAATCTGCGATCCCGACCAGAAACCCTCCGAAAGGAGTGCTGACATGATCCGATTCTCAGCGCTCTCGATCACTGCGCTTCTCAGTGCGGCAACTCTCGCGGCCCAAAGTCCGGCGCCTGTTCAGAAATCGTTCGGAGTTGTGGGCCAGACCTCGGGCCAGGCTCCTGCGGGAACATATCCAGCCCGGAACGGCGCTAAATCCCCGAGCTATTCGATCGTTCCTCCAGCAAATCCCGAAAATGGCAAGCGGACCTTCCAATATCAATTTGAAGCTCCGCAGACCGGCGCGAATGCGCCAAGCGTATTCGTCCTTCCCACGCCTGCGGCGGCAGCCTGCCCGGTTTCGATGCGCGCCGAGCAGAGTAGTGGCGGCAGCCTGATTACTACCGGCAAGGCTCAGATGCTCGGACCGTTTCAGCGCATTCGTCTCGTGCTCGATCATACCGGTCTGCCCGCCCGCATTACCGCCGCCACGGTCACCGTCCGCGGCACCAACGGTAAATCGCGCATGGTCCACACCTCCCAATTTCAGATGCAGCCCCAGACCGCTTCGCCCTACATCAGCTCCACGTTGAATGTCGTGTTTCTCTCGGACGGCAACCAGGCAGAGTTTACCGATCTCGAACTGCCCGGCTTTACTTCCGTCAAGTCGGTTCGACTGGATTCGATTCAGTACGCGGATGGTTCCATCTGGACGCCTGCGGATGGAAGAAGCTGCCGCGTGGAGCCCGATCCGCTGATGCTGGTGAGCAGCCGGTAAGTTGAAACTGTGAATCAGTCTTGACGATTGCATCCATTGCTGCAATAATATTGGGCAAAGTTCGTACGCGCTTCTGGCGGGATCAGGGGGCGCTACCAACACCGAGGCTCCGGTTTTCCGGATTTGCAGTTCAGTTGTGATTCGGACGCTGGGGTAATGCCCATGAAGACCGATGGCTGTCGAGAAATGAACGCTCATCGTGCCCGGTTGCTCAACCTGGCACTCGTAGTTTTCCTCACCGCTCCCGCACTGGCGCTTCCGGCGCGAGGGGCTACCGCGCAAGGCTCTACGGCGCAAGCTCCGTCTCCAGCGGCGCCAGTTTTGGCTCCGGCTTCGACTGAGGCTCAACTGAGCCCGGAGGATTCGGGTAATCTGCAACTGGCGAGGAGGCAGTACCAAGCGGCGATTCAGGTTTTCATGGGTATGCCGAATAAGTCGGCGACGGTGTGGAACAAGATCGGAATCGCCTACCAACAGTTGTTTATGATCGACGATGCGCAAAAGAGTTACGAGAAGGCGCTGAAGCTTGCGCCGAAGAACTCCGATATTTTGAATAACCTGGGTTCGATCTATTACTCGCGTAAGGAGTTCAGCATCGCGGAGCACTATTACCGCAAGGCGCTTAAGTATGAGCCTAAGTCGGCCCTGATTTATAAGAATCTGGGCACGGATCTGATGGCTGCGGACAAGTTCAAGAAGGGTTGGACTTGCTATCAGACGGCGATGGAGATGGACCCCGAGATCTTCGAGCGCGCCAACCTGCTCCGCATTGGAGAGCCAACGCCGACCCAGCAGCGCGGGGCGATGAATTACTACCTGGCAATGAGCTATGCCAAGGTGGGAAAACTGGATCTGGCCGTCGACTACCTGCGCAGGGCGATCGACGAAGGGTTTACGGATCGCAAGAAAGTGTTGATGGATAAGGATTTTGCAAGTCTGCGAGGATCGACGGCATTTGACCGGCTGATCTCCGAACAGCAGACACAGTAATCATCCATCCCGAGCAAGAGTTTCGTTCAGGACGTTACTGTTGAAGCAAAATGAATCTCGCCGGTAATCGCTTTTGATCGCCGGGCGCACTCAGAGATGGCTGTAGTTCGCCCAGCCGAACGTTAACAGACCGTTCACGATTCTTTCTTCCCCTATTCATGTTTCCCAACTGTTTGGGTCTGTAAGTTTACTCACGGAGGTCAATCCGTGAAGAAGCAGTTGCTTATCGTTCCAATTCTGTTCCTGGCAGTTTCCGCAGGATCACCGGCAAGACTCAACGCGCAAGAGAAACATTTCCAGGACTCCGACCGGGGTTTTCAGTTCATTCCCGGCACTTTGGTGATTACCCGCAGCGTCTATGAAGGCAAAGCCTCAACCGTCGTCAATGGCGAGAGCCTGTCTTTTGGATGCGAGGGCGGGTTGACCGGGCTGACTGTCAATGTCCCGCTGACCGCTGGTGGCACCACTCCAGTGACGGTGCCTTGCGGCGTAGCGAGCGACAACGGCGAGTTCCCGAACCTGCATGACTCGCACAATGTCTGGAACAACGCCAACTCCGATCCCAGCTTCGGCGTAACATCTCCCATTTTTCTGGACGAGATCACCCCCGATGGCTGGACGCTGGGCACTCTTGCTATTCCCACCGACCAGATGGTGACCAGCTTCAGTTCCAAGTCTGAATTGGCGCTGAATCGATCCGTTGACGGGCGCTCGCTGACGTTCATGGGTTATCGCGGCGGCGTCGGCTGCGGCGGTTCCTCGGTTTCTCCCACCGCGCCCAACCTGCTTGATGTTTCGCAGTCGAACACACCCGGCGTCTGCGACCCGACCAACCCAGTGATCTCCACATTCAGCAGCAATCCGGTAGTTCCGGCGGCCTATTACCGCGCCGTGGCGGAAGTGGACGCCGATGGCCGCATCAGCTTTACCGACGGCAACGCTTACAGCGGCGACAATGGCCGGGCGGCTATCAAGGGCGGCAACGGCCTCTATTACATGGTGGGCAACGACAACAGCGGTAACCTCTCGAAGAAGCAGATGTCCACCACTCAGGATGGGATCGATCTCACCAACGCAACGGGTGCCGAGTTGCTTTATCCTGGCGCAACGCCGCCGCTTCCGCCGAACGTCGAGATGATCGGACGCCTGGAAATCGGAACGGACAAGCCGGGCAAGGACACCAATTTCCGTGGTCTGACCATCTTCAACAACACGCTCTATGTCAGCAAGGGCAGCGGCAGCAACGGCTTAAACACTGTATATCAGGCGGGTACTGCCGGCACCTTGCCGACGGGCTCCGCGGCCGATCTGGCTACGGTTCCGCTGACCGTTCTGCCGGGCTTTCCCAACACCGCGGCCAGCACTTCTACCGCGTTTCCGTTCGGGCTCTTCTTCGCCGACGCCAACACGCTTTACGTCTGCGACGAGGGTGACGGTACGCTGGTCACGCCCGCGGTCAAGGGCAACGTGGCCGACGCGCAATCCCAGGCGACTGCCGGCTTGCAGAAATATAAGTTGATCAACGGCACCTGGGTGTTGCAGTACATTCTGCAGGACGGCTTGAATATCGGCGTACCCTACCACGTCGATAATTATCCCGCATCTCTGAACCCGGCGACTGGCGGCTGCCGCAACATTGCCGGCCAGCAGAACTTCGACGGAACGGTGACCATTTATGCGATCACTTCGACGATCAGCACGAATGGCGATACCGGCGCCGATCCGAACAAGCTGGTGAAGGTGATCGACCGCGTCAGCGACACCAAGCTGCCTTCGCACGAAGGAATTCTCGGCCAGTTCTTCACCGTTCGTGCTGCCAACGCCGGCGAAGTGCTGCGTGGCGTGGCTCTGGCTCCCGAGGGCGAGAACGGCTTGTTCGGCAGGTAAGAATCAAACCGGGCAGGCAGCGGATTGAGCTGCCTGCCGCAGCAAACCGGGGCCTGACGGCACATTTCATGCGGGTGGTTTTGCACCGCTTGAGAGATGCCGGCAGGGCCCGATTGTATTTTGCGATGCAATATCGAGTTATGCCGAGGCGCGATTCAGTTCGACGGCGTGGGCGCGAACCTGGCGCAGCGGGAGTCCGGTTCGCCGATGCCGGCTTTGCTGAATTTCGGCAATGACGGAGATGGCGACGTCGGCGGGAGTGTCGCCGCCCAGATCGAGGCCCATGGGGGCGTGAAGGCGCTCCATCCAGGCGAGAACCTGGGCTTCGGAGCGGGATGAGTGGAGTCCGGATTGCTCAGCTAACGTGGCGAGTATCTCCGCGGTGCGGCGCTGGGGGCCTAGAACGCCGATGTAGGCCAGGTCTTCGTCGAGCAGCGCGGCGAGGATGCGTGTGTCCTGCTCCAGGCTGTGAGTAA
>Ga0302324_100019912_pt1 | contig 13153 bp, 15 predicted proteins | sample Palsa_T0_1_FD_201949 | JGI IMG/M metagenome (GOLD analysis project Ga0302324, IMG submission 201949) | Peat permafrost microbial communities from Stordalen Mire near Abisko, Sweden - Palsa_T0_1 | ecosystem: Environmental > Terrestrial > Soil > Palsa > Peat permafrost | place: Sweden: Abisko...
GTCGTCAAACAGGTCTGCGGCATACCCCCGCGCGAGCTCGTAGCCTCCAAGCCACGCCCATACCTCCGACACGTTGCCGCGCCGCTCATCGACGCCCCCGAGCGTGGCGTCCAGGTCGCGGTACGTCGGCCACGCGGCGGCAAGCCCCGGCGCCACCCTCGCCATCGCGGCGCGGAGGGCCTGCTGGTCGCCGATTGTACGCGGCTCCTCCAATCCAAAGTAGGAGACCAGCGCGAGGGTTCCTCCGTCCACCAGCGCCTCGGCGATCTTGCGCCAGCTGACATCCGGATCAGCCCAGTGAATCGCCGATCCCGAAAACGCGGCCGCGTAATGCGCGTGCCGCAGCGGCGCCTCCTCAAGGCGCCGGTTGACGAACTCCACCTCCCCGGCGTTGCCGAGCTGATCGCGCGCCCGCGCGATCAGCCGTTCGCCGGGCTCGAGCGCCGTCACCCGCAGGCCGCGGGCGAGCAGGCTGCGCGTCAGCTGGCCGGTGCCACAGCCGATCTCGAGCACCCTTGCGCCGGGACCGAGACCGCCCACCTCGCGCGCCCGGTCGATCAGCGTGTCCGGGTAACTCGGCCGGTGACGGTCGTACTCCTCGGCGACGTCATTGAAGACCTCGCCGAGGCGACTGGCCTGTGCGCGACGTGACATGCCCGGAAGGTAGATGACGACCAGGACGAGCCGGCCGGCCCAATGGACTCGCACTCGCCGCAGGCAAGGCGCGAGCGTAGCGTCGGATCGCGCGGCTATGGGGCGAAGACGATGCGTTGGCCGGGAGGGACGGGCGCGTTCCAGGTCGTCTCGACCTGGCTGAGCGGGGTTGAGACGGCGCTGATGGTGTAAGTGCCGGTGGTGATCTCGGCGGCGAGCGCGGGGAGTTCGGTGATGATGTCTTTGGCGCTGACCGATCCTTGGCCGCTGCCGACGAGCTGGAGACGAGCGGCGCGTAGCCATGCCGACGGGAGAGTGATCTGTAGGCCGGACATAGAGCCGATCTCGATCCAGGTGAGGGGGCGGCTCTTGTCCGTGCGGTGTTTGATCACGCCGGGCATGATGCGCTCGGTCGCGGGGCCCCAGAGGTAGTCGAGGACGACGTCCACGTCTGCGGCGGCTTGTCCGAGTGCCTGGCCGACCGTGTCGGAATCACCCGCGAGCGAGACGGTGGTGTCGGCGCCGAGTCCGGCGAGCGCGGCGAGTCGTTCCGGGTCGCGGCCGGCGGCGATGACCTGGCGGGCGCCGAGGTGCTTGGCGATCTGGACGGCCATCTGCCCCGCGTTGCCGGTCGCGCCGAGTACGAGCACGCTCTGCCCGGGCTGGAACGCGATGCGGTTGCGCAGGGCGATCCAGGAGGACATCCCCGGATTCATCGCGGCTGCGACCATCAACACATCGGTATCGGGGGGCAGCGGTGTGCTGCGCCGGGGGTCGATCACGACCTGCTCGGCCATGCTTCCGAGATGGGTGTCGGCGAGGATGAAGTACCGCAGCCGGCCGTCGGGATCGCGGCCGATCCCGTCAAAGCCGGGGATCATCGGCAGCTGTCCGGTGCTGGTGTAGTGAGACCCGTTCGCGCTGGATCGGGTCCGGGGGTGGAGCCCGGCAGCGAGGACATCGATGAGCATTTCCTCAGGGGTGGTGGGCGTGGGGGTATCAAAGGGCTCGTAGGCTGGTGGATCTCCGAATGAGCGGACGACTGCTGCGTTCATGAGCTGGCGCTTTCGGTCTTGTTGGTTCGTGCCACGAACAAATTAGTTCGTAACACGAACAAAGTCAAGTAGACTCTCCCAACCGTGACGCCCCGTCTACCCGCACAGCGGCCGTCGAGCGAACCCGCGATCCTGGACGCGGTGGTGCAGCTCTCGTTCTCTGTTCATGATGTCCTCGCTCGGGTGGCCGTGCGCTATGACGTCTCGGTCACGCAGATGCGCCTGCTGGGTATCTTGCGCGATCGCGAGCCGGCGATGAGTGACCTCAGAGAGCACCTGGCGCTTGAGAAGTCGAGCGTGAGCGGTCTGATTGACCGCGCCGAGCGTCGCGGGCTGGTCGCCCGAACCACCGGGCACCCGGACGGCCGTATGGTGCATGTCCGCCTGACCGCCGACGGGGCTGATCTCGCTACCCGGTTCGCCGCCGAGGTCTATGCCGAGCTCGAGACGCTGCTGGCGCCGCTGCCTGACCTCGACCAGCGCCGACTCTCCGAGCTCGCGAGGGCGATCCTCGCCGCTCAGCCATCGCCCTTCGCGCACCAGCGGTAGCTATCGGCGGGTCGACCGAGCGGGAGCGCGCGGGAGCGCCGCCGTCGGGAAGGACCTGGGCATCGATGGCGTCCTAGACCTTGACACGGCATTCAACATCACTCGAGGGGAGGAATCTCGTGCTATCTCATCGTCGGCAGGGCCTGGTCGAGGGGCGACCGTGCAGACGCCGATCGCGCGGCGTCCTTATCGCCGCGGTATGCGGGGCGGGACTGCTCGCGCCGGTCAGCCTCAGCGCATCCGCGATTGCCTCGCCACCGAGGGGCGCCTCCAGCTCCACCAAGTGGAGCATCGCAGATCCGCCCTACAGCACCAGCAGCACCGTTCCGTTCGCCCCGCTGAACGCGATCAGCGCGATTTCGCCCAGCGATGTGTGGGCGGTGGGGCAGGCGAACGGCTCGCTGCTGACCGAGAACTGGAATGGCGCCAAGTGGTCTTCGGTCGCATTGCCCAAAGGACCGTGCAGCACCTTTGAGGCCGACTGCGTGCTGACCGGGATCAGCGGAGACGCCACTAACGATGTGATCGCTACCGGAAATGGCGAGATCGCTGAGTCGTCGGGTTGGGTTGTCATCCCGCTGGCGTTCCATTGGAGCGGCAGCGCGTGGGCAGCGATGAACGTGCCGAGCGGTGTCCCAGACGGCGCGATGGAACACGTCCAGGCGTTCTCGCCCACCGATGCGTGGGCGGTCGGCGTGGCCTTCTCCGGATCGACAGAGACCGTTAGCGCCGTGCATTGGAACGGGACAATTTGGACCGAGGTCCCAACCTCGTTCTCGACTACCAAGGCGCTCACCATCAACGCGATTTCGGGCTCATCAGCGAGTGATATCTGGGTCGTCGGTGAGACCGAGACCGGGGGCTACCACGACCGCAAGTTCACCTCGGTGATCTTGCACTACGACGGATTCACCTGGAGCAACGCGACCGTGCCGGACCACAGTGGCCTGCTCGACGTCGACGCCCTGTCCCCGACGGATGCCTGGGCAGTAGCCGCCGACGGCTCGATCCTCAACTGGAACGGCAGCACGTGGACCGTGAAGACTCAGGTCCCGTACGCGAGCATCGTGGAAGCGCTGTCGCCGACCGACGTGTGGGTGGGTGGCATTGTTTCGCTGGCCCACTACGACGGCTCGAGCTGGAGCACGACCGCGACGCCGAGCGGCATCGACGAATTCAACGGGGGCGCCGCACTGACCCCCGGCTCCATCTGGTTCGCCGGCATCGCCTACAAGTCGAACGGCGACGAGGTGCCGGCCGTGCTCAGCACCACCGACGGCTGAGCGACACCGCACGCGCCTGGGTGCGCCTCGCACCCAGGCGCGATCGTGGCGCTGACTTCGGGTTCTTACTCGCGCAATCGGGAAACTGGCGGCTCCGTATGCCTTATCATTTAACAGGCGTCGGAGAGGGACGCCACATCGAGTTTTGGGATTCCTCGCGATGCGATGCTGACCACCCAGGATCGGAGTCGACCGTGACTACTCCCGCCACCATCTCTGAGGGCGCGACCGGACCCACCGTCAGGTGGCTGCAGTACCTCCTCGTCCGTCGGACTCTGAGCGACGACCAGATCGATGGCATCTTCGGCCCCGTGACCAAAACGGCCGTGGAGCAGTTCCAGGCCGGCGATCACCTCGCCGTCGACGGAATCGTCGGGCCACTCACCTGGTCGGCGCTACACGGTGACGGCGCAGAGCCGCCGACGCTCACCGAAGGATCCCACGGCACCGTGGTCGAAAAGCTCCAGACCGCGCTAAACGAGGGACGCGGTGACTTCGCGCCCAGCACCAACCCGGTCCTCGCGACTGACGGAGACTACGGCCCGCTCACCGCCGCTGCGGTAAAGGGGGCGCAGGAATCGGGCGGCATCGAAGCAGACGGCGTCGTCGGCCTGCAGACCTGGGCCCTACCAGTGCACGCTGCCGGGCAGGTGCTGGCCGATCTCTGCGGCGTCCCGGGGCCCGGCGAAGGATGACGCTATCCAGAGCGGCGGGGCTGCACTTCACTTGAGATCCTCCAACCATGGAGCAACGGATCAGTCTTGTCACGCTTGGCGTGTCCGACCTTGGCAAGGCACGTGCGTTCTACGAGGCTCTCGGCTGGACGGGAGCTCGCCAACCCGACGACGAGGTCTGCTTCTTCCAGGCTGGGGGGATGGTATTCGGCCTCTGGACAGCGCTCGGCGGCCACGGGGCGCCGGGAATCGAGCTCGCCCACAACGTCCGCTCGCCGGAGGAGGTCAGCGCGGTGTTGGCCGAGGCCGAGCGGGCTGGCGGCACCATCAAGCGGCCTGCCGGACGGGCTGAATGGGGCGGGACGACCGGAGCGTTCGCCGACCCCGACGGCTACGTCTGGGAGGTCGCGAACAATCCAGACTGGACCCTGGACCAGAGCGGAGCAGTCACGATCTAGCCAGGCCGCGACGCCGAATCGTCACGAGCCCGACAGCGGGATAATGGATTCGTGGGGATGCGTAACGTGCGTGCCGCAGTTCTTCTCGCGGTGACTGTGGCTGTCCTGGTGGCGGTCGCGGGGGCCGCGTCGGGCGATACTGCTGCGGCGAATGTCGCGCGGGCGAGGGTCGAGGCGACGCGGTTGCTCGGGCTCGTGCTGCTACCGGCGGGAACCGAAGGCTCCGCGAGCGACCCGACCGATGCGCAGCACGGGTTGCGCGAGCCAACCTATGACGAGGCGACACCTAATCTGGTTGACGCGCACGCGTGGTGGACGACCAGTGCTTCGTCGTCGGCCGTCCTGGCGTACGTGGCCGCACATGTCCCCGCCGGCGCTACGCGGTACACGTCTGGGTTTAGCAGTGGACCGTCGGGGACGGTGATCACCGCGGCCGAGACTTTCTCGCTGCCACCCCTAGCGGGGGTTCTGACCGAGCGGGTGCTCGGCGTGACGGTGGTGCCACTGGCGGACGGGTTAACCGCAGTCCGCACCGACGGAGAGGCGATCTGGCTGAGCCCACGACCGTCGTGGGAGCGAATCCCGGCAGGAGTGCGTAGCGTCGTCTTTACCGCCCGCGGTGCGAACAACGATGGCCGCGTAGGCCCGAGCTCGGCGCCGCGGACACTGACCGGGGATCGCGCCCGCCGGCTTGTCTCGTTCATCAATCGGGACGAGATCGTCCAGCCCGGCGCGCGCTCCTGTCCGGCGGCGCTCGCCGACTCCGTCAAGCTCCGGTTCATGAGAGCTGACGGCACTTCGGTGGCACACGCAGTGGAGGAGCCGACGGGCTGTCCGTCGGTGACGTTGACCATCGGGTTTCGTACCGGGCCGATGCTGAACGACTACCCGAGCTTGACTGGCGAGCTCGTTCGACTTGACGCGGTCCCCGCGTGTCCGGGTGGGCAGCTCTCGGCCTCGGCATCGCTGCCTGCCCGAGACGGGCCCGTCACCTCGCGGTTCATTTTGTTCCGATTTGAAAACCGCTCGGACGCTATGTGTCGGCTATCCGGGTTTCCACGCCTCGTGCTGTTTGCCTCCTCGGGGCGCCGGCTGCCGATCACGCTCGCCGACCAAGGCGCGCGGATCGGCTCGGTGCTCGACCCCGACCAATCCACGGGATTCGGCGCCAGCTACACCGAATGCTCCGGAGCCCGTGTGGCCGTCCGGGCGCAGGTGACGTTGCCAGGAGTCGCCCGCCGGTTCGGCCTCGCGCTCGGCAGTCGACGGAAACCATTCGCGCCTTGTCACGGGAAGGTCGCGGTCGGGAACCTCTATCCCACGAATTAACTGGACTCGCCGCGGCGCCCTACCCCACGCTCGTCTGACGATATGCACGCGCTCAAGACCGCAATCGACATCGCCTGGATCATCTTCTGGGTCTACTGGATCGCATCCGCGTTCGGAGTCAAGGAGGGCACCGGTAGCAGGCGTCGGATCCCCCTGAGTGGCCTGACCGCCCTATCGGTCATCCTTGTCGTCCGTGTCTTCCGCGGCGGAAGCCTGGCCATCCACAGCCCGGTCCTCGGCGCGATCGGGGCCGTCCTGTTCGCGTCAGGGATTGCGCTGGCGATCTGGGCTCGCGTCCATCTCGGGCGCAACTGGGGGATGCCGATGAGCCAGAAAGCCGAGCCCGAGCTCGTTACCTCCGGCCCCTACCGAGTCGTCCGCCACCCGATCTATTCAGGGCTCCTGGCCGCGCTGCTCGGGACCGCCCTGGTGACCAACCTGATCGGCTTGATCATCGTCGTGATCCTGGGTGCGTACTTCTACTACTCGGCATCCGTGGAGGAGAAGAACCTCACCACGACGTTCCCCACGGCGTATCCGGCGTACCAAACCAGCACGAAGATGCTCATACCCTTCGTCCTCTAGCCGTCCCGCCGCCCCAGGCACCGGCCATGAGGCGAGCCAGGTATTTCTGCGCGCTCAGCTGACTCTTATCTCGAGAGCGGTAGGGCACACGCTCCAGACAACAATCGACCCATAGGGGGAAGCAGCATGCCTGAAGAGATCGTCAGTGACGGCGATATCATTGATATCGTCGTCGATTTGGTTCTCGAGGGGCTCGAGATCCACGACTATGGTGACCTGGTTGACGTGGGTGACCGAGTCGACGTGGGTGACTTGCCGTTTGACCAGCAGCTGGAGGCTCTGTCCACGAATCCGGTGGTGCGGGAAGCCGCAGCCCGGCGGATAAGCGAGGCCCAGGCTGAAGGCCGGGCATTTCCGTTGCCGACCGCCCGCGACATCGCGGCCGCCCGCGAGCGCGCGCTCGCGCGTCAACACAAGTCCTGACAGTGGTCACGAGCGCGGTCATCGCGGTCCTCGCAGTGTGGTTCCTGATGACCGCGCTTGTGCAACTGCCAGCGCAGCGGTGCAAGCGCATCCGCCGGTACGACCCGACGGGCAACCTGCTTCCTGGTTGGAACTTCTTCGCCCCGAAACCGATCCAGGCGGACTTTGCCGTCTGGTATCGAGCGTGGGGGTCCTACGACGAGGATCGTGACGAGGTGCTGGAGTCCGGTTCGAGCGCTTGGCGCGAGTTAGCGGGTATCGAGCAGCGCCGCTTCATGGACGCACTGGTAAACCCGGGCCGCTACACGCGCAAGAGCATCTTCAGTTGCTGCTCTCGCATTGCCACCACGATGCGAACCATCAACTACGAGCCAGACGACTTACGGGACCTACCGCCGAGCGAGATCATGCTGAGTCTTGCCTACCTCCTGCTCGCCGAAAGGGTGTCCTCGCTTTCCAGTGATGCGGTGGCGGTCCAGTTCCGCATCGACGTCGTCCGCCACGCTGCGGGCGCGGCCAGGGCGGCCACCGTGTTTCGCTCAGCAATACATCAGGTGTCCGCCGAAGCCCATGGGGAGGGGTAGTCGTGTGGCTCCATCCCCACCCTGATCAAGCGCTGAGCCTGGCGGTCCAGTTCTGTGCCGTCGGGCGGCTCATAGGTGTGCTCGAGCTCATGCTCGTCCGCGGAGAGCTTGCCCACAGCGGGTTTCTCGATTGGACGATGATCGGGAATCTCAGTCCGCATACCCGAATGCGCGTCGGTAGCGTGATCCGTCGGGCATTTCGCCTCATTGGCCCGCGGGCATTCGCCGGGGTCGTCGTCGTCAACGCCGTGGTTGCCGCTGCCCTACTCGTGTACCCATCGTCGGCGCTCCTGATTGCCACGGCGGTCGCAACGCAGCTGGTCATGATCAAGCGCCACCACTTGACGATTGACGGCTCAGACCAGATGTCGCTGGTCGTGCTCATGGCGTGTCTGCTGGGTCGGATCGGCGCCGACGCCGTCAGCCTTCGAGCGGCTGTGTCTTTCCTGGCGGCCGAGCTGACACTCTCGTACTTCGTGGCGGGAGTCTCAAAAGCGACGTCCAGCTACTGGCGGTCGGGGAGTGCACTGACCATCATCGCCCAGACCAGGATGTACGGCCATCCCCTGGTCGCTCGCGTGCTCCGGACCCACCCGGCTCTCGGCCGTGCCGCCGGTCGCAGTGTGCTGGTTTGGGAATCGCTGTTTCTCCTCACCCTTACCGCTCCGCTCCCCGTGGCCTTGGCCGTGCTCGCCGCCGGGGTCGCGTTTCACGTCGGTTGCGCAGCCGTGATGGGGCTGAATAGATTTGTGTGGGCATTCGCCGCCAGTTATCCGGCTCTGCTGTGCACGAACATCGCGATCCGCACCGGGATCGGAGTTTCCGTGGCAGACGCCATTACCATCGCTGCGGCAGCGGTTGGACTGCTGGCTCTCGCAGTCGGTGGCGGCGCCCGTCCGGCCATCCAGCCAGGACAGATGGCAGCGGCGGCTCGCGAGACACGAGCGTAGCCGCACGCCGAGTCGTAGAACAAAGTTTGAGCGAAGGTGTGATCCTGACGGCGTGGTGGACATTGACCGCGCATGGAAGCGCAGCCTCGCGCTGGCCATGGCGTTCGCGGTGGTCCTGGCGTGGGTCGGTGTCGCACGGGCGGACCATATCGTGGCCATTCGCGGCGGCGCCCCCGAGCGCTACACCCCGGGAGTCGGGTGGGTGGCAATGCCCACCCCGGTCCATGTGCCGATGGACGGCATCGCCTACGACGGCGATCACCACGCGTACGTCGTGAGCGTTGGCGAGCCCGGACTCTGCTCGTTTGTCGAGTTCGCCGGTGAGCGCGTGATCGGTCGTATGACGCAGGCGCAGTTTCGGCGGGCCGCGCACACTTCCTTGACGGCGAACTGTGAGCTGCACCCGGACCCTGCCGGCGGCGTGCTCATCTCGGCCTCGGCGGAGACGCTCGGGTCCGAGACAAGTTGGTCGGTCAACATCGTCTCCAAGCGGGCGACATACCTCGGCTACGGCTACGCGGCAACGAGCGATGGGCATCACGTGGTGCTCGTGCAGCACACGTACTTCCCGCCTCCTGTGCTCGGCAGTGCTGAGCTGCTCGCGGCCGGACGTTGGGGACTCCCCGACACCTTGCAGCTCATCGTTCCCATGTCCATGCGCTTTACATGGACCGATCCAGCGCTGTCCCTCAGCGGCAAGCGGTTCGCGGCCGTCCGTAATTCGACTCTAGTGACCGGTCCGCTGGGCGGCCCGCTGCTAACACTTCAGCGCCTCCCGCAAGACACCGTGCTCTACGACCTTCAGTGGTCGGACTCGGGTAGGGACCTGGTTGCGCTCGCCGGCCCGGAAGCGGGAGTATCCGGACGACTGTTGCTGATAAATCCGGGCAACGGGCACGAGCAGACGCTGGCGACATCCGTCACCGGCTTTGCCGCCACTCCTTAGGGCCCTGAGATCAGTCTCGCTGCGCTCGCACAGGGCTTTGGAACGCCGCGGGTAAGGCCAACTTTCGGCGGCGGATCGTCTGCGGGGTTTGCGACAGCCCCAAACGTCGGGGTTGGGTAGCACGACCTCGAGTTCCGCGCGGCGATTTGATTCAGGCGCGGTAAGGGGGTGTGCTGCGTTTGCCCCAAATGTTGGGGGTTACGTAGCACGACCCCGAGTTCCACGGCCGTCGCCGGTCACGACTTGAACGTCGTCGCGTTCCCGAATAGAAATCCGGTCGGTGGACGGGTATTCGGGCTCGTCCCGAACCGATCGGAGGTAGGCGTGGCGACGAGAAAACTGGCGGCTGAACTGCTGGGGACCGCCATCTTGGTGTTCTTCGCCGTGGGCACGGCGACGTTGGCGTTTGGCTTCAAGCTGGACGGCGGGAGTGTCTCGGCCGGGATCGTGATGACGGCGATGGCCTTCGGTCTGGTCCTTCTCGCCCTGGTGTACGCGATCGGGCCGATCTCCGGCTGCCACGTCAATCCGGCGGTGACGATCGGGTTTGTCGCCTCCAAGCGCATGACGATCAATGACGCGGTCGGTTATTGGATCGCCCAGTTCGTCGGCGGGATTGTCGGCGCCGTCGCGCTCTACGCCGTCTTCAGTGGTTCACCCGGCTACAGCCGTAAGGTGCAGGGGCTCGGCACCGACGGGTGGGGAGCCCACTCGATCATCGGGCTGAATGCCGGCAGTGCGTTCGCCGCCGAGGTCATCCTCACCTTCCTGTTCGTCCTGGTCGTCCTGGCCGCGACCAGCCACGTCGCCTCGGCGGGCTTCGCCGGTCTGGCGATCGGCCTGGCGCTCACCACCGTCCACCTGATCGGGATCCCGCTCACCGGGACCTCGGTCAACCCCGCGCGCAGCCTCGGGCCCGCGTTGATCGTGGGCGGCGACGCTCTCAGCCAGGTTTGGCTGTTTATCGTTGCGCCTCTGATCGGTGGGGTCCTCGCGGCTGGCGTGTACCTAGCGCTGGTCGCCGAACGCACCGATTCCGGCGTTGCCGGCCAGGTGGAGCCTTCAGATCTACCCGCCGGCTGATATGCCGGTCTCGATCGAAGGCTCAGAGAGGAGGGGACGCCGGCGTTCGGTCCGAGCGCCTGGCCGACGCCGGCGGCGAGGTGCCGCGTCGCGGGAGGCTACCTCGCGGCGAAGTTCCGGATCACGGCGCGGTCGTCATGCACACGGGTCATGAGCTGCAGGTGGCGTAGCTCCAGATCCATAGCCACAGGATATTGATGAGGTAGATCTGCATATTGGACATCTCGATCGGCCAGTGGCGATGATGGTGCATGGTCACCATCACGTCCATGCGCACGGCCGAGGACGCCGCCGCCTTCGGCCGCCTCAACGAGGAGTGGATCAGCTCGCTGTTCGCGCTCGAGGACAAGGACCGCGAAACGCTCGCCGACCCCTTCGGTCACTACGTCGAGCCGGGCGGCGATGTGCTCCTAGCCCGCGACTGCGAAGATCGCGTCATCGGCTGCGTCGCGTTGGAACCGGTCGGCGAGGGCGTCTTTGAGCTGTCCAAGATGGCCGTCGCGCCCGCCGAGCGGGGACGCGGCACCGGCCGGCGGCTGATGAACGCGGCGATCGACCGGGCGCGCGCCCTCGGCGCCTCCTCGCTCTTCCTCGGCTCGAACCGGCGCCTGGCCACGGCCGTCGGCCTGTACGAATCGGTCGGCTTCCGGCATGTCCCGCGCGAGCATGTTGGCCCGTTGCCCTACACGCGGGCGGACGTGTTCATGGAGCTCCCGCTCTAGAGCATCGGAACCCTTGGGACCTCACCCGCCGGTAGCGTAAGTAAACGACGCGGGACCCAAACGTCTGCGTCTCGACCAACTCGAGGTTTATCCTCTCGCCTCGGGGGGCGAAGTAAGGCGTGCCGGCGCCCAGCAGCACCGGGTTGACGAAGAGCCGGTACTCGTCGATGAGGTCGAGCTCCATGCAGGCGCCGGCCAGGCCGGCACCCCCGACGGACAGGTCCCTTCCCGGCTCCTCCTTGAGCCTGGCTACCTCTTGGGCAACGCTGGTTGTGGCCAGCCTCGCGTTGCCCTCGACGCTTTCGAGGGTGCTCGAGAAGACTATCTTGGGTAGCTCCTTCCAGAGGGCCGCGAACTCGAGCTCGACCTCTGAGGAGGAGGGGTTCTCCTCGGCGGTCTCCCAGTAGAGCATCGTCTCGTAGAGGCCGCGGCCGCACAGGTGGACATCCAGCTCCCGTGTCTGCTCATTATGGAAGCGGTGCAGCTCCTCTTCGGGCGCCGACCAGTCGAGCTCACCCGCACGCCCGGCGATGAAGCCGTCCAGTGACGCTCCCATCGAATAGATGAGCTTCCGCCTCACGCGTCGTCCTGCCGGCCCAGCGCGGTCATGTCGAGGTAGTAGTGCGTGCCGCCGACCTGCTCGGTGCCCCGCCCGTACGTCGAGTAGGTGTGGAAGACACGCTCCCCGTCGCGCAGGAAGCAGCTCGTCCCGTGGAGCTCGAAGGGCTGCTCGAAGTCGATGGGCTTACTGGTCTGATCCCATTCGGCCTTGGTGCGATAGTTGTATTCGAAGGGAGCCACTCGCTCGTCGAGGGTGACATGGAAGTCGTAGTTGAAGTCGCTTCCGTACGACGAGTACCAGGGGAAGGTCCAGCCACGGGCGGTCTTGAACGGCTCGATCTTCGTCAGCGGCGCACGGGAGACGACCGCCATCGTGGTCTCGCGGGCGTGAAGGTAGGCGAGGTTGCCATATTGCTCGACGCGACCCGCACAGCTCGTGCAGCCCTCCTGCCAACTCGGATCGAACATGTAGTGATCGACGATCAGCTGCCGGCGTCCCTCGAACAGGTCGAGCAGAGTCACCCTGCCGCCCGGTCCCTCGAATATGTACTCCTTTTCGATCTCGACCATCGGCAGCCGGCGCCGGTCGGCGCTGAGCGCGTCGCGCGCGCGCGTGAGTTCCTTCTCCTTCGCGAGGAGCTCCTTGCGGGCAGCGACCCATTCGTCTCGTGATGCGACCGGGGGAAGGGTCATTTGCATCTCCTGTGGTCTGGTTCTCGTTGCGGTCCTGAACGGTAGACCGAGCGCGGAGCCAGAGCTCATCGGTGCAGCGTGCGCGTCACTCGAACCCTTCCGGCGGTCCGATCGTCGCCGCCTCGGGCCCAAAGCTCTCGATGTAGTGGGGATGGAAGTCATGCCAGCGATTCATCGCCTCGCGGGGGTCGTCCTCGCCGTCGAGCGCGGTCTCGAGGCCGAGGAGGCAGGTGTGCCAGCCGGCTCCGTCACGTGCGGCCTTGCCGCGCTCCTCCAGCGTGTCGAGCAGGGTCAGCTCGGTGCCCTCCGCGGTCGCTCGCAGCTCGAGCCGCACGATGTCGGGCCCCCAGCGAAGCTCCATCAGCGACGGTGGCTCGTAGGCGATCATCTCGCCCTCGAACGTCGGTGCCTGGTTGGCGGGAAAGGCGAAGCGCAGTGATGCCCCGGCGACGCGCTCGCCCTCGATCGTCGTCGGGAACCAGTGGGCGAGGTGCTCGGGCTCGGTGATCGCCCGCCACACCTTCTCCACCGGATGGCGAAAGACACGCTTGAAGCGCAGCTGCCAGCGTCCATCGTCGAGCTGCTCAAGGGTTCCGTACATCGC
>Ga0302324_100019913_pt1 | contig 13153 bp, 9 predicted proteins | sample Palsa_T0_1_FD_201949 | JGI IMG/M metagenome (GOLD analysis project Ga0302324, IMG submission 201949) | Peat permafrost microbial communities from Stordalen Mire near Abisko, Sweden - Palsa_T0_1 | ecosystem: Environmental > Terrestrial > Soil > Palsa > Peat permafrost | place: Sweden: Abisko...
GCCCAGGTCAACGCGCCAGAGAGCGGCGAGGGAACGGAACATGAGTCCGGCGCCGACGAGGAGGACGAGAGCCATGGCAACTTCGACGGCGACAAATACTTCCTGCAGGCGATGGCGGGCGCCGCTGGAGCCACTACCGGAGGCACGGAGGACGTCCTGAAGGTTCGTGCGCGAGGCGCGCAGGGCGGGGGCGAGTCCGAAGACGATGCCGGTGAGGAGTGAGACGGCGAGGGTGAAGAGCAGAACGCGCGTATCGATGGTGACATCGGAGGCGCGAGGAAGTTCGGCCGGCAGCGCGGCGGCGATGGCTTTGGTGGCGGCGAAGGAGAGGGCGAGTCCGGCGATGCCGCCGGCGCCGGCAAGGAGAAGGCTTTCGGTGAGGAGTTGGCGGATGAGGCGTGCGCGGCCGGCTCCCAGAGCGGAGCGAACGGCGAACTCCGCGGAGCGGGCCATGCAGCGGGCGAGCAGGAGGCTGGCTACGTTGGCGCAGGCGAGGAGAAGAAGGAATCCGACGGCGGCGAGAAGGACGAGGATCAGGGGCTGCACGTTGCCGACGATGTCCTGCTTCATGGAAATGAGGCTGATGCCGGCGCCCAATCCCTTGTCGACCTCGGGGTAGGCCACGGCGAGGTTGTGGGCGACCGTGTCCATGTCCGCCTGAGCTTCGGCGAGCGTGACGCCGGGGGCGAGGCGCGCGACGACGTGGGCGCTTTCATCGATGCGGCGATCGCGGAACGAGGGGTCGGTCCACTGGCCGATAGGGACGTAGACATCCCGGTCGATGCCGTAGAAGAGGAAACCCGGAGGCAGTATGCCGACGACGATGTAGTCCGCGCCGTTGAGCGTGATGGGCTGGCCGAGAATCGAGAGCGATCCACCGAAGCGGCGGTGCCAGAAGCCATCGCTGAGCAGGGCGACCGGGGCGGCGCCGAGATGGTCATCGGACGCATTGAAGTCTCGGCCGAGGGCGGGAGGTACGCCGAGCGTGGTGAGAAACGGGGCGGAGACCATGAATCCATTAACGCGTTGCGCGGGACCGTGCTGGCCGGTGAGGTTGTAGTCTTCGTGGCGGTACATCGCCATCGAGGAGAGGGTGCGGGTCTGACGCTGCCAGTCAAGAAAGTTGAGATAGCTGACGGGAATCTGCGGCACGGATTCATTCGCGTTGATGGACACGAGCTCCCCGGAGTGGGGATAGGCCAGCGGGTTGAGAAGGACGCCATTGACGACGGAAAACAGTGTCGTATCCGCGGCGATACCGAGGGCCAGGGTGAGGATGGCGATTGCGGCAAAGCCCGGCGACTTGACCAGCATGCGGCCGGCGTAGCGAAGGTCCTGCAAGAAGGCGCTCATGAGGTGCTCCCGAAGCGACGGCGGAGAGTTCGGGAAGACCGCGTCCGCTGGATGTTGATGACGATAGCAGAGGACGCGGTCTGCGTGCTGTCGGCGGGGAGAGAAGCTCTTTGAGCTCAGGTCGGAATATACCCGCTTACATTTAGCCAAGAGGAGTCGCGCTGGCCGCGATAGCATTTCAAGTGGCTGGAGCCCGAAAAGTATCGCGCAAATTCTTCTACGAAGTCAGTGAGAGATCGAGGCGGAACAGATGTTGTCGTGCGTTTCTTACCCATGCATACTGTGGATGCTTGTGTAGTCTGCCACACCGATGGCCATTTACGCCCGTTTGCAGGAAATTGTCCCGCATATTACGCTGAGTGCATGGACGTCGGTCTCAGGTCGCTTATCTAACATCAGCAGCCGTCCTCGACACTTGCCGCGCGCAAAAAAGCGCGCACGACTCAGGCGTTGCCGCGCGTGTTGCAGTCTTGCTGAATTGGATTGCTTCCTGCCGAAAGAGGGGCTCATGAGTTACATCGTCACCAGTTTCATCACTTGCTGCCTGATCTTCGGCGCCGGTCTATTGGGAATGCTCCTGCGGCGCGCTTTGCCTGAGGATCATCTCAGTGATGCCTCAAAAGACGTGGTGAAGTTAGGCGTCGGACTGATTGGTACGATGGCCGCACTCGTTCTCGGCTTGCTCATCTATTCGGCGAAGGCCGTCTATGACGCGCAAAGCACCGCGCTGCTCAAGATGTCGGCCAACATCATTTTGCTCGACCGGGCATTAGAGCGTTACGGTCCTGAGGCACAGCCACCTCGCGAGCTGCTCCGTGGCGAGGTTGTCCATATAATGGATCGGCTGTGGCCTAAGCAAATGTCAGAAATGGCGCAGCTGGCGCCCACGGGAAGGCTGTCAGGGGTCGTCTATGACTCGATCGTAAGTCTCTCTCCGAAAGATGACCGGCAACGGTTATTTCGCTCGGAAGCCTTGGCCCTGGCAACTGAGATCGGGCAAGCCCGCTGGTTGATGTACGAGCAAGGCACCACCATGGTCTCCAAACCGTTAGTAGTCATGGTCGTTTTCTGGTTGATGTTTATTTTTCTGACCTGGGGACTCTTTGCCCCGGTCAACGGAACCGTTATAGCTACATTCTTCGTCGCAGCGTTTTCTGTTTCTGCCGCACTCTTCCTGGTCCAGGAGATGTATATGCCTTACGCAGGAATCATTCGCCTCTCCAGCACTCCCATGCGCGCCGCTCTGTCGCAGCTCGGCCAGTAGCAGCTGTTACTCCTGACTACGCGCTTTCGGATAGGCGCCACTTACCTCTCGCAGCCTGGCTTCTAGCTTGCGATCGATGCTGAATTGGCCTGGACCAGAACAGATCAGCCAGATAAAGAAGAAAACGTACAGAGCTTCGGGAAGATACAGAAAGTTGTCCAGCCAATTCAGCGGTGAAACTCCTTTAGGCAGCCCGGCCAGCTTCGCCGTGAGGATAGCGACTGTCATGTCGCCCATCAACGCAATGCAGGCCACGCTGGTCAGGAACCCGGCTATCAGCATTAGTCCTCCCACCAATTCGACGCTGGAGACGAAGTAGGTCATTGCGTGCGGGAAAGGAACGCTCGCGGCCACCAGCGTCTCGTACATGGTTTGCGTCTCTGAAGGGACGAACAGTTTGTTTGCACCGGATATGCCGAAAAACAGGCCCAGGACAATGCGTGCCATCAAGATCGCGTATTCCTCCAGCTCATGGCTGCCAAACAACGCGAACCGAATTAAACGCTGCCACCGCATCTCTTAGCCCTCCGAAAAGCCTTTGGCTATGATAACTGTCGTGAACAGGCTGTAGCCTGTGGCGCATAGGGCGCTTATGGCGCACACAACCCCCGCTCCACCACGGGGTCGGGTTGACACACTTGGCGGGGGCGTTGTTGGCTCTATATAATGCCCTGCCATCGGCGGGAAGCGGGTCCTTCAGATCCTCTGCCGTGGAGGTCAAGATGGCAGCTCCCGATGTCGTCTGGAAGGGCGGCAAGTTCGGCCAGACGTCCCGAAGGGATCCATGGTGGCTTTCCCCGTCGGCGGTTTTCGTGGGGTTAAGCGCGTTTCTGGTTTACTCCTCCTGGGCCGCGTGGCAGGGCACCTACTACACCTTTGGCCCCTATATCTCACCTTTCTATTCTCCGGAACTGTTCGGCTCCTCGCCGCACGCTCTGTTCGGTCCCAAGCCGGCATGGTATCCAAGCTTCCTGCACTTCTCCCCGGCGCTGCTCATCTTGTGGGTTCCCGGCTTCTTCCGGCTGACATGCTACTACTACCGCGGGGCCTACTATAAGGCGTTCTGGGCGGATCCGCCGGCCTGCGCGGTCAGCGAGCCGCGCAAGACTTATCTCGGGGAGCGAAGTTTCCCCCTCATCCTGCAAAACTTCCATCGTTACTTCTTGCGCCTTTCCTACCTGGTGTGGGCTTTTTTGGGGGGATACGGTGACACCTTACCTATCCCCAGCGGTTGGTGGCCCATTCAAACCCGTTGTTGGCTTGAGTGGAGCATGCTGCACTCCTCGGAGCCACGAAGCACCTATCCTTGCTCTAGATAGTTATGAAATGAGGGCAATTCATGAAGCCGGCAAGTCCGTCAGCATTCATCTTAGAGCGGTGCCACCTTCGACAGCCAGAGGTTAGCAATGTCGACAAGTTCCTGCTCTTGGGGCCGCGATTCATTGCGGCAATCGTAAAGAATGGCGCTATTGTTCTGAACGCGCACCAGGCTGAATGCCTTAGCGAGGTCGCGGCTGTTGTCGAACATCAGAGTCATGTCCGCTAGTGGCGCCGCCAGCCGCACGGCTTCCTGAGTCCTCGGGAATCGCTCCCGCAACTTCTTCTCGGGAACATCGTGACCGCCTTGACTGCGACGAGTGCTGACCCGCAAGATCGATAATTCGGTACTTGCTAAACCGACAAAAAGCAGCACCACAAAGTATCCGGCTTTCTGCAAGGCAATAATCGTGTCGGTTTTAGATTTAAAGCTGCCATCCGCCTGTCTCTGCAAATAAGAGAACACTGTTTCGAATGCAAAAGGGAGCTGCTGGTCCATAATCAGCCCCATGAATAGTTGGACCCCATCCTGGGAAATTTTCTGCCACCGCTCGTCTCCATCCCGCAGGGTAGCAGCCCACGGACGCAGTGTTTGTCTTTGATCGATCGGGGGCGGCAGTATCGACAAGGTGAGACGGTCTGCGTTGACCAAAGGTATTTTGAGATGGTCCGGCAGTTGGTCGTACCACAACGTTGATTTTCCTGAACCGTTGTGACCTGCTAGGACGATAGCTAGAGGCTTGCCGGCAGGGGGAATAGACTTCAGAAGTTGGGTCGGATCCGGTGGTCGGCGCGACGGAGTTGTCACGATTGCTGCGTTGCATTGGACGGACGAAACCGCCCATTCACGAGCCGGCCGACCGTTTTGTTTCCGTTGGCATCTTCACGAACGATCTTGGAGGTATCTTTGGGATAAATCGAACACGCAAAAACGGGTTTTCCGATCTTGCTTCGAAAAATGGGGTCCCGGCTCGTTCCACGTTTGCCGATTGCCTTGGCTAGATCTGCGATCAGTTTCGACGCCTGCTCCTTGGCGGGTATCAAGGGCTTGGCGCTGGGTCGCCCGATTGTGACTACGACAAGATCGGATCGAGGGGTCGACACTCGCCGCTCGACGGCGCTCTCTTTTCCGGAACCCGCTTTTTTCGTCTTCCCCGAACGCCGGCGCGGCGATACGACTTTTTCCCGCTTCATCCTGGGAGGTCCCTTAACCTTTCTTGCACAACACGATAGTGACAAGATTATAGGGCGTTTCCGAGTTCCGGGAAAACACCAAGAGGGGAACGGGAGCGGACGATGCAGGACGATGCAAACAGACGAAACGACTCCGGACTGTTTAGGCTTAAGAGCCATCTTCGAACAAGCGGAGAGCCAGCGCTAACCCGCGACGGAAGGTGATGACCGCCGGTCCGTCCCCCGGAACGGGAAGTCCGATAATTTCGGAGAAAACGACTTTTCGGCGAAGTGACACGAAGAGCGTCTGTCGGTCCTTTGCGGTCAGCGGATCGAGTAGCCACCATCGACGACGATCGTGGTCCCCGTGACGAAGTCGGATGCTCGCGACGCTAAGAACACCGCAGCCCCCGCAAGCTCTTCCGCCTGGCCCCACCGCCCCGCGGGCGTCCGCAGCATGATTTCCTCCAGCATCGCGGGCATCGTTTTCACCGGAGCGGTCATCTCCGTCTCGAACCATCCCGGCGCTATCGCGTTCACTTGAACATTCGCCGGCGCAAACTCGATCGCCATCGACTTCGTGAGTTGGATAATCGCTCCCTTCGCGGCGCTGTACGAAGGAATGAGCCCCGACCCAAAAAACGAGTACATGCTTCCGATATTGATGATCTTGCCCTTCCTGCGACTGAGCATCCCCTTGGCAGCGATCTTGGATAGAAGAAATGTCGCATGCAGATGAGTTGCGATGACGCTGTCCCAATCGGCATCTGCTTCGTTCATGATGCCGCCGCTCAGAGACGCATTCCCGGCGTTGTTGACGAGAATATCGACAGCCCCCAGTTTCGCTTCTACGGCTTCGAAGGCTGGGGCAAGGTCGTCGCGCCGAGTAAGATCGACCGCCACGGATGTACAAGGAACACCAACCCCCCGAAGCTCTTCCAGCACGGCGCTGTTCTTGGCTTCGTTTCTCCCCAGCACAGCGACAGCCGCGCCCGCCTTAGCTAATCCCAAAGCGATTCCGCGACCAAGACCACCGTTGCCGCCGGTCACGACAGCAACTTTGCCCTTTAGATCAAACAGCTCACCATTCGACATGAGTAACCTCCATCGCGAGTTCCCGAAGATCAGTCCCGCACATAACATCAATGTGCTAAATCGAAGCCTGATGGCGCCACACAAAAAAAAATTCAAACCCTCTCGACGAATCCAAAAAGCCGTACTACAGTGGAGTTAGTAACTCATTTGCCGGCGCTGTTATGCAACGACAGCCCTGTACGGCTCAGCATCGAACTTCTTCCGTGCCGCCGCCACCAGCTTACAGGAAGGACGATTGCCGTAAGCGCGTTCCGCGCCTACGACTGCATGATCCCTCAGCGATCGTAAGCTGTTTTGTCGTGCAACAAAACTGACTTTCACTCTCTCACCCTGTGTTCCTTCGCCCATCGAGGGCCGAGCACTGAGCGGAAGATTCGTCAGCGTACAGAGATGCGCCCAAGCGCGTCCTCTTGAAAGGAGCAGGTCTTCGACAACCTGTTGCCACAACATGACCGGAAACCGGCCGGCCTTCGGGGAAGGCTGCCATAAAGTCACCCATCCGCTTCCACCTGAACGGCGACCTTTTAGCGCTTATAGCGCTTTTAGCGCAACTTTTCCCGCAGCCGGGCCAAGAAGGGCCGGAAGGCAATGAGTCAGCCAATATTTGCTCCCACACGGTGCAGGTACCCCTTGCGACTCGTAGCGAAATCGCTCTAGGTGGAAAGCGCTACGCAATGTGAAAATAAAAGGACAACTGACATGTGATCAGCGAGGAAGGATTTACAAATTCTCAAAAGCCCAAAGCATCCGCCCACTGTGGGAGCAGCGGACTTCCCCGGCTCTGCCACCCGATATAAGGAACAGAACGCTCGATGTGGATTGTCAAAATAGCGCTGGACCGGCCCTACACGTTTATCGTGCTGGCTCTGCTCATTCTGTTGCTGAGCCCGGTGGTCATTATGCGTACGCCGGTCGATATGTTCCCGGCCATCAATATCCCAGTCGTCTCCCTGGCCTGGCAAGACACAGGTCTCGATCCCGAGGAGCTCGAAGGCCGGCTGACCACTCCTTTCGAGAAAAACCTCAGCAACTTCATCGACGACGTGGATCACATCGAATCCACCACCTACAACGGATTCGTCGTGGTGCGGGTCTACCTGCAGCCGGGCGCCAACGTCGCCGGGGCCACGGCAGAGGCATCGGCGGCCTCGGAGTATGAGCTTCGCCAGCTGCCGCCCGGCGTCCTCCCTCCAGAGATCATTAGCTATAGCGCTTCCAGCGTGCCGATCGTGCAGTTGGGTATCTCCGGCGACGGGCTCAGCGAGCAGACGCTCAATGACTACGCCCAGAACTTCATCCATCCGCAGCTCATCACCGTTCCCGGCTCGGTCGTGCCTTCCGCCTATGGCGGCAAGCAGCGTCAGATCACGGTCAATCTCGATCAGCCCGCAATGCAGTCGCGCCATCTTGCGCCCGGCGACGTTCTCAATGCCCTGGCCATTCAAAACGTGGTCACGCCCGGGGGAACCATCAAGATCGGCCCCAAGGAATACGATGTCCGCGTCAATGGCGCGCCACGCACCATCGAACAGCTCAACAATCTCCCCGTCAAGCAGGAAAATGGCGTCACCACGTACCTGCGCGACATCTCCACCGTCGCCGACAGCTTCCAGGTGCAGACCAACATCGTGCGCCGCGATGGCCGCCGCGGCGTGATGATGTCCATTCTCAAAAATGGAAACGCCTCCACCATCAGCGTGGTCAAAGGCGTCCGCGCGCTGCTGCCGCGCATCGCCCAGCTTCTCCCGCCGCAACTGCAGATGACCCCCCTGGCCGATCAATCCGTCTTTGTCAGCGGCGCTGTCAACGGCGTAGTCCGCGAAGCCATTCTGGCCGCCGTGCTCACCGGCCTGATGATCCTGCTCTTCCTGGGCAGTTGGCGCAGCACGCTGATCATCGCGGTTTCCATTCCGCTCTCGATTCTCACTTCGGTCATCACTCTCAGCTTCCTCGGCGAGACCATCAACACCATGACGCTGGGCGGCCTGGCGCTCGCCGTGGGCATTCTGGTCGACGACGCCACCGTCACCATCGAGAACATCGAGCGCTATCTCGAAGAAGGCCATCCGCTGCGTGAGGCCATCCTGGAAGGCGCGGCCCAAATCGCCGTCCCTGCCTTTGTTTCCACCCTCTGCATCTGCATCGTCTTTCTCCCCATGTTCTTTCTCACGGGCGTGGCGCGCTATCTTTTTGTTCCCCTGGCCGAAGCCGTCATCTTCGCCATGCTGGCCTCCTATGTACTGTCGCGAACCCTGGTGCCGACGCTCGCGGTCTACATGCTTCGCGTCAAGGAACATGGCGTGCCGCGCAGCGTGTTTGGCCGCTTTCAGCGCGGCTTTGATAATCAGTTTCAGACCCTTCGCTCCTCGTACGAGCGCTTACTGACAGCCCTCGTCGATGGGCGCAAGCTATTCATCCCGGCCTTCCTCACGGTGTGCGTGCTTGTGTTTTTGCTCCTGCCCTGGCTTGGCCAGGACTTCTTCCCCGCCGTGGATAGTGGGGAGTTCATCCTGCATCTGCGCGCGCCTACGGGCACTCGCATCGAAGAGACAGCGCGCCTCTGCGATCAGGTGGAAGCCTTCCTCCGGCAGACCGTTCCCTCCTCCGAGATGGAGGGCATTCTGGACAATATCGGCATGCCTTACAGCGCGCTGAACACGCAGCTCATGACGTCGGGCACGGTGGGCCCCGCCGATGCAGACATCATGGTGAGCCTGAAGAAAAATCATCGCCCCACGGCAAATTATGTCCGTCAACTTCGTCTTGCCCTGCCGCGGCAGTTTCCTCAGGCGACCTTCTATTTCCTGCCCGCTGACATCACTGCCCAGATTCTCAACTTTGGCCTGCCCGCGCCCATCGATATCCGCTTCGAAAGCAGCAACGTCCGCAGCAGCCAGCAGCTTGCCACCCAGATGCTGGCGCAGTTGCGCACCGTCAGAGGCCTGGCCGACCTCCGCATCCACCAGCCCTTCGACTACCCCACGCTCAACGTCGACGTGGAGCGCACCAAGGCTTCGCAGGGCGGTTACACCGAGCGTGATGTCACCAACAGCGTTTTGAACACGCTCAGCGGCAGCTTCCAGATCACGCCCATGTTCTTCCTCAACTGGGACAACGCCGTCAATTACAACATGGCTGCGCAGACGCCGCAGTACAGCGTGGATTCGCTCACCGCCCTCGAGAACATTCCCATTAATCGCTCCGGCGCCGGCCCGGTGTCCATCATGACGCAAGGCAGCGAAGGGAGCGAGGCCGTGCGGCCTACGGAGATACTCGGCGACCTGGCTCAGATTCATCGCGATGAAGAGATGGCCATCGTCTCCCACTTCAACACACGCCGCGTGGTTGATATTTATGCCGCGGTGCAGGATCGCGGCCTGGGCGCAGCAGCCGCGGATATTCAGAAGATCGTGGATGCGGCGCAAAAGCAGGCGCCGCGCGGCACCTTCATCTCCCTGCGCGGCCAGGTAGAAACCATGCGCCACTCTTATGGCGAACTGCTCGCCGGATTGGGCTTCTCCATCGCGCTCATCTACCTGCTCATCGTGGTGAACTTCCAGTCGTGGCTCGATCCTTTCGTGATCATCACAGCGCTTCCAGCCGCGCTCGCCGGGATTGTGCTGCTCCTCTTCTTTACCCAGACACGACTGAGTGTGCCCGCCTTGATGGGCGCTATCATGTGCATGGGCGTGGCCACGGCTAACAGCATCTTAGTTGTTTCCTTTGCCAAGACCCGGCTCGAAGAGCATGGAGACGCCATACGCGCGGCGATCGAAGCGGGCAGCACGCGTTTCCGGCCCGTACTCATGACCGCGCTGGCGATGATGATCGGCATGGTGCCCATGTCCCTGGGGCTGGGCGATGGCGGAGAACAGAATGCTCCGCTGGGCCGCGCCGTCATCGGCGGCCTGCTGTGCGCAACCATCGCCACGCTCCATTTCGTGCCTGCAGTGTTTGCCCTGGTGCACCAGGGCAAGCAAGACCGCGCTCGACGAAAGCAGGAACAACAGCAAACGCAGTTGGCGTAAGCCGGAAGACGAGATTCATGGAACCGAACGAAGGCAAGGAAACCGACAACGCCGCCGCGCCCGCGAAGCCGAAGCGCCGTCTGGCCATCTGGGTCTTGTGCGCAGTCGCTGTTCTCATTGCCATCGGAATTTACAGCGGCATTCACTCTCGCGTAGCGGCAGACACCGCTTTGGGCAAGGTCGTTGCCGAAACTTCGGTTCGTTCCGTGCGCGTCACCTATCCGCAGACCGGCGAGCGCAGGCAGACCGTCGACCTGCCCGGCAACGTTCAGGCCTTTTACGACACGCCCATTTATGCCCGCACCAGCGGATACATCAAACACTGGTATGTAGACATAGGCGCCCGCGTCCATGCCGGCCAGCTCATGGCCGACATTGAAACCCCTGAACTCGATCAGCAACTGCAGCAGGCGCAGGCCGACCTGAAGACAGCGCAGGCCAACCTCAACATCGCCGGCATCACCAGCGCGCGATGGCAAAAGCTCCTGGCGAAGAACGCTGTTTCCAAGCAGGAGACGGATCAGGCGATGAGTGATCTCTCCGCGCGTCAATCCGCGGTCTCTGCCAGCGAAGCCAACGTGCGCCGTCTGCAGCAGATGCAGAACTTCGAAAAGGTGGTCGCGCCCTTTGACGGAGTCGTCCTCGCGCGCAACATCGATATCGGCTCTCTCATCGAAGCCGGAGCCAACTCCCAGACCAAAGAGCTCTTTCACGTGGGCGCAATTAACCTGCTCCGCGTTTACGTCGCCGTTCCCGAGGCTTACGCCAACGCAGTAGGTGACGGCGCTACAGTGAATCTCACAGAAACCGACCGCCCGGGCGAAGTATTTCAAGGCAAGCTGGTGCGCAACAGCAGCGCCATCGATCCCATATCGCGAACCTTGAACGCCGAGGTCGACGTAAAGAACGCCAACGGCCATCTGCTTCCCGGAGCCTATGTCTTCGTCCACCTGCAGTTGCCCGGCGATGTGCGTTCGGTCACGCTGCCTTCGAATGCTCTGCTCTTCCGCGCCGAGGGCCTGCGTGTCGGCGTGGTTAAGCAGAATCGCGTCGTCCTCACGCCCGTAGTCATCGGCCGCGACTATGGCGACGCCGTGGAAGTGACCTCGGGCCTGACGCCGCAAGACGCCGTCATCCTCGACCCTCCGGATTCGCTCACCGCGGGTGAGACGGTCAAAGTGATCGAGCCGCAAAAGCAGGGGCCAGGGTAAAGCGTTTGCCGATCATGCGCGAGAAGCCGGCGAAATCAAATTTGGGTGGGATGTCACGGCGGCCGTGAAAGCTTCGCGAGGGGACGGAGATAAGGGGACAGCATACCTATTACAGCATTTTCTGGGGGATGGGTCCCCGAGTTCCCCGCTACTGTTGCGTGATTGTCCCGGTCGGCGGAACACGGAGAAAACCCGTAACGCCCCATTTCACATAGAAGCCGGTGATCACTCCCGCATCGTTGATGCCGGTCGGCTGGGTGGAGAAGATTGGGGTGTCGCCATCGGGCGGATCGAAAGTGGTGACGGTTCCATAGGGGTTGCGTACAAAACCGTGCCGGGGCAGGGATCCATTTACAGGCGGGGCCTCGTAGTATGCGCCTGTAACATCCCCAACCTCGTTGATGCTCACGCGATTTTCGACGATTGCCCCGGGCAACTGAAAGACGCTGACCACACCCTCGGGCGACATCACAAAGCCGTTGCTGACATTGGGGCAGACGTACCAGCCCGCAATCGTGCCCTCGGCATTAACAGCCTCGGGAAAAGTCCCCGTGGTTGTGCAAGCCGCATCGGGCGGAGCACTCACTGTGAACGTGGACTTATAACCGTCCGGGTGTGCCACAAAGCCCATCGTCGCCCCGCTGGCAGGGGTGGCATAGCCAACCACGGACCCGCTCGCATTGACGGCTGTCGCCACGGTTGCATTGGCCAACGAGATCTCCGTGTACACGCCCTCGCGTGAGCGGGTGAATCCATAAGAACTGAAGTAGGGGTCGGTCACAGTTCCCGCAACATAGTCAAAGTCATTGATGCTTGTGGCTTCCTGAGCGTTCCCAGCTTGAGGAGGTGGATCGAAGGTGATGATGCGACCGTCAGCATACCTGAGAAAACTCCGCGTCTGATAGACAAATGCCGTTGTTGTCGATACGTAGAACCCGGTGATATCGCCGGCCGCATTGATGCTCGCTGGCTCGGTCTCGACGGCTCCCCCAACGTCGAATGTATCGATCGTTCCGTCCGCCGTGCGTATAAACCCGTGCGCCTCGTTATTCGTTGTGAGGTAGTAGCCAGTGACGGTCATCGAGGAATTGATGGCCATCGGATAGGTGCCCAAGGCGCCCGAGACCGTGAACGCAACGTAGCTAGCTTCCGCATTGATGTTGCTCCCATGCGCAACGCCGGTGAGCGAGCCAAGAACAAGCAAAGCAGCAGTAATAGAATGCGAAATTGTCAAGAAGAATTCCTGGTCGATAGGGTCGATGGGCGCGATGTCGCTGTTCTTTGCGGCCGGCAGGCAAAGCCGTAAAGAATAGAGAAAAGGGACGCTCCGCCCCATTCATCGTCGCCGGGTGAACATGCATTAGGCCTGGTCTGCCCGTTGATGGGTGTAGACGAGAGCACCCGGTTACCGTTTTGAACCCACCGGTCGCCTTGCGCACGGAGAATGGGCACCGACTTTCCGGCATTCCCACTTCAGGAAAAGCTGACTTGAACGAAGCCGCTTCGTGGCGGAGCGTGATTCGGGAACATGGATTGTTTGGGAAGATGGAGGGGAAGATGGAGGGACGGAAGATGGAGGGACAGCATGGTCTGGACCCCAAATTTGAGACACTGAGAAACAGGGACACCTGCAGCGAACGGAGGTTCGGATGGCAGCAGCCCGTGTTTTCAAAGTGGAGTTCCGAATAGCGGTAGCGCAACGGATCTTAAAT
>Ga0302324_100019916_pt1 | contig 13152 bp, 8 predicted proteins | sample Palsa_T0_1_FD_201949 | JGI IMG/M metagenome (GOLD analysis project Ga0302324, IMG submission 201949) | Peat permafrost microbial communities from Stordalen Mire near Abisko, Sweden - Palsa_T0_1 | ecosystem: Environmental > Terrestrial > Soil > Palsa > Peat permafrost | place: Sweden: Abisko...
CTTGCGCGTAACTTTGTTCGTCACCCTCAGCGATCGGCATTGCTGGCGAGACAGATTTGCCCGCTGGATTGCCGGCCGGGTCAAGCACCGTCGAGATCACGCGCGCACTTTTCGTCTCTTTGCCATGGTTGTTTAGCTCTGTGCGGATCGAGAGGCTTGCCTTGCCGGGCTCTACCTTCGCTGCCACAAAGGTTCCCCACTGCTTCACATGGACGGCGTCCGTCTTCACCAGCCACACGTGCCTGTAAATCCCTGCACCCTCGTAAAACCATCCGTCGCTTGAGGTAGCATCGACCCGCACAAGCAGCACGTTTCTGCCGCCTGGATTGGCAAAGTCGGTCACATCAAAGCTGAAGGGATCGTATCCGCCGCTATGACGGCCGACATAAAAGCCATTGAAGACAACCATCGACTCGCGATAAGAGCCATCGAACTCGAGAGTGATACGTTTGCCTGCGTCCGGCGCGGGAAGTTCAAGCACGCGGCGATACCAGCCGACACTGGTCTCCGGATAGTTGCGTCCGAGGGGGTAATATCCTTTGCTGGCGAGGGCTGGGTCGTTCTTGAAAGGCAGCTCGATGGCCCAGTCATGCGGCAGGTCAATAGCCTGCCAATCGCCATCATCGAAGGCCGTTGAACCGGCAGGAAGAAAGTTTCCAGTCTTCTGGAAATTGCCGGATCTACCGCTGCCGAATCCGAAATCTTTTGTGGGATCGTCGGCGTTCCCGAAGTGGAAGCGCCACCCGTAGTCCAGCAGCAGGCGTTCACGCCCTGCACTCGGAGATGGCGATTGGCTGGACGCGCTCTCATTTTGCGGGTCGGGATTCACTCCGGCAACTTCCATTGCCGCGGCCATCGGGCTCAACTCGTGAGCCGCTACGGCAATGGCGGGCGCCAGCAGGCTTGATTTCAAAACGTCGCGCCGTGAAAAGCTTTTCATTTTTGGCTCCTATAGCGGGAAATGCGCAGTAAATCCTGGGCACAAACGCTGGATTTCCCCTCAGATTTGAAGGACTCGCCAGTATACGCTCGTGCCTCAGGTGTGTGAGAAGTCCTCGTCAAGCCCGGAATGGTCAAGTCCCGAGAGGGTTGGTCCAGTGCAGATGTGCGATTTGTCACATCGGTCACCGCGATCGAGGTAGCAACATTCCCCAAAGACGGGGATATTCTCGACTGGAGGCCGGCGTGTCGAGGCGAAAGACAGACAGCCAGGCGTCGCCGCGCGAAGCGCAAGAAATGCGCGATGCGCAATTTGCGATGCTCATTTCGCTTCTATTCGGCGTGGCCATGCTTCTGGGGAAGACGGCAGCTTTTTTCATGACTCACTCCGTTGCCATCTTCTCCGATGCGGCAGAGTCGGTGATTCATGTGATCGCCGTTGGATTTGCCAGCTACAGCCTTCGCCTCAGCGCCCGACCGGCTTCGCCGCATTTCCTTTACGGTTATGAGCGAATCACGTTCTTTTCCGCAGGTTTTGAAGGGGCCCTGATTGTTGTAGCCGCGATTGCGATTCTGATTCAGTCGGTTCATGCCTGGGCGACAGGGTTGCAGTTGCAACGGCTGGGAGCCGGAATGCTGCTGATCCTTGGCGCAGGCATTCTCAACCCCGGCCTTGGCTATCATCTTCTGCGAATCGGCCGGCGCACCCACTCGCTGATTCTCGAAGCCGATGGCAAACACGTCCTAACCGATAGTTGGACCAGCTTCGGAGTTGTAGTGGGGCTGGTGCTGGTGCTTCTGACGAACTGGAGACCGTTCGACCCTCTGGTGGGAATTGCAGTCGCTGCCAACATTCTTTGGTCGGGAGGTCGGCTGGTCTGGAGTTCAGCGATCGGGCTGCTCGATTACTCCGACCCAAAGACCGGTCGGAAGATTCGTGACCGGCTCGATATAATTTGCGCAGAATTGGGTATTCAATATCACGGCGTGCGTTTTCGAACGACCGGTTACCGCCTGCTCATCGAGGTGCACCTGTTATTCCCACGCCTAACCTCAGTGAGCGAAGCGCATAACCTTGCCACCATGGTCGAAGAGCGTCTGCCAGTTGAATTAGGAATGCCTGCCGAGGTAGTCACTCACTTGGAGGGCCTGGAAGACCACAGCGAAGCCCACCACCACCGACAACACTACACAGGGAAGCCTGATTGAAATAGCGTGTTCCTGCGCTTCTTTCGGCTTTGATCGGCGCTCGTTTCCTGGCTTTGAAGGATGCGTGGGAGGAGAGTGCCAGATAGATCAGGCAGCACTATAGGAGACGCCAATCACGGGATTGCACCGGAAAAATACGATTTCGGCGTAAGGTGTGTTTTCAGGCGCCAAACGAGAACCGGAACGAGCCCAATTGACGCGAGCAATTTCAAGATTCCGCGAAGGACCGAACCCTCGTTCTGGCGAGCAACTGGTGCACCATCGTACTGGGCAGGAGTACACGGCGGCAGATGGAACCACCGTCAGGCCAGTCGAGCACCGGGCCGGTTGGGACGCTACGTTTTCAGCTCCAAAATCGGTTTCTCTGACCGCACTTGTCGGTGGCGATAACCGCGTCCGTGCTGCTCACCGGGGGGCGGTGACCATCGCACTTACAGAGTTGGAGCGGTATACACAAGCGCGGATCGGCGTCAACAATCCCGCTGAAACCACCGGCAAATTCATTAATTCACGGTAAGAGTGACTGTGGTCGCCTCTGCGATCGATCCTGAAGTGCCTGTGACGGTGACTGTATAGGTTCCTGCCGTCGTTCCAGGGTTGCCGGTGCCGCCCCCTCCGCCGCTACTGGTCCCACCTCCACCGCCGCAACTCGCGACGCCTACGCCCACCAATGCAAATAGAACGATCATTCCGAGCATCGTCCGCCACCGCCGCCGGCATGTTGGCGTGACGAGGAGCAGGACGCAGGCCAGAGTGGCGCCTCCAGCAGCATACCAGCGAGCTTTGCTAGGTGTGGGATGGTTCAAAGCCGCTGTCGTTGCCGCCGTGGTAGTGAGGGTAAGAACAGATGTTCCCGCAGTTGCACCGCTGATCGTGACAGAAGCCGGAGAGAGAGCGCAGGTCGCTGGATCGCTCGCGGCCGCTGGTGCAATGGCGCAGGTGAGTGCAACCGCTCCCGTAAACCCGCCCGACGGGGTGACGGTAATCGTCGAGGTGTTGCTTGTCGTCGCGCCGGGGCTCACCGTGATGCCGCCGCTGTTGGTCAGAGCGAAGCTGGGAGGTGGAGCAGCGGTCACCGTGATTGAGCTCGTCCCCGTTGCGCTGTTATAGATGGACGAACTGGCGGAGTCGGGCGTGTAGGTGGCCGTCAGCGTGTCTGTCCCCGTGGCAAGAGAGCCAGCAGGTACTGTGATGACTGCACCGCCGCTCGTCAGCGTGGTTGCTGCGGAAGTGTAAGTCCCGCTGCGCAGCGTCGCGGAGCCGGTTGGAGTTGCCCCGCCGCTTGCTCCGCTGACGGCGATGGAGACCATCATTGACTGCGCGGTCGTGATGCTCGATGGAGAAGGAGTGACGGTGACTGTCGGTGTGGTTGTGGTGGTTGGAGACGAACCATAAACATTGAGCAAAATAGTGTTGCCGACAAGGATGTCTGGCGCAGAACCCGAAGTCAGATTTGCGGCAACAGCAGGGCCTGACAGGGAGAGATTCATCAGATCCTGCGGTATGAGACTGGGTGCGGCTGTGGTGCCGGTGTTGACGGAGGTGAAGGTGCCGTCTCCGTTTCCGTAGAAGATGCCACTGAATGCTTCTGGATCGAAGAGAGCCAGGTCAAGATTGCCATCGCCATTGAAATCGCCAGCAGCGAAGCCGGAGCTTCGGATGGCGTCGCCGTCGGAAAGATCGAGGACGGAGGGCGTGGCGAATGTGCCGTCGCCATTGCCGAGTGCAATCACGATCTCAGCCTGGCCAGGAGCGGTTTCACCGAGGAAGGCGAGATCGAGCTTGCCGTCCTTATTCAGATCAGCGATGACAGGGATGCCGTAGAGATCGGGTACCGAGGCGATGGGAATGGGCGTCTTGAATGTGCCGTCACCATTGCCCAGCAGGACCTCGAGTTGATTTTGGAGTTGGAAGTTTGTGACAACCGTACCTGGAATATTGACGAGAAGATCGGCATTGCCATCGCCATTCAGGTCGGCAACGGCCTCGATTTGTGGCAAGAACGCAGACGTCGGTGGGCTGGTGCTGCTGTAGGTCGCGGTAATGACAGGAGGCTGGAATGTCCCATTGCCATTGCCGGGAAGAACGAGGACTCCCTGATTGTAGGGGTTCACCGAAGGGCCGCCGGTGCCTTGGCCTGCGATTTCGTTGAAGGTGAAAATAAGGCCGGCCTTGCCACTCTTGCTGAGGTTGGCGATCTGCACGCCGCTTACAGTCAGGCCGTTGTCGAAGTCGCCGGCGGGTGCAATCTGCGGAAATGCGTTGGGGACCGGGGCCTGGAACGTGCCGTCGCCGTTGCTTATCGCCGCGAAGTAAACCGGAAGACCGTCGAGACTACCGCCTCCATAAAGGTCGTTGTCCGCGAAGACCAGGTCGGCTTTGCCGTCCCCGTTAATATCGCCGACTGCGAAAGTGCTGGCTTCATCCGTGTCGGCACCGGTAACAGTGAACCCATTGAGGACGAAACTTGCCGGCGCAGTGATGGTGGAAGTGGGCGTGAACTTGCCCGTCCCTGTGCCAAGTTGAACGGTAAATGTCGGGACGGTGGTATCGGGGTAGCCGTAGGGAGTGTTGACTGTGTTGGTGATCAGGTCGAGTGCCCCGGTTCCGGTCACGTCGCCAAAGTTGTTGCCCGTGTATTCGCCGAAGCCAATTTGCGGTGCGCCCTGAAAGGTGCCGTTGCCGTTGCCCATCAGAGCGTACGAGAGGTTGGGGGAACCCTCGTCGCCAGCGTAAACTCCGCCGTCGCCCAGGCCGACAAAGATATCCGCATTGCCATCTCCGTCGAGATCGCTGACCGAAATGAAGCCATCCGAATTGATGGTTGCATAGCTCTGGCCCTGGGTGAAGGTGCCGGTCCCATTCCCGATCCAGGTTGAGATGCTCGAGCCGTTGTTGACGACGAGATCAATTTTGCCGTCGTTGTTCAGGTCCCCGCTGGCAAGATTTGGCCCTCCCGCAAACAATGGGTCCTGGAAGTAAGGGAAAGCCGGTGTGGCGACTGCGGCGAATGTCCCATTGCCATTGCCTAGCAACATCAAACCATTCGAGCAGACGATATCCTTTTTGCCGTCGTTATTCACGTCCGCAGTAATCAGATTCACAATTGGTGTTGATGCGGCACTGGCGTAGCCGGGCAGCACAGGCGCGGCAAAGCTTTGTGCGGCTTGGAACGTGCCATCGCCGTTGCCAAGCAAGACGGAGATTTGCTGGTCGCCGGAGACGGCGACGATGTCCATGTTGCCATCGCCGTTCACGTCATCAATGACGGCGGCGACAGAGTAGTTGCCGGCGATCGGGTAAACGACGCCATTTTTGAAAGTACCGTCGGCGTTGCCGAGCATGACAATAACGCGACCTGTGGTGGCAGAAGCGCCGTCGAGAATCACTAGGTCTCCGTTGCCGTCTTTGTTCAAGTCAGCCGCGGTCAGATTGCCAGCCGAGGAGTCCTGAAAGGAGGAAAGGCTGAAACTTGTTGTGCCGGTCAACAGGTAGATACCTTCAACGAGCGAGGGGTAGACCAGGCCAAGACCGGCATAAACGTAGACTCCAGAGGTTGTCATTCCGACGAAAACTCCAGGCCGCGAACCAAAACCAGCAGTCGGTTCTATAGCACAACCTGACGCAAAAACATCGGGCGTGGTCGTCAGCTGCGCTTCAGCATGCAGCACACGTCCATAATCCGGGGTTAAAGCGGTTTCTGTGTAGTTGATGGTTGATCCCGTGTACGTGTAGTTGCCAGTTGCCAGGGTAAGCGTGCAGTCCGACTCGCGGCCGAGCGCGAGCGCCGCCCCCGGTGAGGTTGTAATCGTGGTGAAGTTGCCAAAGAAGTCGGCTATGCCGGTCTGAGTGCCGTCAGTTCCGGTGATCATTGGCTTGACCGATCGATGCCTCACGCGGGGTGTTTGTTGGGGGGCTGCCTGTGCGCTTAGCAACGGCTGTTGCGCAAGAAGGCTTCCTATAAAAATGAAAGCCACAAACGAGGAGAAGGCCGCAGACACAGCCCTCAGCGTAATTCTCTGCTTACAGCACATCCAACGGTGCCCCGCAATGCGGGCAACGTGCTGGGAAACGGGGCGCGGAGAGACGCGAGCTGAACGGCTGAAGACGGACCGGGGTTGCTGGGTCATGGCATGACTCCTGAGAGACATTCATCCGCGCTAGTGAACGAGCATCCACTGGAAAGCTGGGGGAGGAGGGACTGATCATGGAAGCAATAGCTGATTTCTCAGCATTTCATCGCACCTTACGGCCCCAGGCCCATGAAAATCCCACCGAAAATCTGACAAAAATATGAATAAATTAGGCAATTTCTACCGGTCTGGATATACTGAACGCCCCAAGCAGTTCAGGTGCCTTCGAAATGTTTGTCTTAGGCGATGCTCGCCTCGATGGAGAGAAGCAGGAGCTCACCATTGGCGCACACACAGTTGCGCTTCCCCGCAAGCCCTTTGCTGTGCTCGTGCACCTAATCGAAAATCGGCACCGTATGGTGGGCCGCAAAGAGCTTCTTGACCGTTTCTGGGACGGGAAAGAAGTTTACGATCAGAGTCTGAGTAAAGCCGTCGGCACCATAAGAAGGGCTCTCGGCGATTCCGGATCGGAGCTGATCGAAACTCGCTGGGGACTCGGTTACCGCTACATCGGTCCCTTCAGCGAATCTCCATTGCCGCAGTCCCTCCCCGCTTCGTGGGCGAACCTGGCCCATTCATCCGCTGAAGGCAATCGCGATCTGCCGTCGCTTTCCCCGGATCATGCAGCCGACGCTGGTCCTGACCTGGCTTCGAGTAACGCGAACCAGGCAGTTTCTCCGTCCCCCGCGACGGTCCCGCCGCTGGCTGCGGAAGTTCGCGCACCATGGTTGCTTCCTTCTTTGCTCCTCATTTCTGTCACCGCTCTTCTGGCTCTGGTTGTAATCTCTTTTCGCCGCCACGACGCAATCCCAGCGCCACCCAGCCAGGCGGTCTCACCGCCCGTTCGATCCGTCGCCGTGTTACCCTTCACCGGCGGCGTCGATGATAGCGACGATCTATATATGGGCCTCGAAGTCGCAGATGCTGTGGCCGTCCGGCTCATGACTGTTCCACAGTTGGGCGTCCGTTCTTCCGCAACGGTCCGCTCCGTGCTTGGCCTTCATGCGGACGCATCGCTCGCCGGCAAGAAACTTGCAGTGCAGAACGTTGTCGAAGGCGAGATGCAGCACGCCAAGGACAAGGTTGTTCTCAATGTTCGATTACTTGACAGCGCAACGCGAGCCCTGCTCTGGTCCGGCACGTTCGATGCCGACAATTCGAATATCTTTGCCACCGAAGATTCCATTGCCCGGCAAGTGTCGAGCGCCCTTCTGCCGCAACTGGGAGGGAACGTCATCAAACGATCGCCCGCGCAGGAGACCAACCGTCCCGAGGCCTACAGCGCCTATATGAAGGCCAAGTTCTTCGCGACCACGCGCACTGGAGCTTCGCTGGCAAAGGCGGTCGCGTTATTGAATGAAGCCATTCGGATCGATCCGAACTACGCGCCCGCCTACGCGACCCTCGCCGATTGCCTTCAGCTGCAGGGCTTCTACGATTTTGTTCCGCCATCCGATGCCTATCCGCGCGCAAAGGCTGCCGCGCAAAAGGCCCTTTCCCTCGATGACTCGATCGGCGAGGCTCACGTTGCCTTATTGTCCGCACTCACGGATTACGATTGGGACTGGAAAGGCGCCGAGCGCGAATTCAAAGCCACGATCGCCATTGACCCCAACTATGCCGTTGCCTATCAGTATTACGGCTATGCATTGTTCGGGATGAACCGCGGAGATGAGGGTCTTGCCGCCATGAAACAGGCCGCGCAGCTTGATCCGGTCTCGCCCAGCGTGCACACGTCCTTGTGCTGGGCTTACTATCTTCTTCGTCAAGACGCGCAGGCAGTCGCTCAGTGTAATCGCGTACTCGAACTTTACCCGGATTTCCTTCCCGCGCATCAATTACTGGGCCTCGTCTACGGCCAGATGCGAGATGATCGGCGCGCCAAGGCCGAATTGAATCAGGCCGAGGCCCTCGAAGCCGATAGCGGAATCACGCCTTCGCTCGTGGCCTTTGAACTGGCAGAGACCGGTGAGCGGGCCAAAGCCGCGCGAAGTCTTGAAGACGTTTTGGCAAACCCCCGCCACTCGGCTCTATCCGATTACTACCTCGCCGCGGCCTGGATTGCCATCGGCGACAAAGAGAAGGCACAGGCATCTCTTGATCGTGCGTTCCAATCGCGCTCCAACTGGGTCATTTACCTGCATTACGATCCGCGCTTTGACGATCTCAGGGCCGATCCGCATTTTCAGCAGCTTCTCCGCCGCGTCGATTCCGGCGACGCTTCCTTCTCCGCACATCTATAAGCCGTCACAATTCGGTAACCAGATGTGACGAGTGATTCTGACCGGCCGATCGACCCGGCTCAATCATCTGGAAATCCGCTTGCCGCCACTATTCGAACTAAAAATGGGAATTGCTTAGTTCTTGCCTGAGCGCCGGGGCCCGCATCGAGCCGTCGATCTTTGACGTGACATCGGCTGTGTTTGCAGATGCAAAGGCGGACTGAGATTTAGACAGGGGTCCGTGTGCTCATCCCTCCCCGATCAGCGCTAAGCCAATTGCCGATCCTACATCCCAGCAGTTTGATTCCTCTAACCCGCCGGATTCCAATCGCCATCTCCGGACTGAGCCAGCCGCCTCATCGGCCAGTCGCAGGATCGCGGAAAGATGAAGATTAATCGTGGCTGCTGACAGAGACAGACTTTCCAGAAAGGAACGGTACCGCACGACCACGGACCGATTGAATGCCAAGCGAGGCTCGTCGCAGTACCAAGCGATGAAAGTTGCGATGTCGTACTCATACATCCGCCGCGAGTGTGGAGAGGCAAGCGTATTGAGGACTGCAGCTTTGGACTGCTGCGATTCAGGGATGGCGAGGGCTGCGGGGCGAGTGAAAGAGTTGCGTTGCGACGGCGAGTGGCGAACGAAAAGCAGACATGTGAATGCCGATTGCTATAATCCCGTGGAGCCGCCTGATTTCTGCCGCCTTCCCAAATGCCCGTTTTTCGATTCGGAGACTTTGAATTCGACGCCCAGACCTTTGAGTTGCGCAGGAACGGCACCACGGTTCGCCTGCAGCAGCAGCCGGCTCGCGTCTTTGCCTTTCTACTCAATCATCGCGGCTCCCTGGTGACGCGCGAACAAATTCGCCTCGCCATCTGGGGTGAGGACACCTTCGTCGACTTCGAGCAGGGACTGAATTTCTGTATTCGTCAGATACGTCTCGCTCTGAATGAACAAGCCGAGCGTCCTTTGTACATTGAGACCCTTCCACGCCTTGGCTACCGCTTCATTGCTCAGATCGAAAAGAGCGGAGGCTCCGAACCTGCTCCGGCGGAAAAGCGGATTCGTATCGGAGTGGCCCCCATTGAGGACCTCTCCGGACAATCTGAGGCCTATTTCGCAGTCGGACTGACCGAAGACATGATCTCCGCCCTTTCCCGCATCGATCCGGTGCGGCTGCGGGTGACCGCCGTACCAAGGCCTGAGGGGAGCGAGGGAGCCGGCGATCCCATGGACCGGCTGCAACGCCAGTTGAACCTGGACTATTCGTTACGCGGTTCCGTCAGGCGCTCGGCCGACAAGATTCGCATCAGCGCGCAGCTGCACGATCTGCGCGACAAGAGCATCCTCTGGTCAAACACCTACGATCGCAAGTCGGCTGACCTGCTGGCGGTGCAGGAAGAGGTAACGGAGCAGGTAAGCCAATCGCTGGCGCTGCAACTGTTTCCCAGTGCTACGGTCGGATCGCGCCGCTATGCACGTTCTGCGGTTGCATACGACGCTTACCTGAAAGGGCGATTCTTCTGGCACAAGATGTCTACCGAATCGATTCAACGAAGCATGAGCTATTTCAAAGAAGCTCTGGCAATCGACTCTGCCTTCGCGCCCGCATACGCCGGACTAGCTGATTGCTATGCTCAAATGGGCTCGATCCGCGTTGGCGCGATGAAGCCTTTTGAAGCGGTCGGTAATGCCCGTATTCATCTGCAGAAAGCTTTGGATCTTGACGAGACTCTCGCCGAAGCACATTGCACGAACGCCCTGATCAAGAGTTGGTATGAACTTGAATGGGCCGGAGCAGAAAAGGAGTTCCAGGCAGCTCTCGCCCTTGAGCCGGGGCTCATAACTGCACTCCTCTGGCAGTCTCTGTATCTCTCCGCAATGGGCAGGCACCGTGAGTCGGTCGCCTCAGTTCAACGAGCGCGGGAAATTGAGCCGCTTTCAGCCAGCGTCAATCTTTATCTTGGTGTAGCCCAGACGCACGCCGGACAGTATGACCTTGCTCTTCGCCAGATGCTGCAGAGCATTGAACTGGATCCCAGCTACTATCGGTCGCATATGTTTCTGGGCAGAAATCTGAGTTGGCTGGGGAGATACGAAGAAGCCATTGCCGCGTTTAAAAAAGCCCTTGAATTAGCTCCAGATAATATAGAATCTCTCGCTTTTCTAGGTGCAACCCTGGCGGCCAAGGGAGACCGCAAGGGCGCCCTCAAACTTGTAAAGGAATTGATGGATGCCGAGGCCAGGACTGAACCTGCTGTTCTGATTGCCGTGATTTATGCAAGGCTCGGGCTCGAAAAAGAGACGTTCGCTTGTCTGGAACACGCTGTTGCCGTGAAGTCGACACCCATCTATGTCGTTCTCCTGAGCGAGGAATTCGAACCCTACCGCACAGATCCCCGCTATCATGCATTCCTGAGATCAATTGGCTTGTCGCACGTGGCGTGTAACTAGCCGACGGGAACGATGTTCTGATTGAAGCGGAAGAAATTGTCGGGATCGTACTTCTGCTTAAGGCTTGAAAGTCGCGAGTGGTTCACCCCATACGAAGCCTTCACCGCGGAGGGCCCTTCGTCGCCCAGGTAATTCACGTATGCATCGGATGCTCCGAAACTTGTCAACGCCGATGCAAAGTCCTGCGCCCAGCCGATACATTTTTCCGCCAGTGCTGGATCGTTCCAAGCTGGCATGATGTTGATACTGTAATGCACGCGCCGAAGGCCGAATGCCGTGTCGGTAACCGGCACACGGCTGGCGATTCCATGCATGTGCTCGAGCACAACCTGGGTCTGCTCGGTCGGCATCCTTTCAGCGAAATCGACGATAACCTGGATTGCCTCATCGCTGAGTTCGCGGAGAAACGGGCACTTGAAGTAATAATGCTGGCCGGCCGGAGCCGAAAAGTCGAGCATCGTCTGTATCTCGGTGTATCGCTTCTTCCCCACCATGTCGGCGACGGGTGGGGTGGAAAGCTGGTATTGCTTGCAAGCGGCGGCACCTGCCTCATCCGGTCCACTGTGGCACAAGGCGATCGCGGCCATCGGATGTCCGTGTCCCACGAGCAAAGCGGCATATGCCGTCAATTCATCCGGCGCATTCAAAGTCAGGTCGCGATACTGGCGCAGCAGGTCCAGCGCGAGAGGCCTCGGGTACAGCATCACTCCGCCATGCACAGAGGGAAGCTCATGAAGGCGAAACTCAAGCGCCGTCACGATTCCAAAGTTTCCTCCGCCACCCCGAATCGCCCAGAACAGGTCTTCGTTCTGCGTTGCGCTGACGGACAGATGATTGGCATCTGCATTCACCAGGTCCGCAGAGATCACGTTGTCGCAGCTCAGGCCATGTTTCCCCATGAGCCATCCAATCCCGCCACCGAGTGTCAGTCCACACACACCCGTTGACGAGATCACGCCGCCGGTCGTGGCAAGCCCGAATTTCTCGCACTCGCTATCGAACGCCCCCCAGGTCGCTCCACCCCGGGCCAGGGCGGTTTGCTTCCCGGCGTCTACCTGGACCTCCCGCATCAGGGATAGATCAATCATCATGGCGCCGTCAGCCACAGACTTCCCGGCGACGCTGTGCCCACCGCCGCGGACCGATGCAGCGATTCCGTGCTCCCGCGCGAAGCGTACGGACTGGATCACATCGGCGATGCTGGTCGGCCGAACGATGACCAACGGCTCGCGATCGATCATGCCGTTCCATACCCGCCGGGCCTGGAGGTACTCTGCATCGTTCGGAGTCAGAATCGGGCTGTGCAACACCCGGCGTAACTGTCCAAGTTGCTCTCCTGAGAGCCCTTCAGCTTGATTATTCATGCAGAAAAGCCTATCACTGCGCATTCTTTGCGCGGGATGAGTTTTGGATGAGTTGTATGAGCCGTCGAACTCAGGTGCAACTCATCTCCGCCTCATTGAACGCAAGAGAGAACTGCCGCAGACTCCTTTCATGACACGGCGCGAGCAGGTTGAGGCGCCGAATCCCAAAGGAGAATCTCTCATGAAAAGCCAAAAGACACTCGTACTCGCTGCTTCGATTCTCATGCTGACGCTGGGGGCATTTCCGCATCGCGCATCGGCCGCAGCCGACAACTTTCTCTGGTTCCCCTCACGCGCGTCGAATGCATCGGTTTTATCGACCGTCGTTTCCTACGCAGCCTCGCTACTGCTCTAGCGCAAACGCACCAATCGCTCCCGCACAGGTGCAGGCCTTCAATGAAGCTGCACCTGAAGCTCTTCACCGTTTCAACAACCGGCGCAGCGATTCCGAAAGCGCCAATCCCCTAAGGAGGGATCTTCCATGAAAAGCAAATTGATTTTTGCACTTGCTGCTTCAATGCTCACCCTGGCGCTCGCCGCAAGTCCGCAACGCGCCTCAGCAGCAGTCAACTCCTATCTCATGATCGATGGGGTTTCGGGTGAGTCCGACGGCGGATCCAATTCCGGTTCCCATTCTTCCTCGGGGTCTTCAATCTGGGGCTACATCGTCTCTCTCTTTTCCTAGGGCCGCAACCATCGCTGCTGAACGAGTCCGCTACTTCAATCGCCACCGCACCTCGAACCCTTCACCGCTCGAACAACCGGCGTACTCAGGTTGAGGCTCCGCATCCAAAAGGAGAATTTCCATGAAAAAGAAAATGACACTCGCT
>Ga0302324_100019920_pt1 | contig 13150 bp, 10 predicted proteins | sample Palsa_T0_1_FD_201949 | JGI IMG/M metagenome (GOLD analysis project Ga0302324, IMG submission 201949) | Peat permafrost microbial communities from Stordalen Mire near Abisko, Sweden - Palsa_T0_1 | ecosystem: Environmental > Terrestrial > Soil > Palsa > Peat permafrost | place: Sweden: Abisko...
ACCGGCGGCTACACCGCTACCACCGTCGTGAGCGCGCAGCTCGCCATCGACCCCACCGGTCACCCTATCCCCGGCGAAATACCCGCCAACGGCGTCTTCGATGCCACCTACACCCACAAAGACGGCTCCATCGCCGTGCATAAGCTTCTCGTCCAGCTTCCTTCCAGCCAGCTTCAGGCAGCCGGCCTTCTCGGCGTCCACCCCATGAGCCGGCCCACCGGCATCAACGTCGACTTCCACTCCGCCGATCTCGGCGACTTCGACACACTCTTCCGCGATCTCGGCGTCTCGCGCAACGGCCGCAATGGCACTGCAGCTCTACCCATCAACCTCGCCGGCCAGGGCGAGTTCCACGGCAATTGGTCCGGCTCTATCCTCGATCCTCACATCGCCGGCTCGCTCAAAACCACGCAGGTTGCCATCGAGATGCTCCCGGCGAAACCCGCCCCCAACACTCCGGCCGAACCGCCCCAGTCCACGCCGCCTCAGCCCGCCCCACCCCAGTTCGTCCATTGGGACTCCATCGAGGCCAAGGGCAGCTACTCTGCTCAGCGCATCGTCATCGACCACGCCCTGCTCCATCGTGGCCCGGCCGAGATCGACCTGCAAGGCTCACTCGACGCGTCGGCCACCCAAGCCCATCTCGCGGAACCCGTCTTCGACGGCAACTCCAACCTGCACCTCATTCTTCACGCCGCCCACGTATCGATGGACGATCTGCTGCCGCTTCTCAACCAGACTGTCCCCATCTCCGGCACGCTCTCAACCGATTTCCACGCCGACGGCAAATTCAATGCCCTCGCCGGCGCCGGCTCCGCTGAGCTCACTGCCGGTGTAGTCTACGGCGAGCCCGTCTCCCGGCTCCAGGCGCAAGGTTCGCTCACCAACGGCCTTCTCCATTTCACCTCGATCTCTGCAACCTCGCCTGCCGGATCCGTCGCCGCCTCCGGAAGCTATGACCTGAACTCCCATCGTTTTCAAATCGACAGCAAGGGCGCGGGCATCGACGTCGCAAAGATCCAATCCCTTCGCCAATTCGACAACGAGTTCACCGGCAGCCTCGAGTTCTCGCTCAATGGCTCCGGCACTCTCGAAGATCCTCGCATCGAAGGCCACGCCAACGTCTCCAGCCTCACCATAGGCGGTCAGTCCCTCGGACTCCTCACTCTCCAGGCCCACTCCGACGAACATGGCGTTGTCTACGACGCTACCAGCGGCCTTGAAGGCGCGGACCTCAAGCTCCACGGCCGCACCGAACTCAAGGAGGGCCATCCCACCCAGGCACGCGTCGATTTTTCTCACTTCAACATCGCCGCACCACTCAGAATGGCCCACTTCCCCGCCCTCAATGGCGAGTCCTCCCTTGCCGGCGTCATCACGATCGAGGGCCCGGTCGATCACATCGATCAAATTCGCGGCGAGGTCAAACTCCCCGAGATGGCCGCTACCGTCGACGGCGTTCATCTCGTCAGCCAGGGCGGATTTCATGCTTCTCTCGCCAACGCCCAAATCAAGTTCGATCCGCTCCACGTCACCGGAGAAGATACCGATCTCCATGCCCAGGGAACCCTCGGCGTCAAGGGCGACAACCACCTCGACCTCTCAGCCAGCGGAACCATCAACCTCAAGCTCGCCGAGACTCTCGACTCGGACCTCACCGCCGGAGGCATCAGCACCTTCACCCTTGAAGCACACGGCCCGCTCAAGGACCCCGGCCTTCAGGGTCGCATCGAATTCCAGAATGGCTCCCTCTCGCTCGAGGACCTCCCCAACGGCCTCAGCCAGCTCCACGGAACCCTCGAATTCAACCAGAACCGCCTCGAGATCAAATCCCTTACCGCCATGACCGGCGGCGGCCAACTCAGCGTAGGCGGCTACCTCGCCTATCAGCACGGTCTCTTCGGCGACCTCACCGTCACCGGAAAGTCCATGCGTATCCGCTACCCACAAGGCGTCAGCTCCATCGCCGACACAACCCTCCATCTTCAGGGCACGCAGGAGAGCCTTCTGCTCTCTGGCGACGTCCTCATCACTCGCTTCTCCATCAGCCCCGAGCTCGATCTTGCCGCCCTTGCCGCCCAGGCCAACTTCGTCAGGGCTGTCGCGCCGCCCGACGCGCCATCCAACCACGTCCGCCTCGACGTGCACGTCGTTTCATCGCCTCAGCTCAACTTCCAGAACGCCTTCGCCAAACTCGCCGGCAATGTCGATCTCCACCTAAGAGGAACTCTCGCCTCACCGTCTCTGCTGGGCAGCATTGCCATCACCGAGGGAAGCGCCCTGCTCGCCGGAACCCGTTACGATCTTCAGCGCGGCGAAATCGACTTCACCAACCCCGTTCGCATCGAGCCCACAATCGACCTCAATGCCACCGCGCGCGTCGAGGACTACAACATCACTCTCGGCATCCACGGAACTCCGCAAAACCTCAACGTCACTCCTCGCAGCGAGCCTCCGCTACCGGAGGCCGACGTTGTCGCACTGCTCGCCCTCGGCCGCACCGGCAACCAGCAGCGCCTTTACACCCAGCAACAGGAACAGGAAACAGCAAATCCAACCACCGACGCCCTGCTCGGCGGCGCACTCAACGCTACCGTCTCCAGCCGCGTCCAAAAACTCTTTGGCGCGGGCTCAGTCAAGGTCGACCCCAACTACCTCGGCGCACTCGGCAACTCCACCTCGCGCATCATCGTAGAAGAGCAAGTAGGCCGCAACTTGACTCTTACCTATGCCACCAACGTCAACACCACCGGGCAACAGTTAATCCAGGCTGAATATGCCATCAACCGCCACGTCTCCCTGCTCGTTGCGCGCGACGAATCCGGCGTCTTTTCCATGGTCATTAAAGCAACCCGCCGCTATCGATAAAGCATCCTTTCTAATAGTGGTTTATTTTATTATTCGCAAGTGTTGTCATTACTTAACTTATCCACTGACTTATACCCGGGCGAATAACAACATTTTCCGGAAATCCGTGTCTATATAGCTCGGAGAGCATCAGGATGACTGTGCGTTGCAAGTTTAGGGCCCACAGGCAGCAAGTTTTCGATAAGCACCATCCGTTGCCTCACAAAGAACGTATCAGCACAAGGAGGAGTAATCGCATGACAAGCAACATCCGCAAAACTCAAAACGCATTTCTCGCGTTTTCGCTTGCCGGTGTCCTCCTGAGCCTTCCCCAAATCTCATTGGCTGCGGGGCGCCCTTCCGGCGTTGCCGCACAGGCCCAGGAAGATACAGAAGCCGCAAACCGGCTCAATAAGAAACAATTCAAAGACGTCAAGGTCTCTGTTGAAAATGGCATCGCCACGCTCACCGGTACCGTCGACCTCTTCGAGTACAAGGTTGACGCAGAGAAGGCAATTCACAAGGTCAAGGGCATCGAAGCCGTGCGCAACCATATCCAGGTTGTCGGACCCACCGTCCCCGACAGCGAACTCACCGAGAAGCTCGCTAAAAAGATCTCGTGGGACCGCGTTGGCTATCCCGGCGAGACCGCCTTTAACGCCATCACCCTTAACGTCCAAAACGGCGTAGTCACTCTCGGCGGCCACGCAAGGTTCGACTGGGACAGGGACTCCGCTGTTTCGATCGCAAGCAGCTATCCCGGTGTCAAGGAGGTGGTGGATGAAGTCGAGGTAGATCCCGTCTCCCCCTTTGATGATCAGACGCGTATGGCCGTCGCGCGCGCGGTCTATGGCAATTCAGTCCTGAACAAATACGCCATCGATCCCGCCAAGCCCATTCGCATCTCGGTGCAGAACGGCCATGTCGAACTCTATGGCGTAGTTGACAGCGAGACCGACAAGAACATCGCTTTCATGCAGGCAAACAGCGTACCCGGCGTCTTCTCGGTCAAGAACTACCTGCAGGTGGCCAACCAGAACCAAACCGGCGAATCCAAGCACGTCACCAATCCGTAATCGGCCCAATGCCAGTTTGAGCCCAAAAAGATGGTCCCGGAATCCTTCCGGGGCCAGCTCTTTTTCCGCGCCTTTTCGCCCCCTTCGACAGGATTCGAGCCCCTTCGTTTCTGGACATTAACAGAATTGTAACGACAAACTCCGTTGCTTTCCTTACACTTACCTCCATGGCTTTCGACGAACCCCTTTCCATTGAGAAGCAGACGGATAAAAATCCCGGCATAACGATCCTTTACCTCAAGGGACCCCTTACCCTGCGCAATCTCTTTGAGTTTCAGGCGGTCATCCGCGCCGGAGATCCCCCTCCGGTCACCATCCTCGACCTCTCCGGCGTCCCCTACATGGACTCCACAGGCATGGGAGCAGTCATTAACCACCACGTCCGCTGCACCGGCAAGGGCGTCAAGCTCATCGTCACCGGTGTAAGCGACCGCATTATGGAACTCTTCAAGATGACTCGCGTCGACGGCGTCATCACCATCAAGGCCAACGTCGAAGCCGCCGAAGCATCGCTTTAGTTTTCTGACCCGGAAGTTCCCAACAAAACAACTCCTGGCATTCTGAGCGATCCGGGCCGCAGACATTGTCTTCAGCCACAGGTTGAGTGACGAAGGGACATCTCGCGCTTGTCCTCCTACGGCTTCGACGACCCATAGTTGGGAATCCCTGGGGTAAATCTGCGGACTATAAATTCCTGAACCAGATTCTGGACCGCGCCTTCAGCTGTGCCAATCGCGGCATTCTCAAAGCTCAGCGCCACCCCACTGCGGTTGGCCGCCGGATAGTAGAGGTTGGAGATGGCGCCCGCCGCCAGTCCGCCGGAAATGGCAGAATAATTCATTTGCCAACGCCCGTTGTCGCCCTTGCATATGACCGAGTTTGCAATGGCATAGAAAATTCGCGAACGGATTGTGCCTGTCCCCTTGTAGAAATAACGCGGGTCCTGTTTCAGAAGGCTGGGCAACATAGCGGAGCCGATCATGGTGCCAATGAAGTTGTCTGACATATTGGCTCCAAAGCGCTTGGCATAGCCTTGAGCGCCTTGCCCATATCCACTGAAGGAATTGGTGGCTTGCTCGATTCCCGCCGACATTCCACCTATGAGGACTGTGACTGGGTCTACCGTCGACTTCCAGGCAAGAGAGAATTTTTGGCCGGAGGTAAGTGGCGGCGCATTGGGAACGTATGTGACATAGAAGTTCGGAATCACACCCAGTACGCGCTGTTTTTCTTCTTCATGAAGCTGCTCCGCCGCAATCTCTTCCTCGGACGCTGTCACCCGCACTTCGCTCTTTACGGCGATGGGTAGCAGGACAACCGGCTTGGGTTCGTAGTTCTCGCCAGGGTGAAGCACTCCGGATATAACCTGGGGTGCAAACCCGTTGGAAGAGATGGTGAGCTCGAAAGCACCGGAAGGGACGTCGGCGAAATCGAATTCGCCCATGCTGTCGGATGCGACCGATCTTTGGGTGGGTACGTCGGAGCCGGATTGGACAAGTTCGACGTTCGCCCCCTCGTAGACATCTCCTTCGCGGCCAACTACCACTCCATGGATGCTGCCTGCCGCGTGCTGAGCAGGGGTCGATGGCGCAGCATTCTGAGCCGCATCCTTGCCCGTGCCGGACAGAACCTTATCTTCCGTCGTGACCGGCGAAGTCTGCTGAGACCACGCCTGGATCGCGACACCGAAGATCGCCAGGCAAAGAAGAATCCGGCCGACCGCCCTCAGGCGGGTATCTGCGGTTCCGAGGCTCGTGCCGCTCCGCGCGCCTGACAACTTTGTCGAAAATCCGATCAGACCCACCCTCAATTCTGAAGACTGTTGAGATGAATATTTTTAGGAAGAATCGGCGCGAAACTGCTGCCTCTGGGTTAGACGGATGTTGCTGCTCGGAGATGTCTTGCTCGCTCAAAAGAACTCCATTACTCCCTTCCGAGTTACCTGCGCGGACTTGCAGTTCTTCGGAAAGTTGAAGGAGATGCGAATGCAATCGGAAACAGTCCAATAACAGGCGTAGGTTCGATTGTGGGCCAGCATCAGGCGAGACACTGGGCACGAGCGGAACGAGAGTCGATGTATCCCGAAACCGGAGCACTCAAGTCGACGCGAACAGCAGGGAGCGGCGACCCTCCATGGAAGTCGTAAGGACACTGTTACTCCGGTTCCGCTCTTAATCTCTGCTTCCAGAGCCAAACGTCCGCCATTTTGCTTACACTAGACCCATCATGCCCGCCGCCGCCCCCGTCACCATTGAGCGCATCCCCGGCAAATCTGCCGACGCCGTCATCTTTCGCATCGTTGGCGCCATCACCCTCGGTGGCGCACATATCGTTCGCAACGCATTCCGCACCGGCCAGCTTCCCAGCCATACCATCCTCGACTTCTCTGCCGTCCCCTACGTCGATTCAGCCGGAATGAGCGAGATCATCAGCCACGAAATCTACTGTCGCGACCACGGCGCGCGTCTCACCCTTGCGCACGTCAACAAGCGCGTCAAAAGCATGTTCCGCATCACCCGACTCGACGAGGTCCTGCGCATCGTCGACACCGTCAAGCAGGCCGAAGCCGCCTGACCATCCCTTCCCTCCAGTAAACTAGTTGCTGGAATTCTCATGCCCGGCTTCTGGTCCAGAACGCGCATTACCCTCGAAATGATCAAGTGGGAGCACTCCATCTTCGCGCTCCCATTCGCTCTCACGGCCGTGATTCTGGCCGCGCGCGGACTTCCCGCCCTCCGCACCATCGCCTGGATCCTTGTCGCCATGATCGCCGCCCGTTCCTCCGCCATGGCTTTCAATCGATGGGCCGACGCCGACCTCGACTCCGCCAACCCTCGCACCAGTACCCGCGCCATCCCCGCCGGCCTGCTCTCGCGCCAATTCGTCCTCGGCTTCACCATCCTTACCGCCCTGGTCTTCCTGCTCGCCGCATCTCAGCTCAATCGCCTCACGCTCTATCTCTCGCCCGTCGTTCTGCTCGTTCTCTTTTCCTATAGCTACATGAAACGTCTTACGCGCTGGTCCCACATCGTGCTCGGCCTCGCTCTCGGCATCGCACCCTCCGCCGCCTGGATCGCCGTCACCGGCTCGCTCGACCCGCGCATCGTCGTCCTCACCGCGGCCGTCACGCTCTGGGTCGGCGGCTTCGACGTCCTCTACGCCTGCCAGGACTTTGCTCACGACCGTGCCGCAGGCCTGCACAGCCTGCCCCAGTCCTTCGGCATTCCCGCCGCCTTCTGGGCAGCCCGCGCCATGCACCTGGCCATGCTCGCGCTGCTCTGCTGGTTCGCGTTTCTTTTTCAATTCCACCTGGCGGGATGGCTTGGCATTGTCGCTGTCGCTCTTTTGTTGGCCTATGAGCACTCGCTCGTCTCGCCCAGCGACCTGCGCCGGCTCAACGCCGCATTCTTTACCATGAACGGAGTCATCGCCACCGTCTTTCTGCTCTTTGTGGCTGCTGACCTCTGGATAAGGCTCTGAATCTTATGCCCGACCAACCAAACCCCACCGAAACTCCAACCACCCTGTGGTATGGTGCGAGAAAGCACTACATTCAATCCGAATCAACCATTCCCACCTCGTCCATACCCCTCGGAGACCAGAACACAGGCATGAAGATTGCCATTCAAGGAGAGCCCGGCTCATTCAGTCATGAGGCCACTATCAAGTTGGTGGAGAACGCTGTCATCGCGCCCTTTTCCCTCTCCGCCGACGCATTCTCCGCCCTCTCCAACGGCGTAGTCGACGCCGCCGTTGTCCCCATTGAAAACTCTCTCGCCGGATCCGTCTCCGAGCACTTCGACCTTCTCCTCCATCACGACGTCCGCGTCGAGCGTGAGGCCCTGCTCCGCATCCGCCACAACCTCATCGCCATCTCGGGGTCCTCCATCTCAAATATCGACCGCGTCTTTTCCCACCCCGTCGCGCTGGCGCAGTGCCGTACCTTCCTCGCCAATCATCCCCGCATGGAAGCCTTCGCCTTCTACGACACTGCCGGCAGCGTCAAGCAGCTCGTTGAGCTCCGCGACCGCCATGCCGCCGCCATCGCCTCTGAGGCCGCAGCCCGGCACTACGGCGCGCAGATCCTGGTCGCCGGCATCGAAGACAATCCTGAAAACTTTACCCGCTTCTTCCTCATCCGCCGCACGCGCGATCTCGTTGTTGATCCAAAATCCAACAAGCTCAGCATTGCATTCTCCGTCGAGAACCGCCCTGGCTCCCTCGTCTCCGCGCTGTCCGAGCTCTCCACCATCGGAACCAACCTGACCAAAATCGAGTCGCGCCCAGTTCAAGGCAAGCCTTGGGAGTATGTCTTCTACGTCGACTGCCAGATTCAATCCAACGAAGAAGGCGATCGCGCGCTCAATGCGCTCAAATCTCACTGCTCCATGGTCAAGGAACTCGGCCGCTACGCTGAAGCCCGCCAGCCGTAAGCCCTGGCAGGCCGGTCGAGAGTGGGCTTGTGACAGGGCATCAGTGGGTTTTGTAACAGGGCATGACTTCAGTCATGCCGAAATGCCCCGCAAAATTATCGAGGGCTTCAGCCCCTGAGCGACGGTTTCCATCCCTTCCCCCAAACGCAAAAAAGGGATAGGCCCCGGCCTATCCCCTCTTCGCTGAATTCCTGCTGCTTAGAAGTGGTACGCTACGCCAACCGTCGGAACAAAAATGTTGTACCACTTGTTGGTGGTCAGATTGTCGACCGAATCATTGAAGGTGGGCACCTTCGTCACATAGCCCCGATACTCCGCACGGATGTCGAAGCTGGGGCTCAGCTCGTACGCAAAGCCGGCGCCATACATCGCGCCCACCTGTGTCTGCTGCTTCGCGCTGAGCGTGGTCGTTCCCGTATTGCGGATCGGCAGAAAAATCAGCCCGGCCGGCCCGCCTTCCACAAATGGGTTCCACTTCTTAAAGATAAAGCTCTTCACGAACGCACCCGACATCTCCTGCGTACGGGTGTTGATGATGTAGTGATCAGTATTGCTGATCGTGTAGTGAATTTTGTTCGCATACGTGATGCCGTAGTTGGCCTCGACCGCGCTTGTCGGCGTAAGCATGAATCGATAGCTCGCCAGGGCTCCAAAGGCCCGGTTCGCGCTCACCTGCACGTCTGTCTGGGATGAAATAAAAGGCTCAATCAGCCCAATTCCGCTGATACTGAAGTCCTGCCGGCTCTCCTGGGCGTGGCTTGCTGCCGCTCCCATCGCCACCAGAAACAGAAACACTGCGATCTTCTTCATTCGGTCCTGAACCTCACCACTGCGCAACCGTCCGGCTCGCATCGGGCTATTCGATTGCGGCACACAAATATCCTCTGCGCACCGCTCTAAGAATTGTAAATGGCCGGAACGGGCCAAGTCGCATTTGCTCGCATCTCCCCGTCCAGCTCTTGTGCTTGTGTCTCCCCGTTAGACGCACACGATTCGATTCCGGCGTGAATGAAACGGGGGACTCGTGCCCTCAGTCCCGAGTCCCGAGTCCCTCAGTCCCTAGTCCCCTTTCCCAGGTCCCTGGCTCACCCCACACGCTCCACATGGTAATGAAACGGCGCACCCCGCTCCTCGGCCAGTGTCCGCACCGTCTTCAGAAAAGCCCGCGCCGCATAGCTGAGCGTCACCTTCTGCCGGTGCACCAGCCTGAGCACGCGCTTCACTTCCAGCTCATCCACCGGAATCCGCACCAGTTCCCCACTCTCAAGCTCCTGTGCCACGGCCAGGTGCGGCACCAGCGCCACGCCGTTCCCCATCGCCACAAACCGCTTGATCGCCTCAATCGTCGGCAGCTCGATCTCCATCTTCAGCGGCGTGCGATACCGCTGGAACGCCTCAATCACCTTCTGCCTGAGCGGCGACGTCACGTTGTGCGCCACAAACAGCTCCCTCCCCAGGTCGGTGATCGACACCCGCTCCGCACCGGCCAGCGGGTGTTGCGGGCTCACAATGAAATCCAGGCTGTCCCCATACACCGCGATCGACCGAAACTGTGCCGGGTCCGGCCGGAACGACATCATCCCCAGCTCAAACGCCCTCAGATTCAGCTCCTCCGGAATCCGGCTCGCAAGCATCCGGTGCACCGTCACACTCACGTGCGGAAACTCTCGCCGGAACCGGTCGATCACCGGCAGCAGATACAAGCACGTGTACTCGTTCGCCGCCAGTTGCAGCCGCCCTCGCTCCAGGCTCTTCAGTTCGCCCAGCGCGCTCGATGCCTCTCTCCGCAGCGCCAGCAACCGCAGCGCATAGTCGCGCAGCAGCACGCCCGCCGCTGTTAGCGACCCATCCCGCGCCGCCCGATCAAACAGCGTCTCGCCCACCGCCGCCTCGAGCTTGCGAATCACCTGGCTCACCGCCGGCTGAGTCCTGTGCAGTCGCACAGCCGCCCGCGAAAAGCTCCGCTCCTCCGCCACCGCTAAAAACGTCTCCAGCTGATTCAGTTCCACGTCAGTTCTCAGTTCTCAGTTTTCAGTCATCCGTCGTCACTCATTGGTGCGCGACGAGGTCAACCAGATGGCTCATTGGAAGCCTGTCAATTCGGCTGAATGCCGGATGCGCCAAGATAGCCCGCCCGCCGCAATCCAACTGACGACTGCAAACTGACTACCGACAACTCCACTATAAGCGCATCTTATCGCTTCCACAAAAAGAATAACTTTGCCTTATATACGCTCCATGCGAGAAAATCGAAGAGTTGCATCAGGATTCCTCTGGCAGGCGAGACGATGACCACCAATCATGTAACGTTTTTTGACACCACCCTGCGCGACGGCGAGCAGTCGCCTGGCTGCTCCATGACCACCCAGGAAAAGCTCACCATGGCCCACGCCCTTGAAGATCTCGGCGTGGACATCATCGAAGCCGGCTTCGCCATGGCCTCTGAAGGCGACTTCGCCGCCATCGCCACCATCACCCAAGCCATCCGCAAACCGCGCATCGCGTCCCTTGCGCGGGCAAAAACCGAAGACATCCAAATGGCCGCTCGCGCCCTGCAATTTGCCGACCGCGCGCGCATCCACGTCTTCCTCGCCTCCAGCGACCTGCACCTTGAGTACAAGCTCAAACTCGGGCGCGCTGAAGCGCTTGACCTCTGCGGCGAATCCGTCCGTCTCGCCCGCTCGCTCGCCGACGACGTCGAGTTCTCGCCCGAAGACGCCACCCGCTCCGACCGCGACTTTCTCATTGAAATGGTCCGCATTGCCATTGAAGCCGGCGCAACCACGATCAACATGCCCGACACCGTTGGCTATTCCACGCCCGAGGAATACGGCCGCATGTTCGCCGAAGTCCGCGAGCGCATTCCCGCCGTCGATGCCCAGGGCATCATCCTCTCCTCGCACTGCCACGACGACCTCGGCCTCGCCGTCGCCAACTCGCTGGCCGCCATCCAGAATGGCGCGCGCCAGGTGGAGTGCGCCATCAACGGCATCGGCGAACGCGCCGGCAATGCCGCCCTCGAAGAGATCGCCGCCGCACTTTACGTCCGCGGCGACCGCTACGGCGTCTCTACCTCCATCAAGCTCGATCAGATTTACGCCACAAGCCAGGTCCTCGGCCAGATCATCACCTTTCGACCCTCGCCCAACAAGGCCATCGTCGGTGACAACGCCTTTGCCCACGAGTCCGGCATCCACCAGCACGGCATGCTCGCCAACCCGCTCTGCTACGAGATCATGACGCCCGCCCTCGTCGGCGTGGCCAAAACGCATCTCGTGCTTGGCAAACACTCCGGCCGCGCCGCACTCAGACATCGTCTCGAACAGCTCGGCTTCGCCCTTACCCGCGAGGAGCTGCAGCAGACCTACTATCGGTTTGTTGCCCTCGCCGATCGCAAGAAGAACATCTACGATCAGGACCTTATCGGTATCCTTCCGGATCAGATCCGCGAGAAACGCCACGTCCCCGTCGCCGAACTTGATTGAGTCAATGTGCCACTATCATCCTTCGCACCCTCTACGGATGTCATCCTGAGCGACCGAAGCGCAGCGTAGGAAGTTGAAGGATCAGCGGTTGCTTTTCTGATCTCTGATCTCTGATCTCTGTCCACTGTTCACTGTTCACTGTTCACTGGAGAAACATGCACTTGAAACTCCTCATCACCGCCGGCGACGGCATCGGCCCCGAGGTCACCGACGAAGCCGTCAAGGTCCTCGAAGAGGTCATGGCCCTCGGCGGCCACACGCTCACCCTCGACCGCAAACGCATCGGCGGCATCGCCATCACGACCGACGGAACGCCGCTACCCGCCGATACGCTCGCCGCAGCCCTTGCCTCCGACGCCGTTCTCCTCGGCGCAGTCGGCGGCAATGAGTTCAACTCCCTTCCGCCCGACAAGCGCCCCGAAGCCGGTCTTCTTGCCATTCGCTCGGCTCTCGGCGGCTTTGCCAACCTCCGCCCCGCATTCGCCTTCAAAGAACTCGCCGTCAACTCGCCGCTCCGCCCCGAAATCATCGACGGCGCGGACATTCTTTTCGTCCGCGAACTCCTCGGCGGCCTCTACTTCGGCCAGCCGCGCGAGTGGGACAAAGCCAAGGGTGAGGCCTGGAACACCATGCGTTACACCAAGCATGAAGTTTCACGAGTCGCCCACATCGCTTTCCAACTCGCACAAAAGCGCCGCAAGAAACTCTGCTCCGTCGACAAAGCTAACGTCCTCGAAGTCTCTCAGCTCTGGCGCGCCACCGTCATTGAAGTCGCTACCGAATTCCCTAACGTTCAGCTCGAGCATCAGTACGTGGACGCCATGGCTATGCACCTGATGAACCGCCCGCGCGACTTCGACGTTGTCCTCACCGAAAATCTCTTCGGCGACATCCTCTCCGACGAGTCCGGCGTCATCACCGGCTCGCTCGGCATGCTGCCCTCGGCCACCATCGGCGGCAAGGTCAATCTCTACGAGCCCATCCACGGCTCCGCGCCCGACATCGCCGGCAAGGGCCTCGCCAATCCCATCGGTGCAATCCTTACCGGCGCGCTTATCCTGCGCCACACCGCCGGCCTCGAAGCCGAAGCTGCCGCCATCGAATCCGGCGTCCGCAAGGTCCTCGAACAGGGCTTCCGCACCGCCGACCTCGTCCGCGGCAACACCGCCGGCCTCACCGTCCTCTCCACCACCGAGATGGGCGCCAAAGTCCGCGAAACGGTAAATCAACTTTTAGCTGTCAGCCCTCAGCTTTCAGCTTGACCAGTCAAACCGACGCCACTTTGGCTCGGCGAGTTACAAACGCATTC
>Ga0302324_100019921_pt1 | contig 13150 bp, 9 predicted proteins | sample Palsa_T0_1_FD_201949 | JGI IMG/M metagenome (GOLD analysis project Ga0302324, IMG submission 201949) | Peat permafrost microbial communities from Stordalen Mire near Abisko, Sweden - Palsa_T0_1 | ecosystem: Environmental > Terrestrial > Soil > Palsa > Peat permafrost | place: Sweden: Abisko...
GCCGCGCCGCGTCGTTGCGCAAATGCTCGTCCCAAATCCCCTCCTCCAAGTCCGCCAGCGGCGGCAGCATGGAACTGAGCCGCGCAAAACTATTTTGCGGCCCGCGCCCGATCTCCAGGGTGAACCATTGCGGCGGATGCGCCGCATCGGCCGCCAGTTTGAGATCAAGCCGCTCGAAGGGCGCCGAACTTTCGCGGAGCCGGGCCAATGAGACTTGCCAATCGGCGGAAAGGCCCTCCAGCGTCTCCCAAAAGGAACGTCCCACCAGGGTTTCCGCTGGTTTTTCCAGCCAAATGCAGAGCGGTTCGTTGACCGCGAGCATCCGGCCCGCGCCCTCCAGAATCGCGGCGCCGCCTTCCAACCAGCATCGGGGCAGAAAGGACTCCGGGGATTTGCTTGACGCCGGAGCGTCCGCGGCTGGCATGACATTGTGGAGATCCACCTGCACGGCGTAGTCAATTCAAACTCTTTCGAGATTATGGCGCTTCCGGCAAAACACAATCAGAAAACTCTAAAGAACCCGCTTTTTGTTGACCGGTTGGAAGACAGGGATTCTCTTTTTTTGCTCTTTGACTCGATTTATGTTGCAATGTTGACCCACAATGGGTTAGATAAAAACCAATGGCTCCAGTTGGCACTATGCCGATAGTCCGAAAATGCGAGGTTGACGGCACTGGAATGCAGATCGGGGTGGCCAAGAAAAGGATCGATCCGGATTTCCTGGAGTTTGTCCGCCCTCGTGCCGTGCCCACATTCAAAAACGCAGACACGTCTGACTCCCCACGATTTCCCAATCCATGAACATCGACTTGCCCGAGCGACGCGTCGTGATTACTGGAATGGGGGTTATCTCGCCTAGCGGCAAGACCTTGGAATCGCTTTGGAGCAATGTCCGCGACGGCGTGAGTGCCGCGGCGCCGGTCAGCCGGTTCGACGCCAGCAAGCTGCCGGTCAAGATTGCCGCCGAGGTTAAGGATTTCGATGTCTCCAAATATATCGCCACCCGCAAAGCCGGGCGATTAGACCTGACCATCCAATACGGCGTAGCTGCGGCCTCACTCGCGGTCAAAGATGCCGGTTTGGACATTCATAGCATTGGGCCGGACCGCATCGGGGTGGTGGAAGGCACGACCATCAGCGGCGCCGAGAGCGTCATCAAGGCGCGCGACAGCTTTTCAGCCAACGACGGCAATTTCCGCGCCTTGCATCCTTACAACGTGGTGGCCGGGTATTGCGGGGAAGGCAGCAGCACCATCGGCCTTCATCTTGGGATTCGCGGCCACGCCGTCACTTATTGCTCGGGCTGCGCTTCCGGCAACGATGCCATCGGCTACGCCGCCCACCTAATCCAAGACGACGATGTCGATGTGGTGATCGCTGGAGGCGCAGAACAAACGATGGAGATGTTGCACGTCGGTTTTTGCCGCGTCCGCGCCATGACTGAACATGCCTGCGAACCGGCCCAATCCATGCGTCCCTTTGACCGGACGCGGGATGGATTTGTGCTGGGCGAAGGGGCGGCGTTTTTTGTCCTGGAGGAGTTGTCCCATGCGCTCGGCCGCGGGGCGCGCATCTACGCGGAAATCGCCGGCCATGGCCGGAGTTGCGAAGCCTATCATGCGACCGATCCGCATCCCGATGGCGTCGGTTACGTGCGGGCGATGGAGAAAGCCCTTCGCAACGCCCGGATTCATCCAACAGAGGTGGATTATATAAACGCGCACGGTTCAGCCACGCCGATGAATGATCCGATCGAAACACGCGCCATCAAAACGGTCTTTCGTGAACACGTCTGGCGGCTGGCGGTGAGCGCAACCAAGCCAGTGACGGGGCATTTGATGGGAGCTTCCGGAGCCATAGAAACCATGATTTGCGCACTATCGATATGGCACCAGGAGATCGCTCCTACGATCAATTTGCACGATCCGGACCCCGGCTGCGACCTTGACTACGTCTCTGGCGCGGCCCGGTCCTTTCCGGTGCGCGTCAGTCTCAACCTTAACGCGGGCTTTGGGGGCCGCTACGCCTGTTTAGTGCTTAAGAAGTATTGAGTGGCATGAATTCAATGGATGTCATCCGAATTACGGCACTGACGGCCACGCTTTTTAACATAGGGCTGACCGTGCTCGTCCTGTCACGAGACTTTCGTTCAACGCTGCATCGAGTTTACCTGGCTTGGGGAATATCAGTCACGCTCTGGAACCTGGGTGTGGTTCAGTTAAGCCAGAATATTACGCCCGACGAGGCATTTGCTTGGGCCAAAGTGTTGCAGTTGGGCGTCATTTTCATGCCTGTGACGCTGTTTCACTTGTGCCTGGTCATCGCGCAGTCTCCTGTGCATTGGCGCAAATGGGTCATGCGAGTGCTTTATCTGATCCACATCGGATTTGCCGTCAGCCTGTTTTTCAACAAATTTATCGTCGGGGTCCGGTTGCTGAATGTCGGTTACTGGTCCAAGCCCGGCCCGGCCTTCACGCTCTTTAGTTATTTTTATGTGTTCATTACGGCAGGATTGGTGATGCTTTTGTACCGAAAGCAGAAAACAGCGCCGCCCACGCAACGAACGCGCTTGCGGGCGCTTTTGCTGGCCATTGTCGGGCTATGGGTTTTCGGGACCAATGATTTGATGCCCATTCTGGGCCATGACATGTATCCTTTTACACATATCAAATTCTATCCCTTGGGCAGTATGGCGGCCGTGTTCTACGTGGTCATTATCGGTTACAGCGTTCTCCAACACCGGCTGCTGGACATTCATCTGACGTTGAGCCGGTTCGCCGCGCAAATGGTCCGGCTGCTCTTTATGATGCTGGTCGGTTTCCTGCTCTTGTTGCTGGCCACCTTCGTCGCGCCCGACCGATTTACCACCTTTTCCTTTGGCGCGGACATGGTGGTGCTGCTGGTCAGCGCGCTGGTGGCTTCCGTTTTCTTCCCGCAATTCTTTGGCAAAGGAAGCGACAAACTGGAACGGCAGATTTTGGGGGACCGTTTCGAGTATCACGCTCAGGTGCAGAATCTCATCCAGATGATGCGCTCTTTTCCCGATCCGCAGTTCTTGATGCAGGAATTACAGGACTTGCTGGCCGGCACCATGAAGATGCGCAGTTACCAAATCATTCTGCTGGATGACACGACCCGCAATTTCAAACTCTTTCACTGCCATCCGCAGCGAGTCGAACCGGAATCCCCTGATCTGCAAGTGGACTCGCCCGTCTTCAGCTATTTCCAGGAAACCCGCGCCAAGTGCCTTTCGTGCAATTTGATTTACGAGACCGACCAGGAAACCTTGATGCAGCGCGAGGCGCGCCTACAGTTGACGCCGTTCGAGCCGGAGTTTTGTTTTCCGTTTTTTGTCGGCAACGATCTTATTGGGCTGATGTTGCTCGGGTCCAAGGCCAGCGGGGAACTTTTCACGCCGCACGACCTTCGGCTGCTGACGGAATTGTCCTCCGGCCTGGGGCTGGTGCTGAACCAAATCCGGCTGCGCCAGCAATTGCAAGTGGTCCACGAACAGGATCTGCTGGGCCGGATGTCGCGCGGACTGGCGCATGATTTGAACAATTTGTTGACACCGGTGCAGACGTTGTTGCAGTTGTGCCGCGAATCCCGCCTCAACCAGGAAACCATCGACCAATTGCTCCCGATGGGCCTGCGCAACCTGGAGACTGTCCGTTCCTACGTCAACGAAGCTCTCTTCTTCTCCCGCTCCGCCAAATTGCACGGGCAAATGGGCTTTCTGGATGAGATGGTGCGCGAAGCCGTCGCCCTCGTGCAGCCGCTCGCGGAATCCAAAAGCGTCCGCGTCTCCTTTGCCGGTCCGTCCGAAGTCGTCATCGAGATGGATGCCGTCCTGATTAAGCGGCTGGTTTGCAATCTCCTCTCCAATGCGATTGATGCCTCCCCGGCAGGCTCCGAGGTGGAGGCGCGCCTGACGCCCTTGCCTAAAACCGAACCCAACCGCGACTGGCATCGGTTGCAGATCATCGACCACGGTGAAGGCATCAGCGCGGAAAACTTGCAACGGGTCTTCACGCCCTATTTCACCACCAAGAACACCGGGGACGGCAAGCGCGGCTTCGGTCTCGGACTGGCCATCGCGCGCAAAATTGTTCATCTTCACGGCGGCAACCTGAGCATCTCCAGCAAGGAGAAGAAGGGCACGACCATGCAGGTTGATTTGCCCAGCCGTTTGAACCAAGGCCAGGCCGCTTCTCCACCGTCGGCCGGTCCGCGGCTGAACATGGTACCCGCGTGAGAACCTTGCTCATTATCGCCCGAAACACCGGCCTCGCCGCGGCGGTGCGCGCGGCGCTCGATCCCTCCCATTACCGAGTCATCGAGCACGACGACCTCCGCGAGGATGAATTGCGTTTGACGGGCAATTCAATCGACGCATGCCTGTTCGACGCGGATCTGACTACCGTGGAGCCTATCCGCAACGTCGAGCGGCTGCGGAGTTTACTCTCCCATTGTCCGGTGATTCTTTATGCTTCCGATTCCCACTGGAGTTGGGAGGAGGAGGCCTATTTGCGCGGCGTCAGCTATGTTTTAAGCAAACCCGTCCGCGGGCGCCTGCTCAACTCATTGCTGGATCGCCTCCTGGCGGCCAGAACGCCGGCGGAGGACCGGCCGCCGCCCGCGCCACGACATCGGCTGGAGGACAAGCGCGCCGCGGAAACGACGCCCGTGGCTGGACGAATGCTGGAACTGTTGCGCAGTTCCTCCTCCATCCTTTGCCACAGCCTTTGCATGGAATCGCTCCTGAAGGAGTTCCTGCTCGTGCTGCGCGAAATCCTGGGCCTCAACCGGGCCGTGATTTTTCTGCGAGTTGCCCCGCGCGCGGCAGCCGCGGCGGAGGCGGAGGGCGGCACGCAGCGATTGTCCTCGGCCTGCGCCCTTGGTGTGTCACCCGGCTTGCTGAAACATTTCGAACTGTCGCTGGGCGACGGCATTGGCGGTTATATTTTCCGTTCGGGACGTGTCCTGCGGCGCGACAGCCCGGAGGTCGAGCGCGACCCGCGCATGGCGCGCGAATTTGATGTGTTGGGCGTGCGCGTGGCCATCCCGGTGCTGGACCGGGAATCGCTGGTCGGCGTGGCCATGCTCGATGAGCGGATCACGGGCGAGCCGATGAGCAACGACGAGTTGGCGCTGATTTTCCACCTGCTCGAACAATTGGGGCTGGCCATCAAGAATATCTGGTGGCACGAACAGGTTTCAGCCCGCCACGAAATGATGTTTGACATCCTGCGCAACCTCAAGACGGGCTGCGTCGTCATCGGGCAGGAGTTGAACGTCCTGCATGCCAACGAAATGGCGCGGGCCTTTTTCGGCCGTCCCAACCGCCCGTCGGAAGCCTTCGATTTCAATGATCTGCCGCAGGTCATTGGCGGCAAAGTTTTTACCGTGCTCAAAACGGGCCAGCCAGTGGTCGATTACAAATACCAATCCCGCACGGCTCTTGGCCAGCGCTTCCAAATATCCATCACGCCCTTCCGCAAGGAGAATTCTCCGACGCCCACAGCGGCACTGCTGGTGGTGGAGGATTGCACCGCCGCCGACAAACTTCGCCAATTGGAAATCGAGACCGCCAATCTGCGCCTGGTCCAGCAAATGGCCGAGCGGCTGGCGCACGAAATCGGCAATGCCGTCGTGCCCATTTCGACCCACCAGCAGCTCATGCGCGATCGGGCCGCGGACCCGGACTTCCAGGCCTCTTTGTCGGCGGCCATGGAGGAAGGGGTCAAACGCGTCAGCCGGCTGGTCGATCAAATGCGTTTCCTGGCCCGCGACCGCATGAGCAACGTGGAATCGGTGCCCGTCAAGCAATTGATTGAAGAGGCCTTCCGCGAGGCCCGCTCCTATCATCCTTCCACCACTGTTTTGTTGCAGTATGAATCGTCCGGGGAACCGTTGACCGTTACCTGCGACCGGCAAGGACTGCAACATGCCTTCGCCGAAATCATTCTCAACGCCTTGCAGGCCAGTTCCCCGTCCTGTCAAGTGCAGGTACGTGCGCGCACGGACACCGATTCGAGCGGCTCGCGCTGGGCGCGGATCGAGGTGCAGGACAGCGGGGCGGGCTTCAGCGCCGAGGCTGCGGGCAAGGCCGCCGAGCCGTTTTACACCACACGCAAAGTCGGCTTGGGTCTGGGCCTGGCGGTGACCAGCAAGATCATCCAGACCCACGCCGGCAAAATGGAGATTCCGCCCCCGCACACCGGAATTTCGGGCCTGGTCCGCATTTCGCTGCCCCTGGACGCCGCCGCTCCAGCAGCGACTGCCAAACCGGGCGCGAATTGACTATTGTGATGGCTGAAATCTGCTTAATCCAGAACCTCCCGCGCTGATCAAAGGATGTCGGCCAGCCACGCTGGAGGTGGCTCAGCCAGAAAAACCGGTTTGCCTTGTTCGAATAAAGCGACCTTTTGGTAAGGCTTGGCGATGTTCTCGTTGTCGAATATGAATATGTGCGGCAATACTCGGATGGCGGCCTTCAGGTTGGCCATTGTCCGAGGGAATCGCTCCGTTAGCTTTTCCGGCGGCACATCATGGCCCCCTTGTGACACTCGCATGGCGACCCGCTCTCCGGATGTGTTCGGCCCCGAAATTCCTATGAAACAGAGAATGACGTTATAACCTGTTTTCATGGCGTCGTGCAGAAAGGCCACCTTTTCGCCAGCCGGATCGGAGAAGACGGTTTCAAAGACGAAGCTCTCGCGTTGTTGCAGCAATTGCTGGCGCAATGCACCCGCTATCCGCATGGCAGCATAGGCGTCGGCACCCAGTTCCCGCGCCAAGACGTCCGCGTTGACCAATCGCAGCCCAGTGGACTGCAGGTGGGCGTGATAGAAAGTCGTCTTGCCCGCCCCGTTCGGACCTGCCAATGCAACAACCACCGGACGTTGGTCGAGCGGTAAATTCACTTCCGCCGTGCCCCGACTTTTTGGAACTGCCGATGCACGAATCTCCCAAGCGTTCGCGTGCCATCCGCCTCGATTCGCAACAAAAGTCCCGGCATATTCGGCGCCGGTTCATAGTGCGGATAGGGTTGATCTTCGAGGTGCTTCCTCACCCGCCGTCTGCCCTCCGGGGAATCCACGGATTCCAAACAGTCAGAGAGTGGACGCGTCGCAGCCTTACTGGACAGAGCCAAAGCCTGACTGCCCCGCAAAAGCGGTTCAATGGCACGACCGAGATTGGCCCAATACTCGATTTGTCCGGCGATGGATCGTTCGGACACCTTCCCCGTCAGCCGGGCGTCGAGCACGAGGACATCGGAGAGCTTTACCGGTTGACTCATGCGGGAACGGTAGCATTTTGCCACCAAACGTCAAGCCGGGTTCATGCCGGGCTCGCACTGGCCGGAACAAGGGTTTGGAACAAGTCGCAAATCGTGGGTGGTTATGGCGCGGCTCCTCACCACGTGTGCGCGCGCAACTCGGGGGCGCGCCACATCGGATCGCCGGGCTTGATGTGAAAGGCGTCGAAGAATTCCTGGTAGTTGACCAGCGGGCCAACGGCGCGGAATCGCCCGGGCGAATGCGGATCGACCGTCACCAGGCGGCGCGCCTCCGCGTCACGAATGTTGGTTCGCCAGACTTGCGCGAAAGAAAGGAAAAATCGTTGCTCGGGCGTGAATCCATCGATCGTTTTTCGTTTCGAGGGATCCCGCGCCAGCGACCGTTCCAGCGCATCGTAGGCGATGCTCACTCCGCCCAAATCGGCCAGGTTTTCGCCCAGGGTCAGCCGGCCATTGACATGCACGCCGGGCAGCGTTTCGAAGGCGTTGTATTCATCAACCACCTTTTGGGCGCGCGCGTCGAATTCCTTCGAGTCCTCCGTGGTCCACCATTCATTCAGGTTGCCTTCGGCGTCGTACTTGCGCCCTTCGTCGTCATAGCCATGCGTGATTTCGTGGCCGATAACCACGCCGATGGCCCCATAGTTGACCGCGTCATCCATGCTCACGTCGAAAAACGGCGGCTGCAAGATGCCGGCCGGAAAAACAATTTCGTTCTGCAGCGGATTAAAATAGGCGTTGACCGTTGGCGGCGTCATGTCCCACTCGGTGCGATCTACCGGCTTCCCGACGCGGGCCATCTGCCGATGTTGCTCGAAAGCGGCGGCGCGCCGGACGTTGCCCAGATAATCGTCGCGTTTGATTTTGATGGACGAATAATCCCGAAACTTGTCCGGGAAGCCGATCTTCTGCGTGAAGCGGGCGAATTTGGCCAGTGCCTTGGCGCGGGTGGCGTCCGTCATCCAATCCACCTTTTCCAAGTGATCGCGGAAGACGGTTTTCAGATTCTCCACCAGGTCGTTCATCCGCGTTCTGGCTTCGGGGGGAAAGTATTTTTCCACGTAAAGCTGGCCCACCGCCTCGCCGATGGCGCTGTTCAGTGTGTGGGAAGCCCGTTTCCAGCGCGGCTCCTGTTCGAGCTGGCCGCTGAGAACTTTGCCGAAAAAGTTGAAGTCCTCCTCTTCGGCATCGCGGCCCAGATAGGGCGCGCTGGCGTGCAAGACGTGCCAGCGCAAATACACGCGCCAATCCGAGAGCGGCCGCGCAAGGACCAGTTTGTCCACCGCCTCGAAAAATTCCGGCTGGCCGACAATGGCGTAGGGAACCCCCGCCAGATCGCGCTCCGAAAGGTAAACTTGCCAGGTCGTGGCGGGATTTTTTTCCAGAAGTTCGGCCTTGGTGAATTTGTTGTAATTCTTGTTCGGATCGCGCAATTCCACGCGCGTCCGGCTGGCCTTGGCCAGCTCCGTTTCCAAGTCAAGCGCAATGCCGGCCTGGGCGGCGGCGTCCTCCGGCTTCTCCCCCAGCAGGGTGAACATCCTGGCGACGTGCTCACGATAGGCTTGACGTTGCGAGGCAAAGGCTTCCTTGAGGTAATAATCGCGATCGGGCAGCGACAAGCCGCCTTGCTCCAGCCCCAGCGCATAAATGGAACTTTGCCGGGCATCCGGTTCTGCGTCCGCGCGGAAAATGCCGCCCACGCCTTCGTCATGGAATTGCGCCAACAAATGGAAAAGATCACCCGTGGACTTGAGGCCGTCGATGCGTTTGAGATCGGCCGCGATGGGTTTGAAGCGCAATTGTTCCAGGCGGTTGGTGTCCATGGCGGAGGCGTAGAAATCGCCCACCTCGCGGCGCGGAGTGCCCTTGGGGTTGTCACCGGCGGCGGCGTCTTCGAGCAGCGCATGAATCAGGTATGAATTGCGTTCCGCCAATTGCGTGAAACCGCCCCAGCGCGCCTTGTCGGCGGGAACAGGGTTGTCCTTGACCCACTGGCCATCGGCAAAGGAATAAAAATCCGCCGCCGGATCAACCGAACGATCCAGGTAAGATATGGAAAACGCCGGAACGGACGGTTCAGGTCCGGGCGGCGCCAACGGCGCGGCGGTGAGCGTGAAGGCCGCCGACGCTAAAAAGGCGCCGGCCAGTCTCATCTTGGAAAAATTAAAGGACAAAACATTCATGGCTTAAGATGGCCCACCATACGCAACCTCGGTTCAAAAGTCAATCGCGTCCGCCCGCGCCGCGAACGCGTTTTCGTTATGGGCCTTGCGTTTCTGGCGGTTACACTGCGCCTGTTTGGGCTTGCAGTTCAGGGATTAGAGCAAGCGACTCATAATCCGTCAACACTGTTTTCAGCAGCCGTCACCCGTCATCCCCACCAATGTTTACAGGGGTTTTATGAATACATTGTCTGCCTGAATCATCACGAATACGCCTGAAAAGCACTAAACGGTATCAGATTTGCCCGTTTGCGTCTCAGGGTGAGCTTATTCGGTAGAAGCGTCCAGAACTGTTCGCCTGAAAAGGTTCGCTGTAATGGAACGAACCGTTGGTGAGTTTGAGGGTCTGGAGCGGAATCCAGCCGGAACTGGCCAAAGCCGTGCATGCTTCCACTACAATTGGAATATTGGTTGTGCCAGTGACATCGAAGCCAAATTGGTTGTTCCGCACGCCAAAGCCGAAGTCGCCAGTTTGGATCACCGGGTTCCACAGCAACGCGGGCACACCGGCAAAAGTATTGCTCCAGCCGATGGCACCTGGCAAGTAATAGGCAGTCACGTTGGTGTCGTAATTAAACACATTCGAGCCAATGGCGGGAGGATTCCCGGCGAAAAAGACGCCGGCCAGATTGGAGCATAAAACGAACGCCGAATCCCCGAGGCTCACGACGCTGTCGGGAATCGTGACGTTTATCAGACTGGTGCAGTTTTCAAACGCCCCTGGCCCAATGTTGGTGACACTGCCGGGAATTGTGATTCTGCTCAGATTCGTACAGTCAGGGAACGCATTACCCAGCAAATTGCAGAGGCCATTGCTGATTGCGACGTCCTTCAAGCCAAAACAATAACCAAACGCAGCGCCTTCTATGCTAATGACGCTGCCTGGAATCGTTACACTGGTCAGACCAACACACCCGAAGAATGCCCCGTAACCGATGTTGGTGACGCCAGCGGGGATTGTGTAGCTTCCGACGCCACCATGAGGATATTCAACGAGCGTAAATCCGCTCTTGTCAAATACAACCCCACCAACGCTGCTGTAAAATGCGTTCTGTGAATCAACCGTTATCGCTGTGAGGCTCGGACAGAAAAAGGCAAACTCTCCGAGATTAGTGACGCTGGCGGGGATGCTGACGCTCGTCAGGCCAGCGCCTCCGAATGCGTCGGACCCGATGCTGACGACGCTGTCGGGAATCGTGACGTTGGTCAGGCTGGTGCAGATTTGGAACGCATTATACCCGATGTTGGTAACGCTGCCGGGAATGGTGAGGCTGGTGATATTAGTGTTCCAGTAAAACACGCCATTCCCGATATTTACAACCCTCAGTCCGTTGATGTTGATTGGAATAACGACAGCCCAAGGAGGGCCTGAGTAACCGGTTATGGTCAGTGTGACGCCATCGGCATTTGTGGTGTAATCAAACTGAGCTTGAACCGCTGCAGGAGCGGCAGCAAGCAATAAAATCAAAACGACGCACAATACCACTTTCACACAAGGCCCTGTTACCAGAATTCCACATCGAAATCAAGTAAGCCTTCTTGAACATTCGATTCAATTCCCTCATTCCTGCTTGGACAGTTATTGGAGCATTAAACAAGGTTAAGGGCGTCGGAGGGTCGGGCTGCGCCCGGTTCCCCCGCCGCCCTTTCACCCCGTGTTCAACCGACCATTTGGGCCTCTTTGATGACCAGCCGCTTGTCCCGTTCTCCCCAGCGCAGCACCTTGAGCGTAACTTGCTGGAACTCCGGCAGCTTCGGATATGCGACGACGTTTTCGCCGTCCAGCTTAACCTTTCCACCAGGGATCATCCAAATCGTGGTTTCTTTCAATCAAAACGTCGTTTTCTGGCGGAATGGTGGGCCTGCTCGGATTCGAACCGAGAACCAAAGCATTATGAGTGCTCTGCTCTGACCGTTGAGCTACAGGCCCACCGGAACATGGTTTCATAAACAACCGCAACTTTCAATAGCAGAGCGGAAAAGTTGGCATATCCGTATATTGGCCAAAGCGATGGCTTGCGCCGCAGGCGGAGACTTCGTTTAATCTCCGCCAATGCGCATTTTATCCGGCATCCAACCCTCGGGCGCGCTGCACCTGGGGAATTATTTTGGCATGATGAAGCCCGCCATCGAATTGCAGGAGCAGGGCGAGGCGCTTTATTTCATCGCCAATTATCATTCCATGACCTCTCTCCTGGATGCGGACGAGCGCCGGCGCAATACGCTGGACGTGGCTCTGGATTTCCTGGCCTGCGGTCTGGACCCCAAGAAGGCGCTTCTGTTTCGCCAATCCGATGTGCCGGAAGTCACGGAATTGGCGTGGATGCTGACCACGCTCACGCCGATGGGATTGCTGGAACGCTGCACCAGCTACAAGGACAAAATTGCGCACGGCATTTCGCCCCATCACGGCTTGTTCGCCTATCCGGTGCTGATGGCGGCGGATATATTGATTTACGATTCGAACGTGGTCCCCGTTGGCCGCGACCAGAAGCAGCACGTTGAAGTCACGCGCGATATCGCCATCAAGTTCAACGAGACCTACGGCCAGACCTTTATCCTGCCGGAACCACGCATTCGCGAAGAGACGGCTTCGGTGCCCGGCTCCGATGGCCAGAAGATGAGCAAGAGCTATGGCAACACCATCGAAATTTTCGGCGAAGAAAAGGCGTTGCGCAAGAAAGTGATGGGCCTGGTCATGGACAGCCGCACGCCGCAGGAACTCAAACCCGACGCCGAGAAGAACATCGCCATCCAATTGCTCCGCCTGGTCGCGCCGGCGGGCGTGGCCAGGGATTTCGAAGACCGATTGCGCGTCGGCGGTTTGGGCTACGGTGATTTGAAAAAGGCGCTCTTCGAGCATTATTGGAACTACTTCGCCGCCGCGCGCGCCAAGCGGGCGGAATTGGCGGCCAACCTGGCGTACGTCAATTCTGTGCTGGACGAGAGCGCGGCCAAGGCGCGCGCGCTGGCCCGCAAAGTCCTCGCCCGCGCCCGTCTGGCCTGCGGTTTGGATTAACCCCCGAATCTAAATCAACTGCCTATCAGACTCAACGAGGTCAGACGACGTATTGCGGCAAGCCCCTGGCACCTAACAACCACATGCAGATGAGTAAACTTTCTCACCATACGTTCTGCGGTCAAGGAAGAAAAAGGCGTTAAACCAAAGTCTCGCCCAAAATAGATGGTGAGCGAGTGGGGGAAAACCAGTGCTGAGTGCTGAGTTAGTACATCAGCAGGAGTGAGTCAGGCTCGCGCGGAGACGCAGAGGGCGCAGAGAAGGGACAACTTCTCTTTCTCTCCCGTTGCCGGCCTCGAATTCCAATCCTTCTTCGCCAACCCGCATCTTATTGCACCGGAATAGTTTCCAATGCCTTCTCCGCGCTCTCTGCGACTCTGCGCGAGAATAAGCCGTCGGAAAAGTCGAACTTCGGCGCAAAATTCCCCTCGGCGCTGAAGACGTGTGAAGTTTTTCCATTTGCATTCCCACCGAAGCGTGCTAATTTCGAGTGTGTGCGGCGCTCGCGCTTTGTTCTGACAATTTGCGCCCGCCTTCGCCAAGCCTTCCGCCGTCGCTTGGCTTTGGCGAGATAAGACGGCGCGGCAAGGTGGGCGGGACAAGTCA
>Ga0302324_100019927_pt1 | contig 13147 bp, 12 predicted proteins | sample Palsa_T0_1_FD_201949 | JGI IMG/M metagenome (GOLD analysis project Ga0302324, IMG submission 201949) | Peat permafrost microbial communities from Stordalen Mire near Abisko, Sweden - Palsa_T0_1 | ecosystem: Environmental > Terrestrial > Soil > Palsa > Peat permafrost | place: Sweden: Abisko...
GTGGCGCTGGTGTTGCTGGTGGCGATCGTGGCCTCGCTCATTTCCCCCGCGAAGGCGCCGTAGGAAAATCGGTCTACACAAACCGCAAACTCTCACCCTGGATTACGGAATGCTTCAAGAATTTCCTGTCATCATGCGCAGGATAATCGGTTCGATAGTGTGCACCACGGCTTTCCTCTCTCGCCAACGCCGAGCGTACTACCAGGCTCCCCACCTGTTGCAGGTTCGCCGCCTCGTTGGCGCGCCGCGTGCGGGGATGCGCCACCCTTGGGGCAAATCCCTCGAGGGTCTGAATCGCTTCCTGCATCCCGCTTCTGGAGCGCACGATGCCCGCGCATTTCCACATGACATCCTGAATCTGGCCAATCACATCTTCCAGACCGGCGTCGACGGGACCGTTCTGTGAAGCAGATTTCTTCTGCGAGCTCGCCAGCTTGCGCGGCAGCTGCAGCTCCTGTCGCATCGCTTTTCCGGCACGGGCGCCGTACACCAGGCCCTCGAGCAGGGAATTGCTGGCCAGCCGGTTGGCGCCATGCACCCCGGCGGCCGCCGCTTCGCCGGCGGCGTAGAGCCCATCGATACTGGTCTTTCCCTGGAGATCAGTCCGGACGCCGCCCATGGCGTAATGCGCCGCCGGGCGGGTGGGAATCAGATCCTCGGTGATGTCGATGTTGTACGCGAGACAAGTGGCGTAAATTCGCGGAAAGCGCTTCTGAACTTTGTCGGCGCTTAGGTGCGTCAGGTCGAGGTACACGAACGGGTCTTTGGCGCGGCTCACCTCCATTTCATGCAGGATGGCGCGCGCCACCACATCGCGAGGGGCAAGTTCGGCGAGAGGATGATACTTCGCCATGAAGCGATCCATCTCGATGTTTCGCAGATACGCGCCTTCCCCCCGCAGCGCCTCGGAAAGCAGAAAGCGTGGCGCTTTTTTTACGTACAAAGCGGTGGGATGAAACTGGACAAACTCCATGTCGCTGACTTCGGCGCCGGCGCGAAACGCCATGGCCACGCCGTCTCCGGTAGCGACGTCTGGATTCGTCGTGTTGCGATAGAGTTGCCCCATCCCTCCCGTCGCCAGCAAGACCGCCGAGCAGGCCAGCTCCTCGGGCAAACCTTTTTCGTTGATCAGCAAAACTGCGGTCACGCGGCCGTCACCGGTTTGGAGTCCGGTGGAGAATTCAAACTCTCGCACAGAAATGTTCTTGACCGTCTGTGCCTTGGCGTAGAGCGCGCGTAGAATTTCGCGCCCGGTCGAGTCGCCCTGGGCGTGCAGAATGCGGTTGCGGCTGTGGGCGCCCTCGCGGCCAAAGACCAGCTTGGTTCCGCTAAGGTTGAACTGCGTGCCCCATGCGATCAGCTCCTCGATCCGTTCGGGACCTTCCTCAACCAGAGTTTTCACCGCTTCCGGGTTGCACAACCCATCGCCGGCAACCAGCGTGTCTTGCAAGTGCAAACTGACTTCGTCTTCATCGCTGAGGGCCGCAGCGATTCCACCCTGGGCATATTGCGTGTTGGAATTCGTAACCTCTTTCTTGGCCAGCACAAACACACGCCCGGCGTCGGCGAGTTCGATGGCAGCGCGCAGGCCCGCGACCCCGGCGCCAATCACCACAAAGTCGGTCTCGGCTGGAAGACCCTTCATCGAGGGACGATGGTATCACCTCCCGGGCGCGGGCGATTCGGCGATGCGAACGATGACGGCAAAGGTTACAAGTCGAAAACAAGAGTCCTTAAAGGCAAACCGCAACTAAAGCGGCGCCGCCTTTGAGCTATTATGGATTTCCATGGCGCAAGTGACGATCCATGTGTTGCCGCGGCCTTACCAGGCCCGCATTGAGAACGGTCTGCTGGCGCGAGCGGGCCACTTGCTGGCCGAGTTGCTGCCGCCCGCAGCCAAGCTTTTCGTATTGACGGTTCCTCCCGTGCGGCGGCGTTGGGGAGCCAAGCTGCTTAGCTCTCTGGCTGCGGCGGGATTCAAATCCCAGATGCTCCCCATGCCCGACGGAGAGTCCGCCAAGAAGCTGGCTACGATTGAAGCTCTGGCGGAAAAATTGTCTCGCCTGGGCGCTGACCGCAAGGCGGTTCTAATCGCTTTCGGCGGAGGTGTGGTGGGCGACGTTACGGGACTGCTGGCCTCCCTCTATATGCGGGGAGTGGAACTGGTGCAGATTCCCACCACCGTTTTGGCCCAGGTGGATGCATCGGTCGGCGGCAAAACCGGCGTCAACCTTGCGGCGGGGAAGAACCTGCTGGGGACATTCCATCAGCCCCGCGTGGTGCTGATCGATCCGGAGATTCTGCGCACACTTCCCAACCGGGAGTTCCGCGCCGGATTGTACGAGGCGCTCAAGTGCGGCATCATCGGGGATCTCGACCTGTTCCGGCGGTTCGAACAGAAACGGGCGCAAATTCTCAAGCGCGATCCCGTGGAGCTTGAAGGTCTGATCGCGCAGTCGGTGAAGCTGAAAGCCGAAGTAGTCTCCGCCGACGAACAGGAGGGCGGGTTGCGCCGGGTGCTGAACCTGGGCCACACCATCGGCCATGCTCTGGAAGCCGAAACCGGCTATCGGAGCCTGCTGCATGGCGAAGCAGTCGCCTGGGGGCTGATCGCTGCGACCAACATTGCGCTCGCCGTGGGCCGCACCGACAGCGTCACGGCCGGGCGCATCGCGGACGCCGTCCTCGGACTGGGTCGGCTGCCGGAACTGAATGTCAGCGCGCGCAAGATTCTCGCACGCCTGCAGGCGGACAAGAAAACCCAGAATGGCACAGTGCATTTTGTCTTGCCGAGGGAGATTGGGAAGGTCGAGATCGCCGCCGACGTTCCGGATCATGTGGTCATCCATGCGGTCGAGGAATTGCGGCGTCTGTCCCGCGGCGGATGGGGAAAATAAAGCTGCTCTTTGGTGAGGGCGATCAACGTTTTGAGGGCTGATTATTGTTGAGGGCTGATCAAGGGTGGCGAAATCAAGACGCAACGTAGCTGCGGCGACCGGCGATCCACGATCAGAGATCAGAGAATCAAACCCGATGCCCGAACCCGTCAAACTGGTAGTCGGAGCCGCGCCGGAAGGCGCCAATGATACGCTTTCGGCCGCCCGCGCCGTGCGCGAGATGTTCACCTCGATTGCTCCGCGCTACGATCTGCTGAATCATGTGCTCTCATTCAACGTCGATCGTTTGTGGTGGCGACGCACGGCGCGCGCATTCGCGCGGATTCTGGCGGAGAATGACGCCAGGGTGTTAGACCTTTGCTGCGGCACGGGAGACATGACCTTCGCTTTGGGTAAGCAGGCAGGAGGTCGCGGTGCGCAGGTTCTGGGGGCTGATTTTTCTCACGCCATGCTGCAGCGCGCGGATGCGAAGTCTGGCACCCATGCGTCCGCGCACGCCGTCCGCGCCATGCCACGCTGGATTGAGGCCGACGCCCTCGGCCTTCCGTTTCGTGACCAGCACTTCAACCTGGTCACGTCGGCCTTCGGTTTTCGCAACCTTGCAGACTACGACGCCGGCCTGCGCGAGATCGTCCGCGTGCTGAAGCCAGGAGGCGAGTGCGGCATCCTCGACTTCAGCGAGCCGCAGGGCACCATGGGCGCTCTCTATCGCATCTACTTCAAACAAATTTTGCCCCGCGTGGGCACGTTACTCTCGGGCGTTCGCGGTCCCTACGCCTATCTGCCGAATTCCGTGGAACGATTTCCCCAGCCCGCCGAGATGGTTGAGCGCATGCGTCGCGCCGGCTTTCGCGAGGCAAGTTGGACGCCTTACACGTTTGGTATCGCGGGCTTGTATCGCGGCAAGCGATGAAGTGTGACGGTTCGCGTTCGCCGCATTCCTCTACGGCCACGGGGGGCAGAAAGTTAGACCCTACCCAGTGTGGGCTTTTTCCGACGCAACCGCAGCGTCACGCGCAAAGCTGTCAGCGTACGCATCGGCGATGGTGTATTGCAATACGTGCTCGTACTCGCCGTGAAGAAATTTCTTCAGACGGTCGGTATTCATGATGTATTCGCCCGTCATGTAGGGCAAGGCTTCCGGCGGAATTGCGGAAATCTGCCATTTCCAGAGAAGTTCCAGCACCAGACGCATCGCCCACTTTCCCGGGACCCGGATCAGCTTTGACCGGCCGATTTCTATACAGCGGTTGAAAGTCAGCGGTTCGCCGCGTCCTGCGACGTTCAGAATGGTCAGGCGTTGCGCTTCCGGATCGCGGTGAAGAATGTGCGCGATCAGCCGCGCCATATCATCCACGTGCACGAACTGAATTTTGTTGTCGAGATATTGTTGTCCCCTGGGAAGCATCGAAGGAAGCCGCTTGCCCTCGCGGCGCATCTTCTCCGCCCGCGCGCTTTTTCCGTTCGGCGTGCCCCGGAATGCGCCCAGCAGGTAGTTTTCCACGCTGGCCCCGGCAAAAATGTGCGGCCGCAGAATGTACACGCTGCACCCACGCAGCGCCGGCGAGCGCTGCTGCACCACTTCATCGCATTGCTTCTTATGAATGGCATAGGCCAAAGTATGCGCCGCCATGGGGGATTCTTCGGTTGCTGGCGACGGAAGGTTGGGTCCGTAAACCGAAACGCTGCTGGGAAAGATGAATTGCCTGATCGGAGTCTCGGCTGTGCGGTTGGTCTCGGTGATGGCTTCCATGACGCGGGCCGTTCCCGCCACATTAATCTGCCACATGCGCGCCGCGTCGATCACGCCGGTTCGCACCGGATCGATCACGAATGCCAGATGCACCACGGAAGCCGGCCGGGTGTCGCGCAGCATTTCAAAGAGCAGGCGTGTCGAGAACTCCTCGCCCAGATCCATGCGCTCGAATTGCAGCGGGCGATCGGTTTGAGGCGGATTCAAGTCCACCCCGATCACGGAGAAATCTCCGAGCAGCGGGAGCAAGCGGGATCCCAGGTTTCCCGCAATGCCAGTGACCACGACGACAGGTTTTTCGCTCGCCATCAGTTCGGCTTGGACGGTGGAGACGGTTGTGCGGGAGTTTGTGCCGGGGGGTTCGTCGCCGGTGATGCGGCTGACGGAGCCGGCGGCGTCGCCATCTGCGGGCGCATGGGCGCTCCCTGGCCCATCATTCCCGGACGCCCTGGCATTCCGGCTGGCATGGCCGCTCCGAAATAGGCTTCGTTCGGCACTGCCTGGAACGAATTGGTGTACTCGTCCATTTCTTGTTTCAAGCGCTCGCTCTTCAACTTGTTATGGATTTCATCCTTCACCTGGTCCAGCGAAAGCACTTCCTTGCTTACCACTTTGTACACATAATGACCGGCGTTGTCCGTGATGACGGCAGATACCTCGGCGGTCTTCAGATCGAACACCGCGCTGTGCGCCGCTGGCAGTCCGGTCCGCCGCACCTTGGGTAGGTTCACCGCGGGGGATTGCACTTTTGTCCCCGACGCTTCGTACGCTTCTTTCTGGAGTTTGCCGAAATCCTCTCCGGCCGCGGCACGCGCGCGCAAGCTGTCGGCCAGCTTGTTCAACTCCTGTTCGCCCTTCTCCCGCCTGGCTTGTTCTTCGGCTTGCTTGGCCTTCTGCTCTTCCGGGGACAGCTTCTTCTCGGGCTCTTGCTGGTCTTCCGGGTCTTTGGATACTTCTTCCTTTTCTTCTGCCCCAGCGGTCTTGAAACGGGGGATAAATAGCCGGTCCAGAGAAAACTGCTCATAGGTGTCTTGATTTTCTTTATAGTATTTCTCGATGTCCTGGGGCGGAACTTTATCAGCCTCTTCCTGCAGGGACCGCTGCAATTCCGTGGTCAGAATCTGCATCTTGGCGATCTTCAGGGTTTCCTGATATCGCGGACTCTTGTCCAAACCCTTGGCCTTGGCGGCTTCCGACATCGCCATAAACCGCGGCAGCGCGGTTTCCAGTTGACGCTTCAATTGCGGTGTCACGGTGGGCGAAAGGCCGCTAGCAATCTTCTCGAATTCCGCGCGGGTGATCTCCGTCTTGCAATCCGCGGGCTTCTTCGTGGGCGATGGGGACGCCTTGGTGGCAGCAGTCTTGGAGGGCACGGTTGTCTTTTGCGCAGGACACACCCCCTTGATGGTGAGGACCACTGCAGTCTCCGGCAGGTCCTCAGCGGCAGGCGCGGGAGTTTTTCCGGAAGCGCCCGGAGCCTGCGCCGCGGTCGGCGGTGCTGGCTGCCCAGCCATTCCCGGTTGTGCCTGACCCCAGGCGAGAGTCCCCAATAACACACACAGCACCCAACTCTTACCCATACAAAAATCCTCCAAGGATTGGTACATCAGGAAGTTGAACCACCCGAAGCTAGCATCCTAGCAGAGAAAAAGGCAGAACGACAAAGGCCGCGATATCACAAAGGCAGATCACCGAGTTTTCTGACCGAAGGTTTCTGCGGTGCGGCTTCGTGACCTTCGTGGTTCAAGCTTTCGAAACCCATCACCCTTTGATTTCCGGTGCCACAATTCTGCGATAATCGCCTCATGTCCGGGACGCCGGCCCTTTACTCGCCTAACGCCATGCGCGCGGAAAAACGCGCGGTCGCCGGGAGTTCCGTGGTTGCCGCCGTCCTCATCACCAGCGGAAAGCTGGTTGTCGGCATCACCACGGGAAGCCTCGGGATTCTCTCCGAGGCCGCGCACTCCGCGCTCGATCTGGTCGCCGCCCTGCTCACATATTTTTCTGTCGGGGTATCGGACAAGCCGGCGGACGCCGACCATCAGTACGGTCACGGCAAGGTGGAAAACTTCTCCGCCTTCGTTGAGACCGGTCTGCTGTTGGTCACCTGCGCCTGGGTGATCTACGAAGCCGTGGTGCGCTTATTTTTTCGCCAGGTGGAGGTCGAACCTTCGGTGTGGGCGTTCGCCGTGATGCTGATCTCGATGGCCGTGGACTGGTGGCGCTCCCAGGCTCTGGGCCGCATCGCCACCAAGTATCAAAGCCAGGCTCTCGAAGCCGACGCGCTTCATTTTTCCACGGATATCTGGTCTTCGGGCGTCGTGCTACTGGGGCTTGGACTGATTCTTTTGGGACGCCTTTATCATTTGGATTGGCTGGGGCGAGCCGATCCCATCGCCGCTTTATTCGTTGCCGGGGTCATCGTTTCGGTGAGCTGGCGACTGGCGCGCCGCACCGTTGATGCTCTGCTCGACGCAGCGCCCGCCGGAGTTCGCGCTCAGATCACCGATGCCGTCTCGCACGTGGATGGCGTGCTCGAGGTTGGCCGCGTCCGCATCCGCCGCGCCGGCAATCACTACTTCGCCGATCTCGCGGTCGGTCTTGCCCGCACCGTCACCTTCCAGCGCTCCGAGCAGTTGGTGGCCTCGGTTACGGCCGCGGTTCACAGCATTCTTCCCGAGGCCGATGTCACCGTACAGCCGCTGCCCCGCGCCCAGCGCTCGGAAAACATTTTCGATCGCATTCGCGCCGTCGCCACCCGCCACAACCTCAACGTCCATGACATCAGCGTACAGGATCTCGCCGGCCACCTGCATGTCGAGCAGCACGTCGAACTGGATGAACGCATGACCCTCAAGAGCGCGCACGATCAGGTTACCGAGCTGGAAGCCGACATGCGCCACGACGTGCCCGAGATCGCCGACATTCTCACCCATATCGAAAGCGAGCCGGCGACCATCGAAACCGGCGACGAGTTGGTCCGCGACGCCGATCTCGAACGCACCCTGAAAGCCGTCGCCAGCCAGTTTCCGGAAATTATTGACATGCACGACGTGCAGATCAAGAAGGTGCGCGGGCGCCTTTATGTCTCCTGCCACTGCACCTTCTCCGACGATCTGCCGCTGGCCCGCGTACACGATATTCAGACCGAACTGGAGATTTCGTTTAAACAGGATGCACCCGAACTTTTCCGCGTGCTGATTCACCCCGAGCCCAAGACGGACAACCGAAGATAAAGATAAGAAGATAGAAGATAGGCAGCGGAAAGGAAGAATAGGAACTTCTATGGTTTCAGCAAAAGCCCAATGGACCGATGGCGAACGTTTTCTCGGAGAGGCAACCTCGCGGCACGCCATCGTGATGGACGCTGCCGCGGAGAAGACGGCGAACACTCCCATGGAACTTGTGCTCATCGCGCTCTGCGGCTGCACCGCGTACGATGTGGTTTCGATTCTTCGCAAGAAGCGCGAACCCTTAACCAGCCTCGAAGTCCGAGCGCAGGCCGAGCGCGCCGCCGAGCCGCCATCGGTGTATACGGAAATCAACCTGACCTATCGGGTTGGTGGTAAAGTGTCTCGGAAGGCAGCGGAGGACGCAGTCCGTCTCTCCAAGGAAAAGTATTGTTCGGTCTCCGCCATGCTGGGGAAAACTGCGAGGATCACCTCCGAGATTGAATATCCGGAGGGCTAGAGCAGCAGGCTCACGATGCCTCTTACATTGATGCTCTTCACCCAGTCCGGTTGCCTGTCCTGCGAGGTAATGAAGATTTTCCTCGAGGTGAAGGGAATTGCGTTCAAAGAGCGCGACATGAGCGCGGACCCTCAAGCGCGCGTCGAATTGTTTGAAACCTACCATAGCCACTCCGCCCCAACCCTGGTGATTCTGACTCCGGCTGGCGCCGAGGTGATCGAGGGCTTTGATCCTGATCGCCTTGACCAGCTCCTTCCGGCGGCGTGATCATCGGAGCGGACCATCGGAGCGGACCATCGGAGCGGACCATCGGAGCGATCGCGAGGCTCACCATCCCGGCGACAAATCATCGAAGCCCGCGTCCTCATCCTCTGCGCGGCTACTTCTTCATCGCCTCCGCGGCCTTTCTCTGGGGAGTATCGGCTGCCCTGGGCCGCGCGGTTTTTACCGGAAAGCTGTCGTTGGGCCCGGTGGCTTTGCGTCCCATCAATCCCCTCATACTTTCGCAAACCCGTACCACGTTTTCTCTGCTGGTGCTGGGTCCCATTCTCATCGCCAGACGGGGCTGGGAGCGCATCAGACTCCCCGCTGGCGACCTCGCATTCTGTTTTGTGCTGGGTATTCTCGGTGTCGCTGTCTCTAATTATTTCTATTACGTCGCCATCCAACGAACCAGCGTCGCCACCGCCATCATCGTGCAATACACCGCGCCGGTGTGGGTTCTGGTTTATGTGGTCGCGCGCGGGCAGCAGAAGCTCTCCCTGCAGAAAGTGGTTGCGGTGGCGCTGGCGGTGACCGGGATCGCCCTGGTGATCGGCATTGTGGGAGTGAAATCACAAGGCGAACCGGCGCTGCGCCTCGATTCCTACGGCATCATCGCCGCGCTGCTGGCCTCGTTCTCTTTCGCTTTCTACAACGTGGGCGCACACGGCATCCTCGCCCGCCACGACCGTTGGCGAGTGCTGGTCTGGACGCTCGCTGCAGCTGCTGCCTTCTGGCTTGTCGTCAACCCTCCCTGGAAGGTCGCCGCCGCTCACTATGCCGCGGCGCAATGGCTGTTTCTCTTCGTCTTCTCCATGATCTCGGTCCTCGGCGCGTTCTCCCTGTACTTTCTCGGCCTGCAGCATCTCGAACCCACGCGCGCCATCGTTGCCAGCTGTCTCGAGCCGGTGTTCTCCATCGTCCTCGCTGCGCTGCTGTTGGGAGAAGTGGTGCGCCCCATCCAGACCCTGGGAATCGTCTTTGTACTTGCGGCGATCGTGACCGTGCAACGCGTGGGAGGCGGCGCTCGGGCGTCCGTCGCAGTCGAGCCCATGGAGTGAAGGCCGTCGGCGGCGTTTTACCGCCCGGAAAACCGATTCCCGATTCGAACCGCGACGAACAATTCGAGACGGCTTTCAAATGTTTCCTCTCCTGATGTCCCTGAACCGGTTTTACAATATTTTGACTACTCGGATCCACCTTGTGGGTTAGCCTCGTCGTATCACGGAACCGGGAACGACTGTCTGAATCGGATGTCTCTATGAGATTTCAGAGGGTTGCCGCACACTTTGCTTTTCTGCTGGCGTTCCTCGCGCCTTGTTTCGCGCACCATATGGCAGTTGTGGTCGATAAGGACAACAACGTGGGCAACGTTACTTCCGCTCACCTGATTAAGATCGTCCGCGCGGAGATCAAGAACTGGCCCGACGGCAAAACAATTATTCTTGTCCTGCACAAGGATTCCCCGGGGGAAACGGAAACGCTGCACCGTTTGATCAAGATGAGCCCGGCCGAATGGAAGGCGCTAATCGCTCATAAAGACTCGATGCAGTTGGCAGATTCCGACGCCGACGTGCTGCGAATTGTGCAATCCACGCCTGGCGCCATCGGATTCGTCGACGTCCGCTCGGTAAACAACACCATCAACGTGGTGCGGGTGGATGGCAAGTTGCCCATGGAATCCGGCTATCTGCCACACTAGCCGCGACCGCTCTATCCCACGAAAGTGCTATTCCCAAGATTTTGGAGATTCGCTAAGGTTGTTCTTGAGCGGACTTCGGGGGAGGGCTGCTCGACTTACGTCCCACAACTCTTTGGAGTTTGGGACGTTTTGTTTTGCGCCGCATTTCGATCAAGACGGAACGAATCCGGCCAACGAATCCGACTACGGTTCAGAGCGCGACTCCCCGACCAAAGACCCCCACGGAAGTGCCATTCCCAACAGCTTCGGCTTCATCTAAAGTCCTTTTAGAGCAGGCTTCGGGGGAGGGCTGCTCGACTTACGTCCCACAACTCTTTGAGTTTGGGGCGTTTTGTTTTGCCCTGTCTTCCCACCCTATCGAATTTCGTTTGCGCCGCGATCCGTAACCCCGCGATCGGCCACTTTGAGCCGCAGGAGATGAAAGTATCTTTCCGCCCTTTGGACATCCCTTTGAATCTGCTCGCGTAGAGCGTCGACGGAGGGAAACTTGATCTCGCCCCTAATCCGGTCAAGGAAACAAATTTCGACTTCGCTCTCCGGCGTCAGCTCGAGAGGATGAAAGTTCAGCAGGTGTGTCTCGATGGCAAATGAATCGGCGCCAAAAGTGGGGCGGTTGCCCACGTTGGTGACGGAATCGAAACGCTCGGACGCCACCCGCGTCCAGGTAATGTAGACGCCGTCGTCGGGCACGAGCTCCTCATAGCGCGCGAGGTTGATGGTGGGCACGGTATATTTCGAACCCAACCCGCGCCCCCGACCAGGCGCGCCCAGAATTCCAAAAGGACGCGCCAGCAGATGCCGCGCCCGGCTCACCCGTCCTTCGCCCAGCAGTTTGCGGATGTGGCTGCTTGAAACCGGCTCGCCCCGCAGTGTCTGCTCCGGATAGACTTTCACTGCAAAGCCCATCTCCTGCCCCAACTGCTCAAGCAGGTTCACATCCCCTGCGGCCTTGTGCCCGAAGCGAAAGTTGTAGCCTTCATGCACTTCGAGCGCTCCCAGCCTTTTCTTCAGGATGCGTTCGGCGAACTGCCGCGCCGTCATCAGCGACAAGTCGCGGGCAAAGGGCAGCAGCAGAACCGCATCAACGCCCGTAGCCTCGAGCAGCCGTAATTTTTCCTGCACGGGAGTGAGCAACTTCAGCCCCGAGTCCGGCCGCAGGATGCGCGCCGGATGCGGCTCAAAGGTGACCGCCACGGCCCGCGCCCGGCTCGACCGCGCCCGCCGCACAATTTCTCCAAGCACATGCGCGTGGGCGCGGTGTACGCCGTCGAAATTACCCACGGTCACCAGCGACGGTCCAAATCCCGCCGGAATGTCCTCGAGTTTGTGAAAAACGTCCATGGTCAACGACTAAGAGCAATGCGTAACCGCCGCCGAGCACCCCGAGAAAGAACAAAGAACGAGGAGCCTTAAAGAATGACCGACGAATTTCTCTGCACCCTCGGCGCGCTCGCTGCGGTAAGGATTTTTTCTCGCCCACGCGCTCAAATCTCGAACTCGATTTTCATTCCGTCATAGGCCAGCCGCACGTGCGCCGGCAGGGTCGCATTGGTTGCCTCATGCCCCAGATCGTGGCAGATATGAGTGAAGAAGGCACGCTTCGGTTTTAGTCGCTCCACGATGCGCAGCGAATTCTCAACCGTCGAATGGGTGGGATGCGGTTTGTGCCGGAGAGCATCGAGGAAAATAACGTCCAAGCCTTGCAGTTGATGGATCGATGCTTCAGGAATCTCGCTGTGGTCGGTGAGGTAGGCCCCCGATCCAAAGCGGTATCCGTAAATCTCGGTCTCGCCATGAATCAGCCGCACCGGCTCGAAGCGCGCGCCGAAGAGCTCCTGTGCGCCGTCGATAGGCCGCAGTTCCAACTGAGGCAGGCTGCCATACTTATAGTCTGCATCGAAAATGTAGCTGAACATTTTGCGCAAAAAAGCCGCGGCATCCGGCCGCGCATAAAGTGGTAACTTCGCCGGCTTGTGGAAGTAGCTAAACGGACGCAAATCGTCGATGCCGAGGATGTGATCGGCGTGCGTGTGGGTGTAGAAAACGGCATCGACACGGGTGAGGCGCTCGCGAAGGGCTTGCGTGTAAAAATCAGGCGATGTGTCGATGAGGACCGCCTTGCCCGCGAATTCGATCATCACCGAGGGGCGGGTACGGCGGTCGCGCGGGTCGCCGGAGCGGCAGACAGCGCAGTCGCAGCCCAGGGTTGGCACCCCCATCGACGTGCCGCTGCCTAACACCGTGAGCGTGGCCTTCATGCAGGAACGTTCATGCTCTAGCCCTCATCCACGGGCTGGCCTTCGTGCCTTGTCCTTAGCGTCCGGTGGTTCCGGTGGCTGCGCCGGGCTGCGGCGGCCGGGACAGCGCGTTGGTCACCTCCACGTAGGCCATGCGCACCTCGTAGAGGCTGTTTTGGAGAAAGTTTTGTTCGGTTGGAGTCAGGTTGCCCCGGGTTTTTTCCGAGAGCAGGGAAAGGGTGTCGATGGTCTGCCGTGCTCCAACAATATCCACGCGAGGCTGCTCGCCCTGCTGGTGCATCAATCCCAACTGCAGCATGGCCGTCATGTACAGCGACGCCAGGAAGCGCTCAAAGGTCATCTCCAACTCTTTGGCGGAATGTCCGCTGAGCTCGACACGCGAGTCCAGTTCCTTCGACGACTGCCGGTAGGCATCGGCCTGGGCCTGCTGCTCGGCCACCGTCGGAGCGGGCGGAATGGCGTGCCCTAAATCCTCTTCCTCGGCGGGAAATGGGGTTACGGGTTTAGCGGAACGAGTCGGCTCTTTCCCGGCGCTCGGAACCGGCGATGGGGGCTTGGCCACCGTCGGGGTTTCGACTTCCTCGGC
>Ga0302324_100019929_pt1 | contig 13147 bp, 13 predicted proteins | sample Palsa_T0_1_FD_201949 | JGI IMG/M metagenome (GOLD analysis project Ga0302324, IMG submission 201949) | Peat permafrost microbial communities from Stordalen Mire near Abisko, Sweden - Palsa_T0_1 | ecosystem: Environmental > Terrestrial > Soil > Palsa > Peat permafrost | place: Sweden: Abisko...
CCACAGCGGCCGCAAATGCTTCTTGGGCAGCCTCTTCCGCCACTTCGAAGTCGCCCACCAGGCGAATCAGCGTCGCCACAATGCGGCCCCAGTCCGACCCATAAAGCGCCTCGATGGCCTGATCCGGATTCAAGGGCATGCCCCGATGGTAGAAAATTGTTGAGCAGGTTGTCGATCCGGGCCTCTGCCGTTCGACATACCGATGGAGACACAACATGCAATACATGCTGCTGATTTATGCCGACGAAAACGGCTTGACCCAGAACGCCCGGGAGGATTGCTACCAGGAATCCAAGGCGTACGGGCGCGAACTCGCGGCGCAGGGTAAGTTCGTGGCATCCGCGCCGCTACACCCTACCTCCACCGCCACCAGCGTGCGTATGCGCGACGGCAAGCGCATGGTCACTGACGGCCCCTTCGCCGAGACCCGGGAACAATTGGGTGGTTACTTCCTGATTCATGCCGACCACCTGGATGAAGCGATCGCCATTGCGGCAGGGATTCCAGCCGGACGTTGGGGCACCGTGGAAGTTCGTCCGGTAGTAGAATTCCCTGGCTGAAAGAATACTGCTTGGGGCGAATTCAACATGACCGCAACCACATTGCAGCTCAATCCTCCGCGCTTTGAGAACGGCAAGCCAATGCTGATCGCCGGACTGCGCGGCCACTTCACAACCGCAACCTGGATGGACATTCCCGCGCAGTGGGAGAAGCTGGGTGCCTACGGCAAGGTTCCCGCAAAACTGCGCGCCACGCACTATGGCCTATGTTTCAACCTCCCAAACGGCTTCGATTACCTATGCGGCGTCGAGGTGTCCGGAATCGACAGACTGCCCGCCGAGTTCAGCCACGTGAAAATACCAGCGCAAAGGTACACGGTTTTCTCACATCGCGAACACGTGTCGAAGTTGCGCCACACCATGGACGCCATCCGGCGGCACTGGCCGGCGGACTGCGAAGCGGCTCAACCGTCCGGGGATGTACCCGACTGCTTTGAACGCTATGGCGAAGGCTTTGACCCGCGCTTAGGCATGGGCGACATAGAAATATGGATACCGATTCGGCCATGAGCATCGCAGGCTTTTCCAAAGCCCGCTTGTCCCGCTTGCGCGACGTCATGGCCGGTTACGTGGATCGCGGCGAAATACCAGGATTCGTCACGTTGGTAAGCAGGCACGGTGAGGTGCACGTGGGTGCCGTTGGCAGGAAGGCGGCCGGCGCCGGCGATCCCGTGCGCCGCGACACCATCTTTCGCATCGCATCCATGAGTAAGCCGATCACCGCGGCCGCGGCCATGATTCTGGTGGAAGAATGCAAGCTGCGGCTGGATGAGCCCGTAGACCGGCTGCTGCCGGAGTTGGCAAATCGCCGGGTGCTGAAGCACATGGACGGACCGCTGGATGAAACGGTGCCGGCGATACGTCCCATCACGCTGCGCGACCTCCTAACTTTCCGTATGGGTTTCGGCCAGATTATGGCGCCGCCCGATAAATATCCAATTGTGCAGGCCGCAAATGAGCTGCAGATCGGGATGGGCCCACCCAGTCAAGCGGCCATGCCGGCCCCGGACGAATGGATCCGCCGGTTAGGCACGCTGCCGCTCATGCACCAACCCGGCGAACGGTGGATGTACAACACCGGCTCCGACGTATTGAGCGTTCTGATCGCGCGCGCTTCCGGCCAACCGTTCAATAAGTTTTTGGCCGAGCGTGTTTTCGAACCACTGGGCATGCAGGACACTGGCTTCCACGTGCCGCCCGCCAAGCTCGACCGGCTGGCGACCAGCTATTGGACCAATTTCCAAACCGGGAAACGCGAGATTTTTGATCCACCCTCTGGCGGCCAATGGAGCCGCCCGCCCGCCTTCCCATCCGGCGCCGGAGGTCTGGTCTCCACCGTTGACGACTATCACGCTTTCGGCCTGATGCTGCTGAACAAAGGGAGACACGGCAGCCGGCAGATCTTATCGCGCCCGACACTGGAAGCCATGACCACCGATCAACTGACACCCCAGCAGAAGGCCTTGTCCGGCCTCACGCCCGGCTATTTCGACAGCCATGGCTGGGGGTTCGGCGTATCCATCGTCACCAAGCGAATTGACATCGCGGGATCGATCGGCAAATTTGGTTGGGATGGCGGTCTGGGTACTTCCTGGTATTCCGACCCTGCTGAGGACATGGTTACAATCCTGCTGACCCAGGTGGCATGGACTTCTCCGAGTGCTCCAAACGTTATCCTTGACTTTTGGGCCTCGGCCTATCAGGCGATCGACGACATTCAGAAAGGGGACGCATGAGTAAAGTACGCGTGTTGGTTGGGACGCGCAAAGGCGCATTTATTCTGACGTCGGACGGCAAGCGCGAACGTTGGAGCGTCAGCGAACCCCATTTTGCCGGCTGGGAAATATATCACATGAAAGGGTCGCCGGTGGACCCGAATCGGCTGTATGCATCTCAATCCAGCGGCTGGTTCGGGCAATTGATCCAGCGTTCGAATGACGGTGGCGAGACCTGGGAGCCGGTAGGCAATCAGTTCGCTTACGAGGGCATTCCGGGCACTCACCAGTGGTACGACGGCACGCAGCATCCCTGGGAATTCAAGCGAGTCTGGCATCTGGAACCGTCACTCACCGACCCGGACACGGTGTTCGCCGGAGTGGAAGACGCCGCCTTTTTCCGGTCTACCGATGGCGGCCGGAATTGGCAGGAACTTCCTGGATTACGCGGCCACGGCTCGGGACCTCGCTGGCAGCCCGGCGCCGGTGGCATGTGCCTGCATACCATCCTTCCGGATCCAACCAATCCCGAACGGATTTTTATCGCAATTTCGGCCGCCGGCGCATTTCGTACCGACGACGCAGGCCAGACCTGGAAGCCCATTAACCAGGGACTGCATTCTGAATCTATCCCCGATCCGGCGGCTGACGTCGGCCATTGTGTTCATCGGATCGCACTGCACACATCCCGCCCGAACGTGCTCTTCATGCAGAAGCATTGGGACGTGATGCGGTCCGATGACGCCGGCGATTCGTGGCATGAAATCAGCGGGAACTTACCCACCGATTTCGGGTTCGTCATTGATGTTCATGCGAACCAGCCGGAAACCATCTATGTAGTCCCTATCAAGAGCGATTCAGAACATTTTCCGCCGGAAGGAAAACTGCGCGTCTATCGCAGCCGTACAGGCGGTAACGAATGGGAGGCGCTTACGCAGGGCCTGCCGCAAAGCAACTGCTACGTCAATGTATTGCGCGATGCGATGGCGGTGGATTCGCTCGACGAGTGCGGCGTGTATTTCGGCACCACCGGCGGCCAAGTGTACGCATCTCGAGATGCCGGCGATAACTGGGCGCCGATTGTCCGGGATCTTCCAGCCGTGCTCTCCGTCGAGGTGCAGACGCTCGAATGATCCGCGTGTGGCTGCCTGGGCATTTGCGGACGTTAGCGCGAGTGGACAGTGAGGTGCATCTCGAAGTGCAGGGCCAGGCGACACAGCGATCGGTGTTGGACGCGCTGGAGGCGAAGTATCCGATGCTAAAGGGGACTATCCGCGATCACGTCACCGGAAAGCGCCGGTCGTTCCTGCGATTCTTTGCCTGTCAGGAAGATTTGTCCCATGCATCTCCCGACGCCCCCTTGCCCGATGCCGTGGTGTCGGGTGAGGAACCGTTTTTGGTAGTGGGGGCGATCGCAGGCGGTTAGTGATGCCCCGCGCTGCCTCCTGACTTTAGATAACGCCCACCCGCTGAGCCATCTCGGCCACGCTTTGCCGCGCCGCTCTGCTCGGACGATTACACTGGTGTCGAGGATCGGTCCCCACGAGGACGAAGCGGAAAGATGTACCACCGCTCGCACACCTATTAGCTGTGCGAAATAATTGTCAGATCAGGCACTCCCCGGTAGCCGCTGCGATTGTGGGTTACCAGTGGCAGATCGTAGAGAAGCGCAGTTGCGGCTATCCAGGCATCCGCACGTTCAATCCGGTATCCCCTCGACTGCGCGGCCACCATTACTTCAGCCCACTTCGTACAGAGCGCCCGCTGATAAACGACAATCGTAAACGGTTCCATGCAGAGGCGCAGCCAATTCTTCCGCGATTCACTCCACTTGGATTGAACGCAACCGTCATGAAAGAAAGAACGGCGGTCTTCCCGTCAAGATCAGCGTCGTACAGAGCCGCGAACGAATGGCCTTCGAACAGAAATGAGAAGACGTCAGTGTCGACTAGAACCGTGCTCATGCTGCGGGATCATTTTTACCATGACCGCGCCATTCACGCAGATCCGTGAGGAAATTCTCGATGGGTTCGTCATCCGGTCGGGCATTCTCGCGCAAAACCAAGATGTCGAGAGGACCCTTCCCCTGTTGGGCGACAATCTCCTCGATCGTCGGGTTGGCTTGAAAGTTGTGGGTGGATCGTTCTTTTGAGAGTCCACCGGGATCACCTGCGTAAATTGTAACGCCATTAGCTCACCAACGCCCCAGATGAATACTGGAGACTCGTCCCGATCCGTCAAAGGATCGATTGGCAGAACCGTTCGAGAGGCTTGAAGGGCCTCAGCGAATCATTGGGCAGTCGCCGGTCTTGTGATCCTCAATCTGGAATCTTAGAAACTCATGAACGGCGTCCGGCGCCTGCTTATTGTCCGCCGTTCGGCGTTTCCTCGATATCCCAGTGAATCTGCTCCTTCAGCCACAAACGTCGATCACGCCGCCGTCGTAATGCAGCTCAATAATGATGGGTGGTTTTTTCGTGCGAAAATTCCATTACGTGGTCCCCTTGAATCGTGCGCTCGTTGATCTATTGACGAATTGAAGAGAAATGAGTGAGCAGTTCGGAGCCGAGACCGCAGCCAGGGAGCTTGACGTCCACTTGACAAGCACCAGCATGAGATGTGAGAACAGTAACAACATGGAGACTTCTCGCGCGGCCCTTACCGTGGCCCTGTCCCTTGCCGTAGTTTTATGCGGTTGCAAGCCTAGTTCCGAGTTCAATGAGGACATTGCCAAAGGCGCCATCGAGTCCGGAAAAATGAAACTGGTGGGCGAGCAAGTGACCCTTAGCGATTCCCAGATTCAGTGCGGCGTGTAGTCGGAACTCTGGGATCCTCCGACGTCGCTTTCTCCGGATCACACCACCGCTCATTTGACTTCCAAGGGGAGAGATCTGAAGTTCAACGACGAAGTAATCATCAAGGACCCTGGCTCGCGCGCGGCCTACGTGCAGGTTCGCGGCAAGTTTCAGTTGCAGGCCGATAGCATCGTCGCCATCAACGATGGAGAAGACAAGAGCGCGAAAGTGGTGGAAGCCAAAGCGAGCATCAAGATCGACGATCCATGTTTTCAGAGCGCCTTGCCGCTGATGGGTGTCCGGCACGGCAACTTCAGCCCCGATTCGCCGGTGCTGTTCCACATGCATTTCGACGAAAACAGCGGCTGGCAGGTGGATAAGCTGGTCCACTAAAATCGGTTGGCAGGCGAAAGCGCCCGCTCCACCCCTAGGTAGTACTCTTGCTTCGTCTGCCAACCCGGAAATCCAGCCGGTGAGCCCTCAGAAATGGAACGAAGATGACAGCAAGCGATTGGATGGATCCAAAATCGCATCGGCTGTGAACGGAAAGCGCCAATCCCGGACCTGCACCCGGTTCGCACCCTCGGGATCGGCGACCGGAATCACTTGCCACACGGGATACTGGGCAAAGTCCAGAAATTTCTTGACGGGGTAAGCCCGCCGCGCGGCGTCCAGAAGCGGGCCCGGCGGCGGTTTGAAGATGGTCTGCTCCGGGGCCGTAGGATCAAAATCGGTCAGCAAGTTCATCGAAAAGTGCATCGCAAAGTCGGACCGTTCCACCCAGCCCGACCATTCGAAAGGATTCACCAGGCCAACCGGAAATGCCGCTACACGAATCGGCGCGGCGCCCTGATAGATGCGGGAATTCAGTGTTTCGATGGCTCGTTGATGAGCCAAATAGCGGCCGAAATCGTAACAAACCAGGAACGCCAGAGCGAAAAACGCCAGGCCCCGGCCGGATCCCGAACTTGCCCCGATTTCGGAACTCACCAGCCGTCCCAAGAGCGGCCCCAGGGCCGCAATGGCTAAAACGCCCCAAATCCACAGGTCGATGATATTATTCAGATCCAGGTGAAACCAACGCCCCGAAAATGGAAGCAGAAATCGCACGCCGTAGGCATTGGTCCAATCGAGCAGCAGATGGCTGGCCACGCCGATGAGCGAGAGAACGTAGGCCGCTTTCCAGCCGCGCATGCTGCGCGCAACTGCGCATGCCGCCAGCATAGGCAGCAGCGCCATCACCGGCAACATCACAAAGCAGTGAGTATAACCGCGATGCGCGACGAAATAAGGCAACGCCCCGCGCACGGCTGTAATGACATCGATGTCTGGAATATTCGCGGCCAGCATCAACACCAGGGCGGGCCGCGCATACCAGCGGTTCAAACCCGCGCGGCTCAAAACCACACCCGTCAGCGTGTGGGTGATGTTGTCCATGCGGTTTCGTCCGCGCTCGCGGGCCTGCGGGCCCGGAATCCGGGAGGCACCAGCAAAGTGAGCGCATTTGGAACCAGCTCCGCCGTTCCCGGAGCCAGCCCCGCGTACTCGCCATCCACCTGCAAATGGATTTTGTTGTACAGGGACGCCGAGAACAAGGCCTTGCGCGTACGCAGGATCGTCACGCCCCGCATGGTCTGATGCCGCTTTACCACAACTCCCATCATGTACTTCAGAAAAGTCAACGAGCTGGCGCCTTCAAAAAGAACCAGCTCGAACTGATCGTCCAGAAGCGAGATGGAAGGGGCGATCTCCAAATCGCCTCCGTAATTCCGAACCCGGCTGGCCAGCGCAAAACTCGCCAGAAACTCGCGGCCCTCGGCTTCCACGGTGAACTCCGGCATGCGGCTGCCTACTTTCGAGAAACCCGCGATCCAGTATGCGACTTTGCCCAGCGCGTCCTTCAGCTTGTAGTTGATGTCGTGGACAATCTGCGCGTCCAAACCCGCGCCGGCCATCAGCAGGAAATGCCGCGGAGCGTCGCCTGCCCCGCCGGAGAGCAATCCCAGCGCAATCCGCTCCGGCACGCATTGATCCAGCGACTTTGCGGCGCGCTCCATGGTGGTGCCCATCGCCAACTCGTTGGCCAAAACGTTCGCAGTCCCCGCCGGCAGAATGCCGAGCGGCACGCTGGAGTGGGCCATGCCGTTCACCACTTCGTTGATGGTGCCATCTCCGCCGGCCGCTAGAATTAAATCCGCGCCGCCGTTTATGCATCGGCGCGCAATGGCCGCCCCGGTGCCGGGACCTTCGGTAGCGATCGCCTCCACATTCAGTCCGCTGGACACAAGGATATCCAAGGAATGCCGGAGCGCATGTTCGCGCCGCCTGAGTCCGCCTGCGAAACGATTGTAGATGAGAAAGGGCTGCCGGTAGCGCTCGATAGTACCCTAATTATAGTAGATGCGCGGAAAAACTGTGGATCGGGAAATCGAAGAGCTGCGCGACACGCTGCGCCGTCACGAGCACTTGTATTACGTTCTGGACCAGCCGGAAATCAGCGACGCCGAATACGACGTTTTAATGCGCCGGCTGCAAGCCCTGGAGACCGAACATCCCGAATTGGTGACCACCGATTCTCCCACCCAGCGCGTCGGTGGAAAACCCCGCGAAGGCTTCGTCAAGGTCCCGCACAGTTCTCCGATGCTAAGCCTGGACAACGCGCTCAACGAAGCAGAGCTGCGTGAATTCGATCGGCGTGTGCGCGACCTGTTGGACGGCCAGACCTTCGAGTATGTGGCGGAGTTGAAGCTGGACGGACTGTCGATGGCGGCGCATTACCGGGACGGTCAAATGCTGCAGGCCATCACGCGCGGCGACGGCCTGGTGGGCGAGGACGTAACCGGGAACGCGCGTACCATCCGGTCCATGCCGCTCAAGATCAAATCCGATCTGGCTGCTTTCGAAGCCCGCGGGGAGACCATCATGCCTCGCCGATCCTTCCAGAAGTTGAATGCGGAACGGGAGAAGCAGCAGCTTGCGCCGTTCGCGAATCCTCGCAATGCCGCCGCCGGCGCTCTGCGCGCTTTGGAACCCAGCGTGACGGCCTCCCGTCAACTCGAATTCTTTGCTTATTTCCTTTTGGTGGACGGCCGCTTCCATTACAACAGCCATTGGGAATCGCTGGACGTGCTGGCCAAGATGGGTTTCAAGGTGAATCCTCGACGCAAAAAATGTTCCGGCTTGGACCAGTTGTTGGAGTTTTGCCGCGAATGGGAATCGAAACGCGAGTCGCTGCCTTACGAAATTGACGGCGTGGTGGTGAAGGTGGATTCCGTGCGGCAGCAGCAGGCTCTGGGCTGGACCGCCAAAGCGCCGCGCTGGGCCATCGCGTTCAAATTTCCCGCGCAGCAGCGATCCACCACCATTGAAAATATCGAGGTGCAGGTTGGCCGCACCGGAACTTTGACTCCGGTTGCGCATCTTGCGCCCGTGCTGGTGGGAGGAGTCACGGTGACGCGCGCGACGCTCCACAACGAAGACGAAATCGCGCGCCTGGGCGTCGAGATCGGCGACCAGGTGCTGATCGAGCGCAGCGGCGATGTAATTCCCAAGGTAGTGCGCGTGGTGCAGCAGGGTAAAGACAGGCGGCCATTCCGCATGCCTAAGCATTGCCCGGTTTGCGGCGGCGAAATCGTCCGCGAAGAAGGGGAGGCAGCCAGCCGCTGCATCAATACCAACTGCCCGGCGCGTCTGAAGGAGTCGGTTTCCCACTTCGCCGCGCGCGGAGTGATGGATATCGACGGGCTGGGCGACGTGCTGGTGGATCAATTGGTTTCGCGCGGTTTGGTGCGGAGCGTAGCGGATATTTATCACCTCACGCTGGATCAGCTTCTGGAACTCGATCGCATGGGGCAGAAATCCGCAGAAAAGGTGCTAAAGAATATCGACGCCTCGCGAAAACGCCCGTTGCCGCGTGTCCTCAATGGACTGGGCATTCCTTTCGTCGGCGAAAGAACCGCGCAAATTCTAGCCGAAACCTTTGGCAGCCTCGATGCCATCGCGGCTGCCGGCCAAGAGGTGTTGCAGCAGGCCGAAGAGGTGGGCCCCAAAGTATCCGAGAGCATCCTACAATTTTTCCATGAGCCTCGCAATCGCGAATTGGTGGAGAAGCTCAGAAGTGCCGGGCTCACCTTTGAGCACGCCCTGAGCAAGAAAACAGGCGGCGCGCTGGAAGGCAGGACATTTGTGATCACCGGTACGCTCCCGAACCTGTCACGGGAGGAAGCCAAGACGCGCATCGAATCGGCGGGCGGCAAGGTGACGGGTTCTGTGAGCAAGAAAACCGATTACGTTCTGGCCGGCGCCGACCCAGGTTCCAAGCGGGATAAAGCCCTGCAGCTCGGGATTCCAGTAATTGGCGAGCCGGAGCTGCTTGCGCTGCTGAAGTAGAATCAATCGGAGCACCACTGCGAAACTTCTTCAATGCATTGGCCTCGTGGGGACCCTGGGGGGTTTTGCTGCTCGCCCTTCTGGATTCCGGCGGAGTCCCGATCGTGGGCGGCGTGGATGCCCTAGTCGTCGCTGTTGCGGCTTTAGACCATTCCAATGCTTACTGGGGCGCGGCGGCGGCCATCGCGGGCTCTGTAATGGGAAGTCTGTTCCTATTCTTTCTTGCGCGCAAGGGCGGAGAAGCGTATTTGCATCGCCACACTTTGAGCAAACGCGGCCAACTCCTACGCGCGTGGTTTCTCGAGTATGGTTTGCTGACCGTCTTCGTGCCGGCCTTTGTACCGGTTATCCCGATGCCGGTCAAGATTTTCATTCTTTCGGCGGGGGCGCTCGGGGTTAATCCGGTGACTTTCCTTATCGTTCTGACAGCCGCGCGAGTTCCGCGCTACGTCTTCCTCGCCTGGCTAGGCACTCGCTTGGGCGCCGATACCTGGCCCTACTTACGCAGGCATTTGTGGGAGTTCATTTTCCTGGCCTCGGTACTGTTTGTAATTATTTATTTTGTAATTACCTGGCTGCATAATCGGCGGATCCGGCCGCTTCTTCCGCGCTAGAGGCTTGGCGGGTCGCGGCGAGTAACGCCGCTAATAACGCCATAATTGCATTGTAAGATCAAAGAATCCAGATGACCGGCGAAGAACAACTCCGCGAGAAACTTCGCAAGATCTCGGCCTTGTTCCACGGGGCAACCACGGCCGGTGAGCGGGATGCCGCCGCTGCCGCCATCGAGAGAGTAAAGAAGGGACTCGGAACCACACTCAACACTGAGCCGCTGGTCGAATTCAAGTTCTCATTACCGGATCGCTGGCAGAGGCGTTTGTTTTCGGCGCTGTGCCGCCGCCACGGTCTGGAGCCTTACCGCTACAAACGGCAGCGCTACACAACCGTGATCGTGCGGGTTACCAAGTCTTTCGTCGAAAGAACGCTATGGCCGGAATACCAGGAACTCAGAACGGCGCTCAATGATTACCTGAACGAAGCCACCGAGCGGATTATCCGTGAGGAAGTCTATGGGGATGCCGGCGAGGCCTCCGAACGGGCCGGATGAAAATCCTGTTGTCACCGCCCCAGGCGCTTCAGCCACAATTCCTTCCACTCCATGGAGCTTTTGCCGGTGGCGCTCGTAAGTTCGGCCTCGAAATCTTTAGCTTGGAAGACGGCGCTCAGCTTTTCCACCGTGGCTTTTAGCACAATGAATTTAACCAGCGATTGCGCCATGACATAGAACGGCGCGGCCACATTGGAGCGGTCGTAATTAATATCTGGCGGCTCGCCCGGCACTCCGATGAACCCGGCCACGGCTGCGCCCCGATCGGACGCAAGCCAGCGGCGCGCGTCCTGATCCACGCCGCGATTGCCGTGCCGCGCGAATATCGCCCCATCGTAGCCGCCGGCGTGTTCGCTTACGTAGCTTTGCACAAAAGACGCCAAGCCCTCGCTGAACCACATCGGGCAGTCTTCACACGGCGCCACCACATGCGTGGTCTCGTGCAAGTAGGGCGCCGTCCGATTCTGAACCTTTTCCATGGGCAGAAAGATCGACCGCCAGGTGGAGTGCGAGATCTCTACACGGCTGCTGATAAAGTACCGGACCTTGCGATTGCCGATTCGCGAGCCGCCCAGATATTCTTCAATGTCCACAATGCCGCGATTCACCAGTTTGGCGAACGCGTCCATTTGGATCGGCTCCATTCCGTCGCTGTCAAACCACAGGCTAGCCCGGTCCGTGCTGATGGCAACGCCGTTCCGCGTCAAATAGGTTGCTAGCTCGCGATCGTTCACCCAGGAATCCAGCTGGGCCGAACCTCGTTGGCACAGAAGCCCGGTCACTATCGCCAGGGTACCTGCCGTCGCTTGAAATGTCATGGGGTCGCCGGATCCTGCCCATATAGTTGACGGTGCGATTTGAGCGTGGTTACGCCGCGCAGGGAAATATGCGAAAAATTAACCCTAAACGCTGCGGCGCGGCCAAGCTAGTCAATATAATGGCCGCATGGATCGCTTATCGCTCGTCACACTCTTTGTAGCCGCGGCTTCGGCGCAAACGCCTAGCATCGATCAATCGCTCAGCATGCAATCCGTGTCGAACGCCCGCATCTCCCCGAACGGTCAATATGTTGCCTATAGCGTTACCGAAGCCAACTGGGAAGAGAACGAATTCGTCCAGCAGATCTGGATCGCCGTGCTGGCAACGGGCGAGCGGTATCAGTTGACCAGCGCCAAGAAATCCAGCCAGAACCCGAAATGGTCGCCGGATTCCACCCGCATCGCTTTCGCCTCCGAGCGCGACGGCAAGCGCCAGGTCTACCTGATTCACCCGCGCGGCGGCGAAGCCCAGCAGCTTACCAGCGAAGAGAACGGCGTGGACTCCATGGAATGGTCGCCGGATGGCAACTCGATCGCGTTCACCTCCGCCGGTCCCGATACCAAAGCCAAGAAGGATCGCAAGGAAAAATACGGCGAGTTCGATGTGATCGGCGGCGATTACGCGAATGTGCGGTTATGGCTGGTGAAGACCCCGGCCGGGATTCCCGCCGATCCCAAGCAACGGCCGCAGCCGGACGCGCTCACCCAAGGCGACAAGTTCAGCGTCGGCGATTTCGAATGGTCGCCCGATTCCAAACACATCGCCTTCAGCGCTGCCCGCGATACCGATCTCAGCTCTTCGGGAACAGCGCAGATCTATACCGTGGACGTCAGTGACAAGCTGGTCAGGAAACTGCTGGACTCCAAGGGCCCGAATTCACGGCCGCGCTGGTCTCCTGATGGAACCCAACTTGCTTTTGTTACCGGGAACGGCGACCCGTTCTTTTTCTATAAGAACACCCACATCGCCGTTGTTCCGGCATCCGGCGGTGAACCGCGCATCGTCACTGCGCAGTTCGATGAGGACCCCAGCATCATTGATTGGGGGCCGGATGGAATTTATTTCGCCGCGTTTCTGAAATCGAACGCTCACCTGTTTCGCGTAAATCCGGAAACGCTCGCGCTGGAGCGCATCAGCTCGCCCGACTCGTTTTTTGTTCCCGACGCATCCTTCACCCCGGACCATCGCATGTTCGCCGCCATCGGCGCGGCGCCTAATCGTTTCTCCGAAGTTTTCGTTTCAAGCACCCGGAACTTCGCGCCAAAGTATCTCACCAACGTGAGTGAGCAGTGGAAGGATTTCCGGCTGACCACTCGGGAAGTGATCGAGTGGAAATCGAGCGATGGCACGCCCATCCAGGGCGTTCTGGTGAAGCCCCCGGATTACGATGCATCGCGAAAATATCCATTGCTGGTGGTGATTCACGGAGGTCCAACGGGTTTCGACACTCCGGTAGCTTCGGCGGATCGCTATTACCCGATCGAGCGCTTCGCTGCAAAAGGAGCGTTGATTCTCCGGCCGAACTATCGGGGGTCGGCGGGGTATGGCGAAAAATTCCGGTCGCTGAACGTGCGGAATCTCGGCCTCGGCGATTACCAGGACGTCATTTCAGGGGTGGATTTTCTGATCGCCAAAGGCATGGTGGATAAGGATCGAGTGGGCGCCATGGGCTGGAGCCAGGGCGGCTATATTTCGGCCTTCATCACTACGTATAGCAACCGGTTCAAGGCCGTTTCGGTGGGCGCGGGAATCTCCGACTGG